>Ga0129306_1000301_pt1 | contig 83856 bp, 59 predicted proteins | sample P827metagenome_FD_94438 | JGI IMG/M metagenome (GOLD analysis project Ga0129306, IMG submission 94438) | Capybara group fecal microbial communities from Wisconsin, USA - P827 metagenome | ecosystem: Host-associated > Mammals > Digestive system > Large intestine > Fecal | place: USA: Wisconsin...
ACGAGAAGGAGAAGACGTCAATGATGCTGCCACGCACGGCATACTGCCCAGGCTCATAGACGTAGTCCGTGCGGTGGAACCCTGCCTCGCCGAGACGCTCGGCCAGCACGCCGATGTCGGTCTGCTGCCCTACGCGGAGGCTCAGCGTGTGTCTTGACAGGTCGCCCAGCGAGGCTACGCCCTCGCTGATGGCGTCGGGATAGGTGACGATGAGCGCCGGCTGCCCCGCGGCCCCGCGGCCTGACTGCATGCCCGCAAGCCTCTGCAGCACTTCGGTACGCAGCACCTCGGCAGCGTCGTCCTTTTGCTGGTACTTGATGGAGCGCTTGTAGGACGAGGGGAAGAAGAGCGTCCGTGCCGTCATGCTGTCGGTCTCCTTTCCGTCGGTCAGCTGCACGAGGTCGTGGTAGAAATAGCCCGCCTCCTCGGCATCGTTCATCACGGCCACCACCGTTAGGGGAGCTTCGTCGGCCAACGCAGAAAGGACAATAGGCACGGCCGACGTCGCGAGACCCTGAAGAGAGATGGAGTTCGGCCCGCCTTTCCAAGCTATCCGGAGGGCCTTAACGCCCGGATGAGCAGCATAGAGTTTTTTCAGTTCGTTCATTCGGGCGACAAAAGTACGGAAAAAAAAGGAATGCTCAAATAAATTTGGCATTTCTCTCACCTTGACCTTTGGTCTAAAATGCTTACGCTCGGCAAAAAGTAATTATTTTTCTCTTTGCTCTCGCTTAATCGCATTTTTGCACTATCTTTAATCCCCTGGGGGGGGCTTTTAGATAGGCTGCGGCTCGGAAATGCTCAAATAAATTTGGCATTTCTCTCACCTTGCACTATCTTTGCAGGGCAATCGGTCAACCTAAAGATGACAACGAAAATATTTAGATATCTTGTTGACAACAAAAAGCGCAAGGTCATGCTGCGTGCGTTCCGCATCTGGCAGCACACGCCGGCTAAGATAGCTCCTCTTTCGGAAACGGCCAGCACGTGTGCATCTTGCGGTACGGAGTTCCAGGGGAACTACTGTCCCCGTTGTGGGCAATCGGCAACAGTGGGACGATTCTCTCTCGGGAAGACCATCCTGCTTTTTCTGGATGAATGGGGATTGGGCAACCGGAATCTGCTATTCCGCTGCCTGCGCGACCTGATGTTCCGTCCGGGCTATATGATCCGCGACTATCTGTCGGGCATGCAGTCAGCCTATTTCTCGCCCTTCAAGCTGTTCTTCCTGCTGACGGCCATATCGCTGATTGTGGAACAAGGGCTGCGTCTCGACACCTCCGTGCCGGCGGAGCAGCAGGTGGAGACCAATACGGCGATAGCCGAAAAACCGGAAGAGCCCGAAGGTATGGGAGAGGCAGAAACAAAGTGGGAGGCTGATGAAGAGTTTTATGAGGAGGGAGACACATTGCAGGTGACATCGGGCGAGAAAGGCGCATCAAAGGATGCCAGAATCATCCTCAAGACCGCGGAGAGATTCGGCCGTTTGTTGAAGGCGCTGATGAACAAGAACCCTGCCTTGTTCGCCCTACTGATACTGGTGCTGTTCTCGTCGCCCATGTTCCTTTTCTTCCGTTCAAGCCCCAACATCCCGAGGCTCAAGTTCTCGGAATTCATCCTGGCGCTCGTTTATACGGCCGATGTATTCAGCATCTATTCGCTAGCCGGGGATTTGCTGAATCTCAACATCTTCTACCTGATTGCCCTACTGATGATTTTCGTCGCCCTCAGGCAGTTGTTGGGGTTTAAGATGCGCCGCTTGCTCTGGTATATGGTTCTGTCAAGCCTGATATCAGGCATCCTGCTGATGCTGCTGATAACGGCAGGCGTCCTGATTGTCTATTGGCTCTCGTAGAGGCCATCTGCCTGTCCTGCCCACATTCTCGCGGGGGCGGAGGCGAAAGGTCATGGAGCAGAAGCTGCAAGGACGAACACCGTGTAGCTATTTGCCCGGACGGTCAGTACGTCCGTGGGCATCATTATTTGTTCCTCAGGCACATAGCGTAGCGGGTCGTTGGGCATGTTAACTTTTGGGGTTCCACCACTGGCTTCGCCGCTCAGGGTGACGGCCTTCATGCTCGTCACCCTTCCGAAGCCGCTGAGCGAAAGGGGAATGCGGCGCGGCACAGACGCCATATTGACGACGTGGATCACGAGGGTGTCGTTCGTCGTGTTGAGCTCTGCTCTTCCTCCTTCACGACTGACCTTCGGTCTTCCTCCTTCTTGACTTCGTCTTCCTCTGTCGCGACTCGGTAAAATGAGCAAGCTCTTTTGCTCTCGCTGCTCCATCGGTTGCAAGGCATAACTCGAACAAGTTCGGTTCTGCGCTTGCTTCGTACGTCGGTTCGGCATAGATTGTGCAAGCACATCTCTGCGCTCGCTGCTCCGTCGGCTTCGCGTGACGGTGACGTCGAGGCTGTCGGCAGTAATGTCTGCCTTCACCAGCAGGGGCTGGTGGTGAGCCGACGCCATCTGCTGGGCATAGTAAGGCGGTTGCATCCACGTGCGCGAGGCATCGAAGAATATCTGTCCCTGATCCCATCCGTTGTCGTTCTGCTTCCAGGGCTGCAGAGCATTGGCTGGGCTGTCGAGAGGGACGAAGCCCGCCGAACGGCGCACGACGCCCAGCATGACGGCGTGAGCGAGCGCACGGGTCATATCGTGTGTGTTGCCGTTCTCCTCTAAGATAGCACAGCGCATGGTGGTATGCGGGTTCCAGGTGGTGAAGAGCCGCCTCATCTGCCTGATAACCGCCTCTGCCTGCTGTGCCTGTTCGGGGGTTTCCGTCCAGGGGTGATAGTCCCAGAAGTCGGCCTTGCCGTCGAGAGCACGGAAGACATACTCCATGGTGGCCGGTTCGTCGGGGCGCCACCATGCAGCGTTGATGAAGGCCATGTCGGGATAGACGAGATGGATGGCATCGTACAGCGTCAGGAAACGCTCTACGTAGTGCTCGTAGGCCGCTCGCGAACGCGTGCCGATGCACTCCTCGTTGCCAATCTCCAACAGATGGGGGTGCCAGGAGGCCGTTTCGTCAAGCAGACGCAACACATCCGCGGGGTTGTCCTCGATGTTGATGGCAAAAGACGGCTCGGCGCCGATCAGCCGCGCGAAGCGGACAAACTCCGGAATGGCGAAGCCGTTGGTGGCGTTGAGGTACCAATGGCCGTCGTAAGGTTCGCGCTCCAGCGGACTTCCCGTCATGTTCCGCGTCAGGTAGTCAGGGGCGTTGACCATCGTGCCGCCATAGCGCAAAAAGGTGAGCCCTTCGGCGCAGAACGCCTCGGTGAGGTCATGGCGGTAGGGATAGTGGTCCGTGGCCAGCAATACCTGGTCAGCCCAGAGCGTGCCCTCATCGGCCAGGCTCAGCACAAAGCGAGCGTTCGGGTCGCTGGCGTCAGGCACAAGGTCCGCCTCAAAGCGCTGCCAGCGGTCCGTGATGCCGGCGAGCGTTGCACGCGCGTACTCCACCGTGCCGTCGGCATTCTGCAGGGCAACGCAGGCCTTTATCTGTTTTCCCCGTCGCTGCGCCTTGCCACGCAGGTAGAGAACACTGTGCATGGGCACCCCCTGGCTGACAGCGATGCCCCAGCGGTTCAGTCCGCGGTTGGCAATGCCGTCGCCCCTCCGTCCGTCAATGCGCTGGGCATAGCGCCCCGTGAAGGGGTTGTCGCCATCGTGATGGCAGGTGGCACCCGCGACCACGTCCCACATCGCCGACAGCTCTGCCGCGCCCTCGCCCCGCAGGGGAACCTCCCTGCCGTCAATCTTCAGATGGCGGAAGCTGGCCGAGCCGTTCACACTACGGAGTCCCACCTGCGTTCCGCCCAGTGGGTCATCGCGGTCGGTATAGGTGTAGATGTGCTTGCCGCCCACCATGACGGTGAACGTAGCGCCGTCCACCTCGACGCGCAGCGTGTTCCATACGTCCCGGCATGCAGCCTCTGCGTTCATACGCGCGATAGGCTGCCAGTTCTGTTTGTGCTTGCCGAAAACAAACGCCCCGCGGGCGGCATCGAGGCTGATCTCGTAGCCGTCGAAGGTGTCCATGCCCTCGCCTGCGCGACTCACTTCGACAATGAGTCCGCCGATTGACGATGCTCCCTCCAGACGCATCTCCACCTCCACCGTCCCCTTGCGGAGGCTGATGCTGTTCGCGACGAGTTTACCATGCTGCCCGCCGAGCTGCACGCGTCCGTCAGAGATACCCCATGGACTGTCGTACGCGGTGAAACCACAGATGTCCATTGTCGCCAACTCCTCGAAACCCTCGCCGAAAATACGCTGGTCGTAGAGCCCGCCGTATATCTCGTGGTTCACGTCCTCCATTCCCGCCCCGTAGATGAGAGGGCTGATGTCAGCCACCACCGCTGAGGCATCCACCGTCAGCGTCTGCGCCGACGACATCACGAAGAAGAGGGCGCACAGGGGGAGGAGAATTGTTTTTAGTACATTATTCACCATCCACATTTTTTGTTTAACGTTTAATTTTTAACGTTTTACGACCATGCGACAGAACTTTAATTCAGTTAAGAGTTAAGAATTAAGAGTTAAGAAAAAAAGGTCGGAGGACATGTTCGTTAAGCATTAAACGTTTAAAATTAAACCAACATCAGAGGACGTATTCGTTAAGCATTAAACATTAAACGTTAAACGATATTTTTAATTTTCAATTCCGTGCCGAAGGTGCCTGAGGAAATGCTTTTGCACGGAGAACAGTAAAGGAGTAGGCTGGTAGGGAGGGACGGGCGTGCATGTCCGTGATAGAGACAGCGGATGTGACGGGCTTCGCATTCGTGTCGGTGGGGGCACCGCTGAGCGTGGTCATCTGGGCGTCAGAACCGACAATGCCGAAGGGCGTCAGGTCGATGTCAGCACTGACCGCCACAGGCAGCAGGTTGGCTATCTTGACGATGACATCGCCGGTGTGGCTGTCGGTGACGCAGCTGTAGCTGATACGCCGACGGACGTCGACGCCGAGACTGGCGGAGGAGGTGAGCACGCCGCTGATGTAACGATCGCCACTGTTCATGCCGAACATCTGCTGGACGTAGTAACCGGGGGTGAGGCGCACGGCGGTGCCGTTGAAGTAGATCATGTCGGGGTCCCAGTTGGAATGTCCCTCGCGGCTGAGCAGGGGGGCGTAGCTGGTCATGCGGACGACATCGGCGTTGCGTTCGACATTCGTCAGGTAGAGGGCTTCGCAGAGGGCGCTCTCCATGCAGTTGCGTCGCCCGCGGGCATGGGCAGCGTATTCACCCAGATAGACATGGGGCTTACTGCGGTCGTAGTGGTCGTAGTAGTCCTGATTGTGAATCATCCAGCCGGGACTGACGTAGTAGTGCTCATCGACCATGGGAAGGGCGAGCTCGGTGGCGAGCTGCCAGCCACGGTCGTAGTCGCTGCCCTCATAGAAAGGGCCGACGGTGCCGCAGACCTCGATGTCGGGGTAAAGCGCGTGTACCTTATTATAGATATACGTGAAACGCTCGGCGAAGACATCGGAGATGAGATCCTCGTTGCCGATGCCGATGTGCTTCAGGTTAAAGGGTTTGGGATGGCCGCTCTGGGCACGGAGACGTCCCCAGCGGGTGGTGCGGGCATCGCCGTTTGCCCACTCGATGAGGTCGAGGATATCCTGGGTGAAGGTTTCCATCTCTTCCATGGGAAGGCCGCCCTGCTGGCCGGGACCACCATCGCTGCTGTTCTGACAGGGCACGCCGGCGGGGATGACGGGGAGCGGCTCGGCGCCGATGTCCTCGCAGAACTGGAAGTACTCGTAGTAGCCGAGGCCAAGCGTCTGGTGGTAGTTCCAGATATTACGCATGGGCTTACGAGCCTCGAGAGGACCGATGGTGTTCTTCCAGAGGTACATGTTGTGAAGTCCGTCGCCGTGAGCGACACAGCCGCCGGGAAAGCGGACGAAGCGGGGATGGAGGTCGGCAATGGCCTGGGCGAGGTCGGCGCGGAGGCCATTCTTACGCCCCTTGAAAGTGTGGCGGGGGAAGAGGGATACCATGTCGAGATGGATGATGCCGGGCACAAGGGGCTCGACGACCAGGCTGGCAGAGGGGTCGCTGGCAGAGGGGCGGATGACGGCGGTCTGCTGCCGCCACGTGGTGTGGCTCACAGTGAGCGTGGTGGTGCCGAGAGGGGTTCCGCCGTCACCGACGAGGGATATCCTCAGCCGCATGGCGCCCCGCTGGCCGGGTGCTTTGCGGGTGAAGAGGGAGAGGTCGTAGGACTCGCCAACTCGAACGGCGATGCCGTCGTAGCCTGTGTTAACAAGCGTGGCGGGTGAGCCAGTCCGACTGGTCAGCACAGCATAGTGGGGGTTGTTGGGATGGATGGGGTCGATGGTGCTGATGGCGACAGCGGCGCTGTCGGACATTTCCCAAGCCTTGAGGGGTCCCCAACTGTGGTCGTGGCGGTTCTCGCCGGGAGCGTACTCGAAGTCGCGGTTCTGGACAAGTTCGGCATAGAGCCCGCCGTCAGCACCGTAGCTAATGTCCTCGAAAAAGACGCCGATGAGCTCGTCGGAGATGGGCTTGGCGTCGGCGAGGTCGAAGGTCAGCTGGATGCCGAAGGACTGAAGACCGGCGAAGAGCCGGTCATCCTGCAGAAGGCTCTCGGAATGGCGCTTGTCGCGCGCATCAAGGTATTCGCAGCGCTGGCGGAGCTGCTCAACGAGGCTCCACGGCACACGGATGGCGGAACGACAGCGTTCGCGCATGGTGCGCTCGATGGCTGGCGTCAGGGGAGGATAGTCCTGCGGACGCCAGTGGATGAGGTCGGGGCTGGTACAGACGGCATACAGGTTGTAACGCCTGTTAGGAATCCACATCAGCGTCCATAGCCCGTCGGCGTCCTGGAACAGACAGGGGTCGGCCATCTTCTTCTCAGCACCCCAAGTGCCGAAGTCGCTATCGACAAAGGTGCGTCCCTGCCCGAGCGAGTGCCAGTGGAGGCTGTCGCTGCTATAGTCGAAGGCAAGGCCGCGACCGTTGACGTAGGGTTTCAGCCAGCCCTCGCGTACATGGTCGGCACGGGCTGGCAGGAAGGAAGTGACGACGGCGAACACGACGAGCGCTGCTGAGCGTAACGCGCGGGGAACAGCAGCCATGCATTGTCTGTCCATGGTTATTTGAATGTGCTGGTGATGACGGTGACGTCGATGGGGCTGTTGCCGCCACGGAGGCGGGCAGCGGTGAGGCTGAGGTCGTGACGAAGGGTGACAATATTGTTGCTGTTGTCGGTGGTAACGACGACGGGCACGAGGAGCACCTTGTCCCAGTCGGGGCATGCGGCAGCATGGGCGGCAGCGGCCTCGGCGGGTGTGGCGGACGGGTGGGCGGAGGCATAGGCGTCGAGCCAGGCGTCGCGCTCGGCGGCACAGGCGGTGACAAGGCGGGCGATGTTGGCAAAGACGTACTGACCGTAGCGGGTGAGGTAGGTGTCAACGCCGTTCACCATGTTCTGGGTGTTGAGGAGCGAGGTGATGCCGTCGGGGATGCGGTTCTGCTCGAAGAAATCGTGCATCAGGCTGCGCCGGATGAGCAGCAGGCGCGTGGGGCTGGCGAGGGCGCCCGCGGCAGCGTTGTATCGATCGAAGACAATCTTGACGGAGTTGATGGTGTCCTGTTCGTTCTGCGTGATGTCGAGGATGGGGAGTGTGACCTCGGTGAGAATGCCGGCAGGGGTCTTGAGCCAGGTACAGGTGAGGTCGTCGGCAAGACGTTGGAGGCCTTCGCCACGGATGCTGCTAGCCTGCAGCACCTCCTGCGAGCCCATGAACTGGGTGGTGAAGGCGCTGTCGGTACGGGCCATGTCAAAGGTGACGCCGAGGCTGACCTGATCGACGCAGAGGACGGTGCCGTCGCCGCCGGTCGAACGGACGTAGAGACCCTTCAGAACATTTTCGATGAAGGGGGTGGCACCGTCGAAATGCTCGGGGTGCTGACGGTAGTGGCGTATGATGTCGGTGCCCATGGAAGTGGGCAGGGGGATGCAGACGTTGTGATAGTGGTCGCCGTCGGCAAGGACGTCGTCAGCGAGGGCATAGTCGAGGGCGGAGAAGGTCTTGACGGCCAGGGGGGGAACGTCGGCCGAGGCGAGGTAGCGCGTGGGGTCGAGGTTGGTGTAATAAGGGGTGCCCTCGGTGAGAGTGCGGGCAAGGGGATAGACGGCGAGCTGCATGGGGTTGTCGCCGGCGCCGTAGTGGGTGGTGAAGTAGAGGCGGAGCTCGAAACGCCTGGCGCTGTCGCCCTTGATGCTGTCGGCGGGAGGGAATACGTTGCCGCCTTCAGCACAATTGAACTGGGTGATGAAGTCGGAGGTGAAGAGGCAGCCGGTCTCAGGGTCGGTGTAGCGGCCGAGATAGACGGTGCCGCTCTTGCCAAGCACGGAATCAACAAGCACCGAACGCGACGTGGCGGTGTAGGTGGCGGTGCGGATGGTGAGCGAGTCGGCGGTCGGAGTGGTGCTGATGCCCAGCGTACCGGTGTCGGTACTGCACGACGAACACAATCCACTCAACGCCAACACGAAAACACAAACCTTTACTACGACGTTTTTCATTTCAATGCGAAAATAACAATTTTTTCTGACGACGAACGTAATCAAGTTAAGAGATAAGAGCTTTTACTAATTAAGAATTAAGAGTAAAGAGTTAAGAGTTTTCGTTTAACGTTTAACGTTTAATGTTTAACGACCATGCGGCAGGACATTTGTCTGAACCGATGGAGCAGCGAGAGCAGAGTCAATCTGGTTTGAACTCTGCCGAGTCGCGACAGAGGAAGAGCGAAGCTCAACTCCTGAAACTCCTGAACTCCAAAAGATTTTTAGACTACGAATTTAACGAATTATACTAATTTTTTCATTGCGGCGATGGCTTCGCACGCCGAACGTGGAGGAAGTGCCCCTGCGGGGCAGAAATGATTCAAAATTATTCTCAAAATGAATCATAATTTCGATACTGGAATTATCCATTAGATACTCCTTATTTTGTAAAATTTTGAAGTAAATTTTTGAAAAATTTCTGTCTCGAAGAGGCACTAAAAAATTTTCAACTACGAATTCCACGAATTATACGAATTATTTGTTGTTTAACGTTTAACGACCACTTAGTACCGAAGGCGCAATTGACAATGGATAATGTACAATGGATAATTATCAATTTTCAATTATCAATTGCGCCGAAGGCGCCAAAGGCGCTCCTGTCATTTTCGGGGGATGATGAAGCTCTCCTCTTCTTCGCCGCCGTCATCACCTCCGCAGACGAGGGTATAGAAGTCGTTGCAGGCGCTGTAGTAGTCGGCTTCGCCGGGATAGTCGAGGACGGGTTTGCCCGTCTGACGGGCGTAGCTCACGACCTCCTCATCAACCTTGGGGGCATTGATGATGACGCCGTCGGAATACTTAACAGCAAGCTTGAAAAGCTCGGTGCAGGTGACGGGTGTGGCGATGCCGTCGGTGTCGAAAACGGGCATGACCTTCGTGCGCAGACGCTCGAAGAAGTCGTCGCAGAAGGGGGCGTCAAACGAGTCGTCGTCATAAAGCGACACGACGATGCGCGAGTTGCGGTAGGCGGGCTCGTCCTTATAGAGCACCTTGACGTAGAGCCCCACGAGCATGCCCACCCAGCCGTGCAGATGGATGACGTCGGGGTACCAGCGGAGCTTCTTCACAGTCTCCAGCACGCCGCGGGCGAAGAAGATGGTGCGCTCGTCGTTGTCCTTGAAGTCGGCGCCGGTGATGGCGGGGTCGTCAAGGCGGGTGTGGCTGAAGTAGTCGTCGTTGTCGATGAAATAGACCTGCATGCGGGCCATCTGCAGCGAAGCGACCTTGATGATAAGGGGATGGTCGGTGTCGTCGATTATCAGGTTCATGCCCGACAGGCGGATGACCTCGTGCAGTTGGTTGCGGCGCTCGTTGATGTTTCCCCATTTGGGCATGAACGTGCGGATCTCATGTCCCATCTCCTGTATGGCCTGTGGCAGATGACGGCAGTTCTCGCTCATCACCGTGCTGGATGTAAAGGGTACGACTTCCTTTGCAACGTACAGAATTCTGTTTGGCTTCATTGCGTTTTTTGATTTCCGGTGCAAAGATATAAAAAATCCACTTCAAAAATGCAAATTGGCGGTCTTTTTTTTCTCACAAAAAAACTTAAACAGCTCATCATCAGCAATCTATTTTTTCGTTAAAAAAGGCATCACAGCGTGACATCCTTCAAATCCACCAGTCCATTGATGATGGCGTAGATGGTGAGGCCTGCGGGGGAATGGATCTCAAGCTTACGGGCGATGTTGCGCCGATGGGTGAGCACGGTGTTCAGGCTGATGAACAGCTTGTCGGCAATCTCCTTGTTGGTGAGACCCTTGACAACCCCGATGACGATATCCTTCTCGCGCGGGCTGAGGGCCGACGAGGGCGTCTCGTCGCCTGCCGCCTCGTCGCGGGCCTCCTGGCTGGCTGCCTGGCGTTCGAACAGCATCACGGAAGGCACCAGCAGGTGCTCTTCCACCAGACCGTGGGCTTTGAGTTCATCCTCGCAGCAGAAGATGTCGAAGAGCGCATCGTGAAGCGCATAGTTGCCCGCCGGAACCTCGTAGTAGCGGATGATGATGTTCTTCAGCTCGGTGAGCTTCCGGGCGGCGGATTCGTGATGGATACAGAACGACTCGATGTCGAACGTGGCGGGGGTACGGGAGAGGAGCGAGTCAATATAGGGAAAGACGACGGTGTCCTCGTAGTCAAAGTGTTCGCGCACCTCCTGAACGTAGGTGTCGAAGTACTGCAGGATGAGCAGGGCGCTCTCGCTCGCCGGGGCGTTGCCGATGGCGCCTATGAGCTTGCGGCGGATGGCGGGGAAGCTGAAGTCGAGGAAATAGGTATGGGCTCGGCGAAGGTAGTTCACGAGCGACGGCAGCGAGATGCTTTCGGGGTCGGCGATGTACTGGTGGTTGCAGCCGTTGCCGACGAAGTTGAGCACGGCCAGGAAGGTGTCGGTATCGACGTTGTTCTCGCGGCACACCTCGTCGACGCTCTTCTCCCTGACGCCCAGGGGGATATTGAAACGGCTCATTACCTGAAGGAGACTATACTCCTGGCTGATGAGCTCAGCCATCTTATCGGTTGAAAGGTAGTAATGCATGTAGATAGCGCATTCGGCGCAATTAAAAATTAAGGATTAAATATTAAAAATATCTCGTTTAATGTTTAACGAACACGTCTGGCGCCTTCGGCGCAATTGATAATTGATAATTGAAAATTGATAATTACCCATTATCCATTGTCCATTGTCAATTAGCGAAGTTATCATGGTCGTTAAACGTTATACATTAAACGTTAAACAAAAAAAAGTGAATCATGAATTATGAACCATGGACTAAATGAAGTATTTCCTCGGGTTTGTCGGCCAGGTGGGAGGCACCGTTCTCGCTCAGCTCGCTGACCGGCCTGAAGCCCCAGGTGACGCCGACGGACTCCACAACAGCATGAGCGGCGGTCTGCATGTCCACACCCGAGTCGCCCACATAGAGCACCTGGTCAGGCAGCGTTCCAGTCTGCTGGCAGATGAGGTTCACGATGGCAGGATCGGGCTTCATGGGAAAACCGTCGCGCTGACCCAGCACAGCGGAGAAACGGACGTCGGGGAAGAAGTGGCCGATGAGTTTCTCTGTCGCTTCCTGATATTTGTTGGAGGCAACGGCCAGCATGAGGCCGATCTCTTCGAGGGCTTTCAACAGCTGCGGGATGCCCGGATAGGGACGGCTGTAGCAGGTGTTGTGCGCATTATAATAAGGTACGAAGTGCGAGCGCATGAGGCGGACGTTTTCCTCCGTCCGTGCCTCGGCAGGCAGGGCGTTGAGGAACAGGTTGAAGATGCCCCGGCCGACAAAGTTGTAGTAGGCCTCTGACGGATGGGTGGGATAGCCGCAGCACACAAGTGCATGATTGGTAGCCTCAGCAAGGTCGCGGACAGTGTCCAGCAGCGTCCCGTCGAGGTCGAAAATGACAAGTTTCTTTTGTTGCATCAGTTGTTGAGAATCTCTTTTTTCCATTGTTTCACCCACGTAAACCATTCGTCGGCATTGTGGAAGCTTCCCTCCCACTCCTCTGCCGCCGAGCAGAAGGCCAGATAGTAGGTGATTGTATAATCCGCCGGCGTAGGCGCCGTGGCGTATGCCCGCTTCGCCTTCGTGTCCCTGTCAGCCTCGGGGGGTGCAGGCGACAGCAGGTAGAGGATGTTGTCTTTGTTGGCGGGTTCGCCGGCCACGTAGCGAGGCGGGATGCAGACAGCAACGCCCACGGTGGCCTTTCGCGACACATCGAGCGTGTCCTTCGGACCATAGGCCCAATTGGAGCCCCACGTGGCGCAGAGCCCGTCGTGATCGGTCAGCTCCATGCCGCCGGCGAACTTCAGCACGCCCGTGCAGAAGGGAGGCGGCACGGCGTCGATGCCACTGAACGTGACGTCCACACGCACGTCGCGGTGCTCGGCATAGAGAGTGTAACGCTGCGTCATGTTGATGCGCTGCCCGTGATACTGCCAACCCTCGACGTCCACCTCGATGACGGCTTTGTCGGGGCCGTACTCCACGATGCGCTCTGTCCGCCGTTCCACAGGCTCGATGAAAGTAGGCTGCCCTTCGGCAAAACCGCGCAGCGAACCCACCGACACCGTCGTGCCAGCCCACAGCACATCGTCGCCATAGCCGGCTGCGAGGTCCTCGGCCGTCGGGTAGAACTGCGTATGGTTCAGTTCAAGCCCTTTGTGGCGCTTGCCGTAGATGTCCACCGTCTGACGATGGTCGAAGTAGATGCGGTAGCCCACCAGCTCGCTCTCGAAGGCAGGGCCGTGGTGGTGAAGGCTATTGTATACATCCACCTTGCCCGACACCGTGAGCGACTGTATCTCCTTGCGCTCTGCTCTCTCCTTACCTGCCAGCAGCATTTCGGCATACACCTGTGCATGCAGCGCGGCTGGCATGGTACAGAGTGAGAGCAGGGCTGCGCGAAGGACGTTTCTCAGTCTTCTTTCCATTGCTAATAACAATTTCAATTTACAAAGATAGTGCAAGCCGAGAGGAAAAGCAAGAAAAACATAGTTTTTTTGGCTTTTTCCGAGGTGCAGCCTATCTAAAACGAAGTTAAAGATAGTGCAAGCCGAGAGAAAAACCAAATTTAATTGAGTTTTTCCGAGGTGCAGCCTATCTAAAACGAAGTTAAAGATAGTGCAAAAACTCGGTTCTTTCAAAGAAAAGTGGTACTTTTGCGCTCTAATCGTCCAAAACAGAACTCGTAAATAGTCAAATAGTAAATAGTAAATAGTCAAATAGTAAATAAAAAATGCCCTCTCTCTACCTGATTCCCGTTCCGCTGGGCGACACGCCCATCGACCATGTCCTCCCGCGCCACAACTGCGATGTCATCCTCTCGCTCAGCCATTTCATTGTGGAAAACGTACGCTCTGCCCGTCGTTTCCTGAAGCGTGTCGAGCCCTCCATCGACATCGACAGCCTCACCTTCTACGAGCTGAACGGCCATACGCCCGCCGCCGCTATCGACGGTTTCCTTGAGCCGTTGCGCGCGGGGCTCTCGATGGGCGTCATCTCCGAAGCGGGCTGTCCCGCCGTTGCCGACCCTGGGGCCGACGTCGTCCGCATCGCTCAGCAGCAGGGCTTCAAGGTGGTGCCCCTCGTCGGCCCGTGCAGCATGGTGCTCGCCATCATGGCCAGCGGCTTCAACGGACAGAGCTTTGCCTTCCACGGCTACCTGCCCACCGATGGCGGCGAACGCCGCTCGCGCCTCAAGGCGCTTGAGAACCGTGCCTACACCGAGGACCAGACGCAGCTCTTCATCGAGACGCCCTACCGCAACCTGCGCATGCTGGCGGACATTCTGGCCAGCTGCCGCCCCGCCACAAGGCTGTGCATTGCCGCAGGGCTCACCTGCCCCAACGAGTTTGCTGTCACCCGCACCGTAGCCGAATGGCGCCGCGCGCCTCAGCCACCCATCGACAAAGTGCCCTGCATCTTCCTGCTCTATAAAGCGTAGCAGACGGGCATGCACCCTATACAGCCGACGCCCCACTATCGCCGCACAAAAACGCACTAGGAAAACAAAATTCCAAGCACGTGGAACTTCAGATCCAAGCCCATGGAACTCCAAATCCAAGCACGTGAAACTGGCGGATTAGAAACCATCACCATGGTTTGAGGAAAAAAACTTTAACAAATGAAAAAAATTTCACTATAAGTAAAAAAACAACAAAGCGCATCCTTGGCTCCACAGATACCCCAGAGAGGGATTCTTTGGATTTTTTTGATGTTTTGATAAAAAACTTGAAAAAAACTGAAAAATAATTTAAACCTTCTTATTTACGCGAAGTCATAATGTCGACTAAATAAATTTTAGTTGACAGGTTAAAAAGGTTAGTTAATTCAGAAAAATACGGCGCGATGTGAATCGAGCCGTATTTGCATTTTATCTATTGACTTCGTCTTCCTCCTTCGCACCTCGGCCATTGATGCAAGCATCATGGCTCTCGGTTTGGCGTCGGTTTCAGCAGTTGCTCCTGCCAGAAGGACAGCATCCGGTTGAAGAGATGGCGCCGCGTGTTGCCGCCGTAGATGGAGTGGTTGCGGTTGGTATAGACCTGCATGTCGAACTGCTTGTCGGCCTGTACGAGGGCTTCGCTGTACTCGGCTGTGTTGCGGAAGTGGACGTTGTCGTCGGCCATGCCGTGCACGAGCAGCAGGCGCCCTGCCAGACGGGGTGCGCGCAGGAGGGCCGACGAGGCATCGTAGCCCGTGCCGTTCTCCTGAGGCGTCTGCATGAAGCGCTCGGTATAGACGCTGTCGTAGAACCGCCAGTCGGTGGGCGGCGCGACGGCGATGCCGGCACGGAAGGGGACGGGAGTCTCGCTCAGGGCCATCAGCGTCATGTAGCCGCCGTAGCTCCAGCCCCAGATGGCGATTCGGCTGCCATCGACATATGGCTGCTGCGCCAGCCAGCGGGCTGCCTCAGCCTGGTCGCGAGCCTCCAGCTCACCGATATGCTTGTAGGTGCATTTCTTGAAGTCGGCGCCGCGTCCGCCCGTGCCGCGTCCATCGACACAGACGCTGACGATGCCCTGCTGCGCCAGCAGGCACTCCCACGTCATACCGGGATAGAAGCCCGAGCCCCATTCGTCCTTGACCTCCTGCGAGCCGGGACCGCTGTACTGGTACATGACGACGGGGTAGCCTTTCCCACCCGCAGGAGGTGTGACGGGTTTCACCATCCAACCGTTCAGCTGGACGCCGTCGGAGGTGGTGAATGTGAAGAACTCGCGCGTGGGCATACCCTGGGCACAGAGGGCAGCGGATACCTTGCTATTATCGACAAGCGTGGCAAGCGTCTTCCCGCCAACGGCCTCGAGGGTGACGACGGGTGCCTCGGTGAGCGACGAAGCGGTGTGGATGAAGTACTTCAGGTTCGTCGAGAACGTGGCGCCGTGGGTGCCGGTTTCGGCGGTGAGGGGGGTCACCTTGCCTTTCTTGTCGGCCCGATAGACCGCGCGACGCAGGGGTGACGGGCAGTTGCTCTGGTAGAAGACATCACCCGTCTTTTCATCGTAGCCGTAGAAGGCGGTGACCTCATAGTTGCCGCTCGTGAGGGTGCGCTGAAGCGTGCCGCCAAAGTCGTAGAGGTAGAGGTGGTTGTAGCCGGTGCGCTCGCTCTGCAGCACAAAGCCCGTGGGGAGGAAGTGGATGTCCTCGTAGGTAGGCTCGGCAAGCCACGTGTCGCACTCCTCACGCAGGGCGAGGCGGCTGACGGTGCTGCGGGCGTTGGTCATGTAGAGGTCCATGCGGTTCTGGTGGCGGTTAAGGGTGACGACGGCCAGCTGGTTCTGACCGCCCTCGGCATCGGCCTGCGCGGTGAAGCGGATGCGCGGGATGTAGCCGTCGGCATCCAGCGGGACGTTCAGCTGGCGTGTGACGCTGGACTTGATGTCGAACGAGTGGACGGTGACGGTGCTGTTCCTGACGCCGGGGACAGGATATTTATAGGTATAGGTGCCGGGGTAGAGGGCATACTCCTCGCGGGCGGGATAGGCGCCCTTGTAGAAGGGGATGGCAAACTCGGGCACGTCGCGCTCGACGCTCTTCACATAGGCCAGCATGCGGCTGTCGGCGCTGAAGTCGTAGTACCGCGTCTCGCCGAACTCCTCCTCATACACCCAGTCGGCATGGCCGTTGATGACCTCGCCCCGCACGCCGTCCTGCGTCACCTGCACCTCGGCGTTGTTGAACATCAGCTTGACGAGGAAGAGGTTGTTCTCGCGCACAAAGGCAATCATCTTGCCGTCGGGCGAGAACGAGGGCACCTGCTGCGGTCCGCCTTCCGAGAGGGGCGTCATCCGTCGGTTCGCCACGTTGTAGATGAAGTACTGCGCCGTGAACGAGCGGCGGTAGATGCCGTGCGTCTCCGTCTGGATGAGGATTCGGTCCTCGGCAGGGCTGAAGATGTAGCCGTCGAAACGCTTGAAGGTGCACCCTCGGCAATTCGCCGTACTGAAAAGGGTGTCCACTACCTGGCCCGTCTTGAACGAATAGCGCAGGATGGCATTGGCCTCGGCGTTCGTCTGCGCATAGTGCTCACCGTCGGCAAGAGGGGTGATGCGACCCAGCGAACGGGTGCTGTACGTACCGTCCATCAGGTGGTCGACGGTGATGTTATCTGCCGATGCGGCCATACAGACGAATGCCAGCGCGAAAAGAAGAGTCTTTTTCATATTTGTCTTTACAGTTTTTCCATGTTCAGTCCCCCCGATCGTCAGCTTACGATCTATCAGGCCTGCGAAGTTACGGAAAAAAGTTGGATACCTTTATCTATTTTTGCAAAAATTGCATTACATTTGCAGAAAAAAACATCCGCAAATGAAAAAACACACCTTTCGCGCCTTTGGCGCAACCCTAACCTTTCTACACCTCATCTCCCTTCCCTTGGCTGCAGAGCAATGGACGGCGCCCGTCATCCCCGGTGCCGACCTGGATAAGCTGAAATCGACAGAAACCATCTACCTGTGTAACGTTGAGACAGGCTCCTTCCTGACCAGCGGCATGACGTGGAACACCAATGCCTGCGCCGTGCGCCTTCCGAGCGGCGATACCAAGACCGCCTCTGCCTATGCCTGCCAGGCGCTCGTATCGGCCGGGAAAGTGCAGATCAAGTTAAGCAGCTATGCCTCGTATTTCGTCTCCTGCCTTTCGGAGGCTGCCAACAACATCTATGTCGATCAGAACAGCGGCAGCCAGTTCACCTATCAGGAAGCGGCCGACGCACCTCGCACCTACGTCCTCACCAACACCACCTACAACCACCCGCTCGACGTCACTTGGGGCTATGGCGGACACGTCACGCTGACTGACGGCGGCGGACACACGCGCTGGGCGTTCATCCCCGCCGACAGCATCACCTCGGGCGCATGGGCCCGCTACAAAGCCCGCCGTGCACTCTTCAACGTGCAGGCTGCCCTGGCTGCCTCGGGACAGGCGACCCGCTACGAACAGGCTTTGTCAGACGCCAAGTCAGTCTTCATGGACGCAGGTGCCACCATAGCCGAGCTGCGTGCAGCCTCGCGAGCCCTCTTCATACAATGCGCCGACGTGCTTGACGGCCCGCTCGACGTGTCGTTCCTCTTCGAGAATGCCGACATGGTGGGCGCCGCATCGGCAGCCAACTGGACGGCGGCCGGCGTCACCTTCCGCGACGGCGAATTTGAGATGTATCACAAGACCCTGATGCTCAGCCAGACAGCACAAGTGCCTGCCGGCCTCTACGACATCGTGTTTCACGCCCTCTACCGCAACGACGGCAGCGACGCAGCTCCCCTGCTGACAGCTGGGCAGGAGTCGCCCGTGGCTGTACCCGTGCCGCTGATGAACGACCTCAACTATCAGGTCGGCAACACCAACGGGAGCAACGGCTGGACGTCGGGCACATCGGGGTTGATTCCCAACGACATGCGTTCCTGCGCCCAGGCTCTCACCCACTCCGAGGCCGTAGCCCGTGCCGAGAATGTGGTTGTGCAGGGCGGTTCGCTGCCCATCACCGTCAGCGTCACCAGCACCTCGCAATGGTTCAACTGGCAAGGTTTTGAAGTCATCTGGCGAGGCAGCGGCAGCGCCTCCCTCCGTGAGGCCTTGCACGAGGCCATCAGCGAGGCGGCGTCCATCGTGGGCAAGGGCAGCGGGAAGGGAGCCGACCTGCTGCAAGCCGTCATCGGCAGAGCCGAAGCGTTGTACGCCGATGCCGAGGCTCCCATGTCCTCGCTGACAGCCATGATGGCGGAGCTGAAGGAAGCGATGGAGTCGTACCGCTATTCGGCAGCGTCGGTGGACTTCCCCTACGACGTCACCAGCCTGCTCTCGAATCCCGATTTCGAGGCGGGACTAAAGGGATGGACCAACGTCGGCATGGCGGCCCAGACCAACAGTTCCTTTACCTTCAAGCACGGAAGCACGTACGTCGAGAAGTGGGTCTCCTCTGCCGGACGCCTGCCGGAGGTCTCCGTGTCGCAAACCGTCACCGGCCTTCCCTGCGGCATCTACATGCTGTCAGCCGCCGCCCACCACATCACCCAGAACGTCACGTCGGCCCAGCGAGGCGCCTTCATCTTTGCCGGCTCACACGAGCAGGCCGTGACCGTCGCAGCCGACTACACCCTCACCTTCACCCACCTCGGCCAGCCGCTGCCCATCGGCCTGCACACCGCCGGCCCGACGGGAAACTGGATTGCCTGCGACAACTTCCGCCTCTACTACATCGGCGGCGAGGCGGCTGACTTCACGGCCGAACTGACGGCGCTGAGGGACGAGGCCGAGGCGCTCAGGCAGGCCAAGGCAAGCGCCGTGGTCCTCGCAGCCCTTGACGGGGCTGTCCGCGAGGCCGACGAGGCCATCCTTCAGGCCGACGTCGCTCTTTATGCCTCCGCCGCCACGGCCTTGGCGGAGGCCATGCGGAATGTCCGTTCTTCGGCTGCGGCCTACGAGGCGTTGGCCGACGCCATCACGAACGCTACGGGCGTCGCCTCAGCCACCACCCAGGAGGCGGGACGCGAAGCGTTCCTCTCGGCCATACAGGCGGCACAGACGCTTTGGGAGAGCCCCGACGCCACCGAAGCTGCCCTTGCCGAGGCGGTGGAGTTGCTGAAGCAGGCCACCTTCACCTTCCGTCTCGACGGCGGCAGCGGCACGCCCCCCACCGTCGTCACCGACACACGCTATGCGCGGGGCTCCACCGTTATCTTCGGACGCAGCACGGTCACCCCAGCCTCCGGCTCACGCATCATCGAGCGCGGCTTCTGCTGGAGCCTGTCTCCCTCGCCCACCGTCTATGACAGCCGCTCCACGGCCTACATCAGCAACGCCGGCTTCATCTATAAGATGGAGGGTCTGCAGCCGGCCACCCGCTACTACGTCCGCGCTTACGCCATCAGCGACACCTATGCCGTGGGCTATGGCGACGTCCTCAAGGTCTATACCATCCCCGCGGGCACCATCACGTGGACCTACAACAACGGCGGTCCTGCCGACGCCAACGAACGCATCAACGCGGCCTTGGCTGGCGGCGTCGCCTACTGGAACCGTCTCACCGCCATACGCGGGCTGCGCATCTCGTGCTCATACGGCTCCGGCACCCCCACCGCCGACTGCAGCTACGGCGGCAGCATGCGCATCGGCCCCTCGTCGTCCTATCAGCAGATTGGTACCGTCCTCCACGAGATGGCTCATGCTGCAGGCGTCGGCACTCATCCCGTGTGGTACGACTGCGCCGCCCTTCGCGAGAACACCAGCCGCGGCTACTGGCTAGGCGACCGCGCCACCGACGTGCTACGCTTCTGGGACAACGATGACACAGCCCGCCTCAACGGCGACAACACCCACATGTGGCCCTACGGCATCAACGGCGCTCACGAGGACCTCGGCACCGAGGCGCTCTACACCGCCAACGGCCTCATCATGCAGGCGCTTGGCGAAGACGGCCTGCCCCCCACGGGAGGCTTCTGCACGCCGGCCTATGTGTTCGACCAGGAGGACACCATCCGCTACTACATCCGCAGCGAGTCGCCCGCCCACGGCCTCAGCACCTCGTTCCTCATGGAGAATCGTCTGCGCAGCCTGAAATCCGTCGTCATGACGCCTGCCGAGGCTGCCACCAACGACAGCTGCGCTTGGACCATCACCTTCAACCCCTCCACAGGCTACTATCAGTTCCGCAACGTCGGCACAGGGCATTTCCTCTCCTATCAGACCTCATCGGGCACGAGCGGGTTCAAGATGATGGCAAAGGAGACGCCCGGCACCACCGAGAGTTTACATCTGATGCGCGGACGCACCGATGCCTCCATGCAGACCGCCGACGCCACCCTGCCCGTGCGGGGCTACTGGATTATCCATCCCGAGAACAAGCAGAACCCCACATGCATGGCCGCAGCTTCTAACGGCACCGTGGGCACAGCCACGTTCAGCCTGGCCAACTCCGCCACCTCCCAGCGCTGGGTGATCCTCTCCGGCGAAACGATGGACGAGCTCATCGGCACGGGCATCTCTCCCCAGCCGTCAGCCCTCAGCCCTCAGCCTTCAGACGCCATCTACGACCTTACGGGCCGCGCCATACAGCACGCGCCTGTCAAGGGCATCTACATCGTCGGACATAAGAAAGTCCTCATCCGCTAACACCACTCATTCTTTATAATTTTATCGTTTAACGTTTAACGACCATGCGGCAGGAAGTGAATCAGAGGACGTGTTCGTTAAACGTTAAACCTTAAACGTTAAACAAAAATCAGAGGACGTGTTCGTTAAACGTTAAACCTTAAACGTTAAACCCCAAAAAGTGAATTATGAACAAAATGAGCATAGCCATCTACACCCTCACCTCCGAGCTGCACGACGAGGCTGCCGTAGATGCAGCACAGAAAGCGTTTCTCGACAGTCTGGACATCACGTTCGACTTCAGGGCCGGCGACTTTGCGGACTACGGCACCCACGCCCTCGACCTCATCTACGTTCGCACGGGCGGCACGGAGGGCATCTTCCGCCGCCTGCTTCCGCAGCTGCAGGCACAGTCGCAGCAGCCTTTCTACCTGCTGACGTCGGGCAAGAGCAATTCGCTTGCGGCCTCCATGGAGATTCTCTCCTTCCTCCGTCATCATGCGCTCAGCGGCGAAATCCTGCACGGGCAGGCTGGCTTCGTCGGCCAGCGCATCCGCCTGCTGGCAGAGGTTAACGAAGCCAAGCGCCAGCTCAGCGGCGCACGCCTCGGTGTCATCGGCCAACCCTCCGACTGGCTCATCGCGAGCCAGGCCGACTACGACGCCGTGCGGCAAAAACTGGGCATCGCGCTCACGGACATCCCCATGACGGAACTGCTGCAGCGGCTGGGCGACATGACGGGCTGCGCCACCCCGATGGACGGCGCCAAGCACATCTACCACGTCCTCAAGGCCCTTGTTGCCGACTACGGGCTGCGTGGCTTCACCCTGCGCTGCTTCGACCTTTTGTCGGCTGTGCACAACACGGGCTGTCTGGCCTTGGCGCAGCTGAACGCCGAGGGCATCGTGGCTGGCTGCGAGGGCGACGTGCCGGCCATGCTCTCCATGCTGATTGTCTCGACGCTGACGGGTGTATCCGGCTTTCAGGCCAACCCCGCATCGGTGGACTCCGAGACGGGCGAAGTGCTGTTTGCCCATTGTACCATCCCGCTCAACATGGTTGAACGCTACGAGTTCGACACCCACTTCGAGTCGGGCATCGGCGTCGGCATCAGGGGGTATATGGCAGAGGGGCCCGTCACCATCTTCAAGGTCTCGGGCGACCTGACACGCAGCTTCATCTGCGAAGGCCAGCTGGTGCGCAGCCAGTCGAAGCCCGACCTCTGCCGCACCCAGCAGGTCATCCGCCTCTCCGACCCAGCCTGCGCCAGCTATTTCCTCACCAACCCCATCGGCAATCACCACATCGTCGTCCCAGGTCATCGCCGCGCCCTGCTGGAGGCATTCTTTTCATTGATTGAAGATTGAAGATTTTTTTTGAATGAAAAATGAAATGTTTGTAGTTCAGGAGTTCAGACAATAGTGCTGCTAACGAAAGCCAGCATACAGGACATTCGTCTGAACGGACGGAGCAGCGAGAGCCAACAAGCTTGTTTAATTGGCCGAGTCGCGACGGACGAAGCAAGCGCAGAACCGAACTTGTTCGAGTTCTGCCTTGCAAGGAGGAGGAAGACCGAAGGTCAGTCGCGACGGACGAAGGCGAAGCCAACTCCTGAACTCCTGAACTACTGAACTCCTAAATCCTAACATTTTTTCTTAACCCTTAATTCTTAACTCTTAACTAAAAGGCAATTCCTAATTGCGCTGAAGGCGCCTAACCCACTTCTATATAAATAAGGTATAAGTATGAACAAACGATTGGAATCGCTGGATGCCCTGCGGGGCTTCGACCTGTTCTGCCTGGTAGTGCTGGAAGACCTGGTGCACAAACTGGGTGGCGCCATCGATGCGCCGTGGTATCAGCCTGTGGTTGACGTTTTCACCCACAAGACGTGGGAGGGCTTTTCGCCCTGGGACCTGGTGATGCCGCTCTTCATGTTCATGGCGGGCGTCACCATCCCCTTCTCAATGGAGAAATATCGCCAGCCGGGCAAGCAGAAGGAACTGTGGCGACGGCTGACGCGGCGCGTAGTGCTGCTGTGGATTCTGGGTATGGCCTGTCAGGGCAACCTTCTGGGGCTCGACCCGCATCGCATCTACCTGTTCACCAACACCCTGCAGGCCATCGCCGTAGGCTATCTGTTCAGCGTCATCCTCTTCCTCCACACCCGCTGGAAGGCGCAGATAGGCATCGCCGTCGGGCTGCTGCTTGCCTTCTGGGCGGCTATGGAGTTCATCTCGTTCGGAGGCTTCGGCGGAGGCGACTACACGCCGCAGGGAAACCTCGCCGAGGGCATCGACCGCATGGTGCTGGGCCGTTTCCGCGATGCCGCGAAGGTCGTGGACGGGCAGGTCGTCTTTGCCGGATGGTACACCTACACGTGGATTCTCAGCAGCTTGAACTTCGTCGTCACCGTCCTGACGGGCGTGCTGGCAGGCGAGCTGCTGAAAAGCGCAACCTTGAAAGAGAGCAAAAAGGTGTGGCTCCTCGTGGGCGCCGGCGCCGCTATGGTAGCCCTCGGATGGACGTGGGGACTGGTGCATCCTGTCATCAAGCACATCTGGACAAGCTCGATGGTACTCGTCAGCAGCGGCTACTGTTTCCTGCTGATGGCGCTGTTCTACTGGTGGATCGACGTCCGCGGGCATAACCGCCACCTCACCATGCTGAAAGTCTATGGCATGAACAGCATCACGGCCTACGCCGTCTCGCACATCATCAGCTTCTCAAGCATCAGCCGCTCGCTCTTCCACGGCCTCGAGCAGTACATCGGCGACTACTACCCCGTCCTCATCCACCTCTCCAACGCCGCCATCCTCTTCCTCATCCTCCTCATCATGTACAAGAGGAAAATCTTCCTGCGGGTGTAAAGCCCCCATAATGTCGTTTCGTGAAAATGGTTGACGGTATTTTTCAATCCTCATTTTTTAGTGACGGGTTGCGAAGTGCCCATTCCTATAACAAACTCCCCTCTGCTGAGCGGTTTCCTTTTTAACCCGTCACAAGAAATTGCCGTTTCCGCACCAACTGCTTACCCTTTTTCATCCCCATATCCCCATCGCAACCCGCATCAGCAATAGCATCAAACGTCGTGCCCACAGAATCAAACGCTGGCAAATTAGAATCAAACGCTAGCAAAATAGAATCAAACGCTGACAAATTAAAATCAAACGCTGGCAAAACATCCCCCCTCTCCCATCTTCCATCATACATCTTCCATCATACATCCTCCATCATACATCTTCCATCATACATCTTCCATCATACATCTTCCATCATACATCTTCCATCATACATCTTTTGTGACGGGTCAAAAAGATAACCGCCCAGCAACGGGCACTTTGTTATAGGAATGGGCACTTCGCAACCCGTCACAACCTCCCATCTGCCCCCAGTTCATACGCCCGCGCCACTCCAAAAAAGCACTACGTTTCATCTAAAAAGTAGTACATTCTGCCACAAACGCACTACTTTTTCAAAAAAAGAGACTACGTTTTCGAACCGTTTTGACTACGTTTTCTAAATATCTTTTGGGGAGGAAAATCTCATGTAATGACGCTTTTTCACATCTAAATCATCATCCACACATTCCTCCCGAAAGTACTTTCGTTCTGTTCAGGAAGACTTGTTATTCAACCCGCGAACTCCATTGTGCGGAATAACACAAAAACTCAATAAGACCGATATTCTCTCAAAGAAAAAAAGACAAAAAGGAAAATATTTTTTCCCGTTCTCGCATATTCACAATTTTTCCCTTATCTTTGCAGGGACAAATTAGCCTTCGCGCTTTTTTGCAGACATATTAGAAAAATTTTTAAAGCATTCGCTATTATTTCGCGTTCAGCCAAAAGCCTCGGAAACTTATTGGAAATAACGACGTACTGAAATAATAGGTGACAAGGTGTTCGGATAGGACATCTACGTTCGTCAAATATAGCAATGCATTCACGCTTCGGCGTGGTGCATTCTTAAAAGACGGACTGAGGTTTCCATCCGAGGCTGCCTCAAAGCTGAACGCAATAAGGTGCATCACGCTTCCTTTTTTTGCGTTTGGCGGCGTGATTGATAGTAGGGTGCAAAAACGAAACCGCTATCAATCACCGCGTATGGCAAACAAGAACCTGAACGCCGCCAAAGAGGCCAAGAAGGACGAGTTCTACACCCAACTCGCCGACATCGAGAACGAACTGAAGCACTATCGCCAGCACTTCAGGGGAAAGACCATCCTCTGCAACTGCGACGACCCTTACGAGAGCAATTTCTTCAAGTACTTCGCCAACAACTTCAACGCCTTCGGGCTGAAGAAGCTGATTGCCACGTGCTACAACGGCTCGCCCGTGCAAGGCAACGAACTGATGCTGGACTTCGGCGACTTTACCGAAGAGCCCAAAAAGATTGCCTACAAGGTAGAGATTACGGAGGTAACGGATGCTAACGGGGATGGACGCATCGACCTCGCCGATGTGCGCTACCTTATTCAGAACGACAAGAACGTGCTCTCCATTCTGAAGGAAAACGGCGATTTCCGCAGCCGCGAGTGCATCGAGCTGCTTCAAGAGGCCGACATCGTCGTCACCAACCCTCCCTTCTCGCTCTTCCGCGAATATGTGGCGCAACTGATGAAGTATGAGAAGAAGTTTATCATTATTGGCCACCAAAATGCCATAACTTATAAAGAAATCTTTCCTTTGCTACAGAAGAATATGGTTTGGACCGGGTTTGGTTTCAACCTGTCTCTGGTATATAAATCCCCTTATGGAAACAATCTTGAAGCTAACAGAAAGTTTGTCAAACAAAAGGGATATAATCCAGACGAGTGCATCAAAGTTCCAGGTATTTGCTGGTATACTAACCTTGACCACAAAAAACGTCACGAGCAATTAATATTATGGAAGAAATACACACCTGAAGAATATCCAAAATACGATAACTATGACGCAATTGACATTAATGCAATAAATGATATTCCCATAGATTACAATGGTATAATGGGAGTACCAATTACTTTTTTTGACAAATATAACCCCAACCAATTTGAAATTGTTGGAATTACAGATCGAAATAGCCCACTTTGCACGAAAATATATACGAAAAAAGACGCCGCTAACTATAGCGACCTAAACAGACGGAGTGTTCTTTTCGTCAATGGAAACTACAAAATGCTCTTTCCTAAATTATTAATCCGCAAAAAGTACTAAACTATGGAAATAAAGGAAGTAAACCAAATGCAAATCGAACTACGCAAGATCACAGTCCGCGAATTGACTGCGGGCTACGAGGACAACGAAGAGCAGGGAGTTCGCGGCTTTGGAGGGAAACTGGACATTCGTCCGCCGTACCAGCGTGAGTTTATCTACGACGAGAAAAAGCGGGCTGCGGTCATAACGACCATCAAGAAGGGCTTCCCGCTCAACGTCATGTACTGGGCGACGCGCGACGCCGATGCCGAAGTGCCCTTTGAGGTGATGGACGGGCAACAACGTACCATCAGCGTCTGCCAGTACGTGAACGGCGATTTCGCCTACGACTTCCAGTATTTCCACAACCTGACGGAAACGGAGCAGAACCAAATTCTCGACTACGAGCTGATGGTCTATGTCTGCTCGGGCAACGACAAGGAGAAACTGGATTGGTTTGAAACCATCAACATCGCGGGCGAGCGGCTAACGGCGCAGGAACTCCGCAACGCCGTCTATGCCGGCCCGTTCGTGAGCGACGCCAAACGCTACTTCTCCAAGTCGAACTGCGCGGCATACAACATGGGCAAATACCTGATGAACGGCTCGCCCATCCGTCAGGACTATCTGGAAACGGCGCTGAAATGGATTGCCAACGCCCAGAGCAAGCCTGGACAGAAAGTCACCATCGAGAGCTATATGGCCCGCCACCAGCACGACCCGAACGCCACGCAACTCTGGCAGTACTTCTCGGCTGTCATCACGTGGGTAACGGCAACGTTCGACGTGAAGAAGCGCAAGGACATCATGAAGGGCGTGGACTGGGGAGGACTCTACGACCGCTTCCACGACGAGGTGCTCGACAAAGCGAAGCTGGACAAAGAAGTAGAACGGCTAATCATCGACAGCGAAGTGCAGAACAACAAGGGCATCTGTCCCTATGTGCTGACGCGCGACGAACACCATCTCGGCCTGCGTGCCTTCCCCGATGACATCAAGCTGGCCGTCTATGAACGGCAGCACCACCGTTGCAACAACCCCGACTGCCCGAACGGGGATTGCGAATTCGAGCTGTCCGAAATGGAGGGCGACCACATCACGCCCTGGCGCGACGGCGGCCGCACGGTGATGGAGAACTGCCAGATGCTCTGCCGCGACTGCAACCGCCGCAAAGGCGCACGATGAACATTTCCCAAAATAATTCTTTTCAGAGGCCAGTTAGCATTATAGAACTGAAAAAGGCCCCTGAAGACGATGCCTTTGTCGTCGGTATAGGTGGCGAATTACAATAAATTCCGAATACGCAAGCATCTCTATCCGGATTTTACTGTAAAATTACAATAAATTCCGAATTGCCGAACATTTTTCCACCCTTCTTGTCGCCTTTCTTCCACCTTTCTTACCTTGTCACCTTTCTGGTCACCTACAAAAAAGTCATCGTTTTTCTTGTTTTTTCGTGCGGTTTGTAGTACTTTTGCGGCGCCAATACGGGTTATTGGCATGTTCAAATCAATTATTAACTTAAAAAACAACAAAGTAAATGGCAACAAGAATCAGATTACAGAGAAGAGGAAAGAAAGGCTATGCGTTCTATTCCATCGTAATCGCTGACTCGAGAGCTCCACGTGATGGACGTTTTATTGAAAAGATTGGTACGTACAACCCCAACACCAATCCGGCCACAGTAGATTTGGATTTCGACAGGGCATTGTACTGGGTGAACGTCGGCGCTCAGCCGAGCGACACGGCCCGCAGCATTCTGTCGCGCGAGGGCGTCTATCTGATGAAGCACCTGCAGGGTGGCATCAAGAAGGGTGCTTTCGACGAGGCCGCTGCAAAGGCTAAGTTCGACGCTTGGAAACAGAACAAGGAAAGCGCCCTGAAGGCTATCGTCGTGAAAGGCGAGCAGGCTAAGCGCGACGCTTACAAGGCTGCTATCGAGGCAGAGAAGAAGGTGAACGAGAACATCGCTGCCAAGGTGGCCGAGAAGAAGGCTGCCGCTGCCCTGAAGGCTGCTGAGGAAGCTGCTGCTAAGGCTGCCGAAGAGGCTGCCGCTAACGCAGAGGCCGCTCCCGCCGAGGCTCCCGCCGAAGCCCCCGCCGAGGCATAAACGTAGCCCGAAAAGGAAAAAGAAGGCGGCTTTGAAAAAAGCTGCCTTTTTTAGTGCCAACTAAATCGAAAAAACATGTTTAAATGAAGAATGAAAAATGAAAAAATGAAATGTTCTGTATGCAGCGTTCCCTTTCCTCTGTCGGCGTTTCCGCTGTCAGGCTATTTATTCTTCATTTTTCATTCTTCATTTTTCATTAAAAATTCCTAATTCCCAATTTTCAAAGTGAGCTCTGAACTAAGAAAGTGGTTTGTCGTTGTTCTCTTCCTGCTGGCTGCGACGTGGTTTTTCTTTCCCATCGGAGCGCCAGCAGAAAAGAGTCTGCTATTCTCCTTGCGGCTGGCGCTACCCGCCGCGTTGCTGGCGCTGGGAGGCATCGGGCTGCTGCCCTGGCTGATGACGGCGGGATTCCTGTTCTGCGCCGTGGGCGACACGATGGGGGTGCTCGGCAGCTTCGAAGGACAGATGGCCGGTTTCGCCGCCAGCCACGTCTGCTTCATCGCCTGGCTGACGAAACAAATAGCCTCCCCCTTACCCCTCCTAAAGGAGGGGGAACGTATTACCTCTGCTCGCGATCCCTTCCCCTTAGGGAGGGACTGGCGGGTAGGCTTCTCTTCTCCTTATATATATATCACTCCGCTCTGCTTCCTGCCGCTCTTCTTCGCCGCCGTGCGCATCATCCCAGCCATCCCCGACACGCCCATCCGCGTGGGCTGCTTCATCTACGCCCTGCTCCTCACGGGCACCATGTGGACGGCCTGGCTGCGGATGGCATCGTCAGCCCGCCCACTGAGATGGCCGCTTCTGACGGCCCTGGGCGCCACGCTGTTCCTCGTCTCCGACTTCGTGCTCGCATGGAACAAATTCGTGGCCTCCGTCCCCAGCAGCCAAATCCTCATCATGACCACTTACTACGCCGCTTTGCTGTTACTTTTCATGGGCGAAGCACGTAATTATGAAAAAAAATCACATTTTCGAGTAAAAAAGTGACGATTTGTTTTGCAGGTATAAAAAAACGCCTTACCTTTGCAGCGAATTCAAACGAATGACCGATGAAGTCGTATTTCAATAACAAGTTCTGGTGGCGCTCGATAGATTATTGAGCACGGAACTTCTTATTCAATCATCAAACGTAGGAAAAGACAGAGAAAAAAGATAACGTCCGTTGCTCATGCAGCGGACTTCTTTTTTTCAGACGACGGAAGTGGTTATGCGTGAGACGGAAAAAACAATTAAATAAACCCATAAATAACAACAACAATGAAACAGAAGAGATTCATCCTCCAGGAATCCGAGATTCCAAAGCAATGGTACAACATCCAGGCCGAGATGCCCAACAAGCCGATGCCCATGCTGGCACCGAACGGCCAGCCGGTGACAGTCGATGACCTTTGCCACGTCTTCTCGCGTGGTGCATCCGAGCAGGAGCTCAACACCACCGATGCCTGGATCGACATTCCCGAAGAGGTTCGCCAGTTCTACGCCTACTATCGTTGCACGCCGCTCGTCCGCGCCTACGGTCTTGAGGAGGCGCTGGGCACGCCCGCTCACATCTACTTCAAGAACGAGAGCGTCAACCCGCTGGGCTCGCACAAAATCAACTCGGCCCTGCCGCAGATGTACTTCTTCAAGAAGGAGGGCATCACCAACGTCACCACCGAGACGGGTGCCGGCCAGTGGGGTGCTGCCCTGAGCTATGCCGCCAAGCTGTTCGGCATCGAGGCCGCCGTCTATCAGGTGAAGATCAGCTACGAGCAGAAGCCCTACCGCCGCAGCATCATGCAGACCTTCGGCGCCCTCGTCACTCCCAGCCCCTCCATGTCCACCCGCGCCGGCAAGGACATCCTCACCAAGGATCCCAACCATCAGGGTTCGCTCGGCACCGCCATCAGCGAAGCCGTCGAGCTGGCTGTCACCACGCCCAACTGCCGCTACTCGCTGGGCTCGGTGCTGAACCACGTCTCCCTGCACCAGACTGTCATCGGCCTCGAGGCCGAGAAGCAGATGGAGATGGCCGGCGAATACCCCGACGTCATCATCGCCTGCTTCGGCGGCGGCAGCAACTTCAGCGGCATCGCCTATCCCTTCATGCGCCATAACTTCAGCGGCGAGCGCCACACCCGCTTCATCGCCGCCGAGCCCGCCAACTGCCCCAAGCTGACGCGCGGCGAGTTCCACTACGACTTCGGCGACGAGAGCGGCATGACGCCCCTCATCCCCATGTTCACGCTGGGCCACAACTTCCGCCCCGCCAACATCCACGCAGGCGGCCTACGCTACCACGGCGCCGGCACCATCGTCAGCCAACTGCTGAAAGACAAGCAGCTCGAGGCCGTCGATATCGACCAGATCGAGAGCTTCGATGCCGGCACGCTGTTTGCCCGCGCCGAGGGCATCATCCCCGCCCCCGAGAGCAACCACGCCATCGCCGCCACCATCCGCGAAGCCCTGCGCTGCAAGGAGACGGGTGAGAAGAAGACCATCCTCTTCAACCTCTCCGGCCACGGCCTCATCGACATGTCGGCCTACGACCAGTATCTGGCCGGCAACCTCGTCGATGCCGCCATCGACGACGACGTCATCGCCCGCAACCTCGCCGAGATCAAAGAGCAGATCAAGTTCTAAGGCCGACAGTCCGCTTTATGCTGATGCGGATGTCCCAATCGGGGGCATCCGCGTCTTTTTTCTTCAAACAAATGGCGAAAAACACTTCAGAAAAAACGAAAAACCTCAAACGCTTGCAATTATCAGAAAATACCCGTACTTTTGCAGAAACGGAAAAAAATCAACCATTAAACGTATGAAAAAACAGGCTATTCTGCTGGCTGCCCTGTTTGTGCTGATTGCGCAGGCCACCGTTGCGGCACAGGATGTGAAGGTGGAGTTCTTCACACCCAACATTGTACACATCGTGAAGGGCAAGCCCACCAAGACGCTCGTCGTCACAGCTACCCCCGAGAACGTCAACCCCGTGGTAACCAATGGGCTATGGAAGAGCAGCGAACTGACCGTGCGTCAGGACGCCCAGGGCAACCTGACGTTCCTGACCGCCAAGGGAAAGGTGCTGCTGCGTGAGAAGGCGTGCGCCGTGAGCGAAGCCCGCCAGACGTTTGTGCTCGACAAGGACGAGGCCATCTACGGACTGGGCACCATCCAGAACGGCAAGATGAACCGCCGCGGCGAACGCAAGCGCATGGAGCAGTCGAACCTCGAAGACTTCCAGAACGTGCTGCAGAGCATCAAGGGCTGGGGCCTCTACTGGGAGAACTACTCACCCACCCTGTTCGAGGACAACGCCGAGGGCATGACCTTCGACTCGGAGGTCGGCGAGGGCATCGACTACTACTTCATGTACGGCGGCTCGGCCGACGGCGTCATCGCCCAGGTGCGCCACCTCACAGGCGACGTGCCTCTGTTCCCGCTCTGGACCTTCGGCTACTGGCAGTCGAAGGAGCGTTACAAGACCGCCCGCGAGACCGAGGGCATCGTGGACCAGTACCGCGCCTTGGAGGTGCCCCTCGACGGCATCATCCAGGACTGGCAGTACTGGGGCTCGAACTATCTGTGGAACGCCATGGACTTCCTCGCCGAGGAGTTCTCGGGCGGCAAGCAGATGATTGACAACGTCCACAAGAAGCACGCCCACTTCATGATCAGCATCTGGGCCAGCTTCGGCCCCATGACGCAGCAGTTCCGCGAGCTCGACGAAAAGGGCCTGCTGCTGCCCATCGAGACCTGGCCGCAGAGCGGACTCTCGCATATCTGGCCTCCGCGGATGGACTATCCGTCGGGCGTGAAGGTCTATGACGCCTTCCACCCCGAGGCACGCGACATCTACTGGAACCACCTGAAGCGGCTCTACGACTACGGCACGGATGCCTGGTGGATGGACTCGACGGACCCCGACTTCTTCAATCCCAAGGAGAGCGACTACGACCACCCCGTCTATGGCGGCACCTGGCGCTCGCAGCGCAACGCCTTCCCGCTCGAGACCGTGCGCGGCATCTACCAGGCCCAGCGCAAGGACGACCGGGGCAAGCGCATCTTCATCATGACGCGAAGCAGCTTTGCCGGACAGCAACACTACGGCTCGAACATGTGGAGCGGCGACGTCAACTCATCGTGGGACATGCTGCGCAAGCAGGTGCCGGCAGGGCTGAGCTTCTCGCTGACAGGCAACCCCAACTTCAACACCGACATCGGCGGCTTCTTCTGCGGCTCGTACAACACGCGCGGAGGCGGCTCGGCACCCCGCAACCCGCAGTTCCAGGAACTCTACGTGCGCTGGATGCAGTATGCCCTCTTCTGCCCCGTCTTCCGCAGTCACGGCGCCGATGCTCCGCGCGAGATATGGCAGTTCGGCCAGAAGGGCGAGCCCGTCTATGACGCCATCGAGAAGCAGATCCGCCTGCGCTATCGCCTGATTCCCTATCTGTACAGCATCGCCTGGCAGGTCACCAGCAACAACGACAGCTATATGCGCCCGCTCTTTGCCGACTTCAAGGCCGACCGCAGGGTGTGGGACATGACGGACGAGTTCCTCTTCGGCCACAACATCCTCGCCTGCCCCATCGTCAATCCGCAATACACCGAGGAGCGCATCGTCCGCACCGACGCCATGACGGGCTGGAACCGCCAGAACGCTACGGAGAGCTCCCCAGCCGGCGTCATCGACTTCACGGCCACGAAGACCGCCACGAAGTACCTGCCAAAGGGTGCCGTGTGGTACGACTTCTGGACGGGCCAGCGCTACAAGGGCGGTCAGGACGTCACCTTCGAGACGGCGCTCGACCGCGTGCCCATGTTCGTCCGCGCCGGCAGCATCCTGCCCCTCGGCCCCGAGATGCAGTACGTCGGCGAGAAGCCCTGGGACGACCTCGAAATCCGCGTCTATCCCGGCGCTGACGGCTCTTTCACCCTCTACGAGGACGAGGGCGACGGCTATGACTATGAAAAGGGAATGTACACCGAAATCCCCTTCACGTGGGACGACCGTGCCCGCCGCCTCACCATCGGTCCGCGCCAAGGCTCCTACGAAGGGATGCTCCCGTCGCGCCAGTTCCGCATCGTCCTCGTCACGCCCGGCTCTCACAGCGCCGCGCAGCCCGCGCCCGCCAGCCAGACCATCACCTACGCCGGTCAGCAGCTGACGGTGAAGTTGTAAAGCCGGAGGCGTACCGTTGAACCAGGCCGTCAAACAAGAACAAGGGTAACACCCGTGTGTATGGTGTTACCATGTTACCGTGATACCGTGATACCGTGATACCCGCATTAACGGGAGGCGCCGTTCGTTAGGACGGCGCCCCCGTTAAAAACAGGGTCAGACTTCCGCAACGGGGGTGGATAGGCGGCGGTTCGCTGAGCCCCTCACCTTTTATTTGTCGGTATGGAGGTAGCTTTTCAGCGCTTCGACGTAGTCCTCGAACGCCTTCAGCCCCGCAGGGGTGATGCGGCAGGTGGTGCAGGGACGCTTACCCTTGAACGTCTTCTCGATGGTGATGTACCCCGCCTCGGACAGTTTGTCGAGCTGCACGCTGAGGTTGCCTGCCGTGGCGCCCGTCTGCTCCATGATGAAGGGGAACTCGGCCTTTTCGGCGCCAAGCAGCAGCGACATCACGGCCAGACGCAGCTCTGAGTGCAGCAAAGGGTCTAATGGTTGAAACATAATACAGTCCTCCTCTATTTACGCGTTTGGATGTTGACGATGATGCCGGGGATGACGAGTCCGACGACCGCCACCGCAGCCATCACCAGCAGCTGTTCGCCGCCAGCGAAGTGCAGGGCAAGGAAGAACCCGCCGATGCCGGCAATGACGCTACAGATGGAGATGACACGGTTTTTCAGGATAAGGCCGGTGGTGGTGCTTGCCATGCCCAGGGCAAACGTGATGATGCTGGTGATGGGGATGAAGTACCCCGGAGTGGGCGCCAGCGCCTTGAACGACACCACGCCCAGACCAGCCAGGCAAGTGATGAAGCCCAGGCCGCAGCAGAAGATGCCGAACGCGCTCCACACCTTACCGATGACGCTCCCGATGATGTTCTTGGGCAGAGGCTCACGCCGCCTGTCCATCATTTTCGCGCCCACCATGCCGATGACGGTCATGACAAACCAAAGGACGTTCCACACAGGGCCGCCGTGGTTCGTCCACAAATAGGCAATCAGCACGGCAAACACCACCACCAGACTGCCCCACCAGATCATGGGACGTCCCGATTGTTTCGTCATAGCCCGACGGCTCTGCTCGATCGACTCGCGAATAATCTCTAAACTGCGCTCTGCAGTCATGATTTCTCTTTCTTCCATTTTTTAACTCTTTTTTCTTGTTAACTACTTTGTTTTTAACTCTCTTCGCCTCCCCTTCCCTCCTGCAGAAAGGGTCGGTTCGGCGGTTTTGTGTTCGAATCACGGCGCAAAGGTAAAACACTTTATTTTATAAACCAAATAAAATCGTAAATTTTTTTTGTTTGTTCTTGAAAAAAATTTGCTACCCTTTTCACTAATGCTGAGTAAGAGGCTCCTTTTTCACTAATTGTGATAAATATAATTCACTAATTTTGATAAATATAATCGAGATTATGATTATCCGAAAATCACACCCCAAAATAATAATTTATCACAATTAGCGGAAAAGAATTTATCACAATTAGTGTGAAGGAACAGAGGGGAACGTTCGCCGAACTGCACCCATACGGAATGGAGAGTGCAAATTAATCTTAAATAGTCTTTTCGCGTGTTATAATTCAAGAACGAGGTTTTCGTATGCGAAAAAATCTCACTAATTTTGCGCCGTTTTTTTTCAGACTATATATTTAAATAGGTAAAATGAATACGAAAAGAAAGATTATGGCCTCGCTGCTGCTGATGCTGGCGGCGATGACGACAGAGGTGGCGGCGCAGGAACAGAGCGTGCTTCACCTGACGTTAGAGCAGGCCATAGAACTGGCGTTGGCCGACAACCCCACCGTGCAGATCGCCGAACAGGACGTGCAGCTGAAGGAGATGGCCAAGCTGGAGACCACCATGGGGCTGCTGCCCGAGGCCAGCCTGGCCGGCTCGTACCAGCGCACCATCGAGAAGCAGACGATGGTGATGAACAACATGCAGTTCAAGGTGGGCGTCAACAACATGTACACCGGCGGCCTCACCGTCAGCCTGCCCGTCTTTGCACCCGCACTCTATAAGAGTATGACGCTGACGCGCACGGACGTGGAGCTCGCGCTCGAGTCGGCACGTGCCTCGCGGCAGGACCTCGTCTGCCAGGTCACCAAGGCCTTCTACCAGCAGATGCTGGCACAGGACAGCTATGCCGTGCTGCAGAAGGCGCTGGCGCAGAGCGAGGAGAACTTCCGCATCGTCTCGGCCAAGTACGACGAAGGCCGCGTGAGCGAATATGACAAGATCAGCGCCGAGGTGCAGATGCGCAACCTGCAGCCCTCGGTCATCAGCGCCCGCAACGCCGTCGACCTGAGCAAGCTGCAGCTGAAGGTGCTGATGGGCGTGACGGCCGACGTCGACATCGAGGTCGAAGGCAACCTGCGCGACTACGAGGAGACGCTCTACGCCGGCATGCTCAGCCTCGACAGCCTCTCGCTGGCCCGCAACAGCTCGCTCGCACAGATGGACCTCAACAGCCGCCTGCTGCGCAACACCCTCTCCATACAGCAGCAGAGCTTCATGCCCAACGTGGCCCTGCAGTTCAACTACATGTACACGTGCATGGCCGACAACTTCGACTTCGCCACCTACAACTGGAACCCCTACGCCAACGTCTCCCTGAGCGTCAGCATACCCCTGTTCAAGTACAGCAACTTCAGCACCGTCAAGAAGACGCGCCTGCAGATGAACCAGCTGCAGCTGAACCGCGACTATGCCGAGCGCCAGCTGCGCATGCAGATGAACACCTACCTGAACAACATGACTGCCAGCGCCGAGCAGGTCAGTTCGAACAAGGAGGCCATCGCGCAGGCTCAGAAGGGGCGCGACATCGCCCAGACGCTCTACGACGTGGGGCGCGGCACCGTGCTCGAACTCAACAGCGCCGAGGTGGCGCTCACGCAGAGCGAGCTCACCTACAGCCAGTCCATCTTCGACTGGCTCTCTGCCAAGGCCGACCTCGACAAGCTCGTCGGAACAGACTATCAGGTGGAAGAAGATTGAAGATTAAGATTGAACAAATAGAAATGACATACAACATGAGAAAGAGTGGAATCCTTGTAGCCCTCGTCGTGGCCTCCGTGATGGCCGGCTGCACGAGCGGACAGAAGACCCCCGAGGCTGCCATGCAGCAAGAGAGCACCAAGTCCAAGGTGCGCCTCGCAACCGTCAGCAAGCGAGCCGTCGATCAGGTGCGCGACTACACCTGCACCGTCGAGGCCGAAGTGAAGAACAACATCGCCCCGCAGACACCCGGGCGCATCAGCCGCATCTTCGTCGAGGTGGGCGACCACGTCGTCAAGGGCCAGAAGCTGGTGCAGATGGACGCCTCGTCGCTGCGTCAGCTTGAGCTCCAGATTGCCAACCAGAAGACCGACTTCGAGCGCATCGAGAAGCTCTACAAGATTGGCGGCGCCAGCAAGGCCGAGTACGACAACGCCAAGATGTCGCTCGACATCAACGAGACCAGCTACGCCAACCTGAAGGAGAACACCACGCTGCTGAGCCCCATCACGGGCATCGTGACGGCCCGCAACTACGACAACGGCGACCTCTACGCCGGCAGCCCCGTGCTCACCATCCAGCAGATACGTCCCGTGAAGCTGCTCATCAACGTCAGCGAGCAGTATTTCAGCCGCGTGCAGAAGGGCGACCGCGCCGTCATCCGTCTCGACGCCCTGCCCGGCAAGGAATACGACGCCAAGGTGACGCTGGTCTATCCGACCATCAACGCCGCCACCCACACCTTCCCCGTCGAGCTGAGCCTGCCCAATGCCGACGAGGCCGTGCGCCCCGGCATGTTTGCCCGCGCCACGCTCAACTTCGGCACCGAGCAGCACGTCGTCGTGCCCGACCAGGCCATCGTCAAGCAGCCCGGCAGCGGCGAGCGCTTTGTCTATACCTATAACAACGACGGCACCGTCAGCTACATGAAGGTCGAGCTCGGACAGCGTCTCGACGACAGCTACGAGCTGCTGAGCGGCGTCAGCGACGGTGCACGCATCGTTGTCGCCGGACAGAGCAAGCTCGTCGACGGCGCCGAAGTGCAGGTGGTGGAATGATGATAAATCGTAAATTGTAAATTGTCAAATCGTAAATCCCGATGAGTCTATACGAAGGTTCGGTCAAACGGCCGATTATGACCTCACTGATATTCACGGCCATTGTGGTGATGGGCGTCTTCTCGCTCACCAAGCTGCCCGTGAACCTCTTCCCCGACATCGACACGAACACCATCATGGTGATGACGTCCTACAGCGGTGCCTCGGCCGAGGACATCGAGCAGAACGTCACCCGCCCCCTCGAGAACACGCTGAACACCGTCGGCAACCTGAAGCACCTCACCAGCCGCTCGTCCGAGAACGTCTCCATCATCACGCTCGAGTTTGAATATGGCTACGACATCGACGACCTCACGAACGACGTGCGCGACAAGCTCGACATGGTGAAGCGCGCGCTGCCCGACGGCGCCACCGACCCCATCATCTTCAAGTTCGACTCGGACATGATGCCCATCCTGCTCCTCTCCGTGCAGGCCGACCAGAGCGTCAACGGCCTCTACAAGATTCTCGACGAGAACGTGGCCAACCCGCTGGCGCGCATCGCGGGCGTGGGCAGCGTCAGCATCGGCGGCGCACCCGAGCGCGAGATCTACGTCTATTGCGACCCCGTGAAGCTCGAGGCCTACAACCTCACCGTCGAGGCCATCTCGAACATCATCACCCAGGAGAACCGCAACATCCCCGGCGGCTCGTTCGACGTCGGCAACGAGACCTTCCCCCTGCGCGTCGAGGGCGAGTTCAACGACCCCCGCGAGATGGAGAACATCGTCGTGGCCAGCGTGGCCGGCAGCGACATCTACCTGCGCGACGTCGCCGAGGTGGTCGACACCCTGCAGGAACGCGGACAGATGTCGTTCACCAACGGCGTCCGCGGCGCCACCATCATCGTCCAGAAGCAGTCGGGCGCCAACTCCGTCGAAATCTGCAACAAGGTCAAGAAGATGCTGCCCGAGCTCGAGCGCAACCTCCCCTCCGACGTCCACATCGGCATGATCAACGACACCTCCGAGAGCATCATGAACTCCATCGGCTCGCTCGAAGAGACCGTCTTCTTCGCCCTGCTGTTCGTCGTGCTGGTGGTGCTCTTCTTCCTGGGCCGCTGGCGCGCCACGTTCGTCATCGCCATCACCATCCCCCTCTCGCTCATCGCCTCGTTCATCTACCTGCTGCTCAGCGGCGGCTCGCTCAACATCGTCTCGCTCTCGTGTCTCTCCATCGCCATCGGCCTCGTGGTCGACGACGCCATCGTGGTGCTCGAGAACACGACGACCCACATCGAGCGCGGCGCCGACCCCAAGCAGGCCGCCATACACGCCACCAACGAGGTCGCCATCTCCGTCATCGCCTCCACGCTGACCATGCTCGCCGTCTTCCTGCCCCTGACCATGGTGAAGGGCATGGCGGGCATGATGTTCAAGCAGCTCGGCTGGATGATGTGCGTCATCCTCACCGTCTCGACCACCAGCGCCCTCTCGTTCACGCCCATGCTCTGCTCGCAGATGCTCAGGCTGAAGAAGAAGCGCAGCCGCTTCATGGAGCGGGTGTACGGCCCCATCGAGCGCTTCCTCGACCGTTTCGACCGCTGGTACCAGCGCCGCCTCGACTGGTGTGTGCGCCATCGCGGCTGGATCATCGGCGTCTGCGTCGTCATCTTCGCCGCCAGCCTCCTCACCGTCCGCACCCTCGGCACCGAGTTCTTCCCCTCGAGCGACGACAGCCGCCTCACCATCAAGGTGTGGATGCCCATCGGGACGCGCACCGAGCGCAGCCAGCAGGTCGCTGAGGAGCTCGCCGAGAAGTGGCGCGCCGACTTCGGCAAGGACACGCGCGTCATCAACTACACCGTCGGACAGGCATCCGAGGACAACACCTTCGCCTCGATGCAGGACAACGGCACCCACATCATCTCCTACAACGTCCGCCTGAAGAACCCCAGCGAGCGCAAGGTGACGGCCTTCGATGTCGCCGCCATCATCCGTGCCGACCTCGGCGCACGGCCCGAGATTGACCGCTTCACCGTCAGCGCCGGCGGCGGAGCAGGCATGGGCGGACAGTCAACCGTCGCCTTCGAGGTCTATGGCTGGGACTTCACCGAGACCGACAACGTAGCCAAGATGCTGCGCACCGAGCTCAAGAAAGAGCCCGGCGTGGCCGAGGTGCGCATCAGCCGCGACGAGTACCAGCCCGAGTACCACGTCGAGTTCGACCGCGAGAAGCTCGCCCGCCACGGACTGAACATGTCCACCGCCGCCACCTACCTGCGCAACCGCATCAACGGCGCCACCGCCTCCTACTACCGCGAGGACGGCGAGGAGTACGACATCAAGGTGCGCTTCGCCCCTGAGTTCCGCACCTCCATCCAGGACATCGAGAACATCCTGCTCTACGGCTCGCAGGGCAACGCCGTCCGCGTCAAGGACGTCGGCACCGTCGTCGAGAGCTTCACGCCCCCCACCATCCAGCGCAAGGACCGCCAGCGCATCAACACCGTCACCGCCATCGTCGAGAAGGGCTTCCCCATGAGCACCGTCGTCGAGGCCGGACAGCGCATCATCCGCGAGGGCGACATCCCCCTCGGCGTCACCGTCGGCATCGCCGGCGACTTCGAGGAGCAGCAGGACTCCTTCTCCGACCTGCTCCTGCTCGGCCTGCTCATCCTCATGCTCGTCTATATCGTCATGGCAGCACAGTTCGAGAGCTTCTCCGACCCGTTCATCATCATGCTCAGCGTGCCCTTCGGCGTGGGCGGCGTGCTCATCGCCCTCTGGCTCAGCGGCACCACCCTCAACCTGATGAGCGCCCTCGGCATGGTGCTGCTGCTCGGCATCGTGGTGAAGAACGGCATTGTGCTCATCGACTACATCCGCCTCTGCCGCGAGCGCGGCCAGGGCGTCGTCAAGGCCGTCGTCACCGCCGGCCGCAGCCGCCTGCGCCCCGTCCTCATGACCACCCTCACCACCATCCTCGGCATGGTCCCCATGGCCGTCGGACGCGGCGAGGGCTCCGAGCTCTGGCGACCCCTCGGCGTCAGCGTCATCGGCGGACTGACCCTCTCCACCGTGCTCACCCTCATCCTCGTGCCCGTCGTCTATTGCACCTTCGCCGGAGGACAGATCAAGCGCCAGCGCCGCAAGCACGCCCGCCAGCTCGCCCTCGACGCCTACTGGAAAGAGAACAAGTCCAAACACATTAAAGCAGCGAAAAAGTGATTCTTTGTTTAACGTTTAATGTTTAACGTTTAACGAACACGTCCTCTGATTTTTGTTAAACGATAAACTCTTAATTCTTAACTACATTGAAAGCCATATTTATTGCCTACGACCAAGCGTATAAAGAGCGCATCCAGACGCTCCTCAACCGCGGCGGCTGCCGGGGCTTCAGCATGTTTCCGCAGGTGCAGGGACGCGGCAGCGTCAGCGGCGACCCCCACTACGGCAGCCACGCCTGGCCCTCGATGAACAGCGCCATCCTCACCATCGTCGACGACGCCCGCGTCGATGCCCTCCTCGACGCCCTCCACGCCCTCGACCTCGAGACAGAGAAGCTCGGCCTCCGCGCCTTCGTCTGGGACATCGAGAAAACCATCTGACGCCCCCGCCAGCAGCGGGCATTCATCCCCTCCGCTCTCCTTCGCGGACACACGGACAGAAAACAGGGTAACACCGCATGTGTTGGTGTTACCCTGTTACCGTGATACCGTGTTACCGTGACACCGCGTGTTTACTGCACGGGATAGAGGCTGCTCTTGACGTTCTGGAACTTGGCGTTGGCGATGGCGCGCTTCAGCTTCGGGCTCTGACGCCAGCGGATGCCCACGCCCTTAATGTACGTGCCCGGGTCGAACGCGTCCGTGGGGATGACGGACTGGGCGAAACACTTGCTCTTGACGTTCGCCTCGATGATGCCCAGGTCGGTGACGCCGTCCTTGAGGTCACACATCTGTCCCGCCAGAAGATGCTCGCGCAAATGCATACCCATGGCGCTGACGACGGCCACGATGTCGGCACGCGTGCACGTGGTGTCACGCTCGATGGCCTGCACAATCTGGACGGGCGTCAGCGACTGCTCGCTGTAGGCGCGGTTGCAGGCATAGTCCACACCCTCGGTACCCTTCGGGTTACTGCACCCGACAACTTTATACTTGATAGACATAGGGGAAATTAGGAATTAGGAATTAGGAATTAGGAATTGGCAGCCTCCCCCTTACCCCTCCTGAAGGAGGGGGGACTGATTACTACCGCTCGGGCCCCCTTCCCTTTAGGGGAGGGCTGGGGTGAGGCTTCGGGGAGAGAGGCTATTCGTCAGGACATCAGCTCCGAGGGGTCGCGGCGCAGGGTGGCGTAGCGGCGGATGTACTTCTTCAGGTCGGCGCTGGGCTGGAAGGCCACGCGGTAGCCCTTGATGTAGCTCTGCGGACGGAAGCCGTCCGTGGGGATGGCCGACTGGGCGAAGCACTTGCTCTTGAGCGAGGGACGGAACGAGCCGAAATTCTGCATCGTCACCGTACGGCCCTGCAGGATGCCCTGCTCAATCTCGTAGATGTAGGCGCTGATGACGGCCACCACGTCCGCCTCGGTGACGGTGGTGGAATGGCTGACGTCGGCAGCCAGCTCTTTCAGGCTGTACGTGCCCGACTTGGTGGCGCGGTTGCAGGCGTACTCGACACCCTCCGCACCCTTCGGGTTCGTGCACCCGACAACTTTGTAATGGATAGGCATAATGGAAAATTAGGAATTAGGAATTTGGAATTAGGAATTATGAGCCTCACCCAGCCCTCCCCTAAAGGGAAGGGAGCGCGAGCGGAAGTAATTCGTCCCCCCTCCTTCAGGAGGGGACGGGGGAGGCTTGGTCGGCGAGTTCGACGGTGGCGTTGTCGGCCATCCAGCGGCGGATGCCGATGAAGGGGATGAAGCGCAGGCGGAAGCCCTTGATGATGGTCTGCACGCGGAAGCCGGGCTGCTGCACCGTCTCGGCAGGCGTCAGCCGCGAGTCGAAGTTGATGAAGAAGCGCCCCAGGCCGCGGTACTCCACCGAGCAGCCCTCGAGCAGACGGCGCTTGGTGTGCTCGATGAGGGCCTCCATGGCCGCCGCCACGTCGGCACGCGTCAGCGAACAGCTGTGGGCGATGTCGTCAGCCATCATGTCGAACGTGTAGAGCCCCGCCGACATATGCTGCGCGGTCACCCCCGCGCCCCCGGCCTTGCGGGGATTGGTGTTGTGGTTGAGAATGCATTTCAGTGACATGGCTTGTTAGGGTGTGTCAAGAAGTTGTTTTTTTTTATGAACAGAGAAGAGGATATATGGCGGCGGCGGGAAAGAAGAGAAATTTTGGAACGTACTTCAGGAAAATCCAAAGCTGCATCTGAACGTTCCTGAGCGCGGCGGCGAAGTGGGAGGCGGCACGCGCGGCACGCGCCGCATTACGTCATGCCCTCCATATATATAGTATCCCGAAAAAATCGAAAAATTACGATTTTACCCCATTTTTTTTCAACTTTTTTCAAAATAGCACTCACAGCACCTTCTCGCAGGGGGGGGCGTCGCGGTATCAGGTATCACGGTATCACGGTATCACGCAGACACCCTCACTTTTTCGCCACCCCTGTTTCTATAGGTGGTTTATATTATATATTTATATCAAAGAAAAAAGAGAAATACAAAGAGAACAAAGAAAGTAAAAAGGGGTGAAAACGGGTATCAAAGGTGTCTGCGTGATACCGTGATACCTGATACCGCGATACCCCCCTCCGCACTTGCGCCATCCTTAAATCACTTCGGGACTTTTGATAGGGGTCGCCTCGGAAAAACAAATAAAAAATTTGCTTTTTCGCTCGGCTCACCCTATCTTTGTGACGTCATAACGAGTGATAGATAAAAGCGTACCAACCAAACAACAAAAGCCCAAACCCGATTGAAATGCGTAACACACTTATTATCAAGTCTCTAATAGGGGGGGGGTAATTTAAGCCTCTCTCTTCCAGCCTATTGTCCTGACGTCAAGGGTTGGCATGCTTCGTGTGTGCCAGCCCTTTCGTTTTTATTCCCTGTGCGGCTATGAGCGACCAGATCAAAAGCCGCAAGAGAGTGAGCGAGCACGGCGAGGTGTTCACCGCCCAGCGCGAGGTCGATGCCATGCTCGACCTGGTGAAGCCCGAGACGGAGCGCATCGACAGCCGTTTCCTCGAGCCTGCCTGCGGCACAGGCAATTTTCTGGTGAGCATCCTGGAGCGCAAGCTCGATGTCATCTACCGTACCCGCACCGCCCCCTCCCGCCACGTCGATGTCGCCATGGTGAATCAGGAGATGGTGCAGGCCGTGACAAGTATCTACGGCATTGAGATTCTCGAGGACAACGTGGCCGAGTGCCGCGAGCGGCTCTATGGCATCCTCCTCGACTGGTACCCCCGCGCCACGCAGGGCAAAGGTCTCGACGGCGAGTTGGCGCAGACCGTGCGCTATGTGCTCGGGCGCAACATCCTGTGGGGCGATGCGCTGACGCTCTGCACCCCCGACGAGGCGAAACGCCCCATCATCTTCAGCGAGTGGGGCTTCGTCGGCCGCAGCGTCAAGCGGCGCGACATCACCCTCGACATGCTGCTCCGTCCCCGCACCATGGCAGGGCCGAGCCTCTTCGACGAACTGGGCGACGATGTCTTCATCCCCGAGCCCTGTGCCGAATACCCCCTTGTGGACTACCTGAAAATCTATACCCAAGATGCAACTACAAAGTATCTACAATCCCGATGTCCTGACGTGTCTGGCCAACCTGAGCAACGACGAGGTATTCACCCCTCCCGGCGTGGTAGCTCAGATGCTCGACATGCTGCCCGCAGAGTTGTTCCGCAGCAGCAAGACCCGTTTCCTCGACCCCGTGACCAAGTCGGGCGTGTTCCTCCGCGAGATAGCGAAGCGGCTGATGATAGGCTTGGAGTCGGAGATACCCGACGTACAGGAGCGTGCCAACCATATCTTCACCCAGCAGCTGTTCGGCCTGGGCATCACGGAGCTGACCACGCTGATGTCGCGCCGCTCCGTCTATGGCAGCAAGGTGGCAAACGGCAAGTATTCATTCTGCACCCAGTTCGCCGACGAGCAGGGCAACATCCGCTTCCGCCCTATCGAGCATACCTTCATCGCCGGCAAGTGCAAGTATTGTGGTGCGGCGGAGGCCGTGTTCGGTTCTGCCGTACGAGGCGACCTCGAAAGCCACGCCTACGAATTTATTCACACAAGTAAACCCGAAAAACTATTCAATATGAAATTCGACGTAATCATCGGAAACCCGCCGTATCAGCTGGATGATGGAGGTAATAGTGCAAGCGCAAAGCCTATTTATCAATTATTCGTTGAACAAGCAAAAAAAATGAGGCCAAGATTCTTATCAATGATTATACCGTCTCGATGGTTCATAGGAGGAAAAGGGCTTGATAAATTTCGAGAAACTATGCTTAAAGACAGGCATATAAGAAATATTGTTGATTATGAGAATTCTTATGAGGCCTTTCCTGGAGTTGATATAGCCGGTGGAGTTTGTTTCTTTCTTTGGAGTCGGGATACAGAAGGGACGTGTAATTTTACAAATATGAAAGATGGTGAGAAAACCTCGTCAGATAGATATTTAGATGAATATCCGGTTCTGATTAGGCAAGCCCAAGCTTTACCGATAATAAAAAAGGTTCTATTGAGGCATGGTGAAGGAAAAATGATCTCTGACATAGCATCAACGCGTAAGCCTTTTGGATTACCCACTAACTATAGTCCACAAAAAGAAGGTATTCCTTGTTGGTTTATTCAGAAAATAGGGCTTTCTTACGCAAACCCTAAAGATGTAACCGACAACAATGGTTATCTCCCAAAATGGAAGTTATTATTGCCTATCGCTCCTATCGCTGGACAGACCGATTTCACAAAGCCTATAGGCTTCTATTATGATGGCAACGTGAGAATCGCAAAGCCAGGTGAATGTTGTACAGAATCTTGGTTTGTCGGGGGAGCTTTTGACACAGAACAAGAGATACTTTCGTTTAAAAGCTACTTATTCACAAAAATTGTTAGATTCCTCCTTCTTCAATCTGTTGTCTCACAACATGTAACAAAGCAAAACTTCATCTTTGTTCCGGATTTAGGCAAGTATAATGAAATTTATACTGATAAAATGTTGTGTGAAAGATGGAATATTGATAGTGATGAATGGGATTATATTAATTCTCGAATCAAGTCAGTTGATGAAATTGGTTCAAAATAAGCATATTATAAAGTGTATTAGATATTATGATACGACCCATGGAATAAGGCAGTTATGGCTCAGAAAGATTTTTTTCCTAATCGTCCGGATGTCAGCCCGAAGATATATGCTTACAGCGACCCCCGCTATCCGGGTCTGCTGAAGGTGGGCTACACGACGAAATCGGCCTCAGACCGCATCTGGGAGCAATATCCCGTGAAGGTGCCCGACAAGACCCCTTTCCGCATTGAACTGGTGGAGTCGGCCATGCGCAACGACGGCACCCACTTCACCGACCATGCCGTGCACGACTACCTGCGCCGCCATCGCTTCGCCAACCCCGACGGAGAGTGGTTCCGCTGCACGGTGAAGGATGTCCGCGCTGCCATCGCAGCCGTGGAGAGCCGCACCGAGTATGAGGTGAACCGCACGGAAAACTTCGCGATGCGCCCCGAACAGGAACGCGCCGTGGCGAAGACGGCACGCTACTTCACCGACTACCCGCGCACCACCAGCGGACGCACGCCCCACTTCCTCTGGAACTGCAAGATGCGTTTCGGCAAGACGTTTGCCACCTATCAGCTGGCGCGGCGCATGGGATGGCGTAAACTGCTGGTGCTGACCTTCAAGCCTGCCGTGCAGAGCGCGTGGGAAGAGGACCTGATGACCCACGTCGATTTCGAGGGCTGGCAGTTTGTGAGCCACAATAGCGCACTGCGTGGCGAGGATGTGAACGCGAGCCGTCCCGTGGTCTGTTTCGGCTCGTTTCAGGATTTCCTCGGGCGTAACAAGGCGGGCGGCATCAAGGCGCGCAACGAGTGGGTACACGCCACAAACTGGGACTGCGTGGTGCTCGACGAATACCACTACGGAGCCTGGCGCGAAAATGCCAAAGACCTCTTCTACGACGAAGAGGAGCGGCGTGCCGAGACGGCTGACGGCCTCGACTACTTCGACGAGGACAACATGCCCATCACCACCAATGCCTACCTCTATCTTTCGGGCACACCGTTCCGCGCGCTGAGCAGCGGCGAGTTCATCGAAGAGCAGATCTTCAACTGGACATACCGCGACGAGCAGGAGGCGAAGGCCGCGTGGAAGGGCGACGGCAACCCGTACATCATGCTGCCCCGCATGGTGCTGATGACCTATCAGCTGCCCGCAGCCCTGGTGAACGTGGCCAAGGAGGGCGAGTTCGATGCCTTCGACCTCAACGAGTTTTTCGCTGCCGAGGGCGAGGACTTCATGGCCCACTTCCGCCACGAGAACGAGGTGCAGAAATGGCTCGACCTCATCCGCGGCGCCTACCGCGAGAGCATCGTCAGTGACCTCAAGCTCAAGGCCGACCGTCCGCCCATGCCCTTCAGCCATGCCCCGTTGCTGCGGGTGCTGAACCACACGTTCTGGTTCCTGCCGAGCGTGGCATCGTGCTATGCCATGCGCAACCTGCTGGCCGAGCGGCAGAATGTGTTCTACCACGACTTCAAGGTCGTGGTGGCGGCGGGAACAGGTGCCGGCATCGGCGTGGCGGCACTGCCACCCGTGCTGAATGCCATGGGTGAACCCCTCGAGACGCGCACCATCACCCTCTCGTGCGGCAAGCTGACCACGGGTGTGAGCGTCCGCCCCTGGACGGGCATCTTCATGCTGCGCAACTCCAGCAGCCCCGAGACCTACTTCCAGGCGGCGTTCCGCGTGCAAACACCCTGGACACTGCCCAACCCCGACGGCCTGTCACCCGACAAGACGGAGATACTGAAGAAGGAGTGCTACGTGTTTGACTTCGCCCCCGACCGTGCCCTGCGCCAGATTGCCGACTACGCCTGCCGCCTAAACGTGGACGAGACCCAGCCCGAGAAGAAGGTAGAGGACTTCATTAACTTCCTCCCCGTGCTGGCCTACGACGGCAGCCACATGAAACAGATTGACGCCGCGGGCATCCTCGACATCGCCATGAGCGGCACGAGCGCCACACTGCTAGCCCGACGCTGGGAGAGCGCCCTGCTGGTGAACGTTGACAACGTCACCCTCACACGCCTGCTGAACAACCCCGAGGCCATGCGGGCACTGATGAGCATCGAGGGCTTCCGCAATCTGAACAAGGACATCGAAACCATCATCAATAAGAGCAATGTCATCAAGAAAAAGAAAGAAAAGGCTAACGACGGAGAACTGACCTCCAAGGAAAAGCGCGAACTGACGGAGGCAGAGAAGGAGATGAAGAGCAAGCGCAAGATGATACAGGAGAAGCTCATAAAATTCGCCACGCGAATACCTATCTTCATGTTCTTGACCGACTATCGCGAACAATGCCTGAAAGACGTCATCACGCAGCTGGAGCCCGGGCTGTTCCAGAAGGTGACGGGACTGACGCTGAAGGACTTTGAACTACTGGTTAGTCTGAACGTGTTCAACGAGGCACTGATGAACGATGCCGTGTATAAGTTCAAGCGCTACGAGGACGCCTCGCTGGAGTACATCGGTTTCAGCCGGCACGATGCAGACAGCCGCGTGGGAGGCTTCAGCACAAGCATCACCCGCGAGGAATACAATGAGGTTTTTGTCAACGAATACCGCTGAGAAGGGAGATGAGGAATGAAAAGGAACTGTTGGTACGAGGGCTGATAAATTCATTGAAAAAACGCATCCGTTCCAACCACGACCGTCTGGAGATTACAGCTTTTTTCCGAGGCTCTATCTTCTACGATTATCTGAAACTTGCTCAGACGCTTAGCGAAATGCCTGAACCACCCGCCGAAGGAGCATCCGTCAGGGAAAAAATCGGCTACCGTTGGAGTTGGGCGAGTTTTAAGTCCATATCAGACAGTATAGAAGATGGCCTCGAATATGTGTACAGCATGAATCTTACTACTGGTTACACTCATCCTGACGCGCCCGTGATTTTCATTGATAAGAAGTTAACAAAGTGGTTAGAAGAAACGGGGTGCATCGACACAGACATTTCAAATCTGAACGAAACTGTCGAAAATGCGACTAAACAAATGTATCATGCACTGAAGATGGTAGAAGACATCATCCAGTTCATGATAAACAAATCAAATGAGGCTCTGTCGCATGTGAAGCCCAGGGATTTTGAAGGAGCATTGGAGTCGGGCTATGCTGAATATAAAAGGGAGAATTACCACGACCTTCAAATCACCCTGAAAAAAGATGCAGGAAGGAAAAAACAAAGAGCTAATGAACGGCTTAACGACGAACACTGGGCCAGACTGGTGGAAGCGGACAAGAAATTGGTGAGGGAAGCCATAAACGGGATGTTGACCGAGGATAAGGAGCAGGTCCTCTACACCGATGACTACTGCCGTCAGATGGAACGAGAGCCTGCCTTGCTCTCCTTGGTGAATGACCAATTCGACACAGAAGACCTCTTTGACTTCCATCACGCTATCCGCTTGCAGCAACTGATAGATAAAATCACCCCCTTCAACCTGGACTTCTTCTTCGACCGTGTCCTGCGTTCCGACATCATCAAAGCCGAGATGTTTCCCGACTTGAAGGAAAGACTAATTGCTACACCGCCTCCCGCTACCGACGAACCGCAACATACGCCGACACAGAAGGAACTGACAGACCAGGCCGTGCAGAACGCGCTTCGCCTCATGGCGAAAAAAATGAAGACGGAAGAAATGAAAGAATTGCCCAAAGCGGCAGTATGGCAGGGCATCTACCGCGTGCTGGCGGATCGCAAAATCGTGAAGGAGGGTGAGTACTTGGCATTCGGGCAATACATCAACTCGCTGAACGTGGAGGGCATGACGATCACCGATAATGGCAAAGGAGTCTGCAAGACCAACAATGACGGCATATTTGGAAAACCGCTGTCAGAATGGGATATAATGAAATACAAAGGCAAAAAAAAGGCGGTGTACGACCGCTACTATCTCGCTGCCACAACCTTTAACGACACGCTAACGGCCTGTTTGCAGCAATTGAAGATTAAACCTCCGAAGTGATAAGGTAAAAGCGGTATCAAAGTATCAGGTATCACGGTATCACGCACACACCGAGATACCTCCACACTCCCTCTTCCTCTCCCCCGTTCCCTCCGTGTTTGAGGGCAGGGGAGAGGCTTTTTTTATATCTCCTTTTGCAGGAGGGAAGAAACCTATTCTTGCACCCAATCTTGCACCCAATCTTGCACTTTGCGTTTTTTCTTGCACCTTAGCCCGGAATCCGTAAAAATCTCGGATTTTTGGGAGAACTTTACGATGTGGATGCTGCGAAATCAGAGGCTGACACACCCCAACATTGAATGATAATCAATAAAAATAAGGTTATATGAGCAAATCAATTTCAACAACAATTAGCGAGACAGGCGAGGCTTACATGGCCAGCATAAAAAAGGTAAAGGAACTCGACGACACGGAGTGCGAGGCACTGGTGGCGCAGCTGCTTGACGGCAACGGAAAAAGGGCGGTGGAGACCCGAAACAGGATTGTCACAGGCTGCCTGCCCATGGTGGTGAGGATTGCCCGGTCATACAAATGGTGTGAAAAGTGGGGCGTGTGCCTGGACGACATCATTGCCGCAGGAAACTTGGCCCTGGTGGAGGCCGTTGACGCCATGAGAGCCATGCCTGTGCTGACGCCTAAGGCTTATCTCGCGAACCGTCTGAAGGACAAGATGTACCTGGCTGTCAGGCAGTATCTGAACTTCGTGAGCGTCCCGAAGAACCGCGACAACGACTGCCTCGTGGATGTGGAGAGGTGCGACGACTACGACGACGGCGAGACTCAGCGCTTGTTCTTGCGTACCTTTGAGGATGAGGCAGACCAGAGTCTCATCCGCAGCTCGGCCAAGGAGGAGCTCGTCAGACTACTGAAGCGCGAGCTGCCCGGCGACGAACTGATGGTGGTGCACGACATGTTCCTGACCGAACCTGCGCTGACCGCTAAAGACATTGCCTTGCAGACGGGCATCAATCCCCACAAGGTGTGGGTGCTGAAAGACAAGGCCATCCGCAGGCTGAAGGACGGTCCGCAGGGAGCGGTGATTCTGGCGCTGCTGCACGAGTACCTCGCCGACGACACATGGAGTCAAACCTCGGACGCGTGCTAAACTAGTTAAGAATGAAGAATTAAGAGTTAAGAAAAAAAGCTCCGCCTAAACAGATTCTTAAAGATATCCCCCCTCATGCAGAACATTTTATTCTTCATTTTTCATTCTTCATTAAATCATTATTCCCAATTTTCATTTTAATTCTTATTTTTACATGAAACAGACACTGAAGAACTTTGATGTGATTCTGACGTGCGACCGCCCCGTGAAGGACGGCGATGTGATGCTGGGCGTGGGCTGCCTGAAGAGGGCACAGCACCAGTTCCTGTTCGAGAAGATGTGCGACGTGGCGTACCGCAAGAACCCCCGTGTGTTCAAGGGCAAGTACTGGAGCGTGAGGTCCACACGGCTGGGATTCCGCTTCACGGGCATCGTCACGCCCGACATCCTGAGCGAGATGGGCGCGACGGCGCTGACCGAGGCGATGAGCCACGAGGTGCGCGAGGCCGCCGCCAAGCTGGAGGCATACCTTGCCATTTGACCACACACGACCCCCCCAAAAAAACCGACTGAAAACGATGAACTTTGACATCTTTCCATCCGTATCGGCTCCCGGGCAGCTGTGCACACGCGAGCTGCTTGAGAAAGCCATCTGCAACGACGCGCTGACACCGCTCTACGAGGCCATCGCCGCCGCCGAGGGCGACAAGCGCCAGGAACTGAAACGCCGTCTGCCGGGCGTGACATGGCAGGCACACTTCCCCGACGGCCGGCGCCGCAACGGCACGGGCGAGTGGAGCAGCCTCTACATGGTGGACGTGGATCACATCGACGACCCTGCCGCCATCTGGAAGGCGCTGGAACCCCGCACGGCCGAGCTGGGCATCGTGGTGGCCCACGTGACGCCCTCGCGCAAGGGGCTGCGGCTGGTGTGCCGCTGCCGCGAGGGGCTGACCTCGATTGCCGCCAACCAGGCCTGGCTAGCCCAACAGACGGGGCTCGACATCGACGCTGCCACTAAGGATCAGGCACGCCTGTCGTACCTCGTGCCCGCCAGCTACTTCCTGCTGCTCGACGAGGCCATCTGGGAACCCGCAAAGGCCAATCCGCTGGCCAAGCCGGCACAGCCGTCACAGCCGGATTCTACGGATTCTACGGAATCTACGGAATGCGCCGGCGCCGCCTACCGCGGCCACTCCATCCGCGACATCGCCGCAGCCTACATCCGCCGCAAGGGCATGCCCGTCGAAGGTGAGCGCCACGTCTATTACTACAAGATGTGCTCGCAGTTCAAGTACATCACCGACTGCCGTCAGGAGGTGCTGCTCAGCGAACTGCCCGACCTGGGCCTCTCGCTGGCCGAGCGCAAGGAGGAGTGCCAGCACGCCTGCAGCCGACACACGGGAGCCAGCATCCCCAAGGACTTCTACCTCTTCCTCTGCGACGAGGGCGTGCTGGAGAGCTACCGCAGCCGCATGGCACGCGAGGAGAAGGAACGCCAGATGGCTGCGCTGGAAACCGCTGCCGACGACGAGGGCGACACCCGCCTGACGAGCCTCAGGCAACGGGGCATGGAGGCGATGAGACGCATCCCCGTGCTGGGCGCGCTGGCCCGCATAGCGCCCGACAACTTCGTGTCGCCGCAGATCTATGCCGCCGAGGCCGCCCTGGCCACCCTGTTCACCAACCTGAAGGCGAAGTACCTGGACGGCTTCTACCACACCCCGACGGTGCACAACGTCATCTATGCCCCCGCCAGCTGCGGCAAGAGCTTCGCCCGCCGCACCGTGGAGCTGCTGACGGAACGCCTGATGCGCCGCGACGAGCACACCCTGGCGCTCGAGCAGGTCTATCTGGAGGCGGCACGCAAGGCCAAGAACGCGAAGACGCAGCCCGAAAAGCCCGCCCTGCCCCTGCGCATCGTCAGCGGCATCATCTCGCAGCCCAAGCTGTTGACCCGCCAGCAGGAGGCACAGGGGCTGCACCAGCTCTGCTTCGTCGAGGAGATTGACACGCTGAACAAGTCGAACCGCGGAGGCAAGTACAACGACAAGGGCGACATGTACCGCAACGCCTGGGACAACGCGGCGTACTCGCAGGACTACATGAGCGACTCCACCTTCAGCGGACGCGTGAACCTCTTCCTCAACATCCTCGCCACGGGTACACCCGAGCAGGTGATGAAGTTCTACGACAACCCCGAGAACGGCCTCATCTCGCGCATCAGCATCTGCCCCATACCCAATCAGGAGTATGCCACCATACCCGTGTGGCACGAACTCACCGCCGACGATCTGAAGGAGATCGGCCGTGTGCTGGACTATGCCGACGCCTTGACGTACGCCACCGACGACGAGGGCGTGGAGACCATCTGCGAGCGCACCGACATCACCGCCGACATTCAGTTCATGTGCGAGCCGCTGCAGGCGTGGCTGGAGGAGAAACGGCTGCTGGCGCTGCGCACCCAGGACCAGGCTCTCGACCACTTCCGCAAGCGCGAGGCGGTGAAGATGTTCCGCATGGCGATGGTGTGCTACGGCTGCTTCTGCGGCGAGATGACCGACGACGCCCGCCGCCTCATCACCGACTTCTGCCTCTGGTGGGGCGAACAGGACCTCCAGAACCTCATCGACATCTACGGCGAGATGGTGAAGGACACGGCCGTGAAACACCACATGAGGAGGGACGACATCTTCGCCCGGCTGCCCGACGTGTTCACCGCCGCCGAAGTGGAACAGGCACGCACCCAGGCAGGCCTCGGCACGCAGACCAAGGTGATCATCTACCGATGGAAAACGGCCGGGCTGATCGCCAAGGACGCGGAGAAGAAACTGTACCGCAAACTCGTTGATAGTGGCAAGGTAACACCGGTAACAAGGTAACAAGAAAGAGTGGCGGACATGCACATCGTGTCCGCCCTTTCCTTTATATAAATGTGTATTCTTGCTTTTCCGCCCTCGATAATTGCAAATAAATTTGCATTATCGCTCGGCTCACCCTATCTTTGCAACATGGAAAACTTTAACACCCAAATGTCATGAAAAAGAACTCATTTTTGTTACTCGCTTTCGCAGCTGTGCTGCCCGTCATCGTGGCCTGCCAAGGCAACACCGGCTCGTCGTCCCCAGCCGCCGGAAAAACGGGCAAGACTTTCGTCACTCCTGCCGACGACTACACCACACCCTTCGATGCCCCGGCCTTCGGCAAGGCTGCCGAGGGGGGCGTCTATCTCGAACCTCTCTGCTGGTGGGTGGGCATGAAACAGCCCCTACAGCTGATGGCGCACGCCGACGGCATCGGCGACTGTGACGTCCGCATCGAGGGCGTCAGGGGCGTCAAGGTGAAAACCGTCCACAAGGCGGACAGCCCGAACTACCTCTTCGTTGACGTGGACATCGCCGCCTCGGCCAAGGCCGGCACGGCGGAGGTCGTCTTCAGCCGGGGCGGCAAGGAAGTGGCGCGCCAGCCCTATCCCCTCTTTGCGCGCGCCCAGGGCTCGGCCGACCGTGTGGGCTTCACCACAGCCGACATGATCTACCTCATCATGCCTGACCGCTTCGCCAACGGCGACCCCTCGAACGACTCGTCGCCCCTCTGCCCCGAAGGCCCCAACCGCTCGAACTCGTTCGGCCGTCACGGTGGCGACCTGCAGGGCATCATCGACCACCTCGACTATCTGGAGCAGCTGGGCGTCACCGCCATCTGGTGCACCCCCCTGACGCTCGACAACGAGCGCCGCACCTCGTTCCACGGTTATGCCGCATCGGACTACGTACACATCGACCCGCGCTACGGCTCGAACGCCCTCTTCAAGAGCTATGTCGCCGCCTGCCATCAGCACGGCATCAAGGTCGTCACCGACTTCGTGCCCAACCACTGCGGCGCGCAGCACTGGTGGATGCGCGACCTCCCCTTCACCGACTGGGTGCACCAGTTCCCCAGCTACACACGCAGCCTCTTCAACTTCGCCCCCAACATGGACGTCAACGGCTCGAAAAAAGACCTCTACTACCAGGAGAGCGGATGGTTTGCCCCCTCGATGCCCGACATGAACCTCGACAACCCCTTCGTGCTGCGCTACTTCCAGCAGGTGGCCATCTGGTGGGTTGAGTGGAGCGGCCTCGACGGCATACGCATCGACACCTATCCCTACAACGAGAAGGTGCCGGCCTCGCTGCTCTGCAAGGCCGTGATGGACGAGTTCCCCTACCTGAACATCGTGGGCGAGTGCTGGACGCAGAGCGTGCCCCAGCTGGCTTACTGGCAGGGCGGCAATCCCAACAGCGACGGCTTCGACAGCCACCTGCCCTCCATCATGGACTTCCCGCTGCGCGACGCCATCGTGAACGGCATCCCCGCCCGGCGCGGAGGCGGCATGAACCGCATCCACGAGGCTCTCTCGCACGACTTCGCCTATCACGACCTCTCGCACATGATGATTTTCGCCGCCAACCACGACACCGAGCGCATCGGCAGCATCGTGGGGGCCGACATACGCCGCATGAAGATGATCACCGCCCTGCTGGCCACCCTGCGCGGTATCCCCCAGACCTACTACGGCGACGAGCAGATGTTCCTCTCGACCAACGACTCGGGCGACAGTGCATGGCGCTGCGAGTTCCCCGGCGGATGGGAGGGTGACAGCATTAACCTCTTCACCGCCGAAGGACGCTCGGCCGAGCAGAACGAGCTCTTCGACTACAACCGCCGCCTCTGGCAGTGGCGTAAGAACGCCGAGGTCATCCACCGCGGACGCACCCTCCACTTCATTCCCCGCGACAACGCCTACGGCTACTTCCGCTACCTCACCGCCGGCGACGACAACGCCCCCGACGCCCGCGTCAGCAAGGCCGTCTTCGTCTTCATCAACAACAGCGACACCGACCGTCAGCTGCCGTGGAGCTACTACGACGAGTTCACCCCGCGTCTTGCTCCCCTCGCCGGCGACAATCCCGCCGCCGCAGCCAAGGGCACCGACGTCCTCACCGGCCAGGCCGTCACCCTCTCCGACACCACCGTCGTCCCCGCCGGCGGCACGCTGGTCGTGGAGTTCTGAGAAATCCCAAGGCGTAAAAATGGGCGTTAAAATGGGCGTAAGATAATTGAATATCCATGAAAAAGAAATCTCTTCCCCTGATTCTTCTTTGCGTGGTGGCAGGGACGGCGGCACTCATCCTGGCCACGCGGGCACAGACGGTGACGCTCAGCAAGGACGTCCTGCTGGACAAAATCAAAGGCGGCTGGGCGGGACAGACCATCGGCTGCGCCTACGGCGGCCCCACGGAGTTTGGCTATCGCGGCGTGATGATTCCCGATGAGACACCCATCGTCTATCCCGAACATCACCTGCAGTACTTCTTCGACCATGCACCAGGCCTCTACGACGACATCTACATGGACCTCACGTTCGTGAGCGTCCTCGCCCGTCTGGGCCTCGACGCCCCCATCGATTCCATTGCCGCAGCCTACGCCTACGCTCGCTATCCGCTGTGGCATGCCAATCAGGCCGCCCGCTACAACATCCAGCACGGCATCCTGCCGCCCGCCTCGGGACACTGGCTCAACAACCCCCATGCGGACTGCATCGACTATCAGATTGAGGCCGACTATGCCGGACTGCTCTCGCCCGCCATGCCCAATGCGGCCTCGGCACTCAGCGATCGTATAGGCCACATCATGAACTACGGCGACGGCTGGTACGGCGGCGTCTTCGTGGGCGCCATGTACGCGCTGGCGTTCACGGAGAGCGAAGTCGAGCGCGTTGTCACCCGTGCGCTGACGACCATCCCCGCTGAGAGCAAGTTCCACCGCTGCCTGAGCGACGTCATCCGCTGGTACCGTGAGGACCCTGCGGACTGGAAACGCACATGGCAGCTCTACAACGATAAGTGGAGCGAGGACGTGGGCTGCCCCGAACTGGTGCTTGCTCCGGGCAACATCGACGCTACGATGAACAGTGCCTACGTCGCCATCGGGCTGCTCTTTGGGCATGGTGACTTCGGCCGCACCATCGACATCGCCACCCGCTGCGGACAGGACTCGGACTGCAACCCCTCGACGGCTGCCGGCGTGCTGGGCACGATGCTCGGATACAGCCACATCCCCTCCGAATGGATGGCGAACGTCCGCGAGGTGGAGGACCGCCCCTTCGCCTATACCGACATCTCGCTCAATAAGGCTTACGGCATGACCTACAAGCTTGCTCTGCAACAGATTGTCCGCAATGGCGGGCGCGTGAAGGAGCATGCCGTGTGCATCCGTGCGCAGCGTCCGCAAACTGTTCGCCTCGAGCAGAGCTTCCCCGACCTTCACCCCGTGCTGGTGGCAGAGAACATCGCCCACGTGGGTACCGCCGAGGCCACCGTGGAATCCGTCACCTTCGAGGGCAAGGGCATCGCCGTTCACGGCCAGGTGAGCTGCCCCGACGGCAGCTACTCGGCACAGCTGGAGGTCAGCATCGACGGCGCCGTCAGCCGCGTGGTGGACCTCCCCGCCGCTTATCTGCGGCGCTCGGCGGACTGCCTCTACTGGAACTACGACCTCCCCGCAGGCCGCCACACCATCGCCTTCCGCCTCCTCAACCCCCGTCCCGACGCCGACATCACCGCCTGGAAGGTCATTGGCTACGAAGAGGGACAGGGACAGACTGCGGATGTGCTGGACAACGTCAATCTTTTCATCGGCACAGCCGACGATTATGGACAGATGGCCCCCGGGGCCTGCATGCCGTACAGCCAGATTCAGGTCTCGCCTGACAGCAAGCCGCGCCAGCATCCGGGCTACGACTACGAGGTGGCGCAGATCTCGGGCTTCAGCATCAACCGTCTTTCCGGCGTGGGCGGTAGCGGATGCGGAGGCAACGTGTCGCTGATGCCCGACGAGACGGGTGCCGACGTGCGGCTGATGAAGGAGACGGAGCGGGCCGTCCCGGGCTGCTATAGTGTGCAGCTGACGAACGGCGTGACGTTTGCCGCCACGGCCGACCGCCGTATGGCCGTAGAGCGCTTCACGTTCCCCTCGGCCGATAAAGCGGTGCTTATTCTGAACCCATCGTCGGCCTTTGACAAGGTGCGCCAAGCCTCGTTCAGCCAAACAGGCGAACGCGTGGGACAGGGGTACTTCGCCGGCACCAACACCTGCGGCCGCGGCACCTATCACCTGCACTACCGCCTCTATACGTCGGCGCCCTTCGTCATGGAAGAGCTGGCGGACGGGCAGAAGCGCCTGACGTTCCCCTCGCTGGCCGACAACCTCGTGGAGGTACGCATCGTGGTCTCGACGGGGCTGGCCGAGGAGATCGACGCCCTGGCCGAGGCGGACGTGTGGAGGACGGACTTCACGACGCTGGCGGGCAACGCCCGTCAGGCATGGCAGGAGCTGCTCTCGACCGTGGAGGTGGAGGGCGGCACGGCCGACCAGCGCACCCTCTTCTACACCTCGCTCTACCGCACCTTCCACAGCCCCTTCCAGGTCACGGACGACGTGATGACGCACTATCTGGGCACGGACGGCCGCGCGCACGAGGCACGCACGTTCACCTACTACAGTTCGTGGTCGCTCTGGGACACCTACCGCACGAAGTTCCCGCTAATTACGCTGCTCGACCCGCAACGCTCGGCCGACATCATGCAGTCCCTCGCCACCCTCTACACGACGGGCAAGAAGGACTGGAGCACCGACCACGAGTGCGTGCCGACGGTGCGCACCGAACATGCCGTTGCCACCCTGCTCGACGCTTATCGTCAGGGCATCTCCATCCCCAACCTCCGCGACGCCTATCCGGGCATGACGACGGAGGTGAAGGCCCTCCCGCTGAAGAGCCCCGACCAGTGTCTGGAGGCGGCAGGCGACTTCTGGGCGCTGGGGAAGCTGGCAGGCGAGCTGGGCATGACGGACGAGGCGGCACGCTGGACGCGCCGCGGCGTGGAGGTCTTCGACAGCATCTGGCCGCGTGAGTTCCAGACCATTGACGACTCGTTCGTGAAGATGCGCGGCAACGGCCTCTATCAGGGCACGCGCTGGCAGTACCGCTGGGGTGCACCCATGTACCTCAATCGCATGACTGACCTTGTGGGAAAGAAGGAACTGGCGCAGGAACTGGTGGCCTTCTTCGAGCAGGAACTCTACAATCAGGGCAACGAGCCCGACATCCACGTCCCCTTCCTCTTCGGCCGTCTGGGCATGTCCGCGCGGACGGGACTGACGGTACGCCCCCTCGCCACGGAGGTGGTGACACACCGCTACGGCGGCAACGATGCCTATCCCACGCCGTGGGTGGGCTGTGCCTTCGCAAACCAGCCCCGCGGCTATGCCCCCGAGATGGACGAGGACGACGGTGCCATGAGTGCCTGGTATGTGTTTGCCAGCATCGGCCTCTATCCCTTAGTGGTGGGCGAGGCGCAGTACGAAGTCTTCTCGCCCCTCTTCGACCGTGTGACGCTGCACCTCGGCGGCAAGGAGGTCGTCATCAGCACCAAAGGCCGTAACGACATCAACCAGCCGCTGAAACGCGTCACCTGGAACGGTCGCCGCCTGCGCAACTTCCGCATCCCCGTCGCCGAACTGAAAAAAGGCGGACGGCTGGTGATGGAATACTAAAAAATCAGGAATTAGGAATTAGAAATTAGGAATTATTAGTTAAGAGTTATGAAAAATAGCTCAGGGGAATGGGCATTGTCTGCGGAAACAGAATGTCGCAAACAAGTCATTCTTTCTTAACTCATACCTCTTAATTCTTAACTATATCTTAGAGCGCGAAGCGGCGGGTCAGACGGAGGCTGACAACAGGGAAGGCCTTGAAGCCGCGGGCGGTGGAGACGTACGAACCGATGCGGCCCTGTATGCCCGTTACATCATGGACGAGGTCTGTGCCGTCGTGCATGATAATCTTCGGTGAGCCGCCCCAAAACATGGCGCCGCAGTCGAACGAAAGCTGATAGGCATCGCTCTTCTTCGACAGCGAACCGCCGTAGCCGAAGCCCAGGTAGGGCTTGAAACGATTGGTCTTCACCGTCATCCCAATCATGCCGTGCTCGTCGGGCGTGAGCAGATAGGCGCTGCCGTCGTCCACACGGTCTCCCAGATGGATGGCGTAGCTGCCATACTGATGCAGGACTGCCGTCTGCTCGTCGAACGAAAGCTCGTCGAAGTTGTCCACATAGCCTTTCGTACGCTCAATGGCCATCTCGTAGAGCTTGTCCTCAAGGCTGGGGTCGAGGGCGAGGTTGAAGTCACCCCACTCGATGAACGTGCCGCCGCCTTCGCCGTTCTCACCGATAGCGCAGTCAATCATGCGGTTGAAGATGTTTAATGCCAGCATGGTGGGCACGGCCTCGGCCGTGCTGCTCGCCTTGGCGATGGTTGCGTTGCCGGCATAGAAACCAGCCGTGAAGTGCCACGCCTTACGTTCGAAGGGGAAGACATCCACCAGCAGTTTATAGTTGGCATAGGCCCCGCGGGCCACCATGTCGATCCTGTCTGCCAGCTGGCAGCCGGTGACCTGCTGGAAAATGTTGCTCAACTGGTCGTAGCGCGACTGCGAAATCATGCCACCGTCGCCGATGCCCACGTCGTAGGTGACGGTCGTCTCAAAACGCGGCATCCAGGCAAAGCCTGTACGCAGCTGAACATAGTCGCCCAGAGGGGTGGCGACGTCCAAGCCAAGACCGTCCGAGCCTGCGGTCAGCGACACGTCAAGGCGGGTGAACATGTTGTAGTCGTCATGCAGCGTGGCCAAGAAGTTGGCTTTGCCTTCGTCCGTCGCGACTCGGCCATCCAAGTAAACTTGATGGCTCTCGCTGCTCCGTCCGATGGTCTGCGCCATCACAGACGTAGCCATGAGGCCTGCGAAGAGAGCTGTTGTAATCCTTTTCATAAACAATCTTTTTTACAATTCTGGCGCCCCCAAGGCGCAATTAAGAGTTTCTGTATTAATGTTTAACGTTTCAGCTTCAGCATTCAATCTCACAAATCGGCTGCAAAGCTATAACAAAAAAACGGAGCTGCAAAATCCGTTAACGTCTTTTTTCTTTAGAGTGAAGGGTTAGAGGTTAGAGGTTAGAGATGAGGGTTCAGAGGACGTGTTCGTTAAACGTTAAACCTTAAACGTTAAACGTTAAACCTTAAACTATAAAACGCGTACCTCGTCGTCGGGCAGATGGGTGGTCCGTATGCGCCATTCAGCGGGGTAGAGATTGTTTGCACGGTTGCCGATGTTCTTGGCAAAACCCAGCGGAACGCCTCTGAACGTGAGCAGCACATAGCCTCGCGGCGCATCCGGGGAGAGTTGCAGCGACTCTTTGCGCAGATAGGCCAGGGCTTCGGCATAGGTGAGCGCCACTTGGGGGAAGGCCTCGCGCCTCAATGCCTGCGAGAAGGCCAGCGCCTGCGTCGGCACAGCGTCACGCCCTTTCAGCTCGGCCACCACGACACCCGCATGGAGCACGCGGAGCTGCCTCGACAGCTGCTCTATCTGCCCTGCCATCGCTTGCGGCCAGGCACGCACAAGGCTCCCGTCCACCTGACATACGAAAGGGGTCAGGGCGGAGAGGGGTGTCGGGACATCGTGCAGCCATTCCCTGCACGCTTGCGGCACGAGCTGGGCCTTCGCCGTGGGGCGTCCCTTCTGCCTTTTCTGTTCGCGCCGCCCGACATCCTCTCCAGGAGCACCTTGCTTACGCAGCACAGCTAGGAAGAACCCCTCGCCCCGCGTCCGCCCGGGCAGGAAACGATAGACGGGAAACGAACCTCCCGCCAGGTTGCCCGTAATGCCCCATTCGGGCTTCACGCGGACTGGCAGCACCTCGGCACCCAGCTTCTCGCAAATCCAACGAACGTTCGCCTCGTCCTCCTTTATATTAAAGGTACAGGTGCTATACACCAGCAGCCCGCCTGGCTTCAGCGCATCCCAGCAGGCGGAAATGATCTCCCTTGCGCGACACCAGCAGGTCTCGACGTTTGCCTCGCTCCATTCATCCACGGCCACAGGGTCTTTCCTGAACATGCCTTCGCCGCTGCACGGCACGTCGGCCACCACCACATCGAAAAAGGCGGGCAGCGCCGCAAAGGCCGAGGGCGCATTGTTCGTCACCACGCAGCCGGGATGTCCCCACTTGACCATGTTCTCGACCAGCACCTGCGCCCGTGTGACTATCAGCTCGTTCGACACCAGCAGGCTCCCCTCGGGCAGCGTCGCGCGCAGCAACGTCGATTTTCCTCCGGGAGCGGCACAGAGGTCGAGCGCCGTGACGGGCTCTGCGACATATTGCCGCACCACCTGTTCGAGAAACATCGACGACGCTTCCTGCACATAGTAGCAGCCGGCATGAAAAAGGGGATCGAACGTAAATGCCGCCCGCCCCTGCAGATAGAACGCATCCGACGCCCAGGGCACAGCCTCGTAGCGCAACGGGGTTCCGGACATCCCCGCCGCCTTCACGGGATTCAGTCGCAGGCTCACCACGGGCTCAGCCGCCAGCGCCTCCAGAACAGCGTCGGCTCCGGATGGCAGCAGCTCGCGCATCGACTTCACAAACAAATCGGGCAATGACATCGCTTTTTCAACCTTTCAGGCTGCAAACATACAAAAAAAATCCATACCTTTGCAACTTTCTCGGGAAGAGATACGTCTAACGGACAGAAAAAACAATAAAAAGGCATTATAACAATGAAACAGACAATCTATTTCCTCGCCCTGTTGCTGGGCCTCACCGCCCCGACATCCATCATCGTCGCCCAGACCGACCTCGACAGCGCTCTGGTCGTAACCACCATCGAAGGGGAAGAGGAGGACACCACCTCTTCCAACACGTGGACATTCAACAACGGCAGCTCTGCCCAAGTCAAAGGATACGTCTCGGTCAACGACTCAACCGTCACGGAGTACGAGTATGACGACCTCGACGACTTCCTCAACGACCTCACCGATGGTCACGCCAAGGGGATCCGCCGGATGTTCAGGAGTCTCGAGAAGTTCGGCTGGGTGTTCGTCCTGCTGCCCATCCTGTTCTTCTTCGTCTTCCCGCTGCTGATCCTGTTCCTCATCCTCTTCTTTGTCTACAAAGGCAACAAATCCAAGCAGAAGACCTACCAGAAGCTGATTGACTCCGGCCAGCCCATTCCGCAGGAAACCGTCAACCGCATGACGCAGGAGAGCCAGAGACTGCGCAACGAGGGACTCCGCGACATCTGCGTCGGCATCGGCCTCGCCATCTTCCTCGGCATCATCATCGACGAAGTGGGCATCGGTATCGGCGCTCTCGTGGCCTTCATCGGACTCGGCAAGCTGATGGCATGGTATGCCAACAATAAGGACAAACAAAAGGCGAAGTCCGAAGGCAGCTACGACAAAAACGTAGCAAAGTCCGAAGGCAACTACGACAAAGACATCAAGCAGTAAGCCAAGACGCTATTCCGCCCTTTGTACAATGAATTACCGCCTCTCAGTTTCCAAGAGTGAACATCGAGTAAAAATATATTCAAAAACTTAATTCAAAATTTACATAATCTGGCGTACTGCGCTAAGCAACAAAAAATTCGTATAATTCGTAAAATTCGTAGTTAAAAAATCAGACAATGGCTGAGCTCAGCGACCAGATGCTCATCGCACGGGCAACCGTGTTCGGTAACCGGCGTGCCTTCGACACGCTGGTGCGCCGTTACCAGTCACCCCTGCGCCGGTTCCTGATGAACCTCACGGGCGGCGACAACACGCTGAGCGACGACCTCGCACAGGACACCTTCATCAAGGCCTGGACACAGCTCGCATCCTTCAAAAACAAATCTTCTTTCGAAACTTGGCTCTTTCGTATTGCATATAACGTTTTTTATGACTATATTCGCAGCCTGAAAGAGATGCAGTCTATGGAAGATGTTGAAAGAGAGGTTGACAGCCTGTATCACGAGTATGCCGACGACGGTAGCGTCAAGTCGGACATCCATCAGGCACTGGGCATGCTGAACCCCAACGAGCGGACGTGCATCACCCTGTTCTACATGGAAGACCGGCAGATAAAAGAGATTGCCGACATCATGCAGCTGCCCGAAGGAACCGTGAAATCGAACCTCTCACGAGGAAAAGAAAAAATGACAACGTACTTAAAACAAAACGGATATGGATGACGACCAACTTATAAGACAATTCATGCAAGCCCGCCGCGAGGACATTAGCGACAACGGCTTCAGCGACCGCGTAATGCGGCACATCCCCTTCGAGCGCCCCTTCTGGACGTATATCGCCTCGGCGCTGTTCATTCTGACGGCTCTTGCTGCCCTGCTCATCTGGTTCGACGGATGGAGCGTCCTCTGCAGCATATTCGTGCACATCTACACCGCCATCGCCTATGTCAAGCACATGGCGTTCGATCCGCTCTACCTGCTCGTGTTCATCGCACTGGGAGGATGGCTGGCCATTGAGAAAATCAAACAGTTAGCCTACAGAATATAGCATGAAACAATATCTCGACCTCCTTAACCGCATCCTCACCGAGGGCACCGAGAAAGGCGACCGCACCGGCACCGGCACCCGCAGCGTCTTCGGCCACCAGATGCGCTTCAACCTCGACGACGGCTTCCCCCTGCTCACCACCAAGAAACTGCACCTCAAATCCATCATCCACGAGCTGCTGTGGTTTCTGGCAGGCGACACCAACGTCCACTACCTGCAGGAGAACGGCGTACGCATCTGGAACGAATGGGCCGACGCCGACGGCAACCTCGGACACATCTACGGCTACCAATGGCGCTCGTGGCCTGACTATAACGGAGGACACATCGACCAGATCAGCAACGTCATCCGCGACATCCGCCAGAACCCCGACTCGCGCCGCATGATTGTCAGCGCGTGGAACGTGGCCGACCTGCCCAGCATGAACCTGCCCCCCTGCCACCTGCTCTTCCAGTTCTACGTGGCCGACGGACGTCTCAGCCTCCAGCTCTACCAGCGCAGCGCCGACACCTTCCTCGGCGTGCCCTTCAACATCGCCTCCTATGCCCTGCTGCTCATGATGGTGGCGCAGGTCTGCGGCCTCCGCCCAGGCGATTTCGTCCATACCACAGGCGACACCCACCTCTACCTCGACCACCTCGAGCAGGCCCGTCTGCAGCTCACGCGCACCCCGCGCCCCCTGCCCCGCATGATCATCAACCCCGACGTCAAGGACATCTTCAGCTTCCACTACGACGACTTCCAGCTCGAAGGCTACGACCCCTGGCCCCACATCCCCGCCAAAGTATCGGTCTGAGAAGTTTTTTTCTTTTCTTCCGCATGGTCGTTAAACATTAAACATTAAACGTTAAACAAAAATTCTTAACTCTTAATTCTTAACTCTTAACTAAAAAAGTGCTCTCCCTCATTGTCGCCATAGCCCAGAACAACGCCATCGGGCGTGCCGGGCAGCTCCTCTACCACCTGCCGAACGACCTGCGCCGCTTCAAGGCGCTCACCACCGGCCACACCATCATCATGGGGCGCAAGACCTTTGAGTCCTTCCCCAACGGAGCCCTTCCCAACCGCCGCAACATCGTGCTCAGCCACGACGCCACCCTCCGTCTGCCCGGGGCCGACGTCTTCCCCACCCTCGCCGCTGCCCTCGATGCCTGTGAAACGGAAGAGGAAGAAGTCTTCGTCATCGGCGGCGCCAGTCTCTACCACCAGGCCCTCCCCCTGGCGCAGAAGCTCTACATCACCCTCATCGACGATACCCCCCTCGACGCCGACACCTTCTTCCCCCTCACCGACAGCCGCGACTGGCAACCCATCTTCTGCGAGCACCACCCCGCAGACGAGCGCCACGCCCACCCCTACACCTTCATCGACTACCTCCGCCGCACTCTTCCACGGTTCTAAGAATTCGTGTAGATTCCAAGCGCTTGGAATTGCAGTTCCAAGCGCTTGGATTGTAAGTTTCAAGCGCTTGAAACTTATTTTTACTCCTACGATTTTGGTGCCAAAGTTGCCTAAAAAAGCGGGCATTCCTGAGTGAAGGGGGGGGGGAGATGGAAGATGTTTCTATATAGGTACGCTAAAAGTTTCCGAGTTTTTCTTGTACAATAAACACGAATAATTAGGAAACTTTTTATATAATCCTATAGAAACATCTTCCATCTTCCCCCTTTTTTCCCAAAAACGGCTACACTCCCCGACCGGAGCGCTCGCAACATGAAAATGGTACGAAAAAAACGCTCCCATCTTCGCATATTTACATTTTTTGTCATTATCTTTGCAGCGTCTTATCAAGAAAGCGAAACTTGCGAAAATGGCAATCACTTTCCACAAATGCCGCGCAGAAGCCGTAAGGGTGGGATACAAACACATAAAAGACGTTTACCTGACGCTTTGCTATCGGTTTTTCTAAGTCTCGCAACACAGAAAATCATCATAAAACAAAGCAACGGTATATGGCCAATGAGACGCATATACATTATGATAATAAATTGAAAATATATGAAAACAGTTTCATCTACGAACCATTTCATGGTAAGGATGCTTGCACTTTGCCTTTTGCTGTCAGCTTTTTCCTCCCATGCCGTCTTCGGACAAAACCGTTTGGGAAGCAAGCCGTCGTGGGTAACAAAGGGCGAAGCAAGCCTGAACGCGCAACGCTCAAACGAGTCATACTACTTTAAGGCTATCACGAGCGAAGGCCCAGACCTTCAGGCGCTCAAGTCTGGAGGCGTCAATGTCCTTGCCGACTATGTAGGCAAGCGCAACCAGATTACGGGCAAGGCCGTGACAGAGATGTACAATAAGTCAGGCGGCAACACTCTGGAAGAGGAAGAGACGTTCCGCATGGTGTTCGGCAACGATTTCGAAACGGGCGTTTTCTATGCCGTCCTCGTCGATGAGTATTGGGAACGCCTGTCAGGAGGGAACGACTACCGTTACTACGCCCTCTACGCCGTATCAGAAGATGGCAATAAAACGGTTTTCGACCGTACGGAAGTCACCCGCAGCTATGGCATGACGCCCGTGCTCTTGTCTGTCATCCCTGGTGCCGGACAGCTCTACAAAGGGAGCAAGACGAAAGGCATCTGCATGTTAGGCGGCGGTGTGTTAGGAACAGCTGCCATTGTCTACTGTGAGAGCTGCCGCTCGGCTTACGTGGCGAAACAGATTGAACAGCCCAAATACGCCAAGACCTATAAGACCCGGGCAGACAACTTTGCGCTCGGGCGTAACGTGGCCATTGCTGCCACCGGCGCACTCGTAGTATATAGCATCGTTGATGCCGCTGTCGCACCAGGTGCCACACGCATCAAGGTCAGCAAGGACGAGTCACTCCGCATCCGCCCGACCGCCCTCGTACAGCCCGATGGCGTAGGGCTTGGGGCTTCGCTGGCTTTTTCCTTTTAAAAGTAACACCATAAAATACAGACAACAATGAAAAGACGACAAAAGAAAACTCTGCTTCCCTTGCTCTTGCTGGCCTCAGGGCTATTGCTGGCCATTTACGGCTGCGTCACTGATGTAATCGTCACTACGGGCAGCATCGTAGGCGCCGTCACAGATGCCAAAAGCGGAGAAAACATCTCCGGCGTCAACGTCACCCTTTCGCCCTCGGGACGCAGCTTCACCACCAGTGCCGACGGCCGGTACGAGTTCCGCGACATCGAGCAGGGTTCATACACCGTCCAGGCTTCCAAAGCTGGCTATACACAAACCCAGAAGAACGTGGAAGTCATTGCTGGCGAGACGTCATCGCTCGACCTCACGCTCCGCGCATCCGCTCCTGTGCTGGAGCTTTCAACGTCCACACTCGACTTCGGCAACACGGCCACGACGCTGACCCTTGACATCAAGAATACAGGCTCAGCCGAACTGACGTGGCAAATCAGCGAGGACATCACGTGGCTGTCGTGCCTGCCAACCTCGGGGACAACCGGGGCAGACAAGTCCTCCAGCGTCATCCTCAGCGTTGACCGCAACAATCTCACCCGCGGAAACTACAATCAGACTATTGCCATTGCCTCCAACGGAGGCAGCCAGACCGTGAAGGTGACCATGGGTGTGCAGGGAGTCACCGTTGAAGCCAGCCCTGAAACGCTGGACTTCGGCAGCACCACCACGTCGCTCACCCTCACGCTTAGGAACACCGATGATAATCCTTCGCTCATCAGCTACACCCTCTCCCCTTCCAACGATTGGATTATTCTCAGCAAGACGTCCGGCCAGTTCACCTACTCAGACAACGTCACCGTCTCCGTTGACCGCACGCAGCTCTCAGCTGGCGACTACTCGGGTACACTCACGCTGACCGTAGAGGGACAGACGAAGGAAATACCTGTCAAGATGACTATAGCGGCCAAGTCTAAGCCAACGGTCAGCATGACCTCCGTTGAAGGGGTGACATTCAACAGCGCCACCCTGCGCGGTGCCATCGCATCCGTCGGAAGTTCGCAGGTTGTCCATCACGGCTTTGTGTGGAGTGCAGCTGAACAACCCACCCTTGAAACCGCCGAGAAATGCGACCTCGGCAACACACAGACGGCAAAGGATTTCACCTACAATGCCACAAGCCTGCTGCCCTCTACCACCTATTACGTCCGCGCCTACGCCGAGAACGACGAGGGCGTTGCCTACAGTGATCAGCAGCGTTTCACCACCCGCGAGTATGTCACCCCTCCAACTGTTGAGACAGGCAGCGCCACCGATATCCAACAGCAGCAAGCCATCGTGACGGGCACCCTCGTAGCAACAGGAACGTCGGCAGGCGTAACCGCCTATGGCCACGTATGGAGCACGCGCCAGAACCCCACCACGAGCGACAACAAGACCGACTTTGGCGCCACCACTCAGATAGGCGACTTCACCAGCACCCTCACCGGCCTCGACTACAACACCACCTACTACGTCCGCGCCTATGCCACCAACGACGGCGGCACTTCCTATGGCAAGGAAATAACCTTCACAACGAAACCCGATATGATAACAAAGGGTCTTTTAGGCTATTATACTTTTGACAATGAAACTGCTGACAACATCTATAAGGACGAGAATCATGGATTTGCTGTCGGCGGCACCTTCACAGGAGATACGCCAAATGGCATAGGAAAGGCTCTTTCACTTAAAGGAGAAGAGTACATGAGCATTGGAAGCAACCTGATAGAAGGAAAAGACAACTGGAGCATTTCCATGTGGGTGAAAGATTTCGGAACAGGGCCTCTGTTAAGCACCAACAAGACCTCCAATGACATTGGAATTCCCAGCTTCGGCATTGGAGAAAACGGCTGTTTTACGGTAAAAATGCCCTCTCCTGAATTATATTACGCCGAAGGTTCGTGCAAGGTGATGGTTTCACTGACCAATTATCAACAAGGAAAATGGACGCATGTGGCTTTGGTTGGGAAAACAACATCCGGGACAAGCACACAATACGAAGGCACGTTTGCATTGTATGTCAATGGAAGGAAGGTTGATTCTGTAGTGTATTATGGAAGATTAACGGGAAATGGTTCATCTATGATATTTGGCGGGAAAAGCACTTCCTACACGGGTTCCACTGGAATCTACCGCTACATGGTACAGACTCCCGACCCGATGATAGTTGACAACATTCGCATCCATAGTTCCGCCCTCTCTGACGACGAAGTCAAGCAGATATACGAATACGAAAAATAATCCTATCCCGAGCAAAAAAATATCTTTAACCAAGAATTAAGTGCAATGAAGAATACAATATCTATGACCATTCTTTCCGTTTTGCTGCTTGCCTCATGCGCAGGAGGAAAGTCTGACAACAAGATAAAAGAAATCAGCGTCACATTGCCTAACGGTAATGAAACGGAGGCCTACCTCATCACGGCATCAAACGGAGAGGACTATTATGTGACGTTCGTTGATTCCGTGAATTACCAACAGGCCCTCGAACTACAGTATGACGGATGGGTGCTGCCGCACATGTATGGCGCATACGCGACGGACGAACATCGCTGCTGCACCTCCATCCCCACACTGGAAGACCTGTTCGGGCTGTCCACCCCCGCCACGGACGAAGATAGCGCCAACCCCGACGAGATAATGCTCAGCTTTCCTAACAAGCTGACAACACTAATGTGGAAAAAAGACGTGAAGGGAATCCAAAAACTGAAAGACAATGGCACAAAGGGGGTGTCGCTCTGGTCAGGCACACGTTTCCCGGGAAAGAAAGGGCTACGATACAACTACACTCTCACGTGCTTTCTTGAACCAGATTCCACCGACGGCTTCTACACGATGGCCAAATACGGCATTAACGCGTATGACGAAACGAAGTGTGCCATGCTGCTGAAACGCGCCGTGCTAATAGACAAACTTGTCCCCGAGGACGTTTATTACGTAAATGACACCCTAATCATACCATCCACCCGATACACAGGTGCCGACGGATTTGACTACTATGTCGTCCAACTGCACGATTCCCTCTACACATGGTACGAGGCCATAAACATGGAACGCGACGGGTGGATGCTGCCCCGCTCTGAAGGACGCTATCATGGAGCAAGGGGACACGAACGGGAAGTTGAATACTGGCGACTACATTCCGAAGGACTTGAAGCAACCGTCGAAGGTCTTTCGGGTATGCACCCGTTCGTCAACATAGAGAAAATGTCGAGAATGTTCAACAAAGCATTCCCCCAGCCCTGCTGGACGGGCACCCCCCGGAACGCAAGAGAAGCGTATATGCTCGGTTCTAAATATCACAGCTGGAACGGCAACCTTTGGGAATACGATAAAGAAGAGAAGACAGGCTTAACCTGTCTCGTCAAGCGCGTCCAGCCCTCCCGTGTAAGATATTATCCCAAAGGCAGCCCTCTTTATGTTCAGCCCATGAAGGTGACGGGAGCTTCAGGAAAGGAATACCTCGTGGTTGACCCGCTGGGATGGCATGGATTCGGCTGCAGGGAGGAAGAGGCCTTGAGCCTTGAGCAACCCGACTGGCATATCATCACCTTCGACGAAATGGGGGATATGCTTGGAGGAACGTTCACCGATGACATGTTACCACTTGGGTATGGAATGGACATGGACCATCCGCTTTTCCACAGTCTGTTCCCGCGTACAGGCGGACACAACTATTATTATGCACGCACTACTAATGAAGGAGAGATACAAACTATTTATATGCGTAAGTACACCCCTCATTTCAGCAGGAACAAAGTCGATAGCTTTTTCTGGGACAGTTCCTACGTCCGCCTTGTGTATAATGGGGAACCATAGCGAAGACATCTTTCCTATTTGTATTGTGGGCTGCAAAGGATGTCTTGCAGCCCACGTTTTTATGTCAACTCATTTTGAAAAGTAGTTTTGCCCGGGCAATCAATCGGCAAGGAAAGAGAAAACGGGCAAAAAATTTGGAGGTTAACAGGAAAAAGGCTTATATTTGCAGACGAAACAATACCGTTTCCAAAAGTGAATGTCGTTCTGCTCGAAGATTTCATGAACGACATCCTATAAGCTTCAAGGTTCGTACACGGCGACGCTGACGCGGGAGTCGGCGCAGCCGTAGTAGAGGAACCATTTGCCGTCGTGGGGGACGAGGCCCTCGATGAAGACCGTGCCGGCGGGGTACTGTCCGCTCTTTTCGAAATCGGCTTCGGGGATGAAGAAGGGGACGTCCAGACGGCCAAGCACCTTCGTGGGGTCTTTTTTGGAGAAGAGCACCTGCCCGGCGCAGTAGGAGTTGGGCGTATAGCGCTTGTCGCCGCGGCTATCGGCACGGTTCTTACCGTTGTACATAAGCAGGATGCCGTCCTTGGTGACGATGGCGGGCGGGCCGCACTCGGTGAGGCTGCTGTCGAAATAGCCGTCGCGCGGCTCGATGACCTTCTGCAGGTCACCCTTGTCATCCACCATGGGTGTCCAGTGAATGAGGTCCTCGCTGGTAGCGACGTTGACGAACTGCTCGCCCCAGTACATCCAATAGCGTCCTTTGATTTTAGCCGCTACCTGCCGTCCGTGCTTCATCGTGGTGACGATGCTTGCCGACTTGGAAAAGAGGTTGACGAACTTGCCGCCGTATGCTTCGGAGAAGGGCGAGCCGTGCTTCGTCCACGTCACCAGGTCGCGCGACGTGGCGACGCCGAGCCGCGCCAGTTTGCGGTTCCATTGGGTGTACATCATCACGTATAGGCCGTCTTCGGTCATGCAGACGCGTGGATCCTCGCATCCTCCGGGACACTCGTGTTCAGCCTGGGCGTCGGAAGCATCGGGAAAGAGCACGGGGGCGCCGTGGCGCACGAAGTGAAGGCCGTCGTCGCTCGAGGCGTAGCCGATACGCGACGTACGGGTGCCGATGCCTGTGGCTGAATTGTCCTCTGCCCGATAGAGCACGACGACCTTGCCGTTGATGACGGTTGCTGCGGGATTGAACGTGTCGCTCTCCTCCCATTTCATCGACTTGCCCTGCATGGGGCACCAAAACTCGGACTCGGCCAAGGGAGCGATGACAGGATTGACGTCTGCGGGACGGTTCCAGCCCGTCCAGGCCCATTTATACTCCTTGCCTGCCAGCGGCTGAGCCTGCAGGACGACAGCTGTAAGAGCCAGCACAAAGAAAGAACATGCACGTTTCATCGGTATAAGCTTTATAATTATGCCACAAAAGTACATTAAATCAGGCAAGGATGCAAAAGAAATCCGGGAAAAGTGAGGGGCGCAACCCAGCTGGGTTGCGCCCTTCTTATCATGCTTCGCCAAACGAATGGCATCAGTCTTCGTCCGACTCCGGAATGGGAATCTGGCGATGGAATACCTCCTCGTAAGAGATGATGGACGTCGTCCGCACACCAAGGGGATGAATCTTTTCCTGAATAATGCGGCTCAGGGCAAGGTTGTTCTTGGCATACATTTTGATGAACATATCATACTCTCCAGTCGTATAGTGGCACTCCACAACTTCGGGAATTTTCTTCAGTCCCTCCACGACGGCCTCGGCTTCAGACGAAGGGCCTTTGAGGAAAAGGCCAACGTAGGCACAGGTCTCCCATCCGACCTTCTGCGGGTCGAGGATGAACTCTGAGCCTTTCAGTACGCCCAGGCTGGAGAGTTTCTGAATACGCTGATGGATGGCAGCTCCTGACACGTCGCAGGCACGGGCAACCTCCAGAAAGGGTGTGCGGGCGTTAGCGGCAATCATTGACAGGATTTTATAATCCAAAGCGTCCAACTGATGATGTCCCATAGTGGTGTGTGTGTTTGATACGTTGTAAGAGAAGGATTACTGACGTTTCGTTGCCGAGTAACTGATGTTCAAGGCCCAAGCCTCACGCAAAGCCATCTTCACGTCGGTGACGATACCCATTTGCGTGTTCTTGTCCATCTTCAGACTAATCTTCATGAATGGTTTGTCACGCTCCTGCATGCTCTCACGTTCCTGAAGGACATACTCGTGGATGGCAGCGACCTCAGCGAAATCCTCGTTAAGCTGGATGCGGCTTTCCGTACCGAGCTTAGCGCGATATTCGCGTGTGGGGGGGCCAATGTAGATGTAAGACACCAGCGATTTCTTCTCCAGCTTCTGGAGCTCTGTTCCCTGCGGAACCTCAAACTCGACCTTCAGCGTGACCTCACGCATGGAGGTAACAATCATGAAGAAGAAGAGGATGGAGAAAATCAGGTCGGGGAGTGAAGAGGTATTCAACTCCGGCATTTCACGTTTTCCGTTCTTATTAAATTTTCCCATAATCAGTTTCCTCCATATTGTTTAGGTTCAGCCTCGGATATCTTCATCGGATAGACGCCACGCACGGCCAGGTCCTCGTCGCTTTCAGGGACGATGTCAGCAAAGTGCTTGCCGAACTTCGAGAGGGCGAACTCGTCGCGGATGTCGTTGTAGGCGCGCACCAGTTCGTTCTGGATCTGGAAGTAAACATCGTACTTGGTGGTACGGTCGGTCTGAATCGAGATGATGTGGTTCTTAGTCACAGGGTAGGCTCCCAGCAGGGGCAGGGGCGGATCGGCAGGGTGGAACTCAGGCATGTTGGCCTTGTTGGAGGGGTTGGCGATGAACTCCTTCGCAATGACGTAAAGATCCGAAGGCTGCACGTTGTACTGGGCTACGCGCGATGCCTGGTCACCGTAGTAGTAGCTGATTTCGTTGTTCATGTTCACCTGGACGACGAGCACGTTCCTACCTTTCACCTTGACGTCCTCTTCTTCCTGGTTGGGATCGGGCGGGTTGGGCAGACGACGCGCCAAGCCGGTATCCGTGTCCATGGAGGTGACGACAAGGAAGAAGATAAGCAGGATGAACGAGATGTCAGCCGTTGAGCTGGCGTTCAGTCCGGGAACTTTTCTTTTTGATCTTGCCATAATTAAATCTCCTTATACCTTTTTTAATTATGACTTACTTCTTGAAGATGCCCGTCAGATTGAGGATAAGACCAAGAAGGGTAACAACAACGAGGGCATAGATGGTATAGAGCAGCGCATCGGTGGCGACGCAGCCGAAGGCGTTGTCGTAGATGCCCTGACCTGTGTGTACGGGAGCGCTGCTGCCGAGGAAGTAACCAGCAATGAGCAGGGGCACGAAGAGCAGGCTGCCGATGCCGCGGAGGACGCCGGCGGCCTTGGGCATCTGCGAATCAATCTTGGCTCCCTTGGCGATGAACGCGCCAACGATGGTGCAGATGAGGCAGAGGGCTACGAGGAAATACATCCAGTACATGAGCAGGTCGGTGAACTTAGGCCACTGGACGATGCCGCTGGCTACCGAGCCCGTCTCATTGAATCCCACCGTGAAGAACACCACGAGCACTGCGGCCGAAAGGACGAAGAGCGCAGCCAGCACGATGGAAGCTATTTTTGAACACTTGTCTTTCATTTCTTTTTTCTTTAAGTATTAACGTTTACCCGAATCTGTTCAACAGAACGTTCTGAGAGAGAGTGTGTGGACAGATTATTTTCCGTACTTCAGGTTGTACTTCATGATCAAGTCAAGCAGGGTGATGGAGCTGTCCTCCATGTCGCTGTTGATAGCCTCGATCTTGGTGAGGATGAAGTTGTAGAACACCTGCAGCACGAGAGCAACGATAATACCAAAGATGGTGGTGATAAGGGCGACCTTCATACCAGCAGCAACGATGGTGGGGCTGATGTCGCCGGCTTTCTGGATATTATCGAATGCCTGGACCATACCGATGACGGTGCCCAAGAATCCGAGTGAAGGAGCCATAGCGATGAAGAGGGTGACCCATGAGCAGTTTTTCTCAAGCGCTGCAGCCTGAACGCCACCGTAGCTGACGACGGAACGCTCGACGACGTCGAGGCCTTCGTTGACGCGGAGCAGGCCCTGATAGCAGATGGATGCGACGGGACCGCGAGTGTTGCGGCAGACGTCCTTGGCGCCTTCGAGGTCGCCTCTCTCGAGAGCTTCTTCGACCTTCTTGAGCATCTTGTTGGTGTTAACCTCTGCAAGGCTGAGGTAGATGATGCGCTCGATGCAGAATGCAAGACCAATGATGAGAGCGATGGCAACGAGTGACATGAAGCCGGCGTTACCTTCGATGAACTTAACTTTAAGAGCCTTGTGGAAGCTCTGGGTTTCCTCCTCGACGGGAGCTGCGGGTTCACTAACAGCCGGGGCCGGAGCAGCGTCAACAGCGGGTTCGCTGGCTACAGCCTCAACGTTTGCCTGATCAGCGGAAGCAGCATCCTGGGCTTTCACTGTCTGAGTCATTCCTAACGAAAGGAGTCCGAACATTGCAATAACTGCAAAAATCTTTTTCATGTGTGTTACGTTTTAATTAATACTTTTATAATTATCTAAATTTCTTGCGGAAAGACGGGGATTCGAACCCCGGAAACCCTTTAGGAGTTTACACGCTTTCCAGGCGTGCCTCTTCAGCCACTCGAGCATCTTTCCAAGTCGTCGGAAACGCCGCTTCACAGAGGTCATTTCCACTAAATCGGGAGCAAAGTTCGCACTTTTTTTTGGAAGCTCCGAATTTTTCAGCCACAAATGTATTCATTTTTTTCTTTGCAACCATATTTTTTGAAAATAATCTATAAAAAAAGACCATTTTTTTCTATTTTTATGGTAGGAATGGCTTTTTTCGGGGTGTTTTCATTTAAAAAAGTGAATTAGATTGCTCACATCCCGAATTTGTGACTACCTTTGTTTCCGCATTCCGGAAACGGCGATGCTTCATCCCTTCGGAACAACAGAAATATATATTTAAAAAGGTATAGAAAAATGAAAGATTTCCTGAAGTACACCCTTGCCACCATTGTTGGCATTCTGGTGTTGAGTGTTGTCATCACAGTCATCGGCATTGGCTCGCTGGCTGGCGTCGTTGCATCAAGCGAAAAGGAGACGCGTCTCTACGAGAACTCCGTCTTCCACCTGAAGCTGCAGGGTGTTGTCCACGAGCGCAGCACCGACAACCCTATCCTGAGCGTCCTTTCGCCCGACGAGCAGTCCGAGCTGGGGCTCGACGATGTGGTTACGTCGCTTGAGAAGGCAGCCGAGAACGACAAAATCAAGGGACTTTTCCTCGAGGCCAAGGGGCTGAGTGCCAGTCCCGCCACCGTTCTCGCCATCCGCGAAGCCGTGGCCAAGTTCAAAGACAGCGGTAAGTTCGTCTATGCCTATGGCGACGTTTACACCCAGGGCGACTACCTCATCAGCAGCGTGGCCGACAAGGTCATCCTCAATCCGCAGGGCTCGCTGGACTGGCACGGACTGGCCTCGGAGACCATGTTCTACAAAGACGCCATGGAGCAGCTGGGCGTGAAGATGCAGATCTTCAAGGTCGGCACGTACAAGAGCGCCGTCGAGCCCTTCATTGAGACGAAGATGAGCGACGCCAACCGCGAACAGGTCACCGCCTTCCTCACCTCCATCTGGAACAACATGGTGGCGGCCGTCTCGGCTTCGCGCCACATCGACGCCCAGACCCTCAACGCCTATGCCGACGAATACCTCGCGCTCAGCACCGCCGAAGAGGTCGTGGCAAAGGGTATGGCTGATACCTTATTATATATGGACGGCACGAAGGCGCTGCTCCAGCAGGCGCTGGGCCTGGGCGAGAAAGCCTCCGTACCCCTCGTCACCCTTGACGAAGTAAAGAACATCCGTCGCAAGCAGCCTCTCGACAAGAGTGGCAACGTCATCGCCGTCTATTACGCCGAGGGCAGCATCGTGCAGCAGCCCTCGCCCACCAACTTCACGGGCGAGCCTGAGATTGCCAGCGACAAGGTGATCATCGACCTGCGCAAGCTGCGCGACGACGAGAGCGTCAAGGCCGTCGTCCTGCGCGTGAACTCGGGCGGCGGCAGCGCCTACGCCAGCGAGCAGATCTGGAACGAGGTCGTACGTCTCAAGGAGAAGAAACCCGTTATCGTCAGCATGGGCGACATGGCAGCCTCGGGCGGCTACTACATCTCGTGTGCCGCCGATGCCATCGTTGCCGAGCCCACCACCCTCACGGGCTCCATCGGCATCTTCGGCATGTTCCCCTGCGCCGAGGAGCTGGTGCAAAAGAAGGTGAAGCTCCACTTCGACGGCGTCAAGACCAACGCCCTCAGCGACATGGGCAGCCCCTTCCGCGCCATGAACGCCGCCGAGTCGGCCAAGATGCAGAAGATGATTGAGCAGGGCTACCAGACCTTCATCACCCGTTGTGCCGACGGGCGCGGCAAGACTACGTCGCAGATCGACGCCATCGGCCAGGGACGCGTCTGGACGGGCGAGGCGGCCCTTGGCCTTGGCCTCGTCGATGTCCTCGGAGGTCTTAAGGACGCCGAGAAGATTGCAGCCGAGCGCGCCGGCATCAGCAGCTACAGCCTCGTTGCCTATCCCGAGATGGAACCGCCCTTCAAGTCGCTTCTCAACAAGACCAAGGAGAGCTACTTCAGCACCCGCTTCGACAAGGCGCTGGGCGACTTCGCCGAACCGCTCCACTACTTCGAGAACCTCAGCACCATGGACCGCATCCAGGCCCGCATGCCCTTCTTCTTCCGCGTGGAAATGTAAGGGAGAATAATTCAAACTAAACTAATTTCACTGATATGAGAAAACTTGTTTTAATTATTATTGTCTCGATAGTAAGCGGAAATGCTTTCGGCCAGTTAAGCTTAGGAGTTGGATACATAAAGGCGGGACAATTCAGGGGTGATGCGAATCAAGGAATATATACAGGAGCAGATTTCAATTTACGAATCGGAAACTCATTCGGTATTGCTCCAGGAGTTTACTATTCTATTGGGAAAAGCACTTATCCTTTGTATTATTCTGATGGTACTGTTGCTAAGAAATACGAGGAGCACTATATTGGATTTCCAATTAATCTTAATTATTCCATAAGATTATCATCTTCTGTATCTTTATGCGTCTTTTCAGGTCCAATGTTTAGTTATGGAACGATTTCAACGGAGACAAATGTAACCAATAATTCTTCAACGGGAAAGACACAAGACTTGTATGGTTTTTTGCCAGATAACGTTGTTTATAGTCCTTTTGATATATCATTTGGAGGAGGTCTGGCTTTATGCTTTAAAAAAAGAGTACGCTTGAGTTTAGGCTTTAATTTTGGATTTTTAAACCGAGCAACCGGAGATAATGTTCACTATTATCACCGCGGAGTATTTCATTCAGGAATCGCATATTCTTTTTAGTCAGTTTAAAGATTCATAGGTGTTAGATATGAGAAAGCGTCGTTATCTTGCTCCGCTTAGTTGGTTGTACGGCTGTGTTGTCGGCCTGCGCAACAAACTGTTCGACTGGGGTGTCCTCCCGTCCGAATCGTTTGCGCTGCCCGTCATCTCCGTCGGCAATCTCACCGTGGGCGGGACGGGCAAGACGCCCTTCACCGAACACCTCATCCGCCTGCTGAAGGACGACCACCGAGTGGCGTTCCTCAGCCGCGGCTATAAGCGCCGGACACGCGGCTACCACCTCGCCGACACCCAAAGTACCGCCCGCGACATCGGCGACGAGCCCTTCCAGGTGTGGCAGAAGTACCCTGACATCTACGTTGCCGTCGATGCCAACCGTCGTCGGGGCATCCGCCGTCTCTGCAGCGACGCCTCGACGGCCGACACCGACGTCATCCTGCTCGACGATGCCTTCCAGCACCGCTATGTCACCCCCGGACTCAACATCCTGCTCATGGACTACCATCGCCTGCCCTACGACGATGCCCTGCTGCCCTGCGGCCTGCTGCGCGAGCCCCTCAGCAGCAAGCGTCGTGCCGACGTCGTCGTCGTCACCAAGTGCCCCCCTTCCATCCGTCCCATCGACTTCCGCATCATCCAGGGACGGCTCGCCCTGCGGCCCTGGCAACGGCTCTTCTTCACCACCATCCGCTACGGCGCCCTCTACCCCTCGGGGCGCAAGCTCAGCACCCTCACGCCCGACACCGCCGTGCTGCTCGTCACCGGCATCGCCAACCCTGCGCCCCTCGTCGCCGAGCTTCAGCGGCGCACCCCTCATGTCACAACCCTCGCCTACCCCGACCATCACGCCTTTACCGCCAGCGATCTCCAGCACATCCGGCAGGCATGGGACGCCGTCCAAGCCCCCGACCGCCTGCTCATCACCACCGAGAAAGACGCCGCACGCCTCGCGGATACCCTGCCCGACATGCAGGTGCTGCCCATCGAGGTTGCTTTTTTGAAAGACCAGGAAAAAACGTTCAACCTTTACATAAAAAACCATGTTAGAAAAAATTCAAGCCACCGCAACGTTCATCCGTGAGCGCATGCACAACCATCCCGAGACTGCCATCATCCTCGGCACCGGTCTGGGCAGTCTTGTCAACGACATCGAGATTGTCGATGCCTTCCCCTACAGCGACATCCCTGGCTTCCCCGTCTCCACCGTCGAAGGCCATCAGGGACGCCTCATCTTCGGCCGCCTCGGCGGCAAGGACGTCATGGCCATGCAGGGACGGTTCCACTACTACGAGGGCTACGACATGAAGGAGGTCACCTTCCCCATCCGCGTCATGCGCGAGCTCGGCATCAAGACGCTCTTCGTCAGCAACGCCTCGGGCGGCATGAACCCCGACTTCCGCATCGGCGATCTCATGATTATCCGCGACCACATCAACCTCTTCCCCGAACATCCCCTGCACGGCAAGAACCTGCCCTACGGCAGCCGCTTCCCCGACATGCACGAGGCGTACGACCACACCCTCATCGCCCAGGCCAAGCAGATAGCCGCCGAGCGGGGCATCCGCGTCGTCGAAGGCGTCTATGTAGGCGTGCAGGGACCCACGTTCGAAACTCCCTCCGAGTACCGCTGCTACCACATCCTCGGCGGCGACGCCGTGGGCATGAGCACCGTCCCCGAGGTCATCGTGGCCCGCCATTGCGGCATCCGCGTCTTCGGCATCTCCGTCATTACCGACCTCGGCATTGAGGGCCGTCCCGTCGAGGTCAGCCACGAGGAGGTTCAGCAGGCTGCCGACGCCGCCCAGCCGCTGATGACAACGATTATGCGCGAACTCATCAGCCGTGCCGTATGAGCCGTACCGACATCGCCACGCTCGGTGAGTTCGGGCTCATCGAGCGGCTGACGGGCGACATCCGGCCCCAGAACGCCAGCACGCTGCGCGGCGTTGGCGACGACTGCGCCGTGCTCCACTATCCCGACCGCGAGGTGCTCGTCACCACCGACCTCCTGCTCGAAGGCATCCACTTCGACCTCACCTATGTGCCTCTGCGCCACCTCGGCTATAAGGCCGTCATGGTCAACCTCTCGGACATCTGCGCCATGAATGGCACGCCCCGCCAGGTGACCGTATCGCTCGGCCTCTCGCGTAAGTTCAGCGTCGAGGCTGTCGAGGAGCTCTACGACGGTATGCGCCTGGCCTGCAGCCGTTGCGGCGTCGACATCGTGGGCGGCGACACCGTCAGCTCGCTCACCGGCCTCACCATCAGCATCACCGCCATCGGCGAAGCGCGCCGCGACGACATCGTCTATCGCAACGGTGCCCGCCCCACCGACCTCGTCTGTGTCAGCGGCAACCTCGGTGCCGCCTACATGGGTCTCCAGCTGCTCGAGCGCGAGAAGACCGTGCTCCGGTCCACCGACGGCGTGCAGCCTGACTTTGCCGGCAAAGAATATATCCTCCAACGCCAGCTGAAGCCCGAGGTCCGGCTCGACATCGTCCGCACGCTTGCCGACGCCGGCATCCGTCCCACCGCCATGATGGACATCTCCGACGGCCTTTCGTCCGAGCTGATGCACATCTGCCGCCAGTCGGGCTGTGGCTGCCGCATCTACGAGGACCGCATCCCCATCGACTACGAGACAGCCGTCATGGCCGAGGAGCTCGACATGAACGTCACCACCTGTGCCCTCAACGGCGGTGAGGACTACGAACTGCTCTTCACCATCCCCCTCAGCGACTACGACAAGGTGGAGGCCCTCGACGCCGACATCCATCTCATCGGCCACATCACCGCCCCCGAGCTCGGCACCCTCCTCGTCACCCGCGACGGCGCTGAAATAGCCCTCCGCGCCCAAGGCTTCACCGCGTTCGAAGACAAAGAGCCGTAGCGTCCTGTGCAACGGAACCTTATGGTTTCGGCCCTCTCGTCCGAGGGCATCAATAAGGCCAATGGGAAAATGCAACTTATTGCGTTTCTGTTGTTGGTTAAATTGCAACAAGATAAGGAAGAGATTCTTCCTAAGCAACGTCCTGACAAGGTGTCGCAGTTGCGACACCTTGTTCTTGTCTGCGCGGCAAAAATGAGCGTGTGATGGGAGAATGGAAGCATATCCAAAACCTTATCCCCTTCCCTGCACAATACGTTAACGAATGCCGGTAAATGACAGGGTCGTTTATATAAATGACGGCGTCATTTAACAACGAAATCAAACGTCTAAACGCCAATTCCCAATATCCGCTTTGCGGTAAGCAACAGGGTGGAATGATGAAAATATTGTGTTTTTTACTACACTTCTACACGCTTTTTGCATCTTTCATCTGATTATCATCGTATTATCATCAAAAAAAAACGGGCAATTATCTACACGTTTTCTACACAATTTGCCGATTATCTACACGTTTTCTACACGATTTCGGTGTTTTTTGTCTTTTCTTACGATGATATTGTACTTCTTTTGCTGCGTTTCATAGGATTTTTGCACTTATTCATACGGATGATAGCCACGAAGAACTATCTTTTTGTTAACTACGGCGTGAACGATGGGCGGGTGAGGCAACAGACAGGATGACGCAAAAAGAGGGAAGCAGGGCTTATATATATTTAAAAGGTATTAGAGGTTGTTGTTTTTGCGTATGATTGGTTGCCAATTCCTACATAAAAGCCCTCTAAATGTGGGCTGTTTTTCATCATTTTTGGGCAAAAGCGTGTAGAAAACGTGTAGAAAAATCGGCATTTTCGGAGCATAATCATCAGTATGTCTTTAGAATACATAAAAAGAGTGTAGAAGTGTAGTAAAAAACACAAACTTGGGAAATATAAAATGGAAGTTTGAGATTGAAAAAACATGATTATTCAATCTTCAATTCTTTATCACGTAGCGTCGCAGGCAGGATCTTTCGGACTTTTTTGCAGGCGACTCAATTTTTTAACAAAAAAATTGTTTATGGTTTCAGGAAAATGGCGTATTTTTGCTGCAATTTGTGAAAAATGCTCTAAGCAGAAGATAGTTAACTTTTTTAATAAACAACCCAAAGTATGAACCATGTTTTCAGAAAAGCGGCGCTGCTGGTAGCTGCATTGGCCCTGTGGGGGCTGTGCGGTACGCCAGAGGTCCGTGCCGCCGTGCCGCAAACGGCACAACAGTCGCGGAGGATTACAGGTAACGTGTCCGACGCCATGGGTCCCGTCATCGGGGCTAGTGTGATTATCAAGGGAACCGCCACGGGTGCTGCCACCGACTTCGACGGCAACTTCACCCTCGAGGCCCAGCCGGGCCAGACGCTGGTGGTCTCCTACATCGGCTATGTCAACAAGGAGGTGCGTGTGACGGCTGGTCAGACCAACTACCGCATCACCCTCGAGGAGGACCGCCAGAACCTCGAAGAGGTGGTGGTGGTGGGCTACGGCACGATGAAGAAGAGCGACCTCTCGGGTGCCTCGTCGTCAATCGGCGAGCAGGCGCTGAAGGGTACGGTCATCGCGTCGCTTGACCAGAGCCTTCAGGGCCGCGCCACGGGTGTGACGGCTGTCACCACCTCGGGCGCACCGGGATCGTCAACCTCCATCCGCATCCGCGGTATCGGCTCCATCAACGCCAACCAGGAGCCGCTCTACGTCGTCGATGGCGTCATTCTGCAGACGGGCGGACAGTCCGGCTCAGACTACGGCCTCGCCGACCGCCTCGGCAACGGCAAGGTCTCGACCATCTCGCCCCTCTCGACCATCAACCCCGCCGACATCGTGTCGATGGAGATTTTGAAGGACGCCTCGGCCACCGCCATCTATGGCGCACAGGGCGCCAACGGCGTCGTCCTCATCACCACCAAGCGCGGTAAGGCCGGCGAAGCCAAGTTCAGCTACGACGGCATGCTGGCCGTGAACCGCCAGATGACGCGCCTCGACATGATGAACCTGCGCGAATATGCCGAATACTATCAGGACTTCGTCGACGGCGGCTGGATCACCAAGAGCATGGCCAACCAGAACTACAGCGACCCGTCGATCCTAGGCAAGGGCACGAACTGGCAGGACGCCATCTTCCAGACGGCCATCCAGCACCAGCATCAGGTGAGCGCCCAGGGCGGCACGGACAAGGTGCAGTACTACGTCTCGGGTAACTACATGAACCAGGAAGGAACGATCATCGGCTCGAACTTCCGCCGCTACTCGGTACGCTCGAACCTCGACGCACAGCTGAAGTCGTGGCTCAAGCTGGGCATGTCGACCACCTTCTCGACCACCAACGACGACCTGAAGAAAGCCGACGGCACGGAGGGTATCATCAGCTACTCGCTGACCACCCTGCCCGACATCCCTATCTACGACGTCTTCGGCAACTACTACGCCGAGGTGCGTGAGGGCTACACCAACCCCAACCCCGTGGCCCTGGCCAACATGAACCAGTACACGCTTGAGCGCCGCAAGCTGGCCGGTAACATCTTCGCCGACGTCAGCTTCCTGAAGAACCTCGTCCTCCACACCGAGCTGGGCTACGACATCTCCGGCTCCGACGCCGAGACGTGGGAACCCTCCGTTGACCTGGGAGGCTGGCAGAAGCCCGGCAACCAGGACCACTGGCAGAGCAACATCAGCAAGTACTGGCAGCTGAAGAACTACCTCACCTACACCGGCAAAATCGACAAGCACAGCTTCACCGCCATGCTGGGTCAGGAGAGCTGGGAGTCGACGTGGAAGTACCTCGGCATCACGGGCCAGAACCTGCCGCGCAACGACGTGCAGAACCCCTCGCTGGTCGAGAAGACCGACAAGGACTTCTCGTCGGGCTTCGGCAGCGCCGCCATGGCC
>Ga0129306_1000302_pt1 | contig 83795 bp, 74 predicted proteins | sample P827metagenome_FD_94438 | JGI IMG/M metagenome (GOLD analysis project Ga0129306, IMG submission 94438) | Capybara group fecal microbial communities from Wisconsin, USA - P827 metagenome | ecosystem: Host-associated > Mammals > Digestive system > Large intestine > Fecal | place: USA: Wisconsin...
GATCCGTTTGATGTTAACACACTGATCAACTATGGAGTAACTACAGAAGAGGTTGCAGGAAGACTTTCTGCTATATTTATTTAAGAGTAAGAGAGTGATGTGGAAGGGTAGATGATACGCAATGAGTAAGGTTTTTGTAATCCCGGATGTCCATTTGAAGCCCTGGATGTTCGACCAAGCAGAAGAACTCCTTTCTCGAAGTGAATATGATAAAATCGTCTGTCTGGGAGATTTCGTAGATGACTGGAATCAGGAAAAGAACCTGGGATTGTATTCGGAGACATTTGATGCGCTTGAGAGATTCGTAAATCGACATCCGAACTTTCTGCTCTGCTATGGAAATCATGACGTGAGTTACATCTGGGAGGCTCGCGAATCAGGATATTCTGATTATGCAAGGCGGGTAGTGATTGAAGGACTATCAAAACTTGAAAAGTGTGTTTCAGCTGGTAATATCGCTTATATCCATCGGATTGATAATGTTCTCTTCAGTCATGCAGGATTGACTGAAGTGTTTGTTTCTCATTTTCTTCCGGATTTCAGTGGTGGTATAGATGAACTTCTTGAAAAGATCAATGGTTTCCGAAGAGATGAACTGTGGTGCGATGCCTCTCCGATTTGGGCCAGACCGCAGGATGGCAGGATCGAAATGTACCCCAAAGGATATCTGCAGGTTGTGGGACACACACCGGTTCGGAAAACAGATTACTTTGGAGAAGTTGTCAGTGTAGATAATTTCTCTACTTATCGCAATGGAGATCCTATCGGAGATCAACGCTTTATCTGGGTAGATACGGAAACAAAGCAGTGGGGATTTGCAGATGGTAGCGGAGAGCCTGAGAAACTGCCTGATCCCAAAATGGATATCCGCAATTATACGGTTGGCGATCATGTGAAGTTTAAGATCAGATATCATGGTTCTGACAAGGAAGAAATCCTCGATGGTATTGTTGAGATCATAGATCATTATCCCGGAGGTCATTCGTCAATTGATGTTATGAGCGGAGATACTTTGTATAAACATCTTACTTTGGATGATGTACTTGTGCTTGAACTCCGAGGCAAGGAGAATCCGCAGATGTAATGGCAAGCAGCTGCCCACCCGATATAATGGGTGGGCAATCTAATATAATTATGGAGGTAACAGTCATGAACAAGTATGTTTCGCTGGATAAGGGAAGTAAGAAAGCTCTTGACATTACTACGTATACGCACTATACTACGTATACGTAGTATAGTGAGGAGGTAGAGATCTGATGAATAAATTGTTTAGATTTAATGTGACCAAAGATACTGGTAATGCGGCTATTGCTGGTCTCACAATGATCGTTCTTAGTCTTCTGATGATTCCATTTGGAAGTGATTCAGTAATGGATACTGTCATTTCTTTCATCTTTAGAGATGTTTTAATGATTTTTGGACTGGGAGTAGTCTTCGTTACCATATATATTGAAAAGAGGGGGGAAGAGGCTGCAAGGGAGCTGGGATTTACAAATCGCAAATGGATCCTTAGTCTGATATTAGATTTGGTTTTGGCTGCAGGCCTTCTTGCAGTTTTTTTGAAAGACCAGGTTCCTGAAAATGTCATCTCTTTGAAGAATTTTTATGGGGCATCTTATATTCTGGTTGCCGGAATATTTGAGATGACATTCATATACGGATTTCTCAGGATGAGTTTTGAAAAGGCATTTGGAATTGTCCCGGCGATCATACTGACATCCGGATTCTATTCGTTTCATCATGCGGGATTTCAACCTGAGTTTTTGCATCTGTTTCTGGTGGGGCTGATGTATTGTGGAGTATTCTACATTACAAAGAATATGCTGATAATATTTCCCTTCTTCTGGGGAGTAGGTGCTTTATGGGATGTTTTGGTATCATCTGAAGCAGGAAATGAGATAAAGAATCCGGTATCGTTTGCTATAGCATTTGTAATTCTTTTGGTATCAGTTACTTGGGTTTTATTTAGAAAGCGGAGGAGAAGATTAAATGTTATCGAAAACATCAATAGTGATCCTGGGAACGCTCAGGAAGGGTGAGATGAACGCTTATGACATGCTCAAAATGATTGACAGAATGAATATGAAATACTGGTTTCCGATCGGAGCGACCACTCTCTATGAGACATGTTTAAGACTTGAAAAGAAAAACTATATAGAGAATACGGGCGAATCAGATAAGAAAGCTGTTTATAAGCTTACGGATTCCGGCAGGAAGGAATTGAAGAGCACTATCTGTGCATTGTTCGAGAGGGTGGATTTTGATTCCGTATGGTTTTGCCTGGCAGTAATGTATTCAAGTGTCCTGAGCAAAAAAGAATTGGAACGTGAAATCGGGATCCGTACTAAGCTCCTTGATGAATATGAGAAAGGCACTTTAGAGAACAAGGAGATAATGCTTAAATATGATGTTTCTTATATTGAAGTCTGCGCAATAGACAGGATGCTTCAGATAATACAGATGGAAAAAGAAACACTGAATAATTTTTCCAAACAGTCTATTTGACTAAAGAAGAGGTAGAAAGGCTCGCAATAAAAGAAGGTGTATCCGAAGTCTATATCTCGACAAATCATATTGGACTCTATGACGAACTGGAAGGTTATTTATGGCCGATTGTTCGAGAGATGATCAAGACCGCAATTGAGAATAAGCAGAATCTTATTGTAGAAGGCTGTTATATTCCTTATGACTGGCGAAGGGATTTTACAGATGAGTATTTGTCAGAGTTCAAGTTCATTTGCCTTGCTATGACGAATGAGTATATCGATGCGCATTTTTCTGATATAAAGGGGCATGGATCTGATATTGAGAACAGGCTGGACGATTCCTATTGTACTGTCGAATGGATAAAGGAAGGAAATCGAAAGGCTATAGATGGATTCCGGAGCATGGGAGAGCCAATTACCCTTATAAATGATGATTACGTGAAAGTGATATCAAAAATCCTGAGGGAATAGAATACTGGCTATGCTGTTGTACTTATGACGGGCCTCCTTTCTTCAAGTTATGTATCAAGCCCTGCTTTATGTGCCTGAGTATGCTGCAGTTTTCTTGGTATGTCATATAGTTTTCCGTCCTTTATAAGCTTTGCTCCGGTCTGATGGTAGTAGAAGCTTATCCCGTTTTCGATGCACTGTGCATGAACGGCCTCTACCCAGGAATAATCACAGATCCTGGCTCCGGGACCGGATTCTCCGCCAACGGATACGAGCTTGATGACAGGGCTTCCGTCAGATGAGCGGTATTCTTCGATATATGGCTGCAGATCAACGGAAGTCAGCATCGGTTCGATCATAACAGAGTGGTGGAAGAGTGGGAGAGATAGATATACCGGGAGTCTTTTATCAGCCATCGCCTGGTTCTCACAGGTGACAGCTATTGTGACATGTTCCCAGCCATAGCCCCAATTCTTTGGCAGATGGTCTGCAATCCGTTCCGGTCTCTTAGTGATCATGAAGAAAGAACAGTCGGAACGTTCGTATATCATATCCCAGGCGTCTTCTCTCCATTCATCTGCATCGGCATGAAAGAAATCGGATGAAAAGCATGTCCAGATGTGTGAGCCGAAGGGAACCTTATATCTGCCTTTATGTTTGCCGGATCTTAAGATCTTAACCGGAAGGTCGAAGTTCTTTGTCTTTTGTACGATGGAAGGATCCTTTCCGATGGATTCATCCCTGCGATACATATAACAATGCAGGCATCCGGTACTGGCCTTTGTGCATCCGTGCCACAGATTCCAGCCTATCGATTCCGGTGGTCTTGGATCGGTATTTTCTTCCGGGAATAAAGACAACTGTTTCATGGCGTATTATCATCACACTTCCTACGTGGTATATATTTCAATTAAGTCACCTACTATTCTCATGATTTTCTGCTCTTATTTAATAATACATTCCATCTGAAGATCATATGGTTCATCTTCCACATAGGAAGAAATGGGGTCAGAACTGAGACGGAAACCCATAGCGGAATAGAAGTTTATCGTTTCTTCAGAAGAGCAACAGGATGCATACAAGGCATGCGCTCCTCTCTTCATGGCTTCCTGTTTGGCGGCTTCAAGCAGTAATCTGCCAATTCCACGACGGCGGTAATCCGAGGACACGTGAAAACTATCTATGATGAGTCGCCCTTTATTTAGTTGGGGGATCAGCATAATCTCGCCAACCACACAATTATCCACAAATGCGCAATATGTCACATATCGCCCACTGAGAATATCATCAGCTTTTTGCAGGCGGCGTGCAGCATCCCAATTCTCAGTGAATGGATTGTAAGCCAATATCATTTTCCCTTCATGCAGACGGTACACATTCTTCACTTCTTGATATCGCTGAAAGTCTTTCAGTGAATCGCGTGTGAAGTTATGTTTGTCAACAAGCTGAATTTCCATATTCATTCCTTTTCCTCCATTATCCTAGTAATTAAAGGCCAAATCTTGAGAGCAAATTTTTTTGACGCTCTCAATAATTATTTCCGGTTCCATTAAGTGAATATAATGAGTGCTTCTCTTAGCCTGTATCCATATTGCTCTTTTCGAATAGTCCAAATATTCTTTCATGATTTCCTGCCAAAGTTGTTCAATCCTGGTGGCAAAAGGACGGCTATTTCTCCCAAATTCCATATTTTCCCTGATTGCTTCCTCAGATGAATGAGTCACAAGAATCATAGGAATATCAGGATAATTCTCTTTTGATACCATATTTTTTAAAACTGCTTCATCGTGAGCTAACCTGTACTCTTCCCTGCATGTGCGTAGATGCGTAATATTTACAAGGGAATTCAGGATATCCTCTTTTTGCTCCTTGGAAAAATCAGCGTAATAAAATGGCGGTGCTTGATACATTGCTTTCTTTACAAGACCTTTCATCCCAAACTTAGTTAGTGTTTCTAAGATGATAAAGTTTTTACTCTTATCTACTCCGGATTTTTTAAACTCCTTAGCAGTTAATTCCTTCTTAAATCTATTATCCTCTTTAGATAATGGGTCCAAAAGAATAAGGCCATTTACTATCTCCGGATAGATGCCACAGAATTCGCTGGCATATAGCCCGCCCTGCGAATGTCCTATTATCACTAACTTTTCATCATGCGGGATTACATCCAGGAGATCCATTAATTCTTTAGCAATGTTCGTGGGCGTTCTTTCTTTATCACTCTTGTCACTGTGATTGATACCGGCCCTTTCATATACAAGCACGCCGTGGTCCGCGCCAAGCTTTTTTGCAAGAGCTTCCCATTCAGATATACATGCTCCAAGCCCCATTTCTATCACAATATCTACAGTTTTACTTCCAAAAATCTTATAATTCATGAATGCACTCCTCCTACCGATCAATCCAGTATCTACTTACATTCTGCAAGAGTTAATACATCACAGCCCTTCTTGCCATAGTATTCATACATCTCGGGCAACTTTCTCAAATTATAGCTTGTCACACAATCAGATATTACATGCACTTTGTATCCGCTTTTTGCAAGGTTATAGCTTGTTGATTTCACGCAGCCTGTTGCATCTGCTCCTGTGATATAGAACTCATCTATTCCATTGTTTTCAATAAAGCCCGCAAAAGCTTCATCAGTGAGCGCACTTGCTTTTGACTTTTCAAAAATATTCTCTGACACCACATTTAATTCCGGGACCAGCTCAGCTCCCTTACTACCGGGTTTAAAGGTTCTTGTTTTCTCAGTTAGATTAAAATGTTTTACATAGATTATGTGCATGTCGTTTTCTGTAGCCCAGTCAATAGCAGCATTTACACGCTCTATAATCAGTTTGTAGTTCTTTGTGATATCATTCTGAAGGTCTATAACAACCAGAGCCTTGTTTTCCATAAAAAATTCTCTCCTCATATCTTCGTTATATTTTTATACAGCATAACAGACAAGAAGCAGCATCTTGCTCTTTTCACTGATTTATGGCTGTTTTACACTGATTTTTATTTCTCTTTTTCCCATTCTGTACGCGAAATATATTCGGAAGGATATCAAATACAAATTGACATCCTTCCGAATAATGCTTATATCCAATCAGGAGCAAATGCGCATTACGACAGAGTGGTGAAAGAAACTTGATATTATCAAATTCCCATGATAGTATAAGGGTACGTAGAGGAATATGAGGATATCTTGAAAGGAGAAAGATGACAGTTCGAACCTTTCTTTTAGCAGCGATTATACTGAGCTTACTTGCCATGCTGCTGGAAGGATATATCGTTTTTAAAAATCTTAAGAATAAGCTGCATGCCTATCTGTTCCTGAACTGCATTGCTATGCTGGTTAATAATACAGGGTATCTTTTGCAGCTGCTTTCAAAAACGGAAGATGCTTATATTACGGCGTTGAAGTTTTCCTACGCGGGGAGAGTGTGGATTTTATTTTCCCTTATTATGTTTACGGTAGAACTGTGCCATGCAAAGCTTCCCGGACTTATGATTAGGGCCATAATTGTATTTAATGTGGTGGTTTACGGTTTTATTTTTACCTTTCAGTGGCATAATCTGTATTATGCCAAGATATGGTTTTATAAAAGCGGAATATTTCCGGTGCTTTTGCACAGGAACGGTATTGTGCATCGGTTATTTATGCAATATCAGGTGGTTGCCATCGTCATCCTGCTGTATTTTCTGATCAGATCGGCAGCGAAGAACAAAGGAAAAACCGCCAAAAGGCGTGCACTTATCATTATTGGCGGTTTTCTTGTGGCAGCGGCTCTCTATATCATGCAGATTACCCACATGCTGTTTATTACATATTATTTTGATATCTCGGTTTTGGGAAATGTAGCCATTACCTTCTCCATGTTTATTGCAATTTTCCGGTATAATTTGCTTGGAGTAATTGATATGGCAAGGGATTATATCGTTGACCGGTTATCGGAAGGCGTGATTGCAGTGGATTGCGATGGAAAACTGCAATACTACAATGAACATGCCAGAGAGCTTTACCCAGATTTAACGAAAAATCCGGAAAAAATAATAAGTGGCTTGCGAGAGGCCATTTTACGCGGTAAAACCTTACGAATAGGGGAGCGTTTTTACACCCCGGAGGAGAAAGAACTTTCTGCAGACGGAGAAGTGATTGGCAGACTGTATGCGCTGGTGGATTCCACCGTTTTGAAACAGAGAGAATATAAGTTGAAATCCGATGCGGCAATTCTGGAAATGGCAGCAAACAGTATGAAAGAACGTTTGTATGCTACGGAAGAAATTGTCAGTCAGGACAGGGCAATGCGTCATGACAGGCGACATTTTGAGGCGCTTATTTTATCCCTGATACAGGGTGGAAAAGTGGAAGAAGCCAGAAAGTGTCTGGAGGAGCGATTATCCCAGGAGCCACGTTCCGTCCGGAGATATTGCGAAAATGCAACAGCGAACGCTGCCCTCATGCACTATGTAATGCAGGCAGAGCGAAAACAAATAAAAGTGACGGTATCCGCCAATATTCCTTATGAGGTGGGAGTGGATGAGATGCTGCTTGCAATTACCATCAGCAACCTTTTGGAAAATGCGATTCACGCCTGTGAAAAGGTACCGGAAGAGCAACGCAGTATTACCGTTACGGCCAGATATAAGGAACAGCTTCTTTTGGAGATTACCAATTCCTGCAGTGAGAAAGCCGAACTGGACGATGAGGGACATCCGGTTACGGCCAGGGAGGGGCATGGTATCGGAACAAGAAGTGTTCTTGATTTTGTAAAAAAGACAAACAGTGAAATACGCTACGTTGCGGAAGATCATACCTTTAGGGTGCGTATGATAATAGGCTAAGGAGAGGACTTTATGAAAAAATGGATGAAGGTAATTCCGGCTGTGATACTATGTATGGGGCTTCTTTCGGGATGTGGATTGCAGAAGCAAAGTACGAATAAGACAACCATAACCTTTCAAACATGGAATCCTGCAGATTATGGACCCGGCAGTCCGATTTACAAGATTATAAATTCTTTTGAGAAGGAAAACCCGGATATAGAAGTGAACTATGTTTTTACCAAATCTATAGCCTATCAAGAGCACCTTCGTGTGGATCTGATAAATGGAGGCGGACCGGACATATATGGAATAAGTGCAGGAGATGCTTTTGATATATTCCGGATTTTTGAAGAGGATCTGACTCCTTATTGCGAGAGAGCATGGGGGGCAGACTGGCAGAAAAAATTTCTGAGTTCCTGTCTGGAAATTGTACGGGGGAATGATGGCAAAACCTATGGTATTCCACTGGGACAAACCTACGCCGGCTACATGTGGGCGGATGTTACCATGCTGAAAAAATACGGATGTAACCTTCCGACGAACTACAAAGAGTTGTTGGAAACGGCAGAAACTCTTCGGGAAAAGGGGCAGCTTCCACTGGCGATTGGTGCGAAGGACTCCTGGGTCCCTCTGGATATGTGGATGTCCATCGCAGCGGATATTGACAGGGAAACCCTCTATGATGCCATTGAGGGAAAGGCTACCTTTGAGACCGAGTCCATAATAGAGTCCTTCCGGATTTGGCAGGAGAGCTTTCAAAAAGGGATTTTTCAGGATAAAGCCTATAAAATGCCGCTTTACGATACCATTAATGACATGTTTCAGAGGGATGGCAGCATTCCCATGATTGTAAACGGATCCTGGGCAATGAACATGTATACGGTAAGTGATAAAAGAACCCGCAAGGTAATTGATGGAAAAAGGGCAGATCATGAGATTTTTCTGATTGACTGGAATAATGATGGAAAGGTGGCGCCGGTAACGGCCGGTGTGGATGTTATTCTTTGCATGAATCCGGAGTCCGGGGAAAAAGAGGCGGCCTTCCGGTTCATGGATTATCTGGTTAATGAAGGGCAGGAGCTTTTGGTGAACCGGTATTTGGAATATATGCCCTCCAGAGCGGATTTGCAACTGAACGTACAGGGGTTAAGAAAAGACGGGAAGAAGAATCTGGAATATATCACTGAAAACGGAAAAATCAATGTTGCGGGACCAAGAGGCATTAAATATGAGGACTTACAACTGGAAATATGCGATGTACTGGAGGAACTTGCCTATTCCCGGATTACCCCGAAGGAAGCAGCGCGCCGGGTTCAGAGTGTGTCTCAGGACATAATCCGCTAACCGGGAGTGGTTGACTTATAAAGAGAGGTGGTATATAATTTGTTGTATACAATTAAATTGTAAAAAACACTGAGAAAGGAAGAGGAAACATGGAAACATTGGTAGTTTATTTTAGTGCAGAGGGTACAACTGCAAAGGTTGCAAAGGAATTTGGAGAGCAGGCAGGAGCAGAGGTGTTTGAAATTATTCCGGAAGAAATTTACACTGCGGCAGACATCAACTGGAAGAATCCGCTATCCCGCTGCAATAAAGAGCAGCTCGGTGGTAAGGACGTACCGGTAAAGGGAAAGATAGAAGGATTTGAGAACTACGATACAGTTTATATCGGTTTTCCCATCTGGTATGGTCAGGCACCAAGGGTAGTGCATACATTCTGCAAGGGATATGACTGGACAGGAAAAACAGTGCATCTGTTTGCGACCTCCGGTGGCAGCGGAATCGGAAAAACAGCGGAAAAGTTATGTCCATCCCTTTCCGGGGCGAAGTCTGTAGATGCAAAACTTGTACATAGCGCCGGAGAGGTGTTATAATACCAGAGTAGAATAAATGCCGGAGAAGGAGGGTATATATGTATAATTTTTCGATGCAGATTCCTACAAGAATCCATTTCGGAAAGGGAGCCGTTTCCCATTTGCCGGAGCTTGCAAACTATGGAAAAAAGGTGCTTTTGGTTTATGGCGGAGGTTCCATTAAGAAGAATGGAATCTATGATGCTGCAATGGCGCTTTTAAAAGAGGCGGAATTAGAGGTTCATGAACTAAGTGGAGTAGAGCCTAACCCGCGTATTCAGACGGTGCGAAGAGGCGTGGAAATTTGTAAAAGCGAAGGTATCGATATGTTGTTGGCTATCGGTGGCGGCAGTACCATTGACTGCTCCAAGGTTATAGCAGCCGGAGCAAAATATGAGGGAGATGCCTGGGATCTGGTATTGGACGCCTCTAAAATCAGAGAGGCATTACCGATTTTTGATATACTGACTTTATCTGCAACGGGAACAGAGATGGATCCTTACGCAGTTATATCCGATTTGACAAAAAATGAAAAATGGGGTACGGGAGCGCCGTGTATGATTCCTACCATGTCGATTCTGGATCCGGAGTATACTTATTCGGTTTCCAAAAAACAGACGGCAGCAGGAACCGCAGATATGATGAGTCACACCATGGAGAACTATTTTTCCATGGAAAATGCAGACTGCCAGAAGTTTATGGCGGAAGGATTGTTGCGTACCATGATTAAGAATGGACCGGTAGCATTGGAAAATCCGGATAATTACGATGCAAGGGCCAATCTTATGTGGGCAGGAACCCATGCCATTAACGGAATTGTAGGAGACGGATGTTCTCCGGCATGGTGCGTACACCCAATGGAGCACGAATTAAGCGCCTTTTATGACATTACCCACGGAGAAGGCCTGGCAATTTTGACACCCGCCTGGATGGAGCACATTTTAAGCGAGAAAACATTACCGCACTTTGTGGAATTTGCAAAAAATGTCTGGGGACTTACCGGTGAGGATGACTGGGCACTGGCTCATGCGGGAATTGATGCGTTAAAAAAATTCTTCTTTGAAACCATGGGCATTCCGGCAAACCTGCGGGCAGTGGGAATCACCGATGACAAGAACTTTGATATTATGGCACAGAAGGCAAGCAAGGCCACCGGGCATGCGTATGTAGCGCTGACCAAAGAGGATATTGTTGAGATTTTTAAGGCAGCATTTTAAGGACAGAATTTTAGGATATAAAAGGAGAAAAAGGTAAATGAGACAGCAGGAATTACATGGATTAAGAACAATTGACCTGGCGTATGTCGCCATGGGAGCAGTGCTTATGGCGGTTTGCTCCTGGATTAGCATACCTACGGTAATACCGGTGACACTGCAGACTTTTGCAGTGTTTACGGTGCTGCAGTTGCTTGGAGGCAAGAGGGGAACCATGGCCATTATCACGTATATTTTGATGGCAGCAGTGGGTATTCCGGTACTTGCCGGCTTTTCCGGTGGACTGGGAGCGATTCTGGGAATGACCGGTGGCTATATCGTGGGATTTGTATTCATTGGTCTTACCTACTGGATTGGAGAAATGCTATTGGGTGATAAAGTATGGGTGCGTATTACCACTATGATTCTTGGTATGGCAGGTTGCTATGCTTTTGGAACCATATGGTTTACGGTGGTTTATTCACACCAGACGGAACCTATTGGAATCGCTACAGCACTGGGTTGGTGCGTAATTCCTTTTATTATTCCGGATGCGATTAAGCTTTCTATGTCAGTGGCTCTTTCCGCCAGACTGCGGAAAGCTATGAAAAATTAATTTTTACAAAAGCTGTTCCCGTAGAGCCTTGGGAGCAGCTTTTTTTTCGTGTCTACTTTTCTTTACTGGTACAAATTGGTATAGAAAAATCACAAATGTATGATACGATGAAAACCGAATATAAACGGAGGAGGAGCGGGTAAGATGCGAAAATCAAAGATTTACAGCGCTGTTGCTGTGGCGGCAGTCGGAATCCTTTTATTCGGTTGCGGGCAGACGAAGCAAACAACGTCGAAGGAAACGAAGCAGGAAGAGGTAAGCCAAGCGGTTGAAGGAAAGTCCTCTCAAGAAGAGGAAAAGGCGAAAACACTCACCAAGGAACAGTGGGTGGAAAAAGCAACTGCAGCGGGGATTAAGAAAGAAGCATTGGAGCAGATTGATGGGATTGTTTCCGAGGATGTAAAGAATGGTTTCCCCAGTGCACAACTGGCAGTGGTAAAGGATGGCGAGCTGGTATATGAAAATGCCTGGGGGAATGTGAAAACCTACGATGAAGAAGGAAATCGGGTAGAAAGTAAGACCGTTACGGCAGATACCCTGTATGATTTGGCATCCAATACCAAAATGTATACGGTGAACTATGCCATTCAATATCTGGTGACCAAGGGGGAACTGGATATTGATACCAAAATTGTAGATATTCTTGGAAAAGAATTTTCAGAAGAGACAATTTCTATTGATTATGAAGGATATGAAAAGGTTTCTTTGGAAACAAACAAGAAGTGGAAGGCAAGCCTTACCATGCGGGATCTTTTGCGGCATGAGGGCGGTTTTCCGCCGGGACCCCATTATTATAACGACCGGTACGATCATGCTACCCAGGATTATGATTCTGATAAGGGGAATATTCTGTATGTAGGAACGGGGGCAGATGAAAAAGCGCGGGAAAAGACGCTGCGGATGATATGCAAAACTCCTCTGATGTATGAGCCGGGAAGTCAGACAATCTACAGTGATGTGGATTATATCGTACTTTGTTATTGCCTGGAGAAAATCACCGGAAAACGACTGGATGAGTATATGGAAGAGACATTTTACAAGCCCATGGGTCTTACCCATATTACGTTTAATCCCTTGGAACATGGCTTTCAAAAGGAGGACTGCGCGGCAACGGAGCTCATGGGAAATACCCGGGATGGTCGTCTTCATTACAGCGGCATCCGCACCGAAACCATTCAGGGGGAGGTTCACGACCCCATTGCGTATTATTGCATGGATGGGGTGTCCGGCCATGCGGGATTATTTGCAAGCGCAGAAGACCTGGCAAAGCTTGCAAGCGTAATGCTGACAGGAGAATACGACGGGAAGCGATATTTTTCAAAAGAAGTGATAAAGGAATTTACCGCTCCCAAGAGTGAGGATTATCCGGGCTACGGTCTGGGCTGGTGGCGAATGGCAGAACGATTAAAGAATGATTACTTTGGTGATGAAACCATGCCGGAAGCATTTGGACATCTGGGATTTACAGGAACCATAACGGTAATCGATCCGGAGGAAAATCTGGTGGTGGTACTTTTAACCAACAAAATCCACACGAAGATGGAAAAGCCGGACGATACTCTGAGTAAGTGGGAAGGGTTAAATTATACCACGCCCAAAACCGGAGTCATACCGTTGATGATAGAAAAAGGAGGCACAAATTAATGGACATTCAATACCTATTGTTTTTGCAGGACTTTCGGAACGGCATAAATGACGCATTGACGCCGTTTATGGAATGGATTTCCCACTTTGCGGTGGTGTATCTTTTGGCTCTGCCTGCTATTATTTACTGGTGTATTGACAAGAAAAAGGGACTCTATATCTATGCATCTTTGCTAAGCGCCAGGATGATCAATGCAGTAATTAAGCTGACAGCATGTTGCTATCGACCGTGGATTCGGGATTCCAGGGTTATTCCTGCAGGGGATGCAATTACGGAGGCTACGGGATATTCTTTTCCAAGTGGTCATACCGTAACCGCAACACCTATTTACGGCGGTGTTGCAGTTGCCTTTGGAAAAAAGAAAAAATGGCTTGCAGCAATCTGTATATTGCTGGTTTTAATTACCGGTTTTTCCAGAAACTACTTGGGAGTACATACGCCCCAGGACGTAGTAGTGGCAACCTTGGAAGGCGTGTTGGTTCTTTGGGGGATGTATAAATTGTTTCATTACCTGGAGGAACATCCGGAAAAAGAGAATCTTTTCCTTCTGGCAGGAGTGGTGATTACCATTGTGGCGCTGGTATACATTACCGTAAAATCTTATCCTATGGATTACGTAAACGGCGAACTGCTGGTAGACCCGAAAAAAATGATGCAGGACGGTTACAAGGATATCAGTACCTTTGGTGCCTTTTGTATCGCACGGTTTATAGAGAAAAACTATATTCGATTCCGGGCTACCGGCATGAATGCCAAGGGAATCGTGCTGACGGTAGTGGGAACCGGATTGATGATGGTCATTTCTTCCGTATTGGAACCGGCGCTGAAAACGGCATTAAATCCTACTCTGGGTAAAACCCTTGGCCAGGTCGTTCTGGTAGTATTTGTTGTGGCAATTTGGCCGGCAATTTTGAAGTTTATTTTCGCTTACGGCGCCGAATCCGATTAATATGGCGTTCAAAGTCCCCGCTTTTTAAAAGCTCGGCAAGAACGTACTGCTCAAAAATGGGCACAGTGCAGGAGTAAAATCCAAGCTTTTCCTGAAACGGCTCTACCAACTGGGGCGGCAGAATCATATAGCCGGCACGCATGGAGGGTGAGAGGGTTCGGGAAAAGGTATTCAAGTAAATAACCTTGGCATCCTTATCCATGGAGAAAATCGGTTCCTCGATTTTTTTGGAAATCGTTAATTCGGAATCGTAATTATCTTCGATGAGGATGCCATTTCTTTTTTTTGCCCAGCGAAGATATTCCAGCTTTTTGGAAATGCCTGCGGTAACACCGGATGGAAAGCTGTGGAAAGGTGTAATATGTAAAACCGTTGCCTTGGTAGCTTCCAGATCTTTAGAAGAAAGCCCCTCCGGAGTCATGGTCAGGGGATCGCAGGAAAGGCCCATGGCGGTATAAACTTCTCGAATCTTTTGGTAGGAAGGATTCTCAATAGCAATAAGATGTCCGGGTTCCAAAAGTTGAGCAATCAGGGCATAAAGATATTCTACTCCTGCTCCCACAATAATCTGGGCGGGTGAAACGGTGATACCACGGCTTCTGGCCAGATAAAGACAGATTTCGTTACGGAGCTCCGGACAACCCTGATTGGGAGATTTAATGAGGATGCGTTCGCCGTAATCCAAAAGCACCCGCCGCATGGTTTTAGCCAGAACAGAAAAGGGAAAGTCTCCCACTTCGGAAGTGAGGGTTTCTTTTTCAAGGGGAAAAAGCTCCTGCTTCGTCATTGCTTCGAGAAAATCCTCGCCGCGGTAGATAACAAAAGCGCCGCTTCGTTCCCGGCATTGTACATATCCTTCCTCGTTCAAGAGGGTGATGGCGTGCGCTACTGTAAGAACGCTTACGCCGGTTTCCTGGGAAATGGTGCGTTTGGAGGGAAGCTTGGTATCGTAAGGATAAATTCCGGAAGTGATATCCTGAACAAGCTGCTTGTAAAGTTGTAAATATGCCGGCATGGAGCTGGCGGAGTCAATTCGATAATTCATCTGGTTATATCCTTTTATGCTATTCTGGTTATTTTTATATATCCAGATTTATGATACTCTATTTCTGTGAGAAAGTAAAGCAACAGGAGGAGATACCAATGAAAGAGAAAAAAAAGATTTCGCCATTGCGAATTACTATGACCGCCCTTTTTATGGCAATGAATATTGTAATGTCATCCTTTGGCATTCCGGTTCCGGGCGGGCACCTGTATCTTTGTGATGCGGTAATTTGCACCGCAGCAATTTTATTAAATCCCATGGAGGCCTTTGTTGTAGGCGGTATAGGCTCCTTTTTGGGGGATATGTTATTTTATCCGCTTCCCATGTTTGTTTCCCTGGTTACCCATGGATTGCAGGCAGCGGCAATTTCCTATATTTCACATAAAACCTTTAAGGATAAGCCGAGACTTGCATCCGGTATTGGAGTAATTGTGGGGGCGGTTATTATGGTCACCGGGTATACCTTAGGAAAGATTTTTATTTACAGCACCCTGGAATATGCCATTATGAAGCTGCCTTACGAGATTGCCCAAGCAAGCCTTGGCGGCGTGATTGCCATGGCTCTTTGCTGGAGACAGGGAGTGCGTGGTATGTTTGAAAGATATGTTACAAAATACGCGGAGCGTTAGACAGAGTCTGAATTACATTTGCAGGAGTCATACAAATGGCGTCAAATCATCAAATAGAATGATTGGCAGTCGCTTGTGTGACTTCTTTCTTTATGGTAAAATTAGTTTTTAAGGAGAGTAAAGTATGTTAGATCAATTTTCAAGAACCCGTCTTCTTCTGGGCGAAGAAGCCATGACGGGATTACAGAATAAAAGAGTTGCCATCTTCGGCATCGGCGGAGTAGGTGGCTATGTGTGTGAAGCATTGGTGCGAAGCGGTGTCGGACATTTTGATTTGATTGATGATGATAATGTATGCCTGACCAATTTGAACCGCCAGATTATTGCCACCAGAAAGACGGTTGGCCGTGATAAGGTAGAGGTAATGAAGGAACGGATGTTGGATATTAATCCGGAAGTGGATGTTCGAACCCATAAGTGCTTCTTTTTACCGGAGAATGCGGATACATTCCCTTTTGAGGAATACGATTATGTGGTGGATGCCGTGGATACGGTTACTGCCAAGATTGAGATTATCATGCGCTGCAAGGCGTTAAATGTGCCGGTAATCAGTTGTATGGGTGCCGGTAATAAATTAGACCCCAGCCGCTTTAAAGTGGCAGATATTTATAAGACCACCATGTGCCCATTGGCTAAGGTTATGCGTCATGAAATGAAAAAGCGGGGTGTGAAAAAGTTAAAAGTAGTTTATTCCGACGAGAAACCTGTTCGCCCGTTGGAAGATATGAGCAACAGCTGCAGAAATCATTGTATCTGTCCTCCGGGTGCAGCCCATAAGTGTACGGAACGCAGGGATATTCCCGGTTCTATTGCTTTTACACCGGCGGCAGCAGGACTGGTGCTGGCAAGTGAAGTATTGAAGGATTTGACAAACGGATTTTCAAGAGGGGAGTAACCGGGTTTTTGTTTCTAAACAAAGAGGGGGTAAGAACCATGTTAGATGCGATTAAGAATCGTTGCTCTGTGCGAAAATACAAACCGGAGCAGATCAAAGACGAAGAGTTGAACACCATATTGGAGGCGGCACGGATGGCACCCTCCGGAAAGAACGACCGCAAGGCCAAGATTTATGTGTTCCAGAATCCGGAGAAGATGGAAGAACTGGGGAATGTTTTTCGAGATGCTGCGCTTGCAGGTCATGCGGAAGGAATACCGGCGGCTATGGCCAGCATTATGAAACGAAAAACCTACCACTTTTGTTTCCATGCCCCCACTTTTTTGTTGGTTACCTATGAGAAGGACAACTACAATGCCCTTGCCAATACAGCATGTCTATTGGAAAATGCCATGCTGGCGGCAACGGAATTGTCTATCGGATCCTGTTATCTGAACATGGGACGTCGTTGTGCGAAGGATGAAGGATTACAGAACTTTTTGAAACAGTTTGGCTATACAGATGAGGAAGAAGTTACGGGAGGTCTGGCATTGGGATATCCGGAAGGAGAACTGGTGCGAAACAAGAAGACGGAAGGTAATGATATTGTTTGGATTCGATAGGGGAAATAGGAAATGTACAAAAATAGAGCGGTACCGGATGGGTACCGCTCTTTTGGTATTTATGGTAAGCATACCATGATTTCCAGGTTTTTCACGTCGGCAAAGGTTTTCAAAATTAATGTACTTACCTTCAACCACTCCAGCTGATCCTGATCACAGCCGATTTGAGGCATTGCCAGCTTCTCAATGCGTTGGTTAATCACACGTTCCTTCATAAGTGCCAGGCACTGCTGTAAGGTTTCGTATGATGTGGTTCCATAATAGTGTTCTTTCGTTACTAAATTAAAAACTTGCCCATCTCCGGGCTCCCGGTCGGTTTGAATGACGGTGGGATAGGTTCCGGCGGTACTCATGCCGGCCATGGATCGTCTCTTCAATTCACTGCGGGTTCCGTATTTTTTGTCAAATGCTTGCGAAGTGTTGGATGTAAAAGCAAAATCAGAGCTGATGCACTGTGCAAGATAGTAATCTTCCGGTAATTGGAATAAGTCCTCCTGAACTTCTGTAAATACCATAGGACATCTCCTTTCTTCGCGGGCAACTTCCTCAATATAATAATACCACAAAACGTGTGTGCAAATTGTGATATTTGGGCAAGTTGTTAGAAATTAAAGCTTATAGTGGTAGATGTACAGGTGATTTTGCGCGTCCGTGTTATTGTTACCGCACCACCAGATACCGTCGTCAGTATAAATCGGTGTTTCACAAGGGTTCAAAAGCGCTGTTTTGGAAAGGCACTTCGGTTTGGAAATTACTTTTCCACTTGCGCTAACACGAATTGCGTAAACTCCCATGTGGCGGTAGTTTTTTCGCAATTCATAAAGGATGATAGTGGTTCCCTTTTCGTTGGCAACTGCCTGAGGGTGGGAAATGGAATAACTGCCGGAATAGGAGGTAAGCCATTTTACACCGTAATCCTTCACCTTCTTTGTACCGTCAATTCCGGAATAACCGCTACGGGTTCCGGATGTGGTGTAGGAAGAAGCCTTGGAAAGATCCTGGGCCGGGTCAAAAATCTGAATGAAAAGCTGCTCGTTTTGTTTCTTTGCCTTTTTATTTAAGGCTTTTACAGAGGTGGCAACAAAAGAGACCTTTCCATCCGGAAGCGCCGCAACATCTCCCATGTGGGCAAAATTGTCGTTTACCACATACATATTGGTGGAATTTCCTTTTTGCATCCAGAAATGAAACAAATCGGCTTCGTACATTGCCTCGGAATCAAGGTCAATAGCGGACATGGAAAAAGCGCGATTGTAAGCGTCTCCTTCACTCATGAAAAGAAAACCTTCTTCGTAGGGAATTACTCGCTGAGCAAAGGAATGGGAGTTGTAGTTGCTATATCCATTTGGTTTTTTCGTCTTTAAGGTTTCGCAATCCAATAACCACACAGAATTACTCTGATGTCCGTTGTACATTTCCCTGCCGTAGTTAACAGCAAGGCAACCGTTATTTACACGTAGAGAACATCCGCCTCCGGAAAAAGGCTTTTTGGTACGAAAATCGGAGCCATAGTAATATGCCAAACTGGAGTCTCCGGTATTTCCCACGGTTTTAATATGGGATCCCTTGGAACTGTATTTGGAGACAAATACGGTATTTACGGATTTTTTGTTCCCCTTGTTGTTTTTCGCGGTGACTACGTAAAGGTCGCCGTTGTCATCACTGGTGATACCTCCGAAAAGGGGATGCTTTTTGCGAATAGTAAGATGTTTTTTGATTTTTCCGTTTTTTGTAAAATATACGGTAATGGATTTTTTCTTTTCCACGGCAAAACCAAAGTTTCCGTCAGCAGTTAAAAACTGGGAAACATTGGATACACCCTCCCAATTCACATATTCGCCGTTGGCATAAATCAGGGTTTTGCACTTCGTTTTATTAGCTGATAACCCACCTGCAAGGACAGTAGTCGGAATAAGCAGGGTGAAAATCAGGCAAAAAAGAAGTAAGCTACGGATATTTTTTCTCTTCTGTGTCATAAAAGCTCCATTCCGCTGTTTTAGAACAGCTAAAAATTTTAATAAGGATACGTTCATTATAGTAAAACGGAAGAATTCTGACAAGATGGTGAAATGGAAACAGATGCCCTTGCGTTTTTATTAAAAACAGGTAAAATTGAGTATAGATATGCGGAGGTAGCAAAGATGTTTAAAACAGAAAAACTGAATGTAACGAAAGAATGGGATAAGACCTTTCCGAAAAGTGAGAAGGTAGATCATAAAAAAGTATTATTTGTAAATCGATATGGCATTACATTGGCTGCAGATATGTATACTCCAAAGGATGCAAAAGGGAAATTGCCGGCAATTGCTGTGGCGGGACCCTTTGGTGCAGTGAAGGAACAGTGCTCCGGATTGTATGCCCAGACTTTGGCAGAGAGGGGCTTTATAACCCTTGCCTTTGACCCTTCCTTTACGGGTGAAAGCGGTGGACAACCTCGAAATGTGGCATCGCCGGACATTAACACGGAAGATTTCATGGCAGCAGTGGATTTTCTTACAACTAAGCGCGGAGTGGACGGAAAGCGCATCGGTATTCTGGGAATTTGTGGCTGGGGCGGTATGGCATTAAGCGCAGCGGCATTAGATACCAGAATTAAAGCCACCGTAACTTCTACCATGTATGATATGACCAGAGTGAATGCCAACGGGTATTTTGATGCCGAGAATAGTGAAGACAGTCGTTATGCAAAGAAAATTGAAATAAATAAGCAAAGAACCAGGGATTATCGCGCAGGAGAATATAAGCCTGCAGGGGGCGTGGTAGAGGAAGTGCCGGCAAAGGCACCCTATTTTATCCGGGATTATCACGATTATTATAAGACTCCCCGCGGTTATCATCCCCGTTCGTTAAATTCCAATGAGGGCTGGAACATGACGGGATGTCAAACCTTTATGAATTTCCCCATGTTAAAGTATATTGGAGAAATTCATAATGCGGTACTTATGGTTCATGGTGAAAAAGCCCATTCCTGTTACTTCAGTATGGATGCCTTTGGTGATATGATGCGAAATACCCGGTATACCGGAAACAAAGAGTTGTTGCTGATACCGGGAGCCGTACATACAGATTTGTACGATAAAGTGGATATCATACCGTTTGATAAAATTGAAGAGTTTTATACCAGATATTTACAGTAAACAAAAGGCGGAAGCGGCTTGAAGGTGGTCGGTTCCGCCTGTTTTATTTTTTTGAAAAAAAGAGTTGACGAAAGAGAGAAGTGGTGTTAATATAAACATGTGCTTAGGAAACTAAACAAATGTTAGGAAGAAAGACGATGACAGATAGAGAAAAAGAGATATTCGAACTGATTATGGAGAATCCCATGGTCTCCCAGGAAGAGCTGGCAGCAAAGACCGGGATCAGTCGTTCTGCGGTAGCAGTGCATATTTCCAACTTAATGAAGAAAGGCTTCATTATCGGAAAAGGGTATATCATGCATCAGCCCACCTATATTACTGTATTTGGTGCAGCGAATATGGATATTGGCGGAACGCCTGATAAGGAACTGGTTCAAAGAGATTCCAATCCGGGTGTGGTAAGAACCTCTCTTGGCGGAGTGGGAAGAAACATTGCTCACAACTTAAGCCTTCTTGGTAATAGCGTGAAGTTTATCAGCGCTTTGGGTGAGGATGAATACGCAAGACAGATAATGGAAAGCTGCAAGAAGCTTGGAATTGATACCCATGAATGTATTATTTCCAAGGAAGATCGTACATCCACCTATCTTTACATTACCAGAGATGACGGAGACATGGAGCTGGCGGTAAATGACATGAGCATTTATGAGCGAATGACACCGGAATTCATAGCCGGTCGCGGAGATGTGTTAAGTCACAGCAAGCTTATTATTGTGGATGCCAATTTACCGGAGGAAACTATTGTTGCAATTTGCCGGAACAGTAAGAGCCCGATTTTTGCGGAGACGGTTTCCTGTGCCAAGACAGTGAAGTTCAAGAGTGTAATGCAGTACATTCACACCATTACACCGAATTTACTGGAGGCAGAGATTATGACGGATCGGAGTATTGATCCGGAAGATATGGACAGTCTTATGAGTGCTGCTCAGGTTATGCTTGATGCAGGCGTTAAGAATGTAGTAATCACTCTTGGTTCTAAGGGATGTTTTTATACCGATGGTGAAGTGAAGCAAATCGTGAAACCGTTGCCCTCCAATATGGTAAACGGAAACGGTGCTGGCGATGCGCTTTTATCCGGACTGGCAACCGGATTCTGCCGTGGATATTCATTGGCGGATTCTGTGATGCTGGGAATGGCATCGGCAAGTATTACCCTGGAAACAAGATTAACCAATAACCCATCATTAAGTTTTGAAGCAGCGCTGGAAAGAGCGCAGATTGAAAAGTAAAGGAGAATAAGTATGGATTTCAAGAAGTATTTAGATGTATCACCGGAAGTAGCAGAAGCAGTAAAGGCCGGTAAACCGGTTGTAGCATTAGAGTCTACCATTATTTCTCACGGTATGCCTTATCCACAGAACGTGGAGACAGCATTAAACGTGGAAAAAGTTTTACGTGATAACGGTGCCGTTCCGGCAACAATCGCTATCATCGGCGGACGTTTAAAGGCAGGATTAAGCAAGGAAGAAATCGAATATCTTGGAAAAACCGGTCAGGGTGTAACCAAGGTTTCCAGAAGAGATTTACCACTCATCGTTGCAAAAGAAATGGACGGAGCAACTACTGTAGCAACTACCATGATTATTGCTGCAATGGCAGGAATTTCTATTTTTGCAACCGGTGGAATCGGTGGTGTGCACAGAGGAGCACAGCAGACCTTTGATATTTCCGCAGATTTGGAAGAGCTTGCAATGACACCGGTAACCGTTGTTTGTGCAGGTGCAAAAGCAATTCTTGATTTACCGCTTACATTAGAGTACTTAGAGACCAAGGGAGTTCCGGTATTAGGCTATCAGACCAAAGAACTGGCTGCTTTCTATACCAGACACAGCGGCCTGGAAGTAGATTACAGAATTGATTCTCCGGCTGAATTGGCAAAGGCAATCCATGTTAAGAAAGAGCTTGGAATGCAGGGAGGTATTTTAGTATCCAACCCGATTCCGGAAGAGTATTCCATGGATCCGGAGGTTATTAACAAAGCTATCGATCAGGCTGTAAAAGAAGCAGAGGAGCAGGGTGTTCACGGCAAAGCAACTACACCGTTCCTTCTTGCAAGAGTAAAGGAATTAACCGGTGGAGACAGCTTAGACAGCAATATCCAGTTAGTATATAACAATGCAAAACTTGCGGCTCAGGCAGCTGTTGAGTTATCCAAATTAAGCTAAGACAAACCCTAATTACCCTATATTACCCAATATTATCCGAAAGGAGTGTTACCTGTTACAGGTAATGCTCCTTTTTGGTTATAGTAAGCGTTATAGAAGTTAAAATTGTATGTAGATGCGGTGAAGTTTCTTGCGGAACAAAACAATCGTGATATAATTTAATAACAGAAATTTTGTTACGGGATAGTCACGGCAAAAGGAGCAGAAGGTATGGCAACGGTGCAGAGCGATAGAAGAAAAGTAAATACCGTACTGAAGGGCATTTTTGAGGAAAAGAGTCCTGAGGTTTTGCTTGGTATTGCCAGACAGAACAACTATCTGACCCAGATTGTTGCGCTGTTAATGGCTATCATTGAGATGGGATTTTTCTTGGGATATGGTCGCAAGTACGGATTCTTTCCCACAGAGCCGGAACGGTGGATACAAAGATACTCGGAAATACTGTATTTAGCTATGTCCCTTTTGTCCGCTGCAGTATGGTGGTATTTACGTAAGACGAATGAAAGGACTGCAGAATGCTTCCGATGCCATGGAGCAGTGCTGGGCATGTATTATGCCGCCTTTTTATTGGATGGTATGGTGCTGACCATATTGTACCGTCAGGAGGGAGACCGGGGGTTTGTGCTGATTCTGGCGTTGGTGTGTACCTTTGGCGTGGCACTGATGCATCCGGTAAGAATGTTGGTTGCTTCGGTACTAACCTTTTTCATATCAGAAGTGTTTTTCATTGTTAACGGAATCTTTGACTTCCGTTTTGCCATGAATATTTTAGAGATAATCTTTTTCTTGAATATTATCGGATTGGTAAAATACTATACTATCTGTGGATTCATTGATACGAATGAGAAATTAAAGCGCTACAGCCGTATTTTGGAGCGATTATCCTACCAGGATGAGTTGACGAAAATTGGAAACCGGAATGCTCTGCGGAGGGAATGGGAAAGCTTCGTTGGGAAAACCATTTCCGTTGCCATGTTTGATGTGGATAACTTCAAGCATTATAACGACACCTATGGACACGATATGGGAGACTTGGTGTTACAAAAGGTGGCGGAGATTACGAAGGAATTGTTTGGCGAAGAATGTACATTCCGATTGGGGGGCGATGAATTTCTAATCGTAACACCCTTAGTGGATGAGGACATGCAAAAGTATCTGGAAATGCTCCATGAACGGGTACATGAGATTGCTGCAGAAGGGAAGGTACTTGGGGTTTCCGTAAGTATCGGCGGTATTAAGGCGTATATTACGGAGCCGGAGGACATGATAATTGTAACGAAACAGGCAGATGAACTGTTGTATGAGATTAAAGAGAAAGGGAAGGATAGTTTTTTATACAGAGCTTAAGGACAAAGCAGAAAGGCGGCATCCATGGATAGTTGTGAGATGAGACAGAACCTGATTGATTTGTTTACGGAAAGAATGCCTGGAGGGGCATTTGTTTACCGTGCGGGGGAGGGACATGAACTGCTTTATGCGAATCAGAATATGGTTCGCCTCTTTGAGTGTGATTCTTACGAGGAGTTTATTGAGTTTGTGGGAAACAGTTTTGACGGAATCGTAAATGCAACCCAGCTTCAGTCGGTGCAAAAAGAGATTGATTCTCAAATTTATGATTCCGGTAACGCTTTTGACCATGTCTATTATCATATTCGTACCAAAAAGGGAAATATCCGCCTGATGGAGGATTACGGAACTCTGGTACGGGACGAGGTGGAAGGCGATCTTTTCTATGTCTTTGTTATTTCCAGAGAGTTTGAAAGTGAATCTGCAGAGCTTGACCGTATTACCGGATTATACGGTAAGGGACGATTCCGTAGCTATGTCAATGGTGTAAATGACCGATTGGCAGGAACCGGCACAGAGGATTACGCCATTGTGTACCTGAATTTTGTTAATTTTAAGCTTTTAAATATCAATAAAGGCGTGGCGGAGGGCGATGCCTGTTTGATGATTATTGCGGAGATATTAGGTATTGTTTTTGAGGATGCCTTTGTTTCCAGACTTTCCGACGATCATTTTGCGGTGTTTACCAAATATGAACAGGTTTATGAGAAAACCGAGGAAGTAGCAAAAGTTTTTCGAGAGAAGTACGGAAGCCGTTATAATATCATTGGGAAATACGGAATTTACCGGTTTACACCCAATGGTGAGTTTAACGTGGAAGCTGCACTTTCCCATGCAAAGGTGGCTTGTGACTATATCAAGAATGATCCTCAGACAGATATTATCGAATATACCGAATTATTGGAAGAGCGGATGAAAACCGAGGAGTACGTGTTGCGTCGTTTTTCAGAAGCTTTGGAAAAAGAGTGGATTAAAGTTTACTTCCAGCCGGTTATTCGTACCCTTACGGAGCAACTGTGCGGAGTAGAATCCCTGGTTCGCTGGATTGATCCTGAGGTGGGATTTTTACCTCCGGATCAGTTTATCGGAGTGCTGGAGAAGAATAACCTGATTCATAAACTGGATTCTTACGTGGTGGAACGGGTTTGTCGTTACATCCACGAACGTGAAGAGAAGAAATTGCCGGTGGTTCCGGTCTCTGTGAATTTCTCCCGTCTGGATTTCATTTTATGCGATATGCTTTCTGTGGTGGAAACTGCTGTGGAGAAATATGACGTACCAAGGGATTTTATTCATATAGAGATAACGGAAAGCATGATTGCTTCTGATGAAGATCTGATGAATAAGGTGATTGCAGATTTTCGGAATGCAGGTTATGAAATCTGGATGGATGATTTTGGAAGCGGATATTCTTCCCTTACCCTCTTGAAGGATTATGAGTTCGATATGTTAAAGCTGGATATGCGCTTTTTAACCCCATTTACGGAAAAAGCAAAGGACATTGTCCGGGCGACCATTACCATGGCCAAAGATATTGGCATTCATACCCTGGCAGAAGGTGTGGAAACCAGGGAACAATTGGATTTCTTAACTCAGGTGGGATGTGGAAAAATCCAGGGATACTATTACGGCAAGCCGGAACCGATGGATGATATGTTTGTACACATGCAAGAAAACGGGATTGCAGTGGAAGAACGCAGATGGCGACGATTTTACGAAACGGCCAGTCTTCATGCAAGGTATACGGATACGCCATTGGAGATTGTGGAGTACGGTGACGAAGAGTTTAATACCCTGTTTATGAACAAGGCGTACAAAGAGCAGATTTTCGAAGGTGAACCGAATTTGCGTCAGACCGATAATCGTATTTATCGTTCCAGTACAGAGGTGGCGAAACGATACCGGGAGTACGCGGAATATATGAAAAAAACCGGTAACCTGGAAAACTTTTATTTTACCGAAGGCGGAAATTATTTTTGCTTCCGTGGACAGGTGATTGCTACAAACTTAAACTATACCCTGTTTACAGGAACCATAACCAATATCACCATAGATCAGAAGGGAAAAGAAAAGGATCGTCTGGATGCCCGGGTGCGTTCCCTGACCATGTTGTTTGATGTGGTACATCTGATTAATGTAAAAAAGAATACCGCATCTCCTTTGTTCGGATCTTTCCGATATGCTCAAAACGGGGTGCTGGTGTACAATGATTTACGTACGGGAATAGATGAATTCGCCCGTAGTCGTATATTCCCGCCGTCTCAGGAAGAATATATTCGGTTTATGGATCCTACCACCATGGTGGAGCGAATTGAGGAGTCCGGAAAAGGATATATATCAAAGCTGTTCCGTGTGAAAGATGATGGTGGAACTTACTATCAAAAAGAAATATCCTTGATGCTTTTGCCCAGAACAGGGAAAAGTGAAGTTTTGTATTGCCTGAAGGATAATTTATCTCAAGATGCGGGGAAAGAAGAGACCACTGTTAATTTAAAACATCTGCTTCCCGAAGGAAAAGAGGAAAGCGCTACATTGGTGGAATATGCCAACCTTTGGGATAATATGATATGGAATTCCGGCGTAAAGTTTTTCTGGAAGGATAACCAGCGGCGGTTTAGGGGTGTAAGTCAATCCTTTTTGGATTTTTACGGTATGAGCTCCGTAGAGGAGGTTATTGGTAAAACCGATGAAGATATGGGCTGGCACGTGGATAATGGCCCTTACCAGGGCGAAGAACTTGACATTCTTAGAAATGGCAAGAAGGTTTTGGCATTGCCGGGACAGTGTATTGTACGCGGTGTAATTCACAATATTACATGTTACAAAATGCCAATTTACGGAAGTGGAAAAATCATTGGTCTGGTAGGCTATTTTGTGGATAGTTCCGAAGAAGTGGAGCATAATTTGCAAAGGAATCAGCAGTTGGATAATGTAACCGGCTTAATGAGTATTCATTCTTTCCTGGATGCTATGATTGACTATGCCATGCAGTTTGGAGACAATGGTCGGAACTATGGTGTGATTATTTTGAAGAATGACAAGCATAGACGGATTCAGGAAACTCTGGGAGAGGATTTTGCCAAAGAAGTATTGCGGGGAATGGGCGAGGAAATCCTTCAGGTTACCGGACAAACCTGTGCGGTGGCGAGAGTGAAGGAATCGGTATTTTCCGTTTTAACGTATGTGGAGAAAAAGCAGGATTTGGAGGAGCTGGCAAAAGCTATCGTAAAACGTCTTAACAAGATTACAAAGATAGATGGAACGGCGGTAACCCTGCGGGCAGAATACGCAACAAGAATCCGTACAGAAAGTGGTATCACGGATGAAAATATTTATCTTAAGACCTTAGAAGACATCATGGAAGAGTAGGAGAGAAGACAGGATGAGCGATGTATTACAGTATTTAGAAGGCATGAGTGATGTGGCAGTGGCAATCCGACTTGTCATTGCAACCGCTTTCGGCAGTATGATTGGCTGGGAGCGTATTGTAAGACGGCATAGTGCCGGAATAAAGACCTTTGCCCTGGTGAGCTTAGGTTCCGCAGTGGCAATGGTGCTAAATATTTATCTGGGCGGACTGGCAGGAGATAATGTGGATATTGGTCGTATTCCTTCCGGTGTTGTTAGTGGTATCGGTTTTCTGGGGGCAGGAACCATTTTGGTAACCGGAAGAAATCAGATTAAAGGACTTACTACAGCAGCTTCCCTCTGGGTTACCTCTTGTATGGGTATGGCCATCGGTGCCGGTTATTTGGTGGTGGGCGTAACCTGTTTTGTTTTGGTGATGTTTGCCAATATCTTTCTGGTGTACTTACATCAGCGTGTAAGTGAACATACACGGTTGATGAGCCTTTATGTAGAGGTTGAAGAGAACAGCGGTGTACGTCGCCTTAGGAAGGAAATACGGGATGCCGGTATTGTGATTAACAGTATTACCAAGACCAAGGAGAAGACCCTTCAGGGAGAAGATGCAGCATTAATTATTGATATCCAATTGGGGAAACATCATTCCCATCAGGAAGTGCTGGAAATGATTAATGGTTTGGATTTTGTAGATTATGTGGAAGAAGTATAAGGCAAGAGCCTCGGCACCTAGTAGCGCCGGGGCTCTCCTTCTAATGAAAATAAAAGATCACCGTAGGTTGGATATGGCCAAATGGAAGATGGAATCTGGCTTTCCAGCCGGTCGATTTCTGTTCGCATTTTTTCCATGCAAGGCAATACCTGCTGGCGATAGTAAACAGCAGTGGATAAAGAATCGGACGGCAGTTCTGCGGTAGCTGTCTCCTCCTTTAAACGGCCAAGAAGGGAATAAAGCTCATTGGTGCTTTCTGCAGCCTGTGCCAATGTGCTTTCTTCAGCGGCGGTAGAAAGACCAAGGTCTTTTTTGTGCATAATTCGCTGCGCTAGCTGATCCTGATAATTTCCTGAGGCAAAAAGAATTTCTTTTTCTACCATGTCTGCAAGGGTTAATGCTTCAATATGAATGGTCTTATAGTAGTTTTCCAATAAAATCTCATAGTGTGCAATGACTTCCGTACGATTGTAAACCTGATGCTGCTCGAACAAAGAAAATACTTTCTCTGTTACGAATTGAGGCAGTGCTTCTACAGTGGATACGAGATTGGAAAGACCACGTCTTTCTGCTTCACGGACCCAGTCATCGCTGTAGCCGTTTCCGTTAAACAGGATGCGCTGATGTGTGGTCAATTCTTCTCGAATCAGATTATCCAATTCACCGGAGAAATCGGATGCTTTTTCCAAACGGTCCGCAAAGCGTCCTAAAGCATCGGCTACAATGGTGTTGATTACAATGTTAATGCCTGCAATGGAGGCGGAAGAACCGACGGAACGGAACTCAAATTTATTTCCGGTAAAAGCAATTGGAGAAGTACGATTCCGGTCGGTTGCATCCTTGCGGATGGTGGGAAGCACGTCAGCACCGATGGAAAGGAAGGCTTTTTCCCTATCCTGGTAGCTGGTACGCTGAATAATGGAATTTACCACATCCATTAACTCGTCTCCAAGGAAAATGGAAACAATAGCCGGCGGAGCCTCGTTAGCGCCAAGACGGTGATCGTTTCCGGCAGTGGCTACAGCAAGACGTAATAAATCCTGATAATCGTCTACGGCAGAAATTACTGCGGTTAAAAACAGTAAGAAACGGGCATTCTGTGAAGGAGATGCACCGGGGGCGAAAAGGTTGTCACCTTTGTCCGTGGAAATAGACCAGTTGTTGTGTTTACCGGAACCGTTTACTCCTGCGAAAGGTTTTTCATGTAACAGACAAACCATGTGGTGACGGCTAGCAATTCGTTTCATCATTTCCATGGTAAGCTGATTGTGATCGGTACTGGTATTGGTACTGGAAAATACCGGAGCAAGCTCGTGCTGTCCGGGAGCCACTTCGTTATGTCTTGTCTTGGCGGCAATTCCCAGCTTCCACAATTCTTGATCCAGTTCTTTCATAAAAGCGGATACACGGGGCTTTAAGGAACCAAAATAGTGGTCGTCCATCTCCTGGCCCTTAGGGGGTTTTGCACCAAAAAGTGTGCGGCCGGTATAAATTAAATCCGGTCTTTTCTGATATAATGCTTCATCTACCAGGAAGTATTCCTGTTCGGAACCTACCATCGGAGTAGCATGTCGAACATCGTTTTCACCGAAAAGTTTCAGTACACGAAGGGTTTGCTTTTCAAGCGCTTGCATAGAGCGCAAAAGGGGAGTTTTTTTGTCCAGAGATTCACCGCTGTAAGAACAAAAAGCGGTGGGGATACATAAAGTATCGTCTTTGACAAAGGCGTAGCTGGTTGGATCCCAAGCTGTATAGCCTCTGGCTTCAAAGGTGGCACGAAGTCCGCCTGAAGGGAAGGATGATGCGTCGGGTTCTCCCTTTACCAATTCTTTTCCGGAAAAGGTCATTAAGGCGTAGCCGCCGGGTTCCGGGGAAAGAAAAGAGTCATGTTTCTCAGCCGTGATACCGGTCATGGGCTGGAACCAGTGGGTAAAGTGAGTTGCACCTTTTTCGAGAGCCCAATCCTTCATGGCATGGGACAGTACGTTTGCAAGATCCAGGGGCAGGGGAGTGCCTTCGTCAATGGTCTTTAAAAAAGCGCGGTAAACGTCCTTGGGAAGACGCTTTTTCATTTCGGCGTCGTTAAAAACCATGCTACCGAAAAGCTCCGGAATTGTAGTAGTCATAAAATCCTCCTTTGTATGGATGTTAGCTATGTTTGGGTTACTCTATGAAAATATTATACTTGGCTTCTTGACAGAATAATTCACAAATAATTCATGAAATAAATGTGCTAATTGGAAAAAGTGACAGAAGTGTAAGAACATAAGGTTTGCCGCTGGGTTTAGCCTGTGCTATAATGGTCTCACAGGCAAAGAATAGTGCCAAAAGTGAATAAGAAAGGAGAAACAATATGGAAGGAAAGAGATTATATAAGAGCAATAGAGACAAGAAGTTAGCAGGTGTTTGCGGAGGAATCGCGGAGTATTTTGAGATTGATTCCACCATCGTTCGTCTGGCATGGGTGCTGTTTTGCTGCATGGGCGGCAGTGGATTACTTGCATATATCGTAGCAGCTCTTGTAATGCCGAATAGCGACATTTACTAGGAGGATTCCATGAAGAAGCTATTGATGGGAATCTGGCTGATTCTGGCGCTTTTTTGCATGCTCTATGCCAATGTTATAAGGCAGGTTGGTTCCGGCACCGGCTTTTTTGTGGTGTGGGTGCTGTTGAGCATTTGCTTCATGTTGTTGGCAGCAGCAACCAAGCTGGAATTGTGGAAGAAGTTGCCAAAGCGTTTGAGGATTACGGTAATCAGCCTTCTTTGCGTGGGTTTTGCATCCTTTCTGGCGGTAGAAGCCCTGGTAATCGGAAGCATGAACGAAAAGGGCGAGGAAGGATTGAATTATATCATTGTACTGGGGGCGCAGGTTCGGAAAAGCGGGCCCAGTAAAGTGTTGAAATACCGATTGGAAGAAGCCCGTGCATATATGAAGCGGAATCCGGATACCATTTGTATTTTATCCGGTGGGAAAGGAGCAAACGAACCAACCACCGAGGCTGCAGGTATGCTGGATTATATGTTGAGCCACGGTATCAGCAGTGATCGTCTTAAACTGGAGGGCAAATCCACTACTACAGCAGAGAATATTAAGAACAGCCGCCATTTGATAGAACAGGGAGCATCAGTAGGAATTATAACCAATGATTTTCATGTGTTTCGGGCAGTTCAGACCGCAAAACGCTATGGGTTGTCCAATGCGGTAGGCATTGCGGCACCCTCTCCAAAGAAGTATTTGGTCAACAATATGTTCCGGGAATTCTTTGGAGAAATAAAGTTTTTGATTAGTTTGTTTTAACAGAAAAAACTTGTTTTTTTCATCCTTTCCATGTATAATGGAAAGGCATCGGGATGTGGCTCAGTTTGGTAGAGCGCTTGACTGGGGGTCAAGAGGTCGCAGGTTCAAGTCCTGTCATTCCGATTTTTGCTATAGGTACGTTTGCTTACGAGGAGATAAGGTATGGAAATTAAAGGTTACATAATCAGCTCCGTGGCGTTGGTAATATCCTTGGGTATTGCCGGAATTGCAACGTTCTTGTGGGAGAAGAAACGACATAAGGCAGTGAAACGTAAGAAAGGTAAAATTGCGCTTACCTTTCTTTTCTTTACCCTCATTTTCTTTGTGGGAGGATTTGTTCTATATTTTGGAACCTATTATCATGCCACGAAGGAGGCTCTTCTTTATCTGGAGAACGGAAAGTATGTTACGGTTACCAAAGATGTGGATGGATACTTTTTTGATGGACCGGGAACTGAGGTGGCGTACATCTTCTATCCGGGAGCCAAGGTGGATGAAGCCGGCTATGCTCGTTTAATGTACGGAATTGCAGAGCAGGGTGTGGACTGCTTTTTGGTGAAGATGCCGTTGCACATGGCGTTTATGGGAAGAGACAAGGCGACGAATATTATGCGTCATTATGCTTATAATAAGTGGTATATCGGTGGTCATTCCTTAGGCGGAGCCATGGCGGCAATGTATGCATCGGAATACGGCGAGAAGTTGGACGGACTCGTGCTTATGGCGGGATTTTCCACGAACCCCTTGCCCGATCACCTGAGGCTTCTTTCTATAGTTGGAACGAAGGATAAGGTTTTAAATTGGAAGAACTACGAAGCAAATAAGAAGAATTGGCCGGCTTTGGGCGAAGAAATTCGTATCGAGGGAGGCAATCACGAACAATTTGGGGACTACGGACACCAGAAGGGTGACGGAAAGGCCTCTATTTCAGCGGAAGAACAGCAACAACAGACGATAGATGCAGCTGTAAGAATCATGCTACCATAAAACTCAGAAAAATTAGCACTCACCTCTTGACAGTGCTAACAAAAGGTGCTATAACATATTTAGAACAAAGGAACAGAGAGATCCGTCCCAATGCTCAAGATTACATAATAATTATTTTTTGAGTAAGGAGGAATGACTTATGTTGTACCCAAGTATGTTAGGAGAGAAGTTGTTTGATGATTTTATGGATTTCGATTTTCCGGCCTTTAGAGGATTTGACGATGTGGATCGCAAGCTCTATGGCAAACGTGCATCCCAGCTTATGAAGACGGATGTGAAGGAACATGAGGATGCCTATGAGGTAGACATTGATTTGCCGGGCTTTAAGAAAGACGAAATTCATCTGGATTTGCAGAATGGTTATTTGACAGTGGCTGCATCCAAGGGACTGGACAGGGATAAACAGGATAAGAAAGGTAGAATCATTCGACAGGAGCGCTACGCCGGAAGTATGCAGAGAAGCTTTTACATTGGCGATATGGTCACCAATGATGAGGTGAAGGCAAAGTTTGAGGATGGCGTCCTGAAGTTGATGGTGCCGAAGAATGAGAATAAGGTTCCTGAGAAACACACAATAATGATAGAAGGATAAGAAAAAAGCCCCGAGGTTTAAGCCTCGGGGCTTTTATAATGTGGAATCCACAGAAAATTCTTTTGACATCTATCTGCTTTCAGACTATGATAAAAACAGGTGGGACTGTCCTCTCAAATGGATTGGAAGCTTGATATAAATACTAAAAATACGAAAAGTCTTCTGAAAAGATTTTTCGTATTTTTTATTTTGTCGACGGCTATCGACAGGATGTGAGGGCGAAATATGTAAAAATATGGGTATCAAAGATTTGGCAAGGAGGTAGAACCGACATGGATTGGCGAGATTTGTCAAAAATGGCGCAAATGAAGCAATTGTGCCTAGAAGAGATTATTTATGCTGTCATGTGTGATGAAATTGAAGAAAAGGAGGTCCCGGAGGAACTTCCTGTCAGCGTCGAAAATGAATTTGATGCGAACAGGGAAGGGGCCGTTTTATACGAGCAGGTTTACGAGTATAAGACTCGCATTTTACAGCGGTTGGAAAAAGAAAATGGTGACAATGATTTAGACGAGATGATGAATCTAATGGAGGAATTGGCGCATTATTTGGGAATTAAAATGTATCGATATGGACAGCAGATGAAAGAGCAGCCTTCATAAAAAAGGACGAAATATGTCGCAGACTATCTGTGACATATTTCGTCATGTTCGCTGAAAAGTGATTATTGACACTCGCAACCAAGAATAAATCCGTTGCGCTCTGCATAGTAGCCGGTAAGGCCGAAGGATGGATAACAAAGCACATCTGCCTTTGGAAATTCGGCCAGTACAGCGGCCTTCAAGGCATCACTGATAGCCGGATTGACCACGTTGTTAATGCGAACTTTGCCCCCGTGATAACCGACCGCTTTCATTTCGCGTAAAGTATCCTTAATGAGGCGCTTATCTCCGCGACATTTTGCTACGGATTCAATAGTGCCCTCTTTGCTTGCGGTTCCCAGGATGCTGATACCCAACATACCTATAGCGGAAGCCAGAATCTTATTGACACGGCCGTTTTTGGCAAGATTGTTGATGGACTGTAATCCGAAATACAGGTGGTTACCATCTTTATATTCTTCAATGCGCGTGCACATTTCTTCAAAGGAAAGTCCTGCTTTTTCAAACTCAACCAGTTTTTCCAGAAGAAGATACATACCCGGTCCGGTGGAAAGGGAATCTATAATATGAATCTTTGCATCCGGATGATTGCTCAGATACATATCCTTGGCGATGTTGGCACTGTTATATGTGCCGGAAAGACCGCTTGTAATTGTGATGGCAAAAATTTCTTTTGCATCACCGAAAGCCTGAAGCCATGCATCTGTAGAGGGGCAGGCGGTATAGGAACGGCCTTTATGGTTCTCCAAATAGGAAAGCATTTCATCTACATTCAAATCTGCGCCATCTATAAATTCTCGTTCATCTGTGGAAATGGTCAACGGAACCATGGAAAAATCGATGCCCGGAAAGGTTGCAAAATCACAGGAAGAATCTGCTACATATTTCATTCAAAGTCTCCTTTACAAAATCACGTAGTTTTCATTACTACATGACATTGTATAATAAAACCAGATGAATTACAATAGGGTTTATCATTTTTTAAGAAGTTTTTGAAGTATTTAATAATTCTTAAACATAAAGTTTTAAAAATATTAATCATTATAGGGTTGTAATTCAAAAAAAGTGATTATATAATGTACATGCAAGACGGAAGAAGAATCCAAGAGAGACTTTTTTAAGCACCGAAGGGGATAGAAACTCTCAGGTAAAAGAATTGGACTCGGACGTCACTCTGGAGAAGCACGTAAGTGGACCGAAGAAGTAGATCTTTCAGGTAAAAGGACAGAGATTGTTACATACTCATAGGAGCCTGTAAGAATTTTCGGTTCTTTTTTTGTGCCGTTTTTTCGTGGCTTGCACATTTAGGTAAGGAGATAGTTATTATGTTAGTAATGGTAAAAGGTATCGCATTATTGTTGTGTACTTTAGGAATGTTTTCTGTATTCAGTATGAAAGCACCAAAGGGATCCCTGGCAATGTCCGGAATGGCCAATGCTGCAGTGGCAACCTTTTTAGTGGAAGCAGTGCTAAAATACATAACCGGTGATTTGATCGGAATTCAGTTTTTAGGAGAGGTTGGTGCAACCTCTGGTGGAATGGGTGGCGTTGCTGCCGCTTTCCTGGTTCCGTTGGCAATGGGTGTAAATCCGGTATTTTGTGCTGTAGCAGGTGTTGCTTTAGGCGGCTACGGAATTTTGCCGGGATTTATGGCAGGATATGTAGTAGGATTGGTTGCGCCTTATGTTGAGAAATACCTTCCGAATGGTGTAAACATGATTTTTGGAGCTTTTGCACTGGCACCGTTGGCAAGAGGCGTGGCAATGATTGCAGGACCGGCTGTGGATGCAGCGATGACCACAATTGGTGGAACAATTACAGCAGCGACTGCTCAGAGCCCGATTTTCATGGGATTTGTCCTTGGCGGAATTATTAAGATGATTTGTACATCCCCATTAAGTAGTATGGCGCTGACTGCAATGTTAGGACTTACCGGTCTTCCTATGGGAATTGCGGCGATTGCATGTTTTGGCGGATCTTTTACAAACGGAATGATTTTCTACGGATTGAAGTTGGGTGATAACTCCAAGGTGGTTTCTGTTATGTTAGAGCCGTTAACACAGGCAGATGTAATTACCAAGAACCCGATTCCGATTTACTGTTCCAACTTCATTGGCGGTGGCTTGGCAGGAACAGGCGCTGCACTTCTTGGTATTGTAAACAATGCACCGGGAACTGCATCTCCGATTCCGGGAATGATTGCTCCGTTTGCTTTTAACGACCCAATGACCGTTGCTTTGGCCCTTGGTATTGCCGCAGTAGGCGGTTTGATTGCAGGTGCGTTAGGAGTTTATGTATTCAAAGTAAGCCCGGTTAAGAATACTGTTCACGTATATCGTGAAGCGCATGAAGCGTAAGATGAATTAGTAGGATATAATATTTCAATAAAAAAGGGATGACTTCCTAATCCAATGGATACAGGAAGAACATCCCTTTTTGGTTGCTATGTAGCTCTTTTTAGATTGCTGTAAGAACACCTGCAGCTCTTAAGAACAGGACAAATAAGAGGATTGGTGCTACGAATTTAACCATGATTTCGTATAAACCTTTTCTTCCCATCTTGACGCCGCCTTTTTCGATTTCTTCTTCGATGGAAGAAGGTCCAAGTACCCAACCAACTAAGATACACTCAGCGATTGCGATAATCGGCATGAACAGGTTGTTGCTTAAGTAGTCAAGAATATCAAGAATCTGTGCAACAGCACCGTTTGGTAAGGTGAACTCGAAATACAGCTTGTTGTATCCGAGACATACAATAACTGCGATAACGAAGCAGCAGATGCCTTCAAAGATACTTGCTCTCTTACGCTCCCAATTAAACTGATCCATGAAGCTTGCAACAACTGCTTCCATCAAGGATACAGAACTGGTTAATGCAGCAAAAAGAACCATTGCGAAGAATAATGCTCCAATAAAGTTACCAATCATTCCCATGGACTGGAATACCTTTGGTAAGGATACGAACATAAGGCTCGGTCCGGAAGCTTCCAAACCTGCAGGTCCCATAAATGCAAATACTGCCGGGATAATCATAACACCTGCTAAGAAAGCAACACCGGTGTCGCAGATTTCAATCTGGTTAATAGATTTACTTAAGTTTGCATCGTCACCAACATAGGAACCGTATGCAATCATAATACCCATTGCAACAGATAAACTAAAGAACAACTGTCCCATGGCATCCATTGTTACGGATAAGAATTTCTGTAAGGTTAATCCGTCAAAATTCGGAATAATGTAAACTGCAAGACCCTGAAGACCGGTTCTTGCTTCGCCGGATGCATCACTGTGTAAGGTTAAGCAGTAAATAGAAATACCGATAACGATAACCAATAATGCCGGCATAACAATCTTACTGAAGGACTCAATACCTTTATCAACTCCGGCAAATACGATAACAGCTGTAATTGCGAAGAAGATAATCATCATAATGATTGGCTCTGCTTCGGCAGTGATAAATCCGCCGAAATAGCCGTCCTGTGCTGCTTTCACGCCCTGTCCGGTAACAAAAGCGATGAAATACTTGATTACCCATCCGCCGATAGCGCAGTAGTACGGAAGGATCATGAACGGAATCAAACATGCTAAAACGCCTGCAAATTTGAACTTCTGATTCAATTTGGCAAAAGCGGTCAGCGGGCTCTGACGTGTCTTACGTCCGATACCGATTTCAGTGGTCAGCATTGCAAAACCAAATGTCAATGCCAAGATGATGTAGATTACCAGAAATAAACCTCCCCCGTTTCTGGCTGCCAGGTATGGGAAACGCCATAGATTTCCTAAACCAACGGCACTACCTGCGGCTGCAAGTACGAAACCTAGTGATCCCGAAAAGGATCCCCTTTTCTTTTCTTCCATAAAATACCTCCTTATTTAGTAACATTAAATTGATAGTTTGATAATACCACAAATTGTATACACAATGGAAGGGATTTGTGAAAGAAACATTATAAAAAAATGAATTATAAATGAATGAACGATTAAAAAAAGTGTTTGAAATTAAAAAAATAAGCAATTAGCGGCGGAAAACTATACTGTTGCACTATTTCGTTATAGAAAAGACGCTGTCGCAATTTAAGGAGATGACAGACGATAGTGGGGTATGGTATACTGTTTCTATATGATGTATGAGAAATTCTATGAGATAAGGAAGAAATTCTATGAGGGAAGAAGCAAAAAAAGGCTATGCTGTTGGTGAGGAACTGTTTATTAATATTCCGTGTGGATTAGTGCAGTTCCGTTTATATGAAGACCAGGCAATTTGCATTGACAATCTGAATCCGGAAGGGGGCAGGGTTTTCGGAGTGACTTCGGGAAGAGGTTTGAATCTGATGACCAGTCTTGGAAAGCTGTTTGCAAAGGAGCCCCAAGAGCGCCTGAAGGATATTCAGAGATTTTTGTCTCAGGGACATGGCAAAATCACGTTTGAATATCCGCTTACAAAAGATGATGGTGAGGTAGTCTGGGTTACCGGAGTGGTACAGTGTCTGGAAAAAGACGAAGATGCCAGAGGGATATTTTGGTATGAGCAGGCTTCCTTTATGGATGTTAGCGCAAGCAAGATGGCATTGGAAAAAGCTGAACGCTTAGAACATCAGATGAAGGAAGAGCGTCAGAGAAACGATAGCTTTTTCAGGGAAGTTTTCAAACGGTTGTATGATTCCGGTGAAGAAGAGAGAGGTATGGAAAATGCTTTGTCCTTAATCGGACGGTATCTGAAGGCGGATCGTGTTTCCATATATGAGGCATCGGAAGAAGGATTTTGTTGTAATACATATGAATGGTGTGCAGAGGGGATTGAACCGGTACAAATGAGTCGGCAGAAACTGCCTTTTCGTGTGGAACTGGCCAACCGTATGCTGGGAGAAGATGGAATTCGATTTTGCAGAGACGTGGGGGCCCTTGGGGTAAAAGCTCACGAGTTTTTACGGGAGCAAGGGTGCAAGTCTGCGTTTTTATGCGGAATTCGGGAAGAAGAGAGTGGCATTATCGGATATGTAGGTGTAGAAAGCTGTCAGGGTATTCGGGAGGATTGGGAAGAGGATGAAGGTTGCCGAGAAGTCCTTCGTCTGGCTTCGCAGCTTTTGGCGTCTTATGTTTCTCGTGAACATAATAAACAGCATACGCGAATGTATCAGAGAAAACTCCAGGAAAATGCCAGAACCATGGATGTGCAGATGAGTGTTATTTCTGCACTGGGAAGCGTTTACTTAGGGGTATTTGCCTGCAATTTTAAGGAAAACAGTATTATTATGGCATCCGGCGATGAGCGTAGTTGTCTGAACGACAGAAAGAACCATGCTTTGGATCGAACCCTTGAAATATTCATCGAGCGAGGAGTTGGGGAGTTGTATCGGGAAGAGATTAAGGAATTTCTGGATCCTCAAACCCTGCCGGTCAGGTTGGAAAAAGGCATAATGTTAAACCATGACTATCAGAGTGTACGGGGTACCTGGCTTCGATTAAGCGTTTTTCCATCCGGTGAAAATGCGCTGATTGCCATCAGCCATATAGACGATGAACGTCGACAGGAGCGGGAGTATCAGCGGAAACTAAAGGAAATCCGGCAGCGGGAAAACATTCAGTTAAAGACCATTATGGATGCAATTCCCGGTGGTTTTAAAATTGCAGCCAACGACGAGACTTTTTCTATAGAGTACATGTCTCCGCGACTGATTGCCATGCTGGGATATTCCGTGGAAGAGGAAGCGGAAATTTTGCAGCGACATGTGGCTACCTTTATTCATCCGGAAGATCGGATGATGGTAAAAGAGAGTGTCCTGCAACAAATGAAAAATGGAAACAACCTGTACCTGAAATACAGAATTCTCAAGAAAGACGGAAGTTATTTCTGGGTAGAGGATGTGGGACACAAGATAGAATTTTCAGGCGGCGAGAGTAAGTTTTACAGTGTAATCCTGGATATTGATGAGGCGGAGCAACATGCCATTGAGTTAAAAGGAGCCTATGCTGCCATTGCCAACGAACGTGGTCAGTACCGGGACGCCTTGACGAGAAATGCCTTGTACCACTACCAGTTTGATGTGACGGAAGGAATTCTGAATGAGGACATTGTAGATACTAACGGTGTGCATTATCTGGAATTGTTGGGAATGAAACCACCGGTTTCGTATGACGAATTTTGCTATAAGATTCATAATGCCCGAAAAATCGATTTTCCGGATGGAACATCCGAAAAACCGGTAACCTGTGCGGGTCTTATTGCCTTATATGAATCCGGGCAGACCAATGTGGAAAGCGAGTTCCGTGACCCGATGGATAATACGTTTTTCCGAATTAATACGTTGCTGTCAAAGGATGTAATTACGGGACATGTTTTTGCCTTTGTAATGTGCACGGATGTTACGGAAAGCAGACGTGTGGAAGAACAGGCGAAGTTGGCGTTAAAAGAGGCGTATGAAACTGCTGATGCTGCAAATCGGGCCAAAACAGACTTTTTATCAAGAATGAGCCATGATATCCGGACTCCGATGAATGCCATTATCGGTATGACGGATTTGGCGAAAGAATATATAGATGATAAGGAGCGGGTGAAGGATTCTCTCGATAAAATTACCATGTCCAGCCAGCATCTTTTAGGACTTATTAATGATGTTTTGGATATGAGTAAAATTGAATCCGGTAAGCTGCAGATTCGGGAAGAGTCCTTTAGTATTCAAGCGTTAATAGATGGTATGCTGGCCATGACGAATTCCAGCATTGAGGAACATCATCATAATTTGAAACTGTCTCTGGAGGGCGTAAAACATCAGCGTGTAATCGGCGATAGCCTTAGACTGGAGCAGGTATTTATTAACATTTTGAATAACGCTACCAAATACACACCGGATGGTGGAGAAATTGAAATTTCCGTGTGTGAAAAAGCGGGAGCCTCACCGGAATGCGGCCATTATGAGTTTTCCTTTAAGGATAACGGTATCGGCATGACGAAAGAATTTATAAAAGTGCTCTTTGAGCCTTTTTCCAGAGGAGAAGACGATCGGATCAACCGAATTCAGGGTACCGGCTTGGGAATGGCTATTGCCAAGAATGTTGTACGGATGATGAACGGAGACATTCAGGTGGAAAGCGAAGTTGGAAAAGGTACAATTTTTACGGTGAGTTTGAACTTGAAGTATGCAGAGGAATCGGAAGCAGATGCGGCCGGAAAGGTGTCTGAAGACAAAGAGAAAGAATCTCATAAGGATAAGAAAAAGGTTCGCTTTGACGGTAAACGAATTCTGGTTGTCGAGGACAATAAGCTGAACCGGGAAATTATCTGCGAGATTCTGAAACTTCGGGGAATTCAGGTGGAAGAGGCTGAGAATGGTCAGGAAGGCGTGGTGCAGTTCGAAACTCACGAGCCGGGATATTATGATATGATTTTAATGGATATTCAGATGCCGGTTATGAATGGATATGAAGCTACCGAGGAAATACGAAACCATGAGCGACAGGACGGCAAAACCATTCCTATTATAGCTATGACGGCCAATGCTTTTGCGGAGGATGTGGAAGCTGCAAAACAGGCGGGCATGAACGAACATATGGCGAAACCGATTGATATGCGCCGACTGATAGATGTTTTTAAAAAATATCTGGTATAAAATAACGGGCAGGAAAAAATCTTTCCTGCCCGCTTTGTATGCAATTAATCGTTTTTGTTCATCCAATCTATAAGGAGTTTTACATATTTTTCGTTGTCTTCCACAAAGCACATGTGTCTGCAGGTACGGAATAATTCCCACTCAGAGTTTGGAATATGGTCGTACATGTATTTTGCAATGTACGGAGTACATAAGTCGTTTCCGCCGCTGATTACCAATGATGGCTCCTTGATATCTTTTAACTGTTCGGTTACATCGTAATCCTTTAAGGTACCAAGGGGAGTGAATTCGTTTGGACCCCAGCCTACGACGTAAGCCTCGCGACCTTTTTTAACCGGACGTCTTAAACATTCCGGATCGCTGTCGCTTACAGGGGAAGAACAGTGGCGAAGCATATATTCGTCTTCTGCAGCCTGATAAGCAGGATCGGAGTAGTCCCCGGATTCGGTAGCCTTCTTGATAGCTTCCTGCATATCCTTAGGCATCATGGAAATGTTGCGCTGAGCTTCTTCGCCCCACATCCAGGATGCAGGCAAAGTGCTGGAAAGAATGAGGCTCTTAATTCCGGAATGCTCATAGTTGCACACATATTCCAATGCCTGCATTCCTCCCCAGGACTGACCCAGTAAATGAATTTCATCCAAGCCCAGATGTTCACGTAATGTCATCAGCTCCTTAATCCATACTTCTCTTGTCCATAATTCCGGATGGCCATCCAGATAAGAGTTTCCGCAGCCCAACTGGTCGTACATAATAAGCTGGCGATCATCCTCCTCGGCAATGCGATCTAACACTTCGAAATAATTATGTGAAGAACCCGGTCCTCCGTGTAATAAAACCAATGGTTTCTTGTTTCCTTTTTTCTCGCCTACAACTCTGTAGTATGTCTTATACTCCAGAAAGGGCATGTATCCTTCTGTGATTTTCATGTTACAAACCTCCTATATGTCTATTCATAGACTAAAGTACAAAGTGTACAAAAATATAATCGCATAAAAGGCAATAACTTGTCAAGTTGTTTATAAAATGCCTGCCATAAGTAGAAAACATAAGGAAAGATTGACAATTTTTGTACCACAGTCTATAATGAAATATGTGGGGGAATTCGGAAAGAGTTTCCTTATAGAATGTAATTTTTAGAAAGATTGAGGTGTACTTATGGATCAAGGAAAACTTACCAGAGTGCTTTCTTCTATGAAGGAGCATGAAGTACCACAGATGATTATTTCCGACCCTGTGGCAATTTTTTACTTAACAGGAAAATGGATCTTTCCGGGAGAAAGATTACTTGCATTATATTTAAATGTAAACGGCAATCATAAATTTATGATCAATAAATTATTCCCACAGGAGCAGGATTTGGGAGTAGAAATTATTTATTACGATGACATCGAGGATGGAGTAGAAATTTTATCCCGTTATGTAGAGAAAGATAAAGTAATGGGTATCGATAAGACCTGGCCGGCGAAATTCCTTATTCGTTTACAGGAATTAGGCGGCGGAAGCAAATATGTAAACGGTTCTCCTATCATTGACTATATCCGTATGGTGAAAGATGAGAAAGAACAGGAATTAATGCGTATTTCTTCCAAATTAAACGATCAGGTTATGGAGAAATTAATTCCTTACGTTGTAAAAGGCTTGACTGAGAAGGAATTAAATGCCAAGGTTAAAGAACTTTACGCTGAAGCAGGTTGCGAGGGTCTTTCCTTTGATCCGATTACCGCTTATGCAAAGGGTGCGGCAGATCCTCATCATGTAACCGATGATTCCAAGGGCAAGCATGGTGATTGCGTAATCCTGGATATCGGTGGAATGAAAGACAATTACGCATCTGATATGACCAGAACCGTATTTATCGGAGAAGTTTCTCCACGTCAGAAAGAAATCTATGACATTGTTGTAGAAGCAAACAGACGTGGTATCGAAGCTGCAAAGCCGGGCAACAGAATGTGTGACGTTGACCTTGCAGCAAGAAATTATATTGAAGAGAAGGGCTTTGGACAGTACTTTACACACAGAACCGGCCATTCCATCGGATTAGAGGATCATGAGTTTGGAGATGTTTCCTCTGTAAACACCGATATTATTCAGGTTGGTCAGTGTTTCTCTGTAGAACCGGGTATCTATATTGCAGAAGAAGGTATCGGCGTTCGTATCGAGGATCTGGTACTTATTACAGAAGACGGATGCGAGGTATTGAACCACTTCACAAAAGACTTGATTGTAGTTCCGGAGGAATAGAATCGGGTAAGTTACAATCGGCAAGGGCTTGGAATTTTCGCCAAGCCCTTGCTGTTGCGTATAAAAAATTATAATGTAAGAGGGATGAAAAATGGCAGTATTAGAAAACTACGAACCAAAAAAAGTATTTCAGTATTTCGAGGAATTAAGTGCAATTCCTCATGGCACTTTTAACACAAAGGAAATCAGTGATTATCTTGTGGATTTTGCAAAAGCGCATAACCTTACTTATCATCAGGATGAGGCAAATAACGTTATTATTTACAAGGCAGGAACAGCAGGCTATGAGAATAGCGAACCCGTAATTATTCAGGGACATATCGATATGGTATGTGAGAAGAGACCGGGTTCCAATCATGATTTTAAGAAAGACCCTCTGGAGCTTTTCGTGGAAGATGGATATGTAAAGGCAAAGGACACCACTCTTGGTGCAGACGACGGCATTGCAGTAGCAATGACCATGGCCCTTCTTGACAGTACCGATGTTCCTCATCCACCAATTGAAGCATTTTTCACGGTAGATGAAGAAGTGGGAATGGGCGGCGCCCATGCGGCGGATCTTTCTTTATTGAAGGGACACAAGCTTATTAACATTGACTCAGAGGAGGAAGGATACCTCACAACCGGATGTGCCGGTGGTGTACGTATCAGCTCCATTTTGGACCTTCACAGAGAAGAAAAGAGCGGAAACGTGGTAATGGTTAAAATTCATGGTCTTACAGGCGGACATTCCGGAGCAGAAATCCATGAGCAGCGTGGAAATGCACATAAGATGATGGGGCGTTTCTTAAATGCATTAATGGCTAAGGTAGAGTTTCAGCTTATGGAAGTTGGGGGCGGAAGCGCAGATAACGTAATCGCCATGGAAGATACAGCCAGAATGCTTGTTAAGAAAGAGGATGTGGCTACGGTATCCGCTTTTGTAAAAGAAATGAAGACCATCTTTGAGGATGAATTCATGGGGGATGAACCGGGACTTCAGGTTGATTTTGCGGATGAAGGACAGCAGAGTGTAGCTGTTATGACCAAAGAAGAGACCGAGAAAGCTGTTCGTTATCTTGCAACAGTAATGAACGGAGTTCAGAGCTATAGCCGTAAATTAGAGGGACTGGTACAGACTTCCTTAAATATGGGACGTATCGCATGCAATGAGAAAGAAGTGATTTTCTATCACATGATTCGTAGCTCTGTAAACACAGAGAAGGATGAGATTCGTGAAAGAGTAGAGGCACTGGCAGCACTTGTTGGAGCAAGAACAGAAATTGACAGTGAATATCCGGCATGGGAGTACAGACCTGAATCCGAACTCCGTAAGGTTATGGAGGAAGAATACGAGAAGATGTACAAAGAAAAGCCAATCGTTTTGGCTATTCATGCGGGATTAGAGTGCGGTTTGTTCTTAGGAAAGAGACCGGATTTTGATTGCGTATCCATTGGACCGAACATGTTTGATGTACACTCCTTCAACGAGCGTCTGGAGATTGAATCTACGGAACGTACGTATGAGTATCTGAAGAAAGTATTGGCAGCATTAAAATAATTCTTTGGAATTTAAGCCCTGCTTTATGTGTGGAGTAACCCGCAAGGCAGGGCTTTTTATTTTTCTAAAAAGTTTTAAAATAATTGTAACGAATGGGAGCAAATATAAATAAACCTTATAGAGAAAGACAAGGAGGTGAGAAAGCTTGGATTCTATGCATGATATCTATCAACAGTATGCAAAAAGTGTCTATCGGTTTTTGCTGTCAAAGACATTGAATGAGGATTTGGCAGAAGAGTTGACTCAGGAAACCTTTTATCAAGCAATACGCTGTATAGATAAATTCGATGGTACCTGTAAGCTTTCTACCTGGTTGTTCGGAATTGCCAAAAATCAGCTGATGAATTATCGGAGGAAGAATCCGGTAATGCAGGACGTTGCGGAGCACCAAGACGAGTTGGTGGATTGCGACAGAGTGGACGAGAAGATACTGGCATCTTTCGAAAAAGTTGAGCTCGTAAGGTTATTACATAATTGCAAAGAACCCTATCGGGAAGTTTTGTATCAACGAATTTTCGGAAATTTATCTTTTCGTGAGATTGGCGAGGTTTTGGGAAAAACCGAAAACTGGGCTAGAGTTACCTATTACCGTGGAAAAGAATTGTTAAGGAAAGGAATGATAGAAAATGAAGGATAGTGTTAGCTGTGCAATTGTAAAAGATTTGATTCCAAATTATTTGGAAGGATTGACATCAGAAGAGACGAATGAAAGCCTCCGAGCTCATGTTGGACAGTGTGCGAAATGCGCGTCTCTCTTAGAAAGTATGAAAGAGCCGGAGGTTGATGAGAAAGCAAACTATGAGGAAAAAGCAGAGATTGATTTTTTGAAAAAAACCAGAAATCGTAGCAAACGTACCCTATGGATAGTGGTAATCTTTGCGGCCTTGGCTTTTATGGCGGCAGAGGTGATTCCGATTTTTGCGCCTTACAGGTTATCCTACCGGGAGGTGGAGACAGAACTTCTGGTTAGCGATATTATGGTTGATAATGAAAATGTGGAAAACGGTCTGATTAGTGTGACGGTAAAATCCAATGGAACGGATTGTATCCGGACTGTGGATTTTACAGAAAAAAACGGAGTGGTAACCATTAAGGTGTCCGGCTCAAAAGACAGCGTTTTTTCAAAACCTGCCTATGAGGCAAAATACAATGCCGGTCATACCATAAAGGCTGTTTGTTTTGACGGAAATACCATTTGGGCAGAGGGAATTGCGGTTTCAGATGATACGTTAAAAGCATATAAAACAGCCCACCCCTACGTGGGAAATGCGGTTGAGAACGGAAAAACTTTGCAGGCGTTGGGAGTTTATAAGAACTTAGGAGCCTATAAAATGGAGTTAAAAACTGATGCAGAGCCTTATGAAATGAAGGTTTGCCTGGAAAAGCCGATTGATAAAGAACGCGAAGCATATGCACAAAAATATATGGGCTTTGTGGCGTATAATTGTTTGGCGCTGATTGATAATCTCTCCGGTGTTACCTTCCGCTATCAATTGGGAGGCGAGACCCGGGAAGAAACATGGAATGTGGAAAAGGCCCTTGCGGAACTGGGGCGAGGTGTAAAAGAGTACGGAAAATCTGAAGTGCTGTTGGAGTCTTTGAAGTGGGATTTTTACAAATAAAGAAAACAGGAGTCGGTTATAAGCCGATTCCTGTCTTTTTTAATTTACTCGTTTTACCATAATGGCATCCGGCAGATAACGACCGCGTCCGGTGGCGCTGCTGGATTTGGTAATATACTGGTTGTTGTAATACATTACGGAGGAACTTCCGCCGTCTAAGTTCATGGCCTGATAGCATTTGTATCGTTGTAGAATATCCATGCAATCTACAATGGTACCGCCGATGCTGTAGCCCGGTTTACGACCGTCGATAATCAGAAGATGTACGTCTCCGTTTTGAGCTTGCCCTATACAGGAACGAGGTTGCATTCCCATAAACATGGAAGTGTCAATGGCATTCTGTCCGTCTACAATTAATGCGGGGAGCCCTTCTAAGCCCCAGCGATATTCGGAAACAGTGTTAGCATCATAATTACCTACATAAAAGCGATTATCGTATTTCATTCCGCAGTATTTTGCGCCGTATAGCTTTCTGGGACGGTTGCCGTAATCCTGCCCATCGATAACCATGGCACCAACAACCACACCGCCGCTACCGTGACCGCCTACGTCTCGGAAACGGCTGCCGTTAATTCCCACAATGGCGTTGTTAGACTGGCAGAACCCTTCGATTTCCTGCCCCCAGGAGCCGTAGCTCTTGGATTTGTTTATAAATATTAGGGAAGGGTCTTTTACAATGGCAAGTTTTCCGACGTAACTGCTTCCTGCGATACCGAGAATTAGAAGTTTGTTTTCGGTATTCAAAACACAAAGTGTATCTCCTTCGCTTGTTTTTAGGTTAAGATTCATATCCAAATCTTCGATTAGGATGTGGTCATAGCCGTTGGAGGTTAACTCCGGATGAGAACTTAAATAGCTATGAAATTCCGGTGTATCCAATTCCCAGTAGGTTTCAAAAAACTTTTCCGCATCCGTCTTGCCATTTTGCTGGATTGGTTTGTCGTCTCCATCTCCCCACTTGCTTTCCAGTTTATTCTGTTTCGCCAGTTCGGCATAATAATTATCCATTACTTCATCAATCACACTTTGGGGCAAAAACATAGTAGCCAGCCATTGATGTGTCATGGTAGTCATGGCGGTTTCGATGTAAATTGTTCGCCATTTTTTTATAAACGGAATAGATGAAAAAGCAAACATAAGATAGGAAACCACTAAAAGAGCAATGACAATGTCTATACGAATAATATGACCGCGAATCTTCTGGGCTTTTGTTTTTTCTTTTTTATTTTTTTTCATTTGTTTTCCCATTTCTGCAAAAATATGTACAGTTCCTTTTGCATTATATCACACAGGCACGAGCCGGGCAAGCCCATAGCTTGCCCGGCTCGTGCCGTTGCTAAATTCGTTTATTTTACTTTGATGGTAACCGGATCGCAGTAGTAACCGAAGATTTTGCCATCGTCTGTAGTGACGTAAGCACGCATGCGATACTGATATGTCCGTTTGGATACCAGATTTTTGTCGGTGTAGGAAGAAGTGGTGCCTTTTAAAGATTTAATCAAAGTCCACTTCTTGGTTTTGCTGTCGTATCGATATACGTTGTAGTGATCTGCCCGAGGAACCTTGGTATAGGTCAGCTTCGCCTGCTTTTTTACAGTGGAGCGAACCTTCAGGTTGGTTACCTTGCCGGGACGAGTGATAACGTCCAGCGGTTCGGAGGAAGCACCCAAAAGGATTTCGCTATCCAGCTCTTTTACAGCACGAACCCGGAAACTGTATCCGGTGGCGCCGGAAAGACCGCTTACTTTATAAGAAAAGGTTTCGTTGTTCACCTCGTCGATTCGTTTATAAGTATCGCTGTCTTCGTTGTATTGATAAATGCGGTAAGCCGTTGCACCTTTTACCCGCTCCCAGGAGAAGGTGAGGTTGGTGCTGTTGCGGGTAGAAAGAGAAAGGCCATCCACCTGCGTTGGATAAGTTGCAGTCTGTACAATATCAGAGTATTTTCCGTAGTAGTTGGTTCCGCCGATGGTCCAGTATGCCCGCACCTTATATTGGTATGGGGTGCCGGATTCCAAATCGGTGTCCGTGAAGTTGCTGCTGCTGGTGGTGGCAATGGCCTGATAGCTCTGGGTATCCGGGTTGAACCGGTATACCTTGTAGCTCTTGGCATCGGAGCAGGGCGACCAGTCCAGGTCAATACTGTCCGTGGTCTGAGCAGTTACAGAAAGGCCGGTGGTCTGGATGTTTGTGTTTTTGTACCAATAGTCTCCATCCAGATTGCCGGAGTATCCATTATTCCGGGAAGTGCTGGCATATTGCCAGAATTCGTACATATAAGGAATATCCGCGTAAGGAATAGCACTGGATGTAGACAAAATATTACTGGTTGTGGTCTTGCTGTAGCGGGCAAGCCAGATTTTGTAAGATTTCGCCAGGGTCGGAGTATCCAGATGGGTCTTAAACATGCTGTAGTTGGCGTAAATACAAGGTGTATATCCTGCGGCTTTGACAGTATCGCAAAAAGCGGCACAAATCTTGGTCATGGTAGCCTTTTTCAGCATGCCGGATTTTAACCTGCCGTTAAACTCGTAATCGAAAACTACCGGTAAGGTGATTTTCCAATTGTGCTTGTTAATAATCTTTAAAGCATATTTGGCTTCTTCCTTAGCTTCCGCTACGGTTAATGCCTGGGAGAAGAAGTAAACACCCACGTTTACATTATTGGCAACGGCTTGGGTGATGTTGGAATCTGCAGTGGTGTCTTCGTATAACTCTCCGGTCTTATCTCGTTCTCTGGAGCCAATGCGGATAAAAGCAAAGTCAATGCCGTCAGCATGAGCTTTTGCCCAGTTAACCTTCGTATTCTTGCGATCGGAAGCGCCCTGCCACCAGGAAACATCGATTCCTTTAAATAATTTATAGTCTTTGTATATATTGTTGTGATAAAAGGTCTTATTGACGACTTTCTTGGAAGAGCTGTCATAGACCTTGCTTGTGGTTGTAAAGGAATCGCTTTTTAAAAGAGTGGCAGATGTTGCCGCCACTACATGGACAACGGGCGCCAGAAGCAGCGTTCCTGCCAGGGTCAAAGCGATGGCTTTGGTTGTAAATTTTTTCATATGTATCCTCTCATTTTCCTCAGTTATTTCAAATATAAGTCTAATGAATTAGACCAGCCTTGTCAACCCTTTTTGAATTTTGTGGGAAAATGGTGAAATTATTTCCATATAAATGAAAAATCTGCTATACTTAAAATAGCGAGAAAAGTCCGTATGGACAGGAAAGCGGAGGTTTTAGAATGGTAAAACATGTAATTCTCTGGACATTAAAGGAAATGACACCGGAGGAGAAACAGCAGGTCAAAGAAGGAATTAAGGAAGGACTGGAAGGATTACAGGGACAAATTCCGGGATTGGTGGATATCCGTGTAATTACTGAAGGATTGGAAAGTGCCAATACAGATGTAATGCTGGATTCTACTTTTGAAGATGCAGCGAGACTGAAGGGATACTCCGTACATCCCAAGCATGTTGCGGTGGCAGAGAATAAGGTTCGTCCCTACACTGCGCAGAGAGCATGTTTTGATTACGAGGTATAGAGTTTGATAAAACGAATCTTAAGTATCAGTGCGCAAAAGCCGAATAGTACAGGTAGTGGGGTTTATTTGACGGAGCTGGTGAAGGCTTACCACGGGTTGGGGTGTGAACAGGCTGTGATTGCCGGAATTAACCAAATGGATGAGGTGGAATTGCCGGAAGGCGTGGCCTTTTATCCGGTGCAGTTTCAGTCAGAGGAACTTCCCTATCCGGTGGTGGGTATGTCGGATGTGATGCCATACGCCCACACGAGGTATTGTGACTTGACGCCGGAAATGACGGAGCAGTTTGTGACGGCTTTTAAGAAACGAATTCGGCAGGTAATCAGGGAGTTTTGTCCGGATTTGATTATTTGCCATCATTTGTACGTTGCCACTATGTTGACGGTGGAGGTGGTGCAGGAGATGGCTGCCGAGGATAAGGCGCCTAGGGTTGTGGCAATTTGTCATAGCACCTGTTTGAGACAGTACCGGAAGAATGCGCTTTTAAAAGAACGTATTTTTAATGGAATTCGTGGGCTGGATCGAATCTATGCTTTGCACAGTGGTCAAAGACGGGATATCAGCAGAATCTTCGAGTTACCGGAAGAAGAGATAGAGATTATTGGTGCCGGTTATAATGAAGCTATTTTTCACCGGGGATTGAACGGCGAAGAATTGGGAGTGTGCTTTGCAGGTAAGATATCTCAGGCCAAGGGTGTGAAAAGTCTACTTTGTGCTATGGCACAGGTGCAAACAAAGCAGCCGGTTCATCTGTATTTGGCAGGTGGAAGTGCCGAGGAAGACGAAGTAGAAGAAATTCATCAAATGGCAGAGGAATTGCGGGAAAAGCATGGGTATCAAACCGCGTTTTTGGGAAAGCTTCCGCAGAGGGAGCTGGCGGAGTGTTACCGGAAATGTCAGGTGTTTGTGTTACCTTCCTTTTATGAAGGGTTGCCTTTAGTGCTATTGGAGGCTATGGCCTGCGGTTGCCTGGCGGTGGCTGCAGACTGGGAAGGCGTAAAGGAATGGATTTTTCAAAAGGTTCCAGATGCGTGTCTGGAAGTGGTGAAGCTTCCGGAAATGGAAACGCCGGGAGTTCCGAGGGAAGAAGAATTACCGGATTACGAAATGAGATTAGCAAAAGCTTTAGATAAACAGCTTGCTGCGGCAGAACGGGGAATGGTGCAGGCAGACATGTCTGCCATGACTTGGGGCTGCGTGGCGGAAAGTATTTTGTGGAAAGAAGAAAAGGAGTGCTGAAGATGAGACAAGGAAGTAAGAAGATAGAAGGAAGGAAACGGGTTCTGGCATGGATGTTGGCTATAGCCATGGTGCTGGGATTGATGCCGGTGATAAGTATGAAGACGGCGGCAGCGGACGATCCAAAGACATGGTCGGAAACCTATAACGTAGATCAGTTCGGAACGAGAAACAGAGTCGGTTCGTATACTTATACCATAAATGTTAAGGATAAATTGAACCTGGCAAGCGAAACGGACTTGACTTATACCATCAGCCCGGATGTTTCCACTGTGTTTAAAACCTCTGTTAAGGGCGCGTCAGTTTTTGATGGCGGAGAAGGAAGAATTGATCTTAGAATTGGTCTGAAAGAAGTAAAGGACCAGGTTTTTACGGTGGAAGCAAAGAAACCGGACGGAACTCTCCGCGGTACCTATACCCTTACCATCAAGAAGGTGGATGCGGCGCATTTTATCACTGTAAAGTGCAACCCGTCAAGCATTATTTACGGAACAGCCTTAAGTGCCATTAATCCGCTTTTCACATCTGCGTATAAGAATGACTTTGGAGAGGAATTATCACCAACTATTACTTGGGCAGATGCGGGTACATCAATGCCGAAGAATGAAAAGAATACAGATAAAACGAATCCAAACCCATATAAAGATAATGTTAAGTACAACTATGAGTTCCCCACAGAGGGTGAAAAAGGAACCGGAACGTTCTACTTACCGGTTAATCCTGCACCCATTACAGTAATTGAAGAACCCACGGTGGCAGATGTGGATTATGATTCTTTGAGACCACTGGAAAAGATTGCAATCAAAGGAGCAAGCCCTACAGCCATGATGGCAGGCAAATCTACCACGGTTCCGGGGAAATGGGGATTTAAACATCCTACGGTGATACCTTCTGCAGGACAGCACACGGAGGAGGTTGTTTATACACCGACGGATTCTCTGAACTATCAGACGGTAACGAGAAACGTAATTTTTAATGTGAAAAAGATTACTCCAAAGATTCAGAAGGTGACTGCCAGTGCCATTCAGTTGGGGCAGAGCCTGAAGAATTCCAGCCTTATCGGAGATTACGGCGGAGTAGAAGGAACAATCCAGTGGGAAAATGAATCCATTGTTCCTACCATGGCAGATAGTAATAAGACGGAGTATGAGTGGTTTTTTGAGCCGAAAGACAGAGTGAATTACGAAATCGTAAAAGGAAAAGCCAAAATCACCATTAAAAAGAAAGCATATCCGCCGGTAGCTATTGCAGATGATGAGACTTGGAGCGTAAGCAAAGATGCGACCTACGTAAGAGAGGTGCGTTTGCCAAAGGACTGGAAATGGAGCGATGATGACGCCAAAAAAGTGATTAAAAGCGGCGGAGATGTGGTTGTTGCGACCGCAGAGTATGTTGGCGCAGACAAGGACAATTACGAGAATACCAAGAAGATTATTAAGTTACAAAAGAGCCAGACCTGTAATCACGGAATTATTACCTATGTGTCGGCAAAGGCTTCCACTTGTACTGATTTTGGATATCAGGGAAATACCATGTGTAAGCTTTGCGGTGCTTTTGTGGGACATGGTGAAGCCACCGAACCCCATGGACATGCGTATATTTCTACCGTGGTTTCCAAACCAACAGCTATAAATTCGGGAATTAGACAGTATACCTGTATGTATAAATGCGGTAGCGGTTATCGAGAAGTAATTGCATCTCTTTCGGATAACAGCGCCGGTACCATTGTGTTTAAACCTGCGCTTCAGGATAATGTAACGACCGCAGCGGTAATTCCAAGCCCGGGCGATATTGAAATTGCTACTATGGGAAATATCGGTGGTGAAGTAACCATCGATGTGCAACCTACCAACGGTGGCGTGCCGCAGATGGCAAAGAAGGTAAATGTAACTCTGACAGAGGAAGTAAAGAATTCATTGGAAAGCTACAATGCTACAAAACTTACTGTCAGAACATCGAATTTGGATGTGGAATTTGGTACGGCTGCACTGAAAAATCTAAAGGACAAAATATCCGGTGACGTAACCATTTCCATTGCCATGCCGGAGACTCCGGAAGATCGACCGGCTTATGATGTGACATTGTTAAAAGACGATGCTACCAAGGGAGAAAAAGTGGCGGTTGAAGATTTTACCAGCGATGGAATAACCATCCGGATACCTTACACCCGTCAGAATGTGGATGCCACCGGTGCAGTATTCGCCGGCGGAGATCCGGAGGATATTGCGCTTATTAAGGGCTACTATCTGGATGCCTCCGGAAATAAAGTGTATATCAAAACATCCTACTACGACTCAAACCGGTATGAGGTGGTAATTCCTACAACCCACTTTACCGTATACGGTGTAGGATACAAGGGTGGTAACCCATTAGGACCCAAGACGGTGGTACAGCTTGCTTCCGAAGCGAAAAAGACCAGCATTAAGCTTAGTTGGGCGGCTGTTGAGGGGGCTAAGAAATATGTGGTATATGGTGCAAAATACGGAAACAGCATGAAGAAGCTGAAAACCACAACCAGCAGTACCATATATACCCATAAGAAACTGAAAAAAGGAACAGCATATAAATACTATGTTAAGGTATATTTGGAAAACGGAACCGTAAGTTCCAAAACCATTTATGTATATACCAGCGGAGGAAAATATGGCAACCAGTCCAAGGTTCTTGTAAAACCGGAGACGATTACAGTGAAAAAGGGCGGTTCCAAAAATATTCGTGTAACATATAAGAAGACGGGAAGATTAAAAGCTTTTACATCATATGTGCGCTATGCCAGCAGCGATACCTCCGTTGCGAAGGTATCCTCTGCAGGAAAAGTAACCGGTGTTGGAACGGGTGAATGTACGATATACATTTTTACCATGAATGGATATCAGACATCGGTAAAAGTGACGGTGTCGGAATAAGAATACAGTAAGGAGGCAGTCAGATGGATCATTTTATCCCTTTGTCCGTACCTAATTTTGAGGGACAGGAAGTAAATTATGTAACAAAAGCAGTAGGCGAGGGTTGGGTATCCACCGGCGGAGCCTATATAACAGAATTAGAAGAAAAAATGGCGGCCTTTTTAAAGGTGGAAAAAGCGGTGGCTGTACAAAGCGGTACCGCCGCTCTCCATTTGGCGTTGATAGAAAGCGGAGTAGGTCCGGGAGATGCAGTGTTTGTGCCGACATTAACTTTTATTGCGGCCGTAAACCCGGTGAAGTATCAGTTTGCGCATCCGATTTTTGTGGATGCAGATGATAGTCTTTGCATGGATCCGGTGAAATTAAAGAAATACTGTGAAGAAGAGTGTGAGGTACGCGATGGTGTTCTTTTTACCAAGCAGGGAAATTATCCGGTAAAAGCAATTGTGGCAGTTCATGTATTTGGCAACATGGCTGATATGGAAAGTATTATGGAAATTGCTGAAACCTATCACCTTCGTGTAATTGAAGATGCTACGGAAGCCTTGGGAACCAAGTATGAAACAGGCAAATATGCCGGAAAATACGCCGGAACCATTGGTGATTTTGGCGCCTACTCTTATAATGGTAACAAAATTATTACTACCGGTGGTGGTGGTATGCTGGTGGCAAGAAATACAGAAGAAGCGAAACATATGGCATACCTTTCTACTCAGGCAAAGGACGATCCGCATTTCTATATTCATGATGAGGTGGGATACAACTACCGTATGACCAATGTGCAGGCGGCCATTGGTGTGGCACAGATGGAAGAACTGGAAGAGTTTATTGAAAGAAAACAGAGGAATTTTGAACGATATCGGAAGCATTTTGAGGGAGAACCTAATATGAAGCTTTTGCCCTATCGGAAAGGAACCTCTTCAAATAGTTGGTTTTATGCCCTTTGCATAGAGATGGATAGGCTCTCCATCAATCCAAGACAGCTGGTAGAAGGCCTTTCTCAGAAACAGATTGGTAGCCGTTTGATTTGGGGATTGATTAGCGAACAAAAGCCTTATCAGAATGATTTGCGTACGGATGTGTCCACTGCGAAGGAGTATGCGGGAAAAGTGCTGAATATTCCTTGCAGTACGAATCTTACAGAAGAAGAAATTGATTATGTGGCAGCCACTGTTAAGGCAATGGTGAAGGAGGCAACGGTATGAGAATAGAGGAATTGAAGAACTTCCTGATACATCCGGACGCTACCGTTGTAGATGCCATGCAGAAAATTGATAAAAATGCCAAGGGAATCCTCTTTGTTGTGGATGATAAGGAAAGACTTTGCGGATCCCTGACAGATGGCGATGTGCGCCGATGGTTGATAAAAACCGGCAATATGTATTCTTTTGTGGAAAACCTGATGAATAAGTCTCCGAAATTCCTTTACTCTAACAATGTAAAGAAATATCGGGAATACCTTCAAAAACACGAAATCCGTGTGGCACCGGTGGTTACTCCGGATAATGTGGTATGCGATATAGTCTTTCTGGAGGGAGAATATCACGAAGAAAAGACCCATCAGGGGGCTTTGACGGACGTGCCGGTGGTAATTATGGCGGGCGGAAAAGGAACTCGTCTTTATCCCTATACCAAAGTACTGCCGAAGCCATTGATTCCTATTGGAGATATTCCCATTATGGAACGAATCATAGATCGCTTTCGTGATTTCGGTGTAAAAGAATTTTGGGCAACAGTAAATTATAAAAAGGGAATGATTAAATCTTACTTTGGTGATGTGGTGACAGATTACGACCTCTTTTATGTAGAGGAGGATAGACCATTGGGGACGGCGGGCAGTTTGCATCTGATAGAGGAAGATTTTGATAAGCCTATTATTGTAACCAATTGTGATATTTTGATTCAGGCGGATTATGCAGATGTATATCGATACCACAAGAAAACCGGCAATGCCCTTACCATTGTAACGGCGCTAAAAAATATTGTGGTGCCTTACGGTGTTGTTCATTCCAAAGAGCAGGGACGTATTACGGGGATGGAGGAAAAACCAAAACTTTCCTACTTTGTTAATACCGGAATGTATGTATTGAACCCGGAAATATTAAAAGAAATTCCGAAAGATACGTTTTTTCACATGACAGATGTGGCAGATATGCTTTTGAAGCAGAACCGTCCGGTGGGAATGTATCCTATTAGTGAGGATTCCTTCTTGGATATGGGTGAGTTTGAAGAAATGCACCGGATGGAGCAGAAACTTGATCTGAAATCCGAATAGCAGACATGCAAAAAGAGCAGTCATTCTTACATAGAAGGGCTGCTCTTTAACAATATCGATCTAACATCATGCCTGCATATAAGCTATTGGCGTACGGTGTGTTGAAATTACGTCCAGGATTCTTATATGCAACAACAAGCTTGTTAACATAATTCATAGGATTGATGGCAATCTGAGAAGCTCTGGCTGCCAACGCGTTCTTAAACTGATTCAATTCCTTGAATGCAGCGCCGTCGGCATCGCTACCAATGGCTTCGTCAAAAGTGTTTCGGTCAATTTCGATGGTTCCGTCATCCTGTACCATCAATCCCAAAGACTCTAAGTCCTCACGGAAAGCATTGGAAACAGAAGTGATATCGTGCAACAGTTTAGAGTCGGAACTCTGGCTCTGACGATATGTCTCGGCGGTACGGATAGACTGATTATAGGAATCAAGGAGATTTCCTACGTTGCCGGCAATGGCATCCAAGTCGTTCTCAAATCCAATCTGGGTTGGCGTATCGTCTGGACTTACGCTATGTAATGTGACTTCAAATGCCTTATTAATAGTAAAAGTGTTGGAAAGAGAGGAATGTTCGTTTCCATTTAATAAGAAAGAGGAGTTGTGAGCTTCTCTGGAAACAAAATCAATTCCCAAGGTCTCCATTGCCTTCTGTGAACCGTAGTCCGTGGCCGGCATAATCTTAAACAAATATTCCTCGGAATCAGCAAGACCGGTTTCCTTGGATTCGATTACCAAACTGCTTCGGTTCTCTTCGTCTACATTCACATATGCTTTGGCGCCAATGTCTGCGGTGTTAACCAGACGTGCCAATTTGTCCTGTACATCTTTATTAGTATCGCCACTGCTTACGGAATACTGGAATTCATAAGCTGTAGCGGTATTGTTAAAATCAAAAGAATACTGTCCGGGCATAATATCGTGTCCATCTGCCGGTAAGTATTTACCTATATTAAGCTGGCTTTCTGCCAGTTCCTTAACTTCTAATGAGAAGGAATCGTTCAACTCGTCCTCAGAGGTCTCTTGGCCTACATAGGTAACGGAAACAGTATCCGGGTCAGAAGAGTTGGCAACCTTCTTCTTAAAAGCGCCTTCCAACAAATTGCCTTCACCGCTTAAGGAGGCCGCAACCTTAGAAAGATTCATAGAGCTTTCCTTGATGTCAATGGCAAAACGGGAAGCTTCTCCGGTGTCCACTCCAAGAATCTTATACAGAGGGGATTCCTTATTTACTTTAACCATGTTGTTGTAAACAGAGCGCAGCTCACTCTTCTTATGAGTGTCGTAGCGGTTAGACGTATTGCTACCATAAGTAGTTAGATAATAATTATAGATAGTATCGATCGCTGCCATAAAACCCCTCCTTTCATCCTTGAAGTACGCCAAAATAAAAGCGTCGGGTATACTAAATCCATTTATACATATATTATAAAGCATAATTTGCCATTTGTCACCTACAAGATAGCAAAAAGTACTTGACAAATGTAACAATATGTAGTATATGGAACTATAAAAATGTAATGAATCTCTGAAAAATCTGGATTTCCTCTTGATATTATATCGGATGGATGGTACAATACCTAAAGTGTTTTCAAAATAATTTTAAAAAAAGGTTGACGGAAAAGGTCTCACGTGCTACTATAGACTAGCGATGGAAGTAGGTCTTTTTTTTATGCCTAAAAACGCAAAGAAAATAAGTGGAGGTGGAAGTTGTGCGCACTAGAATAACATTGGCATGTACAGAATGCAAACAGCGTAACTATAACATGACCAAAGACAAGAAAACTCATCCGGACAGAATGGAAACAAAGAAGTACTGCAGATTCTGCAAGAGACATACTTTGCACAAGGAAACAAAATAGTCTAGAGTGAGCGAAGGAGTAGAATTTATGAGTGAAGAAAAGAAAGCTCCAAAAACAAGTTGGTTTACCGGCCTCAAGTCAGAGTATCGCAAGATTATCTGGCCAACCAAGGATACCATTATCCGCCAGACTGTAGCTGTACTTGTTTCAACCATTATCTTAGGCTTGATTATTGCAGGCGTAGATTATTTGGTTCAGTACGGCATTGACATTTTGGTTAATTTATAAGGATAAGGAGAGTATAAATGGCAGAGGCGAACTGGTATGTAGTTCATACCTACTCAGGTTATGAGAACAAGGTAAAGACGAACATTGACAAGGCAATTGAAAACCGGCATTTGGAAGATCAGATCTTAGAAGTTCGGGTTCCGATGCAGGATGTTGTTGAGCTCAAAAATGGAGTCAGGAAACAGGTTTCCAAGAAAATGTTTCCGGGCTATGTGCTTATTAACATGGTTATGAATGATGACACATGGTATGTGGTCAGAAATACCAGAGGAGTAACGGGATTTGTCGGCCCGGGATCCAAGCCGGTACCATTGACGGATGCTGAGATGGCAACACTCGGCATTGCACATGACAACATTGAAATTGACCTTGAAGTTGGAGATGCTGTCACTGTCACAGGTGGCGTATGGGCGGGCACCGTAGGTGCTATCTTAAGTATCAACGAACATAAACAGACCGTCACAATCAATGTTGATATGTTCGGACGCGAAACTCCGGTAGAAATAAGTTTCGCAGAAATCAAAAAGATGTAAAAGATGTTTTTTTATTAAGTTAAGGAGGCAATTGGCAAAATGGCAAAGAAAGTAGAAGGATATATCAAACTGCAGATTCCTGCTGGAAAGGCAACACCTGCTCCTCCAGTTGGTCCTGCACTTGGTCAGCACGGTGTTAACATCGTAGAGTTTACCAAGCAGTTCAATGCAAGAACCGCTGATAAGGGTGATTTAATTATCCCGGTTGTAATTACTGTATATGCGGACAGAAGCTTCAGCTTCATTACAAAGACTCCGCCAGCACCGGTACTGATTAAGAAAGCTTGCAACATCAAGTCTGGTTCCGGAGTTCCAAACAAGACTAAGGTTGCAACAATTACCAAGGCTCAGGTTAGAGAGATTGCTGAAACAAAGATGCCAGACTTAAATGCAGCAAGTATTGAGGCAGCTATGAGCATGATCGAAGGAACCTGCCGCAGCATGGGTGTAACAGTCGCAGAAGACTAATTAAACGTAACAAGTTGAAATAACGTGGGAGGGACCTCTCCCGATATAACCACAGGAGGTATATTCATGAAAAGAGGAAAGAGATATTTAGAGACTGCAAAGGCTATCGACAGAACCGTGCAGTACGATACAGCAGAAGCAATCAGCTTAGTAAAGAAAGCTTCTGTAGCAAAGTTTGACGAGACAATCGAAGCTCACATCCGTACCGGTTGTGATGGTCGTCATGCTGATCAGCAGATCCGTGGTGCGGTAGTTTTACCACACGGAACTGGAAAGACTGTTCGTGTATTAGTATTTGCTAAGAACGAAAAGCTTGACGAAGCACAGGCAGCAGGTGCTGATTTCGTTGGTGGTGAGGAATTAATTCCGAAGATCCAGAACGAAGGATGGTTTGAATTTGACGTAGTTGTAGCTACCCCGGATATGATGGGTGTTGTTGGTCGTTTAGGACGTGTACTTGGACCGAAGGGCTTAATGCCAAACCCAAAGGCTGGTACTGTAACTATGGATGTTAAGAAAGCAGTAGAAGACATCAAAGCTGGTAAGATTGAGTACAGATTGGACAAGGCAAACATTATCCACGTGCCAGTTGGAAAAGCATCTTTTACAGAAGAACAGTTAGCGGACAACTTCCAAGCTTTAATGGATGCCGTTATCAAAGCAAGACCAAGTGCGGTTAAGGGTGCTTACTTAAAGAGCGTTACACTTGCTCCTACAATGGGACCTGGTGTGAAGTTAAACGTTAATAAGCTTGTTTAATCGTAAAGTTTGAATTTGGTATTGACATCAATAAATAGTGATGATATAATCACCATTGTGTTTGAAAGAGCACAGCCGAAGACAGTAGGTGCCACTTAGGCGTAACTTGCATGGCCTACCGAGGATTTACAAGATACAGATATGTATGTAACAGCCTCTCTGTCTTCCCGGCAGAGAGGCTTTTTATTGTAAAAGCCTCGTCCTCATCAGAGGAAAGAAATAAAATAAGGAGGTGCACGATTCGTGGCAAAAGTTGAACTTAAACAACCAATCGTACAGGAAATTGCAGAACAGATCAAGGACGCGCAGTCAGTTGTATTAGTTGACCACCGCGGACTTACTGTAGCGCAGGATACAGAATTGCGTAAGCAGTTAAGAGAAGCCGGTGTTTCTTATAAAGTATATAAGAACACAATGATGAGATTTGCATTTAAGGGAACTGATTTTGAAAGCCTTGATCCACATCTTGAAGGACCGAGCGCAATGGCAGTTTCTACCGAAGATGCAACTGCTCCGGCAAGAGTCCTTGCTAAATTTGCAAAGACTGCTCCGGCTCTTGAATTAAAGGCCGGTGTTGTAGAAGGAACATACTATGATGCAGCTGGTATTAACCAGATCGCTCTTGTTCCGTCCAGAGACGAATTGCTGTCCAAGTTCCTTGGAAGCATTCAGTCACCGATCAGCAACCTTGCTCGCGTTCTTAATCAGATCGCTGAAAAAGGTGGCGCAGGTGAATGTGCAGCAGCTGCTCCTGCAGAAGAAGCAGCAACAGAAGAAGCTCCGGCAGAGGCATAAGCTTCAACCGAGCGTAATTATTTGAATCAGAAACGATTTATAAAACAAAAACCAAAAATGGAGGTAAATTATAATGGCAAAATTAACTACAGCAGAATTTATTGAAGCTATCAAAGAGTTAAGCGTATTAGAGTTAAACGAGTTAGTAAAAGCTTGTGAAGAAGAGTTTGGTGTATCCGCAGCAGCAGGTGTTGTTGTAGCAGCAGCTGGTGGAGACGGTGCAGCAGCAGGTGAAGAGAAGACTGAGTTCGACGTTGAGTTAACAGAAGTTGGACCAAACAAAGTTAAGGTTATCAAAGTTGTTCGTGAAGCTACAGGACTTGGCTTAAAAGAAGCTAAAGAAGTTGTAGATGGAGCTCCAAAGGTAATCAAAGAGCAGGCTGAAAAGGCTGAAGCTGAAGACATCAAAGCTAAACTTGAAGCTGAAGGTGCTAAGGTTACTCTTAAATAAGAAGAATAACGAATTTCAAAACCGGCGTAGGTATTCCTGCGCCGGTTTTTTGCAACGTGGAAATTGCGGTGGCATCTCACGCGGGCGCATTTTGCGCCGGATTTGTTGAAAAAAGGAAGTGGGAGGAAAAATAACATGAAAACTGTGACAGTGAAAATGAAGAATCACGGAAGCTTTAGCTTTTGCCTGGATGAGGCGATTGCGCCGAAGGCAACAGCAAGAATGCTGCAAATGATTGAGAAAAAGAAATACGACGGAAAAGAAATCGAGCGATTGGAGCCGGGGTTTGTGATCCAACCCTTGTTTCAGGATGGCGTAGATGCAGAAATAGATGTTATGGTAGAACCGGAATACGAAACCATTCCGGAAAACCACGCAAAGCAGTTCGTTCGTGGTACCGTTGCCATGGCAGGCGACGGCAAGGAAGCCTCCGGTAGCCAGTTCTTTGTAACTCTTGCCCGCCATGAACGTCTGGACGGTAAGTTTACCGTTATCGGAGAGATCACCGCTGGCTGGGATGAGATAGAACGCCTGGAAACCGTAGAAGTAGAAGAACTCATCGACGAACCGTCCGGCTTCAAATACCACAAACCGGTGAAGACAGAAATTGTGGAAAGCATTACAGTTGCATAATTTAAGGGGTTCTATCGCAGGACATTGGTGAAACGTCAAGAGGGATTTTTGTAACGTACGGGAGCGCGCAAGAGTATGTTGCCGCAGGGCATCAGGAGGCGTCCCTGCGCGACATGCTCCTGTCTGCTTCCATGCATTATACAAAATACCCCTTGACACTTGCTAATGTCCTGTGATAGAATATATTGCACTATTGTGTGTTATTAGGCCAATTTTCTTGCGAAATCTGGGCAGCCGACCCTTTATCCTGGCGTGTAAGGAAAGAAGCGTTTACTATAAAAAACGAGAGGTGAAACGTCGATGGAGAAAAACAGAATACGTCCGGTCAAAGCTGGTAAAAGTGTTCGAATGAGCTATTCAAGACGAAAAGAAGTATTGGAAATGCCAAACCTCATTGAGGTTCAGAAGGATTCCTACAGATGGTTCGTCGAGGAAGGCTTGAAAGAGGTGTTTGATGATATTTCCCCAATATCAGATTACAATGGACACCTGAGTCTGGAATTTGTAGATTTTAAGCTATGTAAGGAAGACAAGAAGTACACGATTCCGGAATGTAAGGAAAGAGATGCAACATATGCAGCACCACTGAAGGTGAAGGTCAGACTTCATAACAAGGATGCGGATGAAATTACCGAACATGAGATTTTCATGGGTGATCTTCCGTTAATGACCGAGACCGGAACATTCGTAATCAACGGTGCAGAGCGAGTAATCGTATCCCAGTTAGTACGTTCTCCGGGTATCTATTATGATATTACCCGTGATAAGATTGGTAAAACCTTATACGCTGCAACGGTTATTCCGAACCGTGGTGCATGGTTAGAGTACGAAACGGACTCCAACGATGTATTCAGTGTTCGTGTAGACCGTACCAGAAAGGTGCCGATTACAGTTTTGGCGCGTGCTCTTGGATATGGAACCAACCAGGAAATTCGTGACCTGTTTGGAGATGAGCCTAAGATTGAAGCAAGTATTGAAAAAGACCCGTCCTGTAGTGCAGAGATGCCGGAAGGATCCTATGAAAGAGGTCTTTTAGAGTTATACAAAAAAATCCGCCCGGGCGAGCCTTTGTCTGTAGACAGTGCAGAAAGCTTAATTACAGCAATGTTCTTCGACCCGAGAAGATATGATCTGGCAAAGGTTGGTCGTTATAAGTTCAATAAGAAACTGGCTTTCCGTAACCGTATTGCCGGACATATTTTGGCAGAGGATGTAGTAGACACCACTACCGGTGAGATTTTAGCTGAGGCTGGAACCTTAGTGGATAGAGAATTGGCAGATACTATCCAGAATGCTGCTGTAGAATATGTTTATATTCAGACGGAAACAAGAAATGTAAAAGTGTTATCCTCCATGATGGTTGATTTTAAGGCATGGTGCCCGAATATCGATCCGGCTGAGGTTGGCATTACAGAGTTGGTTTACTATCCGGTATTGAAGACTATTTTGGAAGAAAATGCCGGTGTAGATACAGAGGAATTAAAGGAAGTTCTGAAGAAGAACGTTCATGACTTGATTCCGAAACATATTACTAAGGAAGACATTATTGCATCCATTAACTACAACATGCACTTAGAGTATGGCATTGGTGTGGATGATGATATCGACCATTTAGGAAACAGACGTATCCGTGCTGTAGGTGAATTGTTACAGAACCAGTATCGTATTGGTTTATCCAGATTAGAGCGTGTTGTACGCGAGCGTATGACAACTCAGGATTTGGAAAGCATTTCTCCACAGAGCTTGATTAATATTAAACCGGTAACCGCTGCGGTGAAAGAGTTCTTCGGATCTTCCCAGCTGTCCCAGTTTATGGATCAGAACAACCCGTTGGGTGAGTTGACCCATAAGAGACGTTTGTCTGCATTGGGACCTGGTGGTTTGAGCCGTGACCGTGCCGGATTCGAGGTTCGAGACGTACACTACTCCCATTACGGAAGAATGTGTCCGATTGAGACCCCGGAAGGTCCGAATATCGGACTTATCAACTCCCTTGCATCCTATGCAAGAATTAACGAATATGGATTTGTGGAAGCTCCGTATCGTAAGATTGACAAATCCGATCCAAAGAATCCGCGCGTAACTGACGAGGTTGTATACATGACAGCGGATGAAGAGGATAATTATCATGTAGCGCAGGCGAACGAGGCTCTTGATGAAGAAGGACATTTTGTACGTAACAGCGTGTCCGGTCGTTACAGAGAAGAGACTCAGGAGTACGAAAAGACTATGTTTGATTACATGGACGTATCCCCGCGAATGGTATTCTCTGTGGCAACAGCCCTCATTCCGTTCCTGCAGAACGACGACGCAAACCGTGCGTTAATGGGATCCAACATGCAGCGTCAGGCCGTGCCGCTTTTATCTACCGAAGCTCCGGTGGTTGGAACCGGTATGGAACCAAAGACTGCAGTAGACTCCGGTGTCTGCGTTGTTGCAAAAAAAGCCGGAACCATTATGCGTTCTACTTCCAAAGAGATTACAGTGAAGTATGATGATGATGGAACAACCGAGACTTACGTTCTTACCAAATTTGCCCGCAGTAACCAGAGTAACTGCTACAACCAGAAGCCAATTGTATATAAGGGCGATCATGTAGAGGCTGGAGAGGTTATTGCAGACGGTCCGTCTACTGCAAACGGCGAGTTGGCACTTGGAAAGAACCCGCTTATCGGATTCATGACCTGGGAAGGTTATAACTACGAGGACGCTGTTTTATTAAGCGAGCGTCTGGTTCGTGATGATGTATATACTTCTGTTCATATTGAAGAGTATGAAGCAGAAGCGCGTGATACCAAGCTTGGACCGGAAGAAATTACCAGAGACGTTCCGGGAGTCGGCGACGATGCGTTGAAAGACTTAGACGAGCGCGGAATCATTCGCATCGGTGCGGAAGTTCGTGCCGGAGATATTTTGGTTGGTAAGGTAACTCCGAAGGGAGAAACCGAGCTGACAGCAGAAGAAAGACTTCTGCGTGCTATTTTTGGTGAAAAAGCAAGAGAGGTACGTGATACCTCATTAAAGGTACCACACGGTGAGTATGGTATCGTTGTAGATGCAAAAGTGTTCACAAGAGAGAACGGCGACGAATTAAGCCCGGGTGTTAACCAGTCTGTTCGTATCTATATCGCACAGAAGAGAAAGATTTCTGTAGGTGATAAGATGGCTGGACGTCATGGTAACAAGGGTGTCGTTTCCAGAGTACTTCCGGTAGAGGATATGCCATATCTGCCAAACGGACGTCCTTTGGATATCGTATTGAACCCATTGGGTGTGCCTTCCCGTATGAACATCGGACAGGTGCTTGAGATTCACTTGTCCTTAGCAGCAAAAGCGCTTGGCTTTAACATTGCTACACCGGTATTTGATGGTGCTAACGAGATCGATATTATGGATACGTTAGATCTTGCCAACGACTATGTAAACCTCGAATGGGATGAGTTTAAGGCACGCCACAGTGAAGAACTTTTACCGGAAGTATTGGATTATTTGTATGAGAATCGTGACCATAGAGAACTCTGGAAGGGCGTTCCGATTTCCAGAGACGGTAAGGTGCGCTTAAGAGATGGTAGAACCGGAGAATTCTTCGATAGCCCGGTAACCATCGGACACATGCATTACCTGAAACTCCACCATTTGGTAGACGACAAGATTCACGCTCGTTCTACCGGTCCGTACTCCTTAGTAACACAGCAGCCGCTGGGTGGTAAAGCTCAGTTCGGTGGACAGCGTTTCGGAGAGATGGAAGTTTGGGCACTGGAGGCTTACGGTGCTGCTTACACCTTACAGGAAATTTTGACCGTGAAGTCCGATGACGTTGTAGGACGTGTTAAGACTTACGAAGCAATTATTAAGGGTGACAATATCCCTGAACCGGGTATTCCGGAGTCCTTCAAGGTATTATTGAAGGAATTACAGTCCTTAGGTCTCGATGTCAACGTATTAGACGAGGATGGAAACGAAGTTGAACTCTTAGAGTCCAGCGAGTATGGAAATACCAATTTGAACGCAATTATCGGCAACGATAAGGATTTCGCTTTTGAAAATGCCGAGTCCTTTGAGGCAGCTGGATATACGAAGCAGGAGTTCAATGAGAACAACGAGATTGTGGATTCCGAAGTAGAAGAGGATTTTGACGAAAGCGCTTTTGAAGACGATTTCGACATGGATTCTTATGACGATGAAAACTAGGAAGGAGTGTCACGATGCCAGAAGCAGTTAATAATGAAAATTACGAACCGGTGTCCTTTGATGCCATTAAAATTGGCTTAGCTTCACCGGAAAAAATATTAGAATGGTCTCATGGCGAGGTTAAGAAGCCGGAAACCATCAACTATAGAACCTTGAAACCGGAAAAAGAAGGCTTGTTCTGTGAAAAGATCTTCGGACCGAGCAAAGACTGGGAGTGTCACTGCGGAAAGTACAAGAAAATCCGTTATAAGGGCGCTGTCTGTGATCGCTGTGGTGTAGAAATCACAAAAGCAAGTGTTCGTAGAGAACGTATGGGACATATCGGGCTTGCAGCTCCGGTATCCCATATCTGGTACTTCAAGGGTATCCCGAGCCGTATGGGATTGATTCTTGACCTTTCTCCACGTGTACTGGAGAAGGTATTGTACTTTGCTTCCTATATTGTATTGGACGCAGGAAATACCGGACTTATGTATAAGCAGGTATTGTCTGAGGCAGAATATCAGGAAGCCTGCACAACCTACGGAAAAGGAAGTTTCCGCGTAGGAATGGGTGCAGAGTCCATTTTGGAATTATTAAAAGCAATTGATTTAGATAAAGAAGCAGAAGAATTAAAGGCTGGTTTAGAAGATGCTTCCGGACAGAAGCGTGCGAGAATTATCAAGCGTTTAGAGGTTGTAGAAGCATTCCGTGAGTCCGGTAACCGTCCGGAATGGATGGTAATGACCGTGATTCCGGTTATCCCGCCGGATCTTCGTCCGATGGTACAGTTAGAGGGTGGACGTTTTGCAACATCCGACTTAAACGATTTGTATCGTCGTATTATCAACCGTAACAACCGTTTAAGCAGACTTCTTGACCTTGGAGCGCCGGATATTATCGTGCGTAACGAGAAGAGAATGCTTCAGGAAGCGGTAGATGCTTTGATTGATAACGGAAGAAGAGGACGTCCTGTAACCGGACCTGGAAACAGAGCGTTGAAATCTCTTTCCGATATGTTAAAAGGTAAGGGCGGACGTTTCCGTCAGAACTTACTTGGTAAGCGTGTTGACTATTCCGGACGTTCCGTAATCGTCGTAGGACCGGAGCTTAAGATTTACCAGTGTGGTCTTCCAAAAGAAATGGCAATCGAATTATTTAAGCCATTCGTTATGAAAGAGCTGGTAGCAAATGGAACAGCACACAATATTAAGAGTGCTAAGAAGATGGTTGAGCGTGTTCAGCCGGAAGTTTGGGATGTACTGGAAGAAGTAATCAAAGAGCACCCGGTAATGTTGAACCGTGCCCCTACACTTCATAGATTGGGTATTCAGGCATTTGAGCCAATTCTTGTAGAAGGTAAGGCCATTAAGCTTCATCCGTTGGTATGTACAGCGTACAATGCGGACTTCGACGGTGACCAGATGGCTGTCCATCTTCCGTTGACTATGGAAGCGCAGGCAGAGTGCCGGTTCTTGCTTTTGTCACCAAACAACCTGTTAAAACCATCCGATGGTGGTCCGGTAGCCGTTCCTTCACAGGATATGGTCCTTGGTATTTACTATTTGACCATGGGACGTACCGCAGACAGACAGTTGGTTGACAAAACCATCGACAAGAGCAAATACAAGAAATATGACTCCATGGATGCAGTTATGAATGACCTGCGTCAGGAGGATAAAGATAAGAGATTGGATGAGTCCGAACTGATTGTGTTCTCACCGGACGGTGTGGAATCCCACGAGGTAGTATGTACTGCCCGCGAGTTGTTAGGACCGTACTTTAACAGCACCAATCATGCGATTTTAGCGTATGAGAATGGTGTAATTACACTTCACCAGAAGATTCACGTGAAGAGAAGCTATGTTGCAGAGGATGGTAATACCTATGAAGGTATTATTGAAACCACTCTGGGACGTTTAATCTTCAACGAGATTATTCCACAGGATCTTGGTTTTGTGGACAGAAGTGAGGAGAAATTACTTGCAGATGCCAAGAAGAATGGTTGGACAGAAGAAGAAATTCAGCATGAGCGTATCCAGAGAAATATCGTGTTGGAAATCGGATTCCATGTTGGCAAGAAGCAGTTAAAGCAGATTCTTGAAAAAGTAATCAACATCCATGGCGCAACCAAGACTGCTGAAGTTTTGGATGATATTAAAGCTATGGGATACAAATACTCCACCAAGGCAGCCCTTACCGTATCCGTATCCGATATGACGGTACCGGCTCAGAAGGCGGAATTGATTGAAAACGCACAGAACACAGTTGATAAGATTGCTAAGAACTTTAAACGTGGTCTTATTACAGAGGAAGAGCGTTACAAAGAGGTTGTTGAGACCTGGAAGGTTACTGACGAGACCTTGACAAAAGCACTTTTGACCGGTCTTGATAAGTACAACAACATCTTCATGATGGCTGACTCCGGAGCCCGTGGTTCCGATAAGCAGATTAAACAGCTTGCCGGTATGCGTGGATTGATGGCTGATACAACCGGACGTACCATCGAGTTGCCGATTAAGTCCAACTTCCGTGAAGGTCTTGACGTATTGGAGTACTTCATGTCTGCGCACGGAGCTCGTAAGGGACTTTCCGATACCGCTCTTCGTACAGCTGACTCCGGATACCTGACAAGACGTTTGGTTGACGTTTCTCAGGAACTCATTATCCGTGATAAGGATTGTACCAAACCGGGAAAAGAAATTCCTGGTATGTATGTAGAGGCATTTATGGAAGGCAAGGAAGAAATCGAAAGCCTTCAGGAGCGTATTACAGGACGTGTTGTTTGCCACGATATTTTGGATGAGAACGGAAATGTTCTTGTAAAAGCAAACCACATGGTTACACCACGCCGTGCAGAATTAATTATGAAGCAGGGTGTAGATGAGAATGGACGTCGCTTCTTAGATGAGGATGGCAAGCCTGTCCTCGGAGCGAAAATTAAGATTCGTACCATCCTTACCTGTCGCGCACACAACGGTGTTTGTGCAAAATGTTACGGTACCAACATGGCAACCGGACAGACCGTACAGGTTGGAGAAGCAATCGGTATTATCGCAGCACAGTCCATCGGTGAGCCTGGTACACAGCTTACCATGCGTACCTTCCATACCGGAGGAGTTGCGGGAGACGATATCACCCAGGGTCTTCCTCGTGTCGAAGAGTTATTCGAGGCAAGAAAGCCGAAGGGACTCGCAATTATCACCGAAATTGCCGGTGTTGCAGAGATTAAGGACACCAAGAAGAAGAGAGAGGTTGTTGTTACCAACCGTGAAACCGGTGAAAGCAAGACCTACCTTATTCCATATGGCTCCAGAATCAAGATTATGGATGGAGCAGTATTAGAGGCCGGCGATGAGCTGACCGAGGGTAGTGTTTACCCACATGACATCATTAAGATTAAGGGAACACGTGCGGTTCAGGATTACATGCTTCGTGAAGTACAGCGTGTATACCGTCTGCAGGGTGTAGAAATCAACGATAAGCATATCGAGGTAATTGTACGTCAGATGCTTAAGAAAGTAAGAATCGACTCCGAAGGAGATTCCGAGTTCTTACCGGGAACATTGGTTGATTTCCTTGACTTTGAAGATGCCAATGAAGAACTGGAAGAGCAGGGTAAGACCCCGGCAGAAGGAACCAGAGTGGTACTTGGTATTACCAAGGCAGCACTTGCAACCAACTCCTTCTTATCAGCCGCATCCTTCCAGGAGACCACCAAGGTTCTTACCGAGGCAGCAATTCGTGGAAAGATTGATCCGTTGATCGGTCTTAAGGAAAACGTAATCATCGGTAAGTTAATCCCGGCAGGAACCGGTATGAAGAGATACCGCGACTTAAGCCTGGATACAGACGAAGAGATTCGTTTGGAAAAAGAGGCACGCAGACGTGCAGCCCTGGAATCTCAGGAAGAAGCTCGTATGGCCGCTGAAGACAGCATGGAAGATACAGAAGAAGCAGAAAGACCGGAAATGGATCTTGAAGCAGACATCTTATCCATGCCGGAAGATTTAGTAATTACAGAAGAATAATTTTTTCTTAAAAGCCTTCATAGCTTTGTCAAGTATTTTTGATGAAAAAGTTCTTGACAACTGCTTTGAAGGCTTTTATAATATTTTAGTGTGCATAATTTTGGATGCACATCAGTTAATTAATCAAACAGGAGGTGAAATGAAATGCCAACATTTAACCAGTTAGTAAGAAAAGGAAGACAGACTACTGTAAAGAAGTCTACAGCACCTGCACTTCAGAAGGGATTTAACTCCTTACAGAAGAAGGCTACAAACGCATCTTCTCCACAGAAGCGTGGTGTTTGTACAGCAGTTAAGACTGCAACTCCTAAGAAACCTAACTCAGCTCTTAGAAAGATCGCCAGAGTACGTCTTTCCAACGGAATCGAAGTAACAAGCTACATCCCGGGTGAAGGACACAACTTACAGGAACATAGTGTTGTTCTTATCAGAGGCGGACGTGTTAAGGACTTACCAGGTACACGTTACCACATCGTTCGTGGTACTTTAGATACAGCAGGCGTTGCTAACAGACGTCAGGCTCGTTCTAAGTACGGCGCTAAGAGACCGAAAGACGCTAAATAAGGTCAGGAACAATAAGTGTATCACTTAGAAATATGGTAAGTGTTGGAATAATCGTTTCATCAATGAAGATAGATTTCCGCACGAACACACCGTAAATGACATGTGAGTACCGATGAATTAATTCAAATAATTAAGGAGGGAAGTATCGTGCCACGTAAAGGACATACTACGAAAAGAGAAGTATTAGCAGATCCGATGTACGACAACAAAGTGGTTACCAAGCTTATCAACAACATTATGCTTGATGGTAAGAAGGGTGTAGCACAGAAGATCGTATACGGAGCATTCGAGAGAATTGCAGAGAAATCTGACAAGCCAGCTCTTGATGTTTTCGAAGAGGCTATGAACAACATCATGCCTGTATTAGAAGTTAAAGCAAGACGTATCGGTGGTGCTACCTATCAGGTACCTATCGAAGTAAGACCGGACAGACGTCAGGCTCTTGCTCTTCGTTGGTTAACCATGTTCTCCCGTAAGAGAGGCGAGAAGACCATGGAAGAAAGACTTGCAAACGAGATCTTAGATGCAGCTAACAACACCGGCGCATCTGTTAAGAGAAAAGAAGACATGCACAAGATGGCAGAAGCAAACAAAGCTTTCTCCCATTATCGTTTCTAAGCTTTGTGCTTAGCTGTGCAACAAGCAATTTAAGGAGGAAAATCCCTTGGCTGGAAGAGAATATCCATTAGAGAGAACCAGAAATATTGGAATTATGGCTCATATCGATGCTGGTAAGACTACCACTACCGAGCGTATTCTGTATTACACTGGTGTAAATTATAAAATCGGTGATACTCATGACGGTACTGCAACCATGGACTGGATGGAGCAGGAGCAGGAAAGAGGTATCACAATCACTTCCGCAGCTACCACCTGCCACTGGACTTTACAGGATCAGTGCAAGCCGAAGGCAGGCGCGTTAGAGCATCGTATCAACATCATTGATACCCCGGGACACGTTGACTTCACTGTAGAAGTTGAGCGTTCCTTGCGTGTACTTGATGGTGCTGTAGGTGTATTCTGTGCAAAGGGTGGAGTAGAGCCACAGTCTGAGAACGTTTGGAGACAGGCTGATACCTATGGTGTACCTCGTATGGCATTCATCAACAAGATGGATATCTTAGGTGCAAACTTCTACGCAGCTGTAGATCAGATTAAGACTCGTCTTGGAAAGAACGCAATCTGCATTCAGTTACCAATCGGTAAAGAAGATGAGTTCAAGGGAATCATTGACTTATTTGAAATGAAAGCCTACATCTACAATGATGAGAAGGGTGATGACATTTCTATCGTTGAGATTCCGGATGATATGAAAGAAGAAGCAGAGTTGTATCACTCTGAATTAATCGAGAAGATCTGCGAGTTAGATGATGATTTAATGATGCAGTATCTGGAAGGCGAAGAGCCATCTACAGAAGAATTAAAGAAAGCCCTTAGAAAAGGTACCTGTACCTGTGAAGCAGTTCCGGTTTGCTGTGGTACTGCTTACAGAAATAAGGGTGTTCAGAAGTTACTTGATGCTATCATCGAGTACATGCCGTCTCCACTTGATATCCCTGCAATTAAGGGTACCGATATGGATGGTAACGAAGTTGAAAGACATTCTTCTGATGAAGAGCCATTCGCAGCATTGGCATTCAAGATCATGACTGACCCATTCGTTGGTAAGTTAGCATTCTTCCGTGTTTACTCCGGAACAATGAACTCTGGATCTTATGTATTAAATGCTACTAAAGATAAGAAGGAACGTGTAGGACGTATTCTTCAGATGCACGCAAATCACAGACAGGAGCTTGACAAAGTTTACTCCGGTGATATCGCTGCAGCAGTTGGATTCAAGGTTACAGGAACAGGTGATACCATCTGTGATGAAAAGAACCCGGTAATCTTAGAGTCCATGGAATTCCCAGAGCCGGTTATCGAGCTTGCTATCGAGCCTAAGACTAAGGCTGGACAGGGCAAGATGGGTGAAGCTTTAGCAAAACTTGCTGAAGAAGATCCAACCTTCCGTGCTCATACAGATCAGGAAACTGGTCAGACCATCATCGCTGGTATGGGTGAGTTACACTTAGAGATTATCGTTGACCGTCTGCTTCGTGAATTCAAGGTAGAAGCAAACGTAGGTGCTCCGCAGGTTGCTTACAAAGAGACCTTTACCAAAGCTGTTGATGTTGACAGTAAATATGCAAAACAGTCTGGTGGACGTGGACAGTACGGACACTGTAAAGTACGTTTTGAGCCGATGGATGCCAACGGAGAAGAATTGTTCAAGTTCGATTCCGAGGTTGTCGGTGGATCTATTCCGAAGGAGTACATCCCGGCAGTCGGCGAAGGTATCGAAGAGGCTACTCAGTCCGGTACACTTGCAGGCTTCCCTGTAGTAGGTGTACACGCTACCGTTTATGATGGATCTTACCATGAAGTCGATTCATCTGAAATGGCATTCCACATTGCAGGTTCTATGGCATTCAAGGATGCTATGGCAAAAGCTGCACCAGTATTACTTGAGCCGATTATGAAGGTTGAAGTAACCATGCCGGAAGAGTACATGGGAGATGTTATCGGAGATATCAACTCTCGTCGTGGTCGTATCGAAGGTATGGATGACCTTGGCGGTGGTAAGATTGTACGTGCATACGTACCACTTGCTGAGATGTTTGGTTACTCCACAGACTTACGTTCCAGAACACAGGGACGTGGAAATTACTCCATGTTCTTCGAGAAATACGAGCCGGTACCAAAGCAGGTACAGGAAAAAGTTGTTTCTGCAGCAGGAAAGTAAGAAATATACTTGAAAAAGTATGATTTATTAAGTATAATCAAGATTAGTGGTAACTTTAAAAGTAAAACGAATTACCCAATATATTTGGGAAAGTAATTTAAGGAGGACGTATCAAAATGGCAAAGGCTAAATTTGAGAGAAACAAACCACATTGTAATATCGGAACCATCGGTCACGTTGACCATGGTAAAACAACTTTAACAGCAGCTATCACCAAGACACTTGCTGAAAGAGTTGATGGAAACGAGAAGGTAGACTTCGAGAACATCGATAAGGCTCCGGAAGAGCGTGAAAGAGGTATTACTATTTCTACCGCTCACGTTGAGTATCAGACAGAGAAGAGACACTATGCACACGTTGACTGCCCAGGACATGCTGACTATGTAAAGAACATGATTACTGGTGCTGCTCAGATGGATGGAGCTATCTTAGTAGTAGCTGCAACTGACGGTGTTATGGCTCAGACAAAAGAGCACATCCTTTTATCCCGTCAGGTAGGTGTACCTTACATCGTTGTATTCCTTAACAAGTGCGACATGGTTGACGACGAAGAGTTAATCGAGCTTGTTGAAATGGAAGTTACCGAGCAGCTTGAAGAGTACGGATTCAATGATTGCCCAATCGTTAAGGGATCTGCTCTTAAGGCTCTTGAAGACCCAACAGGTGAGTGGGGCGACAAGATTATGGAACTTATGGATACTGTTGATTCTTATATCCCGGATCCAGAGCGTGATACAGATAAGCCATTCTTAATGCCAGTCGAGGATGTATTCACTATCACAGGTCGTGGTACTGTTGCTACTGGTAGAGTAGAGCGTGGTACACTTCACTTATCCGACGAACTTGAAATCCTTGGTGTTAAGGAAGGCGTTGGTAAGACCGTTGTTACCGGTATCGAAATGTTCCGTAAACAGTTAGACGAGGCTATGGCTGGAGATAACATCGGAGCACTTCTTCGTGGTGTTAACCGTGACGAAATCGTTCGTGGACAGGTTCTTGCTAAACCAGGTACTGTTACCTGCCACAGCAAATTTACTGCTCAGGTTTACGTTTTAACCAAAGATGAAGGTGGTCGTCATACTCCATTCTTCAACAACTATCGTCCACAGTTCTACTTCAGAACAACTGACGTAACAGGTGTTTGTAACTTACCAGCAGGTACCGAAATGTGTATGCCTGGAGACAACATCGAAATGACAATCGAATTGATTCACCCAGTAGCTATGGAGCAGGGTCTTACTTTCGCTATCCGTGAAGGTGGTAGAACAGTAGGTTCTGGTAGAGTTGCTACAATCATCGAGTAATTACTTGCTGATTGTGTGAATATCTAGTAAATTCAAGGCTTTCCGAGATTTCTCGGGAAGCCTTTTTACATGCTCTGATTCATATTTTCATTGGGAAAATATTGCGATTGGCAACATTTTGGCAACAATTTTTCGCTATTGAATAAAAAATAGCTTGATTTCATCTAAGATTTCGCAGAATTTTATATAAAAATGATCCAATAATGAGTCAAGTAATATGCTTGAATATGTTGGCAACACATTGGCAACCTTCATCTTGATAATGATATAAATGATGTGATATATGAAACATAATATGTAATATAAACAAAGTGAAATACACGATAAAATGCATTAAATATCTTATCATTGTCAGAGAAGGTGGTAGAACTGTAGGATCAGGAAGAGTAGCAACAATTATTGAATAATTATAATTGCTATTGATAAGTATAGTAAATATAAGGGTTTCAGAGATTATGTCTCTGGAACCCTTTTTCTGTAGAGAATAGAAAATGCCACCAACACAGGGTTAGTGGCAACAATTTGACAACATTTTCTATAATTTCCATTCACGAGTCTCTCGACATATAGTCATTCCATTGAGAGGATCTGTAGTTAAATTATTAGGATACTGACCTTTCCATAGCTCATACATATCACTCTCAAGTTTCTTTTCTTCTTCTGATTCTGGATTAGTGTGATATTTTTCGTATGCTGTTAACCATGCGGAAAACGCTTTTCTCATTTCTTCAGCTTTATTTTCATCTGTAGGCTTGAATCTAAAAACATATTCCTCTTCACCGTCAGAATAATCTTCTTCAATAGTGAGATTGAAAGTTTCTTCTAAATCAAAGAGTGTATGCATCAATCCGTCAATCGTATCCGGTTCATTATTGGATAAAGCTGCTGGTTCTACATCAAGAGCTTGTGCAAATCTCTCAACCAAGTCATCCTTAGGATTTCTTTTTCCTGTTTCGTACTGTCCTACACGCAAATCACTTAGCTTCACATGATAGCCAAGATCGAGCTGGGTTGCTTGTCGTATTAATCGGAACTTTCTGATTTTTTCTCCTATTTTCATGGATAAACCACCTTTCTGTATGACATAAATTTAATATAACACAATAACAAATAAAGGTAAATAAAAAGTGACATACATTTTGTTGACAACACAAAAATGATATGGTAAACTTAACAAAATTAAACATAACAAAAATGAGATAACATAAATGTTATGTTAAAGAAAGGAGGTGAGACATATGGCAAAGAATTACTATTTATCTGCAGAGCAGGTATCTCAGTTATTGAATGTATCCTTAAGTACCAGTTACAAGGTCATCAGAAAAGGCAATGAACTTTTAGCAAAGGAAAACTATCAGGTGATTCCTGGTAGAATACCAGCTCCAATGCTTGAAAAAATGTACTTTGGTTTGAACTTAACTGAAAGAGAGGATATCGCTAATGCCTGTGTATAAGGATGAGGATGGCAAAAGATGGCGAGCTGTTTATCGAGTAAGACTTAGGGATGGAAGCTCTAAGCAGAAATCAAAGCGTGGTTTTAGAACAAAGAAGGAAGCGGAAGAATTTATCATACAGCAACAGAAGGCAATGAAAACTGACCTTGGTATGACGGTAGAGACATTTATTAATGAAAAATATATGCCGGATATTAAAGCGAAAGTAAAGGAGCGTACATATATGACAAAGGAACATATGATTCGAACACATATATTAAATGCTCCAATTGCAAAGATGGGTATGAACGCAGTAAAAGCTCAGGATATTATAGCCTGGCAAAATGACATATTAAATAAAGGTTATTCTGATTGCTACAACAGAACATTGAATAATCAGATTGTTGCAATTTTTCTCCATGCAGTAAATTTCTATGATCTTGAGAAAAGTCCATGTAAAGGAATCAAGAAGATTGGAAAGGCTGATGCAGAGAAACAGGTGATTAGATATTGGACCAAGGAAGAGTTTGATCAATTCATAGGTTCCATAGATAAGGAAACAGACAGAATGTACCATCTGCTATTTGGAATTCAGTATTATTGTGGATTTCGAATTGGAGAAACACTGGCGCTTACAAAGGCTGATATTAATCATACTGAAAAATCAATTTTTATTTCTAAAACCTACGATAGAAGAGTGAGAAGAGATATTGTTACTTCTCCTAAGACAAAAAACTCAATGAGAAAGGTGTTTTTACCAGATGCATTATTTGAAGAACTTGAAGCATACTTGGATACATTGTATGAGCTTCCTGATGATGAAAGAATCTTTCCTATCATTATAAGAGCTGTGGAAACCAAGATGCATAGACAGATGAAAAAGGCTGGTATCACTAATATTATTAGGCTGCACGATATGCGCCACTCATGTGCGAGTTTCTATCTGTCTAATGGTGCTGATATGTATGCAATTCAGAGATTGCTTGGACATGCAAGTATTGAAGAAACAATACATACATATTCACATTTTAGTCCCGAGCAGGATAGACAGATTGCCAATTTAGCCAACAGATTAAACAAAAAAATTAGCGAGTAATTGCAGTTACTCGCTAGTTGAAGAATCATAGAGCCTCTCTATAAATTCCCTGACACGGATATTATAGCAGAGGCTCTCCTAAAATGAAACAAAAAAAGGAGGGCACAATTGAATATTTTTGAAGAAGTAAAAAGCTGTGTTACAGCAAAAGATGTAGCAGTCCATTATGGACTTAATGTGAAAAGAAATAATATGGCATGTTGTCCATTTCATAATGATCACAATCCCAGTATGAGCATTAAAGAATATTATCATTGCTTTGCCTGTGGGGCACATGGGGATGCAATTAATTATGTTTCGGAAATGTTTGGATTAAGACCATATGATGCTGCATGCAAGATTATTGAAGACTTCTCTTTGCCGATAGCGGTTAAGGTGCTAAGTCCTGAAGAACTTAAAATTGCTAAGATTCAATATGAGAAGGCACTTCGGGAAAAGAAACGTCAGGCTGAGCAGAGAGAACGTTTTCGTAAATGGTGTAATGAAAAAATTGAATCCTTAAAGGATGCAGAGGATGTTATTGAAGCGGTTGAAAATAGTATAGTTGCTCAGTGCGGCGTAAATGCTATGAATTCCAATGACTTTGCGACAGTAATATGTATGAAATCTACAATTGAATATTGGCTGGATATTCTCTGCTTCGGAACTATGGAAGATAAGCTTGAATTTTTTGTCCATGGAAGGAAGGAGGTGGAGAATCGTGTCAGAGAATTGTTCGAAATCGGAGCCAGATATATGGCAGGAGGCAGCGCAGATACTGGACGAGGAATATGCCAGTGTGGATAGCATTTTAGCGGATTTGGATGTTTCAGAAAACAATCAGGTTAAGGGTTCACTTGAAAACTGTATGAAGATACTAAAAAGAGATCCCTTGCTAAAAGGTGCAATATCTAAAAATGAACTTACATGCAGAGAAGATATTGTTAAACCGATGCCATGGAAGAGGACTGGTGCCACCATAACTGATTTTGATGTATATCATATACACTGGTATTTTGAGCAGAATTATCACATCGTCAATGAAAGAAATATCAATAAAGCAATTCATATTATTGCCGGAGAAAATTCTTATCATCCAATTAAAAAGTTGCTTGAAGGTCTTGAGTGGGATGGTGTACCTCGTATTGATTCACTGCTTCCAAAATATTTAGGAACAGATGACAGTCAGTATACAAGGGAAGTAATGCATCTTCTGATGCAGGCGTTGATACATAGAATCTATGTACCAGGATGCAAGTTTGAAATCATGATATGCCTTGTTGGTGGTCAGGGAGCTGGAAAATCAACATTCTTTAGATTACTTGCAATTAATGATGACTGGTTCTCCGATGATCTTAAGAAGCTTGATGATGAAAAAGTGTATCGTAAGTTGCAGGGGCATTGGATTATGGAAATGTCGGAAATGCTTGCGACTGTAAATGCAAGAAGCATCGAAGATATTAAATCCTTTCTTAGTAGGCAGAGGGATAATTACAAGATTCCATATGAGACACATCCTGAAGATAGACCAAGACAGTGTGTGTTTGTAGGTACTACCAATAATGTGGATTTTCTTCCACAGGACAGAACTGGAAATCGTAGATTTGCTCCAGTAAGAATCAATGCTGCTAATGTGGAGAAGCATATCCTTGAGGATGAAGCGGAGAGCAGAGCCTATATCCTGCAGGCATGGGCGGAAGCATTTCATATTTATATGAATTCGGATAAGCATATTCTTAAATTTTCTAATGAAATCGAGGATTATGTACTGGAAGTTCAGCAGGAATTCATGCCAGAAGATACAAAGTTTGGATTAATAATGGCGTGGCTTGAAGCAAAAAATTATGAATATGTAAGTTCTAGAATGATCTTTGAAGAGGTTCTTCATAGAGATGATTTTGATACTGCGCTTAAGAGGGATATCAATGAAGTAAATGATGTAATGAATTCTATACCAGGGTGGGAAAAGAAAAATTCGCATAGATTTCCAGATGGAAGGATTGGTAGAGCCTGGCATAGACTTAAGTCAAATGACAATGAGGGTTTTATTCCAGTCTGTGATCAGATGGAAATCCCATTTGATTAAAAAAGTTTTTAAATCGTTTGTTTACAGTTTACGTTTACATGGTAGGCGTAGCTGTAAACGAACTTGTTTACAAGAAAAGCCTTATAAATAGGGCATTTGGAGACTTGTAAACGATGTAAACAAATTATATTCAAAAAAATTAAAACGGAGGAAATTTTAAATGAAAACGATAGAACAGTATAAAGAGGTAGTGATTGCAATAGATCATGGCAATGGAAATATTAAGACCACAGATGATGTGTTCCGTGCAGGTGTTGAGGAAGTTATGGGCGAGGCAATTGCCAGCAGGAATATCCTTAGCTATAAAGGAAAGCAGTATGTAATTGGTGAAAGCCATATTACATTTGCTGAAGGGAAGGTTCAGGATGAAAACTATTTTATATTAACACTTTATGGTATTGGAAGTGTTCTTGAGAAGAAGGGATATACGAGTGCTAATATCGTACTCTCTGTTGGAATCCCTCTTGCCTGGTTCTCTGCACAGAGAAAGGAATTCAGAAAATATTTAATGCAGGATACGGACCTGGAATTTGAATTCCATAGTAAATCCTATCACGTCCATATAAGTGATGTTTTGGTATTTCCTCAGACATTGGCAGCTACCTATAACATGGGCGATATGTCAGGTGAAAATATGATTCTTGATATTGGAAATGGAACATTAAGTATATTGAAAATTGTTGATGGAAATCCAGTAGAAAATTCTATTGTGACAGAAAATTATGGTGTTTCATTTCTTGTGAGAGAAATCCAGTCAGCAGTTTCAAAACTTGCCGGCAGGAATGTTACTGAGGATAGAATTGAAAAGATTCTGATATCAGGAACCGACAATTCAGAGAATCAGATTCAAGCAATTGTGAGTGAAACTGTAAGAAAATATATTGCTGAGATTAATAGGAAATTGGAAGTACGTGGCTATGATCCAAGCTTTGTAAAACTCTATGTATTAGGCGGAGGTGCCTGTATCTTTGAAAATTTTGGAGAGGTAGCTTCAAGGGAAAATATCTATATTAACAAGGATATTTGTGCCAATGCTAAGGGGTATGAATATTTTGCTTATAAAGCTATGGATGCCAGAAAGAAGGCATAAGATGAGAGCTAATTATAAAACCCTATGTATAAGATTTCGAACGGATAGTGAGAATCACATGGAGGCATATGAACTGTTGAATTCTATGAAAAATAGTAGCAACAGTTATGCGGATGTTATTACAGATATTATTACAAAACAGGAAGAAGTAATAACAAAGGAATGCTTAAAGGAATCTGAGAAAGTGAGTAGCATTCCTATGAAGGAGCTTGAACAGTGTCTTGTGAAAGCGACAGAGAACATTTGCAGTCATATTGATGAAGTGCTTGGCAAATGTTCGATTAGGGCATTACAGGAGAATAGTGAAACAGTAGGTACTGTAATGCCTGCCACCGAGCATAAGGAAGCACCAAGTGGAGTTATGAGTTTTATGCTAGGTGGCATCTGTGATGATGACGAGTAATTTTTGATATCGAGTAGATATCTGAAAATTACATATTGCAAAAAGTGGATATCGAAAAGTATTACCTCGATATCCGCTGATGCAATATAAGACATCATTACAGACCGGGGTTCAGGGGATGGGAATTCCCTGGCGGGTTATTAGGGCAGAGCCATAATGCTGTCAGCAGACGCCACTCACGGCGAGTGAGCACCTGTCTGAACAACGTGAAGATTGCCATTTATGGCAACCCAGCGGGCAACCTAAGCGTGCTTAGGTCTTGGGTGCAAGACTTAATTTTAAGTCTCGTAAAAGAGTGGCACTTATGGTGAATGCAAAAGGACAAATGAAAGGTGAGTAGAAAAATGAAAATGAATATAGCTATTACAAATATGATGAGCGTGAAAGGAGATGGTGGGTATGGCGAGTGCAGATTGGAAGAAAATGACTACACAGGCGGCAGGAGGCATAAAGGTCCATTTCCAGCAGAAGGATAGAATCGAGAAGAATCATAGTAATCCAGATATTGATAAATCGTTAAGTGGTATGAATTATTGCATCGGGTGTGATGAATATGATATGGCGGTAGCTGCTATGAAGGCACGTACAAAGGAAGTGGATCAGATTATTCCACCTAAACGTGTCAGGAAGGATAGAGTAACATGCGCAATGATTGAGATTCCGTGTCCGGATTCTATTAGGTCTGCTGGAAGGTCAGATGAATTTTTTGAGAAAGCATATGATGTACTAAAAGAATATTTTGGTGAAAAGAACGTGCATGGAGGTTTTGTACATAAGGATGAGGTACATGAATATCTGGATAAAGATGGCAAGGAAAAATTATCATTAGAGCACATACATGTACTGGTATCAGCCTATACAGATAAAAAGGGAATTAACGGAAAAGCCTTTGAAACGAAGCCAAGGTTAAGTGCTTTAAATAAAATGCTTGATGAAATGACGGTTAGGGAATTTGAGGTTGATTTTAATACACATAGTTCTCCTCAGAAGAAAACGGCTGAAGATTTGAAAAGAGAGTCTGAGATAAGAGAGCTTGAAGCTAAAATTGAGAATAAAAAGGAAGAGGTTGCTTCTCTCGAAGAACAGGCAAGTGCTATAACTGAAACGATGGAGCAGGTAATTGCTACAAGAGATGAAGTAGTTAATGAAGCAAGTGAAGCCTTAGCCAGATTAGAGAAATATAACTTTACAGAAAAAGAATTGAAGCTTGCAGAAAAAACTGCAAAAAAAGATAGCAAAGTACCAGTAGCAGTTCCAGTTAATAATCCATTTTCTTCTAAAGAGTATATGAAGGTTGAGAAGAGTGATTGGGATCAAGCTCAGAAAGTAATAAAAAAAGCTACAACAATGGAAACAGCCATGCAGAATATGGCACAGGAAAATGAAAACCTTAAAGGTAAAATATCGGGCTTAGAGGAACAATTAGGAAAATTAAAAAAGTTTATTGAGAAAAATGATCTTCTAGGAAAATTTAAGGAGTTTCTTAAAAGCCTGGAACCTGTGTCTATGGCGGAAAGAATTGGAGCTGCTAGGAAAGAATCGGCAGAATTAGAAAGAGCACGCAAGGCTGAGAAGGTGATAAGCAAGAAAAAGCAAAGAGGAGAGGTCTTATAATGTACTTGCTGTAAATAGATAAAAAATCAGTTGTGTTTTTCGATGAATTGAGTATAATATAAGTAATTGAAAGTTTGTCGCTGACCAATATGCGATTAATAAATGGTTGGGTTGAAAGTTTACCGCTGACCAATATGCGGTTAATAAATGGTTGGGTTGAAAGTTTATTACTCTCCATCGAAAGATGGAGAGTATTTTACTATAAGGGGTGCTAATGAAGAAAACAGGATTCTACATAATAAAGGATGCTTTTTTTGATAAGGTGAATGATCCATATCTAAAAGGCAATAAAGAAGGAAATCGTCCGCATTATTATTGCTTGGAAGACGCTGATGGCTTATATTGGATGATTCCGCTTTCAAGTAAAATCGAAAAGTATCAGAAACTTATGGATAAAAAGAAGAGTGAAGGGAAGCCATGTGACATAGTACATATAGTTAAACTTGATGATGACCGTGAGAGTGCTTTTCTAATCCAGGATATGTTTCCAATAACAGAGAAATATGTTGAGAGAGAATATACTATTGCAGGCAATCATTTGATGCTTACCAGCGAACATAGCGCTAAGGAAATTGAAACAAAAGCCAAGAAAGTAATGGCTTTACTTAAAAGAGGTGTAAAATTTATACCTACACAGGCAGATGTAAAAGCAATCATAGATATTTTGAAAAAAGATGATAATTAGTAGGTTTAGAATCAAGACTGTGTTGCAGATAATATGTGACACAGTTTTATTTGATTATATTGATATAATTTCAACTTAACTTTAGGTATGTTAAGTAAAATAAGAGTGGAAAGGTGGGAACAAAATGCGAGTATTAATTGCAGAAGATGAAATATCAACAGCAAAGGCATTAAAGATATTGCTGGAAAAAGCAAGATATTCTGTTGATATTGTTCATGATGGTTTACAGGCATGGGAATATGTTTCTCTTTCGACTTATGATGTTGTTGTACTGGATATAATGATGCCGGGACTTAGTGGACTTGAAGTGCTTAATAAAATACGAAAGAATCACATTACGGTGCCAGTGATGTAGGACGGATTTTGCGGACATTCAAAATAAAAAAGAATGTGGAGGTAACAGACAATGGCAAAATCATTATTTGAGGAACTGGGCGGCAAATACGAAAGGCAAGGGGATTATTTGATAC
>Ga0129306_1000303_pt1 | contig 83721 bp, 61 predicted proteins | sample P827metagenome_FD_94438 | JGI IMG/M metagenome (GOLD analysis project Ga0129306, IMG submission 94438) | Capybara group fecal microbial communities from Wisconsin, USA - P827 metagenome | ecosystem: Host-associated > Mammals > Digestive system > Large intestine > Fecal | place: USA: Wisconsin...
ATTATTATAACGATAACGGCGAACTGTTCCTTCCCTGTGATACCGGAGTGTATAAGATAGATGTGGAGAAGTATAACAGTGATGTGCGTTCTTATCGTATGCAGCTGGCTTCCGTCAAACTGGACGGCGTGATTCAGCCTCTGTCACGTAAGGAAGCCATCACGATAGGACAGGGCGTAGACCGTATCGAGATAAGCCCTGAGATACTCAACTATACGATCCAGGAACCCAATGTGGGATATTTCCTGGAGGGTTATGAGAAGCATTGGACCATTGTTCCTCAGAGCAGCTTAAACAGCATAATCTATGTTAATCTTCATGCCGGAACATATGTCTTCCATCTGGCTATCTTTGACAGTTCGGGAGAGCGCGTCCTCGAGGAGCGTAAGTTTGAGATAGTCAAGGAAGGTGAACTGTTTGAGCAGCCGTACTTCCATATCTATATGCTTCTTCTTCTGTCGCTGATCCTTGTATGGTTCACATGGCTGGTCGTACAGAGACAGTTAAACCAGCAGCAGATTCAGTTAAATATGGCTAATGAGACGGTCAACGCCATAGCGAACGCAGTCGATGCCAAGGATGTCAGAACACATCAGCATTCACAGCGTGTGGCGGAATATTCGGAAATGATCGCCGAGGAGATGAATTGCTTCAAGGGATGGCATAAGAATAAGAATCTGTCCAATCTGAAGAAGGCTGCACAATTGCATGATATAGGCAAGATAGGCGTGCCGGACAGCGTTCTTAACAAGGTGGGCCGGCTTACCGATGAAGAATATGTTCAGATGAAATCACATGTTACGAGAGGAGCGGAGATACTTAAGGATTTCACTCTTGTTGAGCATGCTGCAGAAGGAACGAGATATCATCATGAACGTTACGACGGAAAGGGATATCCTGACGGACTTAAGGGCGATGAGATACCATTGTTTGGCCGTATCATAAGCGTGGCGGATGCATTCGATGCAATGACATCCAACCGCGTATACCGCAATCATATGGATACCGATTATGTGATAAATGAGATGAAGCGCGGACGAGGGACACAGTTTGATCCGGATGTGCTGGATGCATTCTTCAGGTTGATCGAAAAGGGTATCATCGATCCTGACGAACTTTATGCTCAGAAGAGTGCAGAGATCAAGCAGGCAGATAAGGATGCGCAGGAGGAACTTGCCAGAAGGGTTGAAGAAGATAAGAAGATCCAGGCGGCTCAGATGTCAGACGAGAAGAAGAAAAGCGGCGATAAACAAAAAGACGGCGGAAAAGAAGCCGACACCGGGGAAGAGGAAGGAGGCACGGTATGAAACGATTATATATAATAACTGTGCAGACCTGCCTTGCCATACTGGTATTGCTTCTCTGCTTCTTTAAGGTACTGAATCTCTCGGGCAATAAAGATCATCTGACGATCGGATTCATATACGACAATGATGAGAGCACACCGTATACATACAATTTCTCGCTTGCCAAGGATGCACTGGAGAAGAAGTACAGAGAAAAGGTGACGATATACACGTGCAGTAATGTTCTCGATGAGGAGATGGAAGAACCGTTAAGGGAACTGGCCGAAAAGGGTTGTGATATCATTTTCTTCAACGGTTACAGTGAACTTGTTCCCAAGCTTGCGCCTGAATATCCCGAGATCCAGTTCTGTCAGACATCTTATATGGATATGAGTAATGCGGTCGTTCCGGCGAATTATCATACATTCAAGGGAGAGGCCTATCAGGGACGATATGTCAGCGGGATCGTTGCAGGAATGAAGATAAAAGAGATGATCTCTGAAGGGATCATAACCGAAGATGAGGCTGTCATCGGCTTTGTGGCTGCTTTCCCCACATCCGAGGTGATCTCCGGATATACTGCTTTTATCCTGGGTGCCCGCTCGGTCGTACCTACGGCTGTAATGCGGGTAAGCTATACGCAGACGTGGAGCAGTTACGCCAGGGAAAAGTCTGCGGCACAGCGGCTTATTGAAGACGGCTGCGTGGTCATTTCTCAGCATACGGATACGATAGGTCCTGCAATCGCTTGTGAGGAGACTTCCGAGCTGAAACCGGTTTATTTTGTGGGATATAATCAGAGCATGTCGGAGGTGGCTCCGGCCTCCTCTCTGGTCACATCCAGAATATGCTGGGAACCGTATGTACTTGGCGCCGTTGATGCGGTTATGTCCAATAAGGATATTGAATCCAATATTCCGGGTCGTGTTCACGGAACGGATATGTCGGCCGGTTTTGAACACGGCTGGGTTGAGATGGATGATCTGAATCTCCGGGTCGCAGCACCGGGTACGGAAAATGCGATGAATTATGCCATTGCACAGTTTAAACGGGGATATAACGACTTTGTATTCAGAGGCAAATATACCGGCATTGATCCGAATGATCCTTCCGATACCTGTGATCTTAACAGCGGTTATATAGAAAATGCGAAAACCTCATATCCGTTGTTCCATTATATTCTAAATGATGTGATAACTGTTGTGGATTGATATACCTTCAAGGAGAAATGTATTGTCAACCGATATAAGGAAAACACATCAGAATATTTATGACAGTACTGTCAGGATAGTAAAGATCATGGTTTTTGTCTTTGGTATCGTGACTCTCATAGGCGTTGTCTTTTTCAGTACTCTGGATGACAAAGATATGCTTTCCGTCAGTGCGCCCGTTCACATGGAGCACTGGACCGTAACAGATCCCGAGGGGAACACCTTTGAAGCGGGAAGGATATATCGGCATGACTCCTATTCGGCAGGTGCATTCACCCTGACGTCAGTCCTTCCGGATAAGATAGAAGATGATTCTGCCCTGTGCATGAGTGTAGGCGGTGATATTGAAGTATATATCGGCGACGAACTCAGAGCGGATTTTATACAGTCGCGGGACTTTGCTGTTCCCGGGGGAATAGTTAAAAGATTCTATTTTGTCACACCGCTTAAGAGCACCGATTCCGGTGCGCCCGTTAAGGTCATAAGAACATCCACCACCAGACGCGGATACGTTTATCAGGATGCTTTTGTGGCAAGCAGGGTAGGCGTATATGCGTATCTGATGATCCGGTACGGACTTGCATTTGTCCTTGCTTTTATGCTTACCGTCTTCTCATTGATCCTTGCGATTGTAAGCCTGGTCATGAGACTTGTGTACAAGCAGAAGATCGCAATGCTCTATGGATCTCTGGGCATATTTGTCATCTCGGCGTGGATAGTTACCAATTCATATCTGTATCCCTTTGTGTTCGGGCATTATCATATAGACGGTATAGCCAATTATATACTCTGTCTCCTTTTGCCTTTTAATCTGATATTCTACCTTGACTCTCTTCAGAACGGGAGATACCGTAAGATAATGTCGGGTGTCCTTCTGTCGGCGCTTGCAAGTCTTATCATATGGCCTGCCCTTCACTTTTTAAGCATATATTCTCTTATGTTTGCGCTTCCGTATATCAATCTTCTGCTGGGACTTCAGGTTTTGGTCGTAATGTGCGTCATGGTCATTGATCTCATTCGGGGAAGGGTTAAGGACTACAGATTCTTTGCAATAGGATTTTTAGGCTTTTTGATCTGCGGTCTGGGAGAGATATATATGCTCAACTTTACCATTACCATGCATGAAGAAATCCCTATGCTCATAGGCCTGGCTTTTCTTCTGATATTGGCGGTGATCCAGCAGGTCGAAGACATGAAGAGACTCAGGGATGAGAGACAGAAAGCCATGGATCTGTCTGAAGCCAAAACGAGATTCCTGACAGGGATGTCACATGAGATAAGGACTCCGATCAATGCCATACTCGGTATGAACGAGATGATCATCAGAGAGAATAAGGACAAGACGATCGGGGAATATGCCCGCTATGTCAAGAGTTCCGGTGAGATGCTCTTGATGCTTGTCAACGATGTACTGGACTTTTCCAAGATCGAGGCTGGGAAAACGGTTATCCAAAATAACAGGTTTTACTTTTCTTCGCTGCTTAAGGATATTATGCCGATGCTCAAGGAGAGGGCGGATAAAAAGGAACTTACCCTTGACACCGTAGTCGGAAACAACGTTCCGGACGGTCAGATATCGGATGAATTCCGGATCAAACAGATACTCATAAATGTGATCAATAATGCGATCAAGTACACGGATAATGGATCGATCACGCTGACTGTGGACGGAGAATACACCGGTGAAGAAGAATATCTGTTAAAGCTGAGTGTCAAGGATACCGGACGCGGGATAAGAAAGGAAGATCAAAAGGGATTGTTCGAAGCCTTTAACCGGGTTGATCTTAAGAATAACAGGAGCATCGAAGGCACAGGGCTCGGACTTGCGATAGTCAAGAGTATCGTGGATTCGATGAATGGTGACATTAGTGTCATAAGTGAGTACGGAAAAGGATCCGAATTCAGGATAACCCTGCCCGTAAGCGTGGCGGACAAGACTGCACTCAGATCTGATTATCTGCTGCAGGCAGAGGTAATGACCGCTATGGATGACGGCTGCGATTACACGGCACCGGAGGCCGATATCCTTGCAGTCGATGACAATAATTCCAATCTCATGATAGTCAAGTATTTTCTTAAGAGGCCGGAGATCACGCCGGATACATGCGATAACGGTCTTGAAGCTGTCAATATGTGTAAAAAGAAGAAGTATGATCTTATCCTGCTGGACCATATGATGCCTGACCCTGACGGTATTGAGACGCTCGGTATCATACGTAATGATCCGGACTCCTTAAATCGAGAGACTCCCGTTATCGTGCTTACCGCAAATGCCGTAGCCGGGAGCAGAGAGATCTATATGAAGGCAGGGTTTGCTGATTATATAACAAAGCCCATAGAAGCATCCTTCCTGGAACAGACGATCAGGAAGTATCTTCCCGACAATAAAATAATCACAAAATAGGCAAAAGCATTATATTTGTGTTATAATATCATTATGGTATTTATACCCATACGGTATCTGATTTATTCATCATTGGGGGGATGGGTATGGAGAGATACGAATATACTGCGGAAAAGCGGGAGTTTCTTGAAAGTTCGCATATCCCGTTTGCCATATATCAATTCCTGGATGAGCGTGTCATAACGCTTATTGTTTCTGCTGGTTTCTGCAAGCTTTTCAATTACGATGACATAGATAAAGCGTACTATGACTGTGATCATAATATGTATAAGGATACTCATCCGGATGATGCCGCAAGAGTAGCTGACGCCGCATACGAATTTGCCACTAAAGGCGGAAGATATGAGGTCGTATACAGGACACTGAACAGGAGCGGTAACGGCTACAGGATACTGCATGCTCTGGGGGAACACTTCACTACGGATGGCGGACTGCAGCTGGCGCAGGTATGGTATATGGATGAGGGCTCGTATGTACCCGGCGATGAATCGGATGAGGATGAGTTCCACAGGATGCTTAATTCGGCTCTTCGTAAAGAGAGCATGATCAAGGCCAGCTATTATGATTATCTTACGGGTCTTCCCAGTATGACTTACTTCTTTGCACTGGCTGATTCAGGCTGTAAGGCAATGATAGACATGGGCATCAAGCCCGTATTCCTCTTCATGAACCTGACAGGGATGAAGTTCTTTAATCATAAGCACGGGTTTGCTGAAGGAGATACGCTTCTGCGTTCCTTCGCATCACTCCTTATGAGACACTTCGGCAATGAGAACTGCTGCAGATTCGGGCAGGATCATTTCGCCATATACACCGATGAATCCGGAATAGAAGATGTATTGCATGAACTCTTCAGGGAATGGCAGAGTACCAATAACGGCAAGTCACTTCCGGTGAGAGTCGGCATCTATCTCAATCATGAGAGGAATGCTGATATAAGTATCGCCTGTGACTGCGCAAAGCTTGCCTGTGATACTCTGCGCAACACCTATGTCTCAGCCATAAGCTACTATAATAAGGCATTGCAGGATGAGGAGGACAGGCAGCACTATATTGTATCCAATCTTGAGAGGGCTATATCCGAGAGATGGATCAATGTGTATTATCAGCCTATAGTAAGAGCAACAAGCGGAAGAGTGTGTGACGAAGAAGCTCTGTCGCGCTGGATAGATCCGGTCAACGGTTTTCTTTCACCGGCTGACTTCATTCCGGTACTGGAGGAAGCAGGGAATATATATAAGCTCGATCTGTATGTGGTCGAGCGGATAATCGATAAGATCAAGGCCATAGAAAAGGCAGGCCTTCACGTGGTACCACAGTCCGTCAATCTCTCGAGAACGGATTTCGATGCCTGCGATATCGTAAGCGAGATATGCAGACGCATGGATAGTGCAGGCATAAGTCATGATCTTCTGACCATTGAGATCACCGAGAGCAGTGTGGGAACCAACTTCGAGTTCATGAAGAAACAGGTGGAGAGATTCCGTAACCTGGGATTCAAGGTCTGGATGGATGACTTCGGAAGCGGTTATTCATCCCTTGATGTGCTTCAAGGTCTTAAGTTTGATCTTATCAAGTTTGATATGAGGTTCTTACAGCAGCTTGAAGAAGGCGAGAACGGCAGGATCATCCTTACGGAGCTTATGAGGATGGCAACGGCTCTCGGACTGGAAACAGTATGTGAAGGTGTAGAGAAAGAAGAGCATGTCGAATTCTTAAAAGAGATCGGATGCTGCAAGCTGCAGGGATATTACTATACTAAGCCTCTTCCGCTTGATATGATCTTTGAGAGATATAAGAACGGGACTCAGATCGGATTTGAAGATCCGGAGGAATCATTGTATTATGAGTCCCTCGGCAGGATCAATCTGTATGATTATGCGACCATAGCCGGTGAGGGTGACAACAGTCTCCAACACTATTTCAATACACTTCCGATGTCCATATTGGAACTGCGTGGTGACAGGATATGCGTCACCAGATCCAATCAGGCATATCGTGACTTTATTGAGAGGACGAGCGTAAAGGTCAGCATTAAAGGGAGCATCAGTCTCGCTGATCTGTCCGATACGATCAGGTCTGTATTCTTAAGCTGTATGTCTGAAGAAAGTGCAGAAGGTAAGGCCATATACCTGAATGAGAGACTTCCTGACGGTTCCATAGTTCATACGATATTCAAGCGTGTGGCGGATAATCCCAAGACAGGCAGCATAGCCATAGCCTTTGTGGTGATCAATATCACTGAAGACGATGAAGAGATAGCTTATTCCAATATAGCCAGGGCTCTGGCGGCGGATTATACCAATCTCTTCTATGTGAACCTTAAGACGGAAGAGTATATCGAATATTCATCAAAACCCGGTGAGTTCTCCATGGCCGCAGAGAGAAGAGGAAATAGATTCTTTGAAGCATGTGCCGAGGATGCGTGTAAATATCTTCACAAAGATGATGTGGACGAGTTCCTTGAAGCCTTCAGTAAGTCGAAGGTGCTGGCGGCCATTGAAGAGCGCGGAACATTTTCGCTCATATACCGGATGCTGCTCAATGGAGAGCACGTATGTGTCAATATGAAGGCGATGCGGATGGATACCGATGATGATCACATAGTCATAGGCGTCAGCCTGGTCAACAGCTAGAACTTTATCTGTCATAATATCTATACAACTCTGCCGGATTTCTGTTATTATATATCAGGATTCGAGGAGAGGCATAATATGTTACTAAGCGAATTGAAGCCGGGAACAGGTGCACAGCTCATAGTCAGGATAGGTACACAGACTCTGGAGTTCTATACCACCGTTACCGAAGTATTTGATAATTGTATATATGTGGAACCCATAACCCAGGATGATAAGGTTATAGGTTTTTCCGCCAAAGGATTGATCCTTGACTTCATAATCACCGATTCTGAGAGTGAGAGAGCATTTCAGTTCAGTAATGTCAAGATAAGAACGATCAAGAATCCCAAGGATGACAAGATATATCATGAGGTAAATGCTGCCGGCGAGGGCAAGCCCATCAACAGAAGAGGGGCCTGCAGAGTCTGGCTGGGCGAGGAAGGCTATGCCAACGTGGGGCTGGGCAGTCCTTCATTTCCCATAACCGTTAAGGATATAAGCGTGAGCGGGATCGCATTCATCTGTGACAGGGACAAGGATATACCGGACGGCTCTATCGTACATGTGAATTTTGTGGATGATCCTACGGGGACCACATTCTCTCTGGCCGCCATCATCGTAAGGAGTATGGAGATGGAAAGATCAAGGATCATGTATGGCTGCAAGCTCAATCAGGAGAGCAATTCCATTGCCAAATTCGTGAATGACAAACAGAGAGAGAAGCTTAAGTCTGCCAGACAGTCCAATCTGGCGGCTTTTGTTGAAGAAAATAATAAGAAATAGGGCAGAGGAACATAAGATATGGATGAAGAGACAAGGAAGGAATATACGATCAACGGGTTTCTCTTCGGTTCCAAGGATGACGTGGAACTGGCCAGGCAGGAACTGTCCTCTGTAAAGTATATAGATACCAAGATACAGAACCGTAAGAGCGATACGATCATGAGCGTATATCAGGCGGCAATAGATCGAAAGATGTTCCGAACCCCGGTAGGCTATGCATATATGCATGATCTCCAGAAGAAGATGGCTTCGATGGGAGTCAGACCCGAGGATATTCCGGGTATACCGCTATACCAGGTATATAACAGCAAGCTTGATGATGAGTTAAAACCAAGAAGCGGGATAACCGTTCCCAAACGCAAAAAAAAGAGTGCGATCATAAGAATGAACAGAAATCTCATCATTATCAATGCGGTTCTCATTCTTTTGATCATTGCGCTTTTTGTGATCAATATAAAGGGCTCAACGCCTACTGTCCTTAATTACAGGAATGCACTCGAGAATGAATATGCCTCATGGGAACAGGATCTTAAGGAAAGGGAGAAGAAGATAAGGGAGAAAGAGAGAGAGCTGGATATTCAGACAGCCCCCCCGAAGGTTATCACAGAATAGACACATATTTGTTGTATTATGACAATATCAGCGAAAGGAAGCGATCATTTTGGATAAGATAACTGTACTTGTGGTGGATGATGAAGAGAGGATGCGCAGGCTCGTGGCGGACTTCCTGGGAAAGAAGGGATATGATGTCATGGAGGCAGGCAACGGCGAAGAAGCGGTAGACTTATTTATGGAACATAGGGATATCGCTCTTATTATTTTGGATGTCATGATGCCGAAGATGGACGGATGGGCCGCGGTCAGGGAGATCAGACAGTACTCCAAGGTGCCGATCATTATGCTCACTGCCAAGAGCGGAGAACATGATGAACTTATGGGCTTTGAACTGGGTGTTGATGAGTATGTGACCAAGCCCTTCAGCCCCAAGGTTTTAGTTGCCAGAGTCGAGGCCATCCTAAGACGTACGACGGGAGAAGCCGGCGCCGATGTGCTGGAAGCCGGAGACATAAAAGTCGATAAATCCGCGCATACGGTGTTCGTCGGGAACAACAGTATCGATCTGAGCTTCAAGGAATTTGAATTGCTCGTTTTTTTCATGGAGAATAAGGGCATAGCCTTGTCAAGGGAGATGATCCTCAATCATGTATGGAATTATGATTACTTCGGAGATGCAAGAACGATCGACACGCATGTCAAGAAGTTAAGGAGCAAGCTCGGAGAGTCGGGCAATGCGATCAAGACTATCTGGGGAATGGGTTACCGCTTCGAGGTATAGGCGTTCATTAAATGATGTGCAACAGAAAATACAGATTTTCCATAAGTAAACAATACTCACTCATATTCATCGGGGTATTTACCGTGGCAATGCTCATGCTCTATGCGGCCAATAATCTGCTGCTGAAGCGATACTATATGCAGAATGAGCAGAGGGAGATAGTTGAGGCCTATAACAGCATCAATAAGGCGGATGAAGAGAATGAATTCGACACCGAGGAATATGACAGTGAGATACTGCATATATGCGAGAAGTATTCCCTTGATATGCTGGTAATGGACAGCAATACGCAGATGATCAAGTTCACGGGCAAGGATGCCAATGCGCTTAAGATGAGGTTGTTTGACAAGATCTTTTCGGACTACTATCCGGAAAACGAGATGGGACCGGGTGGGCCGCCCGACGGGCCGGGAGGCGGCGACTTTGATGAGCCTGAAGAATTGTTGGAGAAGACGGATGACTATATTGTGAGTCTTACGAAGGATACAAGGAGCGGCGGAGAATATCTTGAGATGTGGGGAACGCTTAAGAGCGGCAATATCTTCCTCATCAGGTCCGCTATGGAGAGTATCGACAATACCGTGGCCATAACCAACAAGTTCATGGGATTAGTATCTCTTATCGTCGTTATCGTGAGCGCATGCGTGATCATGCTGGTATCAAAGGGGATAAGCCTGCCCATACTAAGGCTTGCAGAGATATCGGACAGGATGACGAGACTTGATTTTGACGCCAAGTACAAGCCGCGAGGCAATAATGAGATAACGCTCCTTGGCAATAATATCAATAAGCTCTCGGAATCCTTAGAGAGGAACATATCCGAGCTTAAGGGGGCCAATGCAAGGCTCACAAAGGATATCAAAGAGAAGACTGAGATCGATGAGATGAGAAAGGAATTCCTCTCGAATGTCTCGCATGAGCTTAAGACGCCCATTGCCCTCATACAGGGCTATGCGGAGGGCCTGTCCGAAGGGATAATAGATGATCCCGAGAATATGGCATACTACTGCGAAGTCATAGGTGATGAGGCTTCCAAGATGAATGAGATGGTGAAGAAGCTTCTTACGCTCAATCAGCTTGAGTTCGGGGAAGACACGGTGAATATCGAGCGTTTCGACATCGTCGAGGTCATCCATGGGATAGTGAAGACTACGGAGATACTCACCAAGCAGAACGGGATAGACGTAAGTTATCCGGATGCGGGACCGATATATGTATGGGGTGATGAGTATATGACCGAAGAGATCGTCACCAATTATCTGTCCAATGCGATGAACCATTGCGACTATGACAAGAAGATAGACATAGATGTAAGAGATGTTGAAGACGGCAATAAGGTGAGGATCACCGTTTTCAATACGGGTGACAGGATCCCCGAAGAGAGTATCGAACATCTGTGGGAGAAATTCTATAAGGTGGATAAGGCAAGGACAAGGGCATACGGCGGCAGCGGAGTCGGATTGTCGATAGTTGCGGCCATGTGCAGATCGATGGGCGAAGAATACGGAGTGGAGAATTATGACAACGGCGTGGGATTCTACTTCACTCTTGATAAAGCGTGCCACACGGTGGTACAATAATACAGATATGAGCAGAACATTTTTGCATGAAAAAAGAATGAAGAGAATATGTATGACCGTGTCCGTTATATGCCTTGCGGCGATGAATCTGTGCGGGTGCGGTCTTGTTACGATACCGGAACTGACGGAAGAGCAGACGGAGCTGGTAACGGAGTACGCTGCAGGACTTATCCTTAAGTATGATCCGCTTCGTCCCGAATCAGACCTTTTGGATGAAGAGGAGCTTACGAAGCAGTCCGAAGAGGAAGCTCTTAAGAGACAGAGAGAACGTGAGGCCAAGGCGGCTGCGGAGGATTACCTCAATAAGAAAGCCAACGCCGAAAAGGAGAAGCGGAAGGATAAGGAGGAAGACGCCGAGAATAAGGATAAGAACAAAAACAGTGAACCGACAGAAGCAGCTGTCGGAGATCTGGCGCAGTTCTACGGTATGGACGGGTTCAGTATAAGCTATACGGGCTATGAACTTACGGATTCATATCCGACATCGGGAAGTGATATGCTTATGGCCATGGAAGCTACTGAAGGAAAGACTCTGTGTGTCCTTAAGTTCGCGGTGACCAACTCTTCATCGGCAGATACGGTATTTGACATGTTCTACAGAGAACCCAACTTCTATCTGTCCATAGACGGCGGAGAGAAGATACACCAGCAATATACGCTGCTTCTTGATGATATGGCTGCAAGCAATGATACGATCGCGGCGGGTGATACGGTTGAGAGGGTATTGATATTTGAAGTTCCGGGAGATACTTCGGGGATCGGTTCGATGTCCATGCAGGCCAAGAACGGTCAGGGCGAAAAGGGAACAATGATATTGCAATAGGCCGTTTATTCGGTATTTGTGTATTTGGTATGTTAAGGGAGGTGTCCGGCACGGGATGCCTCTTTTTGGACTTTTAACACAGATAATTTTATATTTTTTTAAAGGAAAAGTGCAAAAGGCGCGTAATAATATAATTGGAGGCCATAAATATGGATACGAGTGTTCGCAATAAACTGGAAGACTGGGAAAAAGAATATTTAAGCCCCTATGCGACCTTAAGCGTCAATACCAAAGGCAGGTTAAGGGATGAGGAACAGTGCGACATAAGGCCGGTATTCCAAAGAGACAGGGACAGGATACTGCACAGCAAATCATTCAGGAGACTGAAAGATAAGACGCAGGTGTTTCTAACCCCCGAGGGCGACCACTACAGGACAAGGCTTACGCATACCCTGGAGGTGAGTCAGAACGCACGCACTATAGCCAAGGCTCTTCAGATGAATGAAGATCTTGTCGAGGCCATAGCTCTCGGCCATGATCTGGGCCATACTCCCTTCGGGCATGCGGGCGAGAGAGCGTTAAATGAAGTGTGCTCGCTTGGATTTGCTCACCATGAGCAGAGCCTCAGGCTTGTGGATGTTCTTGAGAAGGACGGCCAGGGCCTGAATCTCACAATGGAAGTGCGTGACGGCATACTCAATCATCAGACCAGCGGTAATCCGTTTACATTGGAAGGCAAGATCGTCCGCATATCGGACAAGATCGCATATATACATCATGACATGGATGATGCCATAAGAGGCGGGATACTTAAGGAAGAGGATGTCCCGAAGGAGATCAGGGATGTGGCCGGTCAGACCACGGGTCAGAGGCTGGATACCTTTATCCATGATGTAGTGGTCACAAGCATGAACAAGCCTGAGATCAGGATGTCCGACGAGGTGGATGATGCGCTTAAGAAGCTCAGACAGTTCATGTTCGAGAGCGTATATACCAATCCGAAGGTCAAGAGCGAAGAGAAGAAGGCCGTCGAACTTGTAAGCACGTTGTACAATCACTATCTTACGCATATAGATGAGCTCCCTGAAGAACTTAAGCTGATGCTTGAAAAGGGACAGGATAAGGAACGCATCGTATGCGATCATATATCATCGATGACGGACAGATATGCCATAGCATTGTATGAGGAATTGTTCATTCCCAAGTCATGGCCGGTCACAAAGTTCTGACTAAGCGGATCCCGGTCGTCCGGTCATTCCGTATGTGCAGTGACCGATCAAAACCTGGAAAGGGGAGTCAATGTATTATCCTGACGACATAGTCGAAGAAGTAAGAGCGAGAAATAATATTGTTGATGTGATATCGGAGCATGTCAGACTGCAGAAGAAGGGCTCGACCTATTTCGGACTGTGTCCGTTTCATAACGAGAAGACTCCGTCATTCTCCGTGTCTCCGGGCAAGCAGATGTATTACTGTTTCGGCTGCGGAGCGGGAGGCAATGTCTATTCGTTTCTGATGCAGTATGAGAATGCAACATTTTCTGAGGCTGTCAGGATGCTTGCCGACAGGGCGGGGATCAAACTCCCTGAGATCGAGATGACTGCCGAGATGAAGAAAGCGGCAGGCGAGAAGACGATACTTCTGGAGATCAACAAGGAGGCCGCGAAGTACTTCTATTATGCATTAAGGAATGAAAACGGCAGAAACGGATATGAATATCTTAAGAACAGGAAGCTTTCCGATGAGACAATGAAAGCGTGGGGGCTGGGATATTCCAATATGTATTCGGATGACCTGGTCAAATACTTAAGGGGAAAGGGCTATTCCGATGAGATGATCGTCAAGGCAGGACTTGCGAGTCATGATGAGAAGAGGGGCACTCACGATAAATTCTGGAACAGAGTGATGTTCCCTATTCAGGATATGAACGGCAAGGTCATAGGATTCGGCGGTCGTGTGATGGGGGACGGTGAACCCAAGTATCTGAACAGTCCGGAAACACCGATTTTTGACAAGAGCCGTAATCTCTACGGACTTAATTTCGCAAGGAAGTCCAGGAAAGGGCGGATGATCCTCTGCGAAGGATATATGGATGTGATAGCCATGCATCAGGCCGGGTTCAATGAGGCGGTAGCATCACTCGGAACCGCATTTACTTCCGGACAGGCCGCGATCTTAAAAAGGTTCACGGATAACGTGATACTGTCATATGACAGCGACGGGGCCGGGATTAAAGCGGCAGTAAGAGCCCTCGGGATACTGAGGGAAGCCGGTATGAGCGGGAAGGTGCTCGACCTTAAACCTTATAAAGATCCTGATGAGTTCATCAAGAATGAAGGGGCTGAAGCATTTGAAGAAAGGCTTAAGAAAGCCAGGAACGGATTCTACTTTGAAGTGGACGTCGAAGCAAGGGCGCATGATCTCAATGATCCGGACGGCAAGACGGCTTTCCACAGAGAGATAGCACGTAAGCTGTGCGCATTCAGTGATGAGGTGGAGCGGAACAACTATCTGGAAGGGATATGCAGGGAGTATTCCGTTTCGGCTGAGGCTATGAGAAAACTCGTGATCTCGGTGGCGGGTCAGACGGGACTCAGTAAGCCGCCTGCACCGAGGCCCAAGTCGACTGCGGCTCCAAAGGAGACGGCACAGGACGGAGTGAAAAAGACTCAGAGGATGCTCATTACGTGGCTTGTAGAAGAGCCTGAGATATATCCGAAGATAAGCGAATATATAGGCCCTGAGGATTTTACCGATGAACTGTACGGAAAGATCGCGGAGGCAGTGATAAAAGGGATAAGGAACAATGACCTTAATCCGGCGGCACTCATATCAGGGTTTGAAGATGAGGAAGACCAGCGGGAAGTGGCTGCGATCTTCAATACCAAGATGACCGGATTAAACGGTATGCCGCTTGAAAATGAATCGCTGACATCCAGAGAGAGAACTCTTAAGGATATCGTGGTAAAGATAAAAGAAAACAGTTACGAGTATCGTTCGAGAAACCTCGGCGCTGATGTCACTTCGCTTGACGATGTGATAAAAGGCAAGAAACAGTTGGAGAAGCTGAAGGTTACGGACATACATCTTGATCAATAAACATAGCTGAGAGGAGAAAAAGATGGCAAGAAAAAAGGCAGTTAAAGAGGCGCCCGAAGTAGTCGAGGAGACACTTGATGCCGAAGATCTGGAGGATATGGACTTCGATGGTGATCAGTTAGATGATCTGGATCCCGGTGATGATGATCTTGATGCGGAGTTTACGGATGAAGATTATGATGACGAAGAGCCGGATATCACCAAGTACGGTGATAAGATCAAGATCCTCGTAGATGCGGCCAAGAAGAAAAAGAGCGAACTTGAATACAAGGAAGTCAGGGATCAGTTCATGGAAGAGCAGTTAAGCGACGAGGAATTCGACAAGATCCTCGAAGCGCTCGACAGCAACGGTATCGACGTTCTCAAGAAGGAAGTCGAGGATATCGATGATGAACTGATCGACGATGATGATGTCGTACTCACGGATGAAGACGAGGTCGATGTGGAGAATATCGATCTGTCCGTTCCGGAAGGCGTGAGCATCGAAGATCCCGTAAGGATGTACCTTAAGGAGATCGGCAAGGTGCCGCTCTTAAGCGCTGATGAAGAGATCGAACTGGCCATGAGAATGGAAGAGGGCGATGAAGAGGCCAAGAAGAAACTGGCTGAAGCCAACCTGCGACTTGTGGTGAGCATCGCCAAGAGATATGTGGGCAGAGGAATGCTGTTCCTTGACCTTATACAGGAAGGCAACCTCGGTCTTATCAAGGCGGTTGAGAAGTTTGATTATCGTAAGGGCTACAAGTTCTCTACCTATGCGACATGGTGGATCAGGCAGGCCATCACGAGGGCCATCGCCGATCAGGCGCGTACCATACGTATCCCTGTTCATATGGTTGAGACGATCAACAAGCTTATAAGAGTATCGAGACAGCTCTTGCAGGAGCTCGGCCGCGAGGCGACTCCCGAGGAGATCGCTGCCGAGATGAACATGCCCGTAGAGAGAGTAAGAGAGATACTCAAGATATCTCAGGAGCCCGTATCTCTCGAGACTCCGATAGGCGAGGAGGAAGACAGCCATCTGGGTGACTTCATTCAGGATGACAATGTTCCGGTGCCTGTTGATGCGGCGGCATATACTCTTTTAAGAGAGCAGCTTGAGGAAGTGCTGAATACGCTTACCGACCGTGAAAAGAAGGTGTTAAGCTTAAGATTCGGTCTCGAAGACGGCAGAGGACGTACGCTTGAAGAAGTCGGTAAGGAATTCAATGTAACCAGAGAGCGTATCAGGCAGATCGAGGCCAAGGCTCTGCGTAAGCTGCGCCATCCCACAAGAAGCCGTAAGCTTCGTGATTATCTTGACTGATGATCAAGCGGTAAGCATATATGAATCTTGGTAAGAGAATGAGCATGAACGCCTCTATGGTGCCAAACGGCTCAAGGGTGGCGGATATAGGATGTGACCACGGTAAGCTGTCGGTATATCTCGTGGAAAAAGGAATAGCGACTGAAGCAGTGGCATCCGATGTTGCCGAAGGCCCACTTAGGCGGGCACAGGAGACGGTTAAGCAGGCCGGACTTGGCGATAAGATACATATAAGACTCGGATACGGCGCAGAGACCATAGGCTTGGATGCAGACGGCAGACCTGAAGTGGATACGGCAGTTATGGCAGGTATCGGCGGCATGCTGGCTCTTGACATAGTAAAGAGAAGCATCGATTTATTCAGAGCACTTGACTGTTTCATCATCCAGGCTCAGTCCAATCTCGATACGATGAGGGAAGAACTCGATGCCATGGACTTTGTCATTACTGATGAAGAAATGGCCTTTGAGGACGGCAAGTTTTATACGGCCATTAAATATGTGCCGGCAGAGAAGTGTGAAGCGGCAAATGCATATGGGGACGCGGGAGAAGATATGACACACGTGTCATATTGTTACACCCGCCATGATGATTTTGTGCATTCAGAGACTGTCCGTGGCGGGAGCCTAGATGAGGCGGATCTTCTGTACGGACCGATATTAAGGCGTAAGGCTCCTGTTGTATTCAAGACATATCTTACTCGTGAACAGAGTGTGTGTTCCGGTATCCTTGCAAACCTTGAGGGAACGGATAACGGAGCGAAGATAAAAGAGATCAGGGGCAGACTGGAGATAATAGCAAAAATACTTGACGGGCGTGATGACCGGTAAGGAGGGAAAATGGCAAAACTGACTATTGACGGAAAGGTTATTGAAGTAAAGGAAGGTACCACATTCGAGGAAGTGGTATCGGATTACCAGAAGGAATACGGCGGCAGGATCGCACTGGTCACGGAAAACGGCAAGATCATGGAACTCAGCAAGACCGTGAAGGAAGATGCCGTGATCGAATTTATCCTTATAAGCGATGTTATCGGACATAAGACATATGAACGTACCGCAACGATGATCTTTATGAAGGCTCTGGCGGATGTCATAGGCGACCCTATTAAGGCGGAAGCCAAGGTGGAATTCGTCATCGGAGACGGAACCTATATCTCCGTTAAAGGCGACTATAAGGCGGATGATGAGACCGTGGCGGCTGTCGGTAAGAGGATGAGAGAGATAACGGATGCCGATATCCCCATCACCAAGAAGAGTTATCCTATAGATAAGGCTCTGGAGCTTTTCAAGGCGCAGGGCATGGATGATAAGGTGAGACTCTTTAAGTACAGACAGAGTTCTGCGGTCAATGTATATACCATAGACGGATACCATGATTATTATTACGGCTATATGTTCCCAAGTACCGGATATATCAAGTACTATGAAGTAATGCCTTATGAGGACGGGTTCCTTCTTCTCATGCCTGACAGAAGGGAGCCTGAGAAGCTCAGGACATTTGAACCCAGACAGAAGCTGTTCGCTGCACTTAAGCGTACAACCGACTGGAGCCTTCAGATGAACGTGGGCACCGTAGGCGATCTTAACGATCAGATATGTGCGGGCAATATGGAAGACATCATCCTGGTACAGGAGTCACTTCAGGAGAGAAGAATAGGAGAGATAGCCACTGAGATAGTTGCGCGCGGAGGAGTTAAGTTTGTCATGATAGCCGGACCTTCTTCTTCGGGTAAGACTTCGTTCTCACACAGGCTTTCCGTTCAGCTTAAGACACACGGTCTTAAGCCTCATCCTATAGCGCTTGATAATTACTTCGTGGACAGGAAGTACACCCCGAGAGATGCCAAGGGAGATTATGACTTTGAGTGTCTTGAGGCCATTGATGTTGAGCAGTTCAATAAGGATATGTTAAAGCTCTTAGCAGGTGAAGAAGTGGCTATGCCCACATATAACTTCATGACCGGTGAGAGAGAATACAAGGGCAACACGCTTAAGCTTGAGCCTGATGACATCCTTGTCATAGAGGGCATACACGGATTGAACGGAAAGATGAGTTATGCGCTTCCGGATGAGAGTAAGTTCAAGATATTCATAAGCGCACTCACGACGATCAATATAGATGATCACAACAGGATCCCGACGACAGACGGAAGACTCTTAAGACGTATGGTAAGAGACTACAGGACACGAGGCGCATCGGCAAAGAGGACAATTCAGATGTGGCCCAATGTCCGCAAGGGTGAAGAAGAGAACATTTTTCCCTTCCAGGAGGAAGCGGATGTAATGTTTAATTCCGTGCTCATATATGAGCTGGCCGCACTTAAGCAGTATGCCGAGCCCATACTCTACAGTATTAGCAAGGATGAACCCGAGTACTATGAAGCTAAGAGGCTGCTTAAGTTCCTCGGATACTTCTTAAGTATCCCTACCGATACGCTTCCCAACAATTCAATCGCAAGGGAGTTCGTCGGAGGCTCTTGCTTCCCTGTTTGAAAAATGATGCCGATGCATCACTTTTCAAACCAGTCATTTGTGACAGTAGTCACAAATGACACAGAAAGCGGATGAGAAATCGCCTTCGCGAATTTCTCATCCGATCAGATTGGAGGATAATATGACTAAAATTGACATTGTGTCCGGATTTCTGGGCGCAGGAAAGACTACACTGATCAAAAAGCTCTTAAGCGAAGCTCTTAAGGGCGAGCAGGTCGTACTCATCGAGAATGAGTTCGGCGAGATAGGCGTGGACGGAGGATTCTTAAAGGAGGCAGGTATAGAGATAACCGAGATGAACTCGGGATGTATCTGCTGTTCTCTTGTCGGAGACTTTGCAACGGCACTTAAGGAAGTGCTTGAAAAGTATCATCCCGAGAGGATACTCATCGAGCCTTCGGGAGTGGGTAAGCTCTCAGATGTAATGAAGGCCGTACAGAATGCGGGACTTGAGGGAGCGGCACTTAACAGCGCAGTTGCTGTAGTGGATGCTTCAAAGGCCAAGATGTATATCAAGAACTTCGGTGAGTTCTTCATCAATCAGATAGAGCATGCAGGTACCATAATCTTAAGCCGTACCGGCATCATCTCCGAAGAAAAGCTTAACAAAGCCATAGAGCTTATAAGAGAGCATAATGACAAGGCTACGATAGTCACGACACCGTGGGAGAAGGTGGAAGGATCCGCGATACTTGAGACCATAGAGGGAGCCAAGGACTTGGAGAAGGAGCTCCTCGAGCAGGTCATGAGAGAGCATGATGAACATGAGCATCATCATCACGACCATGATCATGATGAGCACGATCACGATGAGCATGAACACCTTCATCACGACCATGATGAGCATGAGCACGAGCACCATCACCATGACCATGATGAACACGACCATGACCATGAGCATCATCACGACCATGACCATGACGAGCATGAACACCATCATCATGACCATGACGGGCACTGCAGCTGCGGTCACGATCACGGTCATGAAGGACATCATCATGCTGATGAGGTATTTGACAGCATAGGATTCGAGACGGCCAAGGCATATGCCAAGGCGGATATAGAGAAGATCCTGGAAGCGCTTGAGGATGATGACGAGTACGGAATGGTACTTAGGAGCAAGGGTATTGTCGCATGCTCCGATTCGGATGAGTGGATACACTTTGACTACACTCCGGGTGAGATCAATGTCAGATACGGCAAGGCTGATGTCACGGGCAAGATAGTTGTCATCGGCGCTGATATCAAGGAAGATGCGGTAAGGGAGTTGTTTGCATGATACCTGTATACATGATCAACGGCTTTTTGGAGAGCGGAAAAACAGAGTTCATCAACTATACGCTGGCCCAGCCTTACTTTCAGACAATGGGGCGGACACTTCTTATCCTCTGTGAAGAGGGAGAGAATGAGTATGATGAGAAGCTGTTAAAGAAGACCAGGACTTACGTGGAGCCCATAGAAGAAGAGGAGGACTTTACACCCGAGGCACTTAAGTATCTTGAGAAAAAGATCAATCCCGACAGGGTGATAATAGAGTTCAACGGCATGTGGAATCCGAAGAACATCGTCCTTCCTGCAGACTGGAAGCTCGAGCAGCAGATAACAACGATCAATGCCGCTACTTTTCCGATCTACTATACCAACATGCGCTCGCTTGTGGCTGAACATGTCAGGAACAGTGAGATGATAATCTTCAACCGCTGCGACGGAATAGACGATCTGGCAAGCTACAAGCGCAATGTCAAGGCAGTCAATTCCGCAGCGGAGATAATATTCGAGGATAAGGACGGAGAGGTCAACGTAAGCCTTGCCGAGGAACTGCCCTATGATATTGACGCTCCGGTCATAGAACTTGACGATAAGGGATATGCGATCTGGTATATCGATATCATGGACAATATGGAGCGCTACGACGGCAAGACCATCGAATATATCGGCAATGTCATAAAGCCGCCGGGAATGCCCTCAGATGTGTTCGTCCCGGGCAGGATGGCTATGACCTGCTGTGCCGAGGACATGGCATTTTTGGGCTTTATATGTAAGTGGGACAGGGCTAAGGATATACCCGAGAAGGAATGGGTCAGAGTCAGAGCGACTGTTAAGCTTGAGAATGAAGCGGCTTACCAGGGAATGGGACCGGTACTGCATGCACTGAGCGTCAAGACGGTCAAGGCTCCGAAGGAACCCGTCATAGACTTCAGCACCCTGTAAAGACATCCGTTGTTTGCCCGGGAGATACTGTAATGCTTGGATATACATTCATTCAATGGCTTTTCTTTTTCTACATCTACTGCATGATAGGATGGGTGTGGGAATGTACATATTGTTCGATAGTTGAGCGTCATCTGACAAACAGAGGCTTCATGAAGGGTCCGGTGATACCGATATACGGATGCGGGACCACGGTGATGCTGATCGTATCATCACCGTTTAGGGAGAACCTGTATCTGACATTTATCGCGGGCGCGATAGGTGCCACATTGCTCGAGTTCGTGACGGGTGTCGCAATGGAGGCACTGTTTAAGGTCAGGTACTGGGATTATTCCAATGTGCCGCTTAATCTCAAGGGATATGTGTGCGCGCCGGTGGCTCTGGTCTGGGGAACGTTTGCGGTTCTGCTCACGCGTTACATACATGTGCCGGTTGAGAGACTGGAAGCATCGATACCTGCCGGTTACGAGCAGCCGCTTGTACTGGTCTTTACTGTGTTGTTTGTGGCTGACTTTGCATTGTCGGTCAAGGCTGCACTCGACTTCCGCGATATCCTCATACGTCTGGAAGCCATCAAGGCCGAAGCAGAGCGCATGCAGAAACGTGTTGATGTTCTGCTTGCGGTTGCCGAAGATGAAAAAGATAAGTGGGTGGACAGAAGAGTCCTTCAGATATCGGAACTGTTAGGGTCAATTGAGAATGTGCTGAATGCGGCCAAGGATAAGATCTCCATACCGGAGAGCGCCAGGGAAGAACTTGCCGAACTCCGTACAAAAGCTATCCTCTTAAAAGACAGAGTCATTCAGTTATACAGTTTCAGGGATAAACTTAACCGGCTCATTGTAAAGAGCAACCCCAACATGGTATCCAAAAAGTTCCAGAACAGTCTTAATGAACTGAAGGAATACTATAATAATATTAAGTCAACTAAATAAAATATTGTGAGGCGGATGATCGCGGGTCCGTATGGACACGAGGAAAGTCCGGGCTTCGCAGGGCAGGATGCCGGATAACGTCCGGCGGAGGTGACTCCCGGGCCAGTGCAACAGAAAATAACAGCTGAACTCTACGGAGATGCAATGTTGAAAAGGCGGTGTAAGAGACCACCGTGCGGCCGGTAACGGACGCAGCCGTGTAAACCCCATCCGAAGCAAGACCAAATAAGGAGACCATGAGGCGGCCCGTCTCGTCTCCGGGTAGGTTGCTTGAGGCGGTCGGTAACGATCGTCCTAGATAGATGATCATCTTAAATGACAGAACCCGGCTTACAGCCTCACAATATATAGTTGACATAACGAAACGGCTCCTTTATAATACAATATGGTGAGGTTATGCGCCTCAAGACCAATATATTTAGTAGGATAGAGGGGTAACAGGATGAAGTGTCCATTTTGTAATCATGAGAACACCAGGGTTATAGACTCAAGACCGGCAGATGAGAATAATTCGATAAGAAGAAGGAGAGTCTGCGATGAGTGCGGTAAGAGATTCACGACCTATGAGAAGGTTGAGACCATTCCGCTCATAATCATCAAAAAGGATAATAACCGTGAGGCATATGACAGATCCAAGATCGAGAGCGGAGTGCTGCGTGCTTGTCATAAGAGACCTGTAAGTGCCGCTGATATCACGAAGCTGGTGGATGAGGTTGAGCTTGAGATATTCAATCTCGAAGAGAAGGAGATACCAAGCGATAAGATCGGAGAGATTCTCATGACCAAGCTTAAGGCACTTGATGAAGTTGCCTACGTAAGATTTGCTTCAGTATACAGAGAGTTCAAGGACCTGAATACCTTCATGGATGAGCTCAAGAAGGTTATGTCAGGTAATTGATCTATATATGACAACTTAATAGTTGGAGAACCTATACAATAGGTATCGTATCTCAAGTGATAACCCGAATGGGAGAGAGGAGACAATTATGAAGAAACTCTATTTACTCTTCGTATCGGCACTTGTACTCACAATGACTGCTGCACTGTGCGGATGCGGAGGTGGCAAGGCAGGTGAGGGCGACGCGATTACTGTTGGTATTCCTCAGGACATTGAAGACAGTCTTGACCCCCACACGGCAGTGGCGGCAGGAACCAGAGAAGTATTGTTCAATATGTTCGAGGGACTGGTAAAACCAGATAGCAGTGGTGATCTCAAACCCGCAGTGGCCAGTGATTATGTCATTGATGATGAGGGCAAGACCTATACGTTTACGTTAAGGGATGGTATAACCTTCCACAATGGTGCACCTGTTACGGCGGACGATGTGATCGCATCCATCAAAAGGTGTGCCGATACCGCGGGCGGTGATCCGTTGGTAGCGGCATTTTCTAATATTGCGGATATATCTAAGCAGGATGACAAGACCGTAGTCATCACTCTTAAGGAGCCTGATACGGACTTCTTATGCAATATGACGACAGCCATTCTTCCGGCTGACAATATCGACAATACAGCGACAAACCCCATAGGTACGGGTCCGTACATGTATGTATCCAGAAGTCCTCAGGAGAACATAGTCTTGAAGAGATATGACGGATACTGGGGAGAGAAGGCATATATAGAGAATGTCACATTCAAGATCATAGCCAATCCTGACACTATTGTCATGAACCTTGAAGGCGGCTCCGTGGATATGTTCCCCAGAGTGACATCCGCACAGGCAGCTCAACTGTCGGATAACTTCGAGATCATGGAAGGAACGATGAACCTGGTACAGGCACTGTATCTCAATAACGCAGTAGCTCCGTTTGATGATGTCAGAGTACGTCAGGCTCTGTGCTATGCGATCGATCCCAAGGAGATAATGGACTATGCCTTTGACGGAAGAGGCTCGGAGATAGGGTCGAGCATGTTCCCTTCATTCGGCAAGTACTTTATGCCGGAGCTTAATGACACGTACAACCGCGATGTCGAGAAGGCCAAGGCACTTCTTACCGAGGCAGGATATCCTGACGGCTTTGAGTTTACGATCAAGGTTCCGTCCAATTATACCCAGCACGTGGACACGGCTCAGATCCTTAAGGAAGAGTTTAAGGAGATCGGTGTCACGGCCGATATCGAGCTCATCGAGTGGAACTCATGGCTTTCTGATGTATATTCCGGAAGAGAGTATGAGGGTACGGTCATCGGTGTGGATGCATCCACACTCAGTCCGAGAGCCCTGTTAAGCAGATTTGAGTCAACTGCGGGCAATAACTTTGTTAACTTTAGCAGTCCTGAATATGATGCAGCATACAAGGCAGCCGTATCGAGCACGGATGATGCCACACAGACTGAGAACTATAAGAAGTGTGAGACCATACTGGCCGAAGAAGCAGCCAATGTATATATACAGGACCCTGCGGAACTCGTAGCTATCAACAAAAAGTTCACGGGATATGAGTTCTATCCCCTGTATGCACAGGATATAAGTAAGATAAGACTCGCCAAGTAGAATGACAAATATACTTAAGAAGATAATCAGTTCAATACTGACCATACTGGTAGTAGCCTGTCTCGTATTCCTTGCTTTTGCCGTTATACCCGGTGATCCGGCCGTGGCAAAGCTCGGAACACAGGCTACGCCTGAGAAGTTAAGCGCCTTAAGACATGAGATGGGACTTGATGTCCCTCTCATAAGGCGCTTTCTTACGTGGATAGGAGGAGTCGTAAGAGGAGACTTCGGCAGTTCCTACAGTTACAGCATGCCGGTGACCAGGCTCATCGCGGACAAGCTGCCTGTGACGGTCATCCTCACGCTGTATTCCTTCATACTCATGATCTTTACATCTGTCACTGTCGCCATACTTGCGGCCAGAAGAGAGAATTCGGTGCTTGACAGGACCACGCAGGTGATCACTCAGATGACCATGTCTGTGCCCCCGTTTTTCGGCGGGATAATCATAACCCTTATATTCGGACTGGGACTTCATCTGTTCGCGCCCGGAGGATATGTATCCTACAAGTCGGATATGGGACGGTTCCTGGGATATATGTTCTGGCCCGCCCTGGCCATAGCGCTTCCTAAGGGGGCGATGGCATTCAGCCTTTTGTATTCGGGACTTACGGCTGAGAAGAAAAAGGATTATGCGAGAACCGCGTACAGCAGGGGCAACAGCACGAGGGATGTTTTCTACAGGCATCTGCTTCGTAATGCATGCATCCCGGTCGTGACATTCTTCGGAATGGCTCTTGCGGATATGATAGCGGGCTCCATCGTTATAGAGCAGGTATTCGGTATCCCCGGACTTGGAAGGATACTGCTTACTTCGATACAGAACAGGGATTATCCTGTGGTTGAAGCGATCATCGTATGCATCGCAATACTTGTGACGGTATCCAATCTGCTCGTGGATATCTTATACAGAGTGATAGATCCGAGGACGGTCATATCGGAATGAATAACAGGAAGAAGATAAAGGATTTTAACTTAATAGCGGGTTCGATACTTGCGGCCATAGTCATAATCCCCGCACTCATAGGCCTGTTCTGGACTCCTTACAACATAGAGGCCATGGACAATGCCCTTAAGCTTGCGGGAAGTTCTGCGGCTCATCCGATGGGCTGCGATAACTTCGGCAGAGATATACTAAGCCGTATAATGGCAGGGAGCAGTACCACTCTGTTGATAGGCTTAGGTACGGTACTTATCGGTGCCGCGGCAGGTACGATAATAGGTGCTCTGACGGGTTATTACGGCGGCCTCATTGATGACATATTCATGCGTTTTAATGATGTGATGTTCTCATTCCCGAGCCTGCTTCTTGCTCTCGTGTTCGTGGCAGTAATGGGTTCGGGCAGGATACAGCTTCTATTGGCTTTGGGCCTTGCTTTCATACCAAGCTATGTGAGGATTGTCAGAGCCGAATATGTAAGAGCCAGGAACCTTGATTATGTCAAGAGTGCCAAACTTGCGGGTGCAAGTGACATGCGTGTCATGTTCGTGCACATACTGCCCAATATCATAAGAGTGCTCATCAACTCGATCCTCATAGGTTTTAACAATGCGGTACTTGCTGAGGCGGGCTTAAGCTTCTTGGGCATAGGCGTTCAGCCGCCGAATGCCTCCTTGGGCAGAATGCTTGCCGATTCTCAGACCTATCTCTTCGGCAAGCCGGGTATGGCTATAGCCCCCGGAATTACGCTTATAATAATGGTGCTGGGAATTTCTCTTCTCGGCAAGAGCAAGATGATCTCGGAGTAGGAATATGCTGTTACATGTAGAAGATCTCAATATAGAATTTCATGATCATATAATTCCCGAAACTGTGGTGTTTGATTTTGACCTTGATATGGAAGAGGGCGAGATCGTAGGGCTTGTGGGCGAGTCCGGCTCGGGCAAGTCCATGTCGGCACTGGCGATCGCGGGACTTTTAAGCCGCCATGATGCGCGTAAGAGAGGCAGTATCGTATTCGAAGGCATCGATATCCTCAACTGTCCCAGAGAGATCCTTAGAGGACTCCAGGGCGATGAGATCAGCATGATCTTCCAGGAGCCCATGACCAGCCTCAATCCGGTCAAGAAGGTGGGGTGGCAGGTTGAGGAAGCCATGCGCATACATAAGAATGCTGCGCCTGATGAGAGAAAAAAGAGGGCGATCGAGGTCCTGACCCACGTAGATCTTCCCGACCCGGAGCGGGTGTACAACTCCTATCCGCATGAACTGTCGGGCGGCATGAGACAGAGAGTCATGATAGCGGCAGCCATGATCAACACGCCGAAGCTGCTCATCGCAGACGAACCGACGACGGCGCTGGATGTGACGGTTCAGGCAGAGATAGTTAAGCTCCTTAAGAGGATCAATAAGCAGCATAACACCGCGATACTTTTCATCTCTCACGACTTAAGCCTTATAAGGCAGCTGTGCCAAAGGGTGCTCGTGATGAAGGGTGGATATGTCGTGGAGAGCGGTCCGACGGAAGAGATATTCAGTTCACCTAAGGAAGAGTATACAAAGCATCTGATAGAGTCGATCCCCAAGGTCGATCTGTCATAGACAGTATCGCGTAGAACAGCGCGGATAAAAGCGATTAGAACAGCGCGGATAAAAGCGCGGAGGCTGCAGCGCCGGGTGTCATGTAAGCTGCAGCGGAAGATAAGGAAGCATATGGCCAATATACTTGAAGTCAGGGATGTTCATGTCTCGTTTTTGGAGCAGAGACGTTCGATCTTTGACAAGCGTAACAGAATAGAGGTGCTTAAGGGTATAAGCTTAAGCATTGGCGAGGGCGAGATCGTAGGCCTTGTGGGTGAATCGGGCTGCGGCAAGTCGACGCTTGCCAAAGTTATCTTAGGCCTTGTTAAGCCCGACAGCGGAGAGGTGATCCATGGGAGTAAGCATCCACAGATGATATTCCAGGATCCCTACAGCAGTCTTAACCCTGCCAAGACGATAAGGTTCATCTTGGAAGAACCGCTTAAGAACATGACGGACTTAAACCCTGAAGAGAGACTGGCCAAGGCTTCGCAGAGACTTATGCAGGCGGGCCTTGATGAGAAGTATCTGACTCATAAGCCGTCTGAACTCTCAGGCGGACAGAGGCAGAGAGTATGCATAGCGGAGAGCCTTATGATGGATCCGAAGCTCCTTATAGCGGACGAACCCGTATCGGCTCTTGATGTTACGATACAGGCACAGATACTTAAGCTCTTAGATGACCTTCAGGAGAATCTCGGTCTGTCAATACTGTTCATATCTCACGATCTGAGAGTCGTATATCAACTTTGTGACAGGGTTATGGTCATGAAGGACGGAGTGATAGTGGAAGAGGGAGATATCAAGGAAGTCTACAGAAATCCCAAACATGAGTATACGAAACAGCTTCTTACCGCCTCGGGAATCTTATGATTATTAAATCAACAGATCAAAATCGTCTTATTTTAGACCTAAAGATTTGTTACACACGGTCCGATATAATTAGTGTAACACAGGATGAAAGATTTCTAACGACTCATTGCAAAGGCAATTTCGTCGAGAAATCATATTCATCCCAACGTTTCGCCGGAGGCGAAACGACAGGTTGTTGAGGACACGTGATTATGGGAATATATGATGTAGGATACGGCGGCTTCGGCGCCTTCCAGAACAACATAAGAATAAATGATATCCCCAAGGTTGATCCGGTTAAGCCTGTAAGCGAGGTTAAGCCCGTAGAACAGGAACCCAAGACCACCGTTGATATTCAGGAGATAGACAACCGTCCCAGAGTCAATACTCCCGATGAAGTTGCACTTGGATTTAACAGAGGAGATGATCATTCTTATATCGGATCAGAGAAAGATATAGAGAAGCTCGATGTGGCAAAGGCCATCTCTTCAATGCAGCAGGACAGCGTTCTTCAGGAATACAATTACTTCGTGGGCAGCCCGGGTAACGTATTCAGTTCAGAAGACGGTACAGTAATAACGAAATAACCTATACCCCTTAAATAAATTCATTTTTTCTCCCTCCCTTTTAAGATATCCGCCGCTCCCTCGGCGGATATTTTGATTTTCTTATGTTTCTTTGGTAATATATACATTATGTTTGAGAGATTATTTCCGGATGACTATTATGAATCTGCCTATGTGATACCTTATGAAGAACTGTATGATAAGGGTTACAGAGGCATTATCTATGATATAGACAATACTCTCGTGCCTCACGGAGCGCCGGCTGACGAACGCAGTATCGAACTCTTCAGGCATCTTAAGGACATCGGATTTAAGTGTACGCTTTTATCCAACAACAAGCAGGGCAGAGTGGACATGTTCAATAAGGACGTGAACGTATACTCCATATATAAGGCCTGCAAGCCCTCACCTAAAGGCTATCTGCGGTCGTGCGAGCTCATGGGTACGACTCCGGACACTACGATATCCGTAGGCGACCAGATTTTTACCGATGTATGGGGTGCAAAAAGAGCGGGCATAAGGTCATATATGGTCGACTACATAGATCCGCATGAGGAGATACAGATAATACTAAAGCGCAGACTGGAGTATTTCATACTCAGGGAATACCGAAAAAAACGGGGAAAGAGCAAAAAAGCATAAAATGAAATAATGTGTTGAAAAATGTCGGGACATAGTATAAACTAGTAAAGAATTATTTGTCGAATTATTAGGAGGATAGTGTATGATAGCAGCAGGTGATTTCAGAAATGGAGTTACTATTGAGCTTGAGGGTAATGTATATCAGATCATCGAGTTCCAGCATGTTAAGCCCGGTAAGGGTGCAGCTTTCGTAAGGACTAAGCTTAAGAATATCAAGTCCGGCGGCGTGGTCGAGAAGACATTCAGACCTACCGAGAAGTGCCCCAAGGCCCATGTAGACAGGAAGGATATGCAGTATCTGTATAATGACGGAGATCTCTATTACTTCATGGATCAGGAGAGTTACGAGCAGGTAGCGCTCAACAGCGAGGCTGTAGGCGACGCGCTTAAGTTCGTCAAGGAGAATGAAGTATGTAAGGTATGCTCACACAAGGGAGAGGTTTTCTCTGTTGAGCCGCCGTTATTCGTTGAACTTGTTATAACGGAGACAGAGCCCGGATTCAAGGGTGATACGGCTACGGGTGCTACCAAGCCGGCTACCGTTGAGACAGGCGCTATGGTACAGGTTCCCCTGTTCGTTGATCAGGGCGAGACCATCAAGATCGACACACGTACCGGAGAGTATCTCTCAAGAGTATAAAACGGTCTTGTAACTTAAGGTAAGACGATCAAAAGGCAATGAGTCAAAAGCTCATTGCCCTTTTTTTGTGCGTAAAGAAACAATATATCAGGGAGGTTTATTAAATGGACGATAATATAATGAATTTGGATGATTTCTTAGAAGCGATAAAAGATAAGCTCGGAGAATACTACGGTGATGAATGTAAGGTGACGATCAATACGGTCACCAAGAATAACGGCAATCTCAAGCACGGAGTGACGATCTTGAGGAAGGGCAGTACATCGGCGCCCAATATATATGTTGATGATGCTTATGAGGAATATAAGAACGGCAAGAGCATGGAGAAGGTGACGACGGAGCTCATATGTCTGCGCAACAGGTGCAAGGACGAGATCGACTTTGACGCCGACTCATTCTGCGATTATGAGTGGGTGAGGGAACGTCTGGGGATCAAGCTCGTGAGCAGAGAACGTAACTCCAAGCTTTTAAGCGACGTGCCATACAAGTGCTTCTCGGACCTTGCGATCTTATTCAATGTGGATGTGACCGATGATGAGATCGGTAAGGGGACGATACTTATCCGGAATGAGCACATGTCCATGTGGAACATATCCCTTGACAGGCTCTATGAGGATGCGCTCAGCTCGATGGTCAGAAGGGATCCGCCCTATATGGCCGATATGGTCGATCTTGTGATCGAAATGCTCGAACAGAGAACGGGGACAGACGGATATCAGGGGATTGATGCGGATACGATCCGCAGACAGATGAATGATGATAACGATGACGGGAACCGTATGTATATACTTACGGATCAAAGTAAAATAAACGGCGCTTCAGTTATCGTATATCCGGGGATGCTTGCGGATATCGGGCGAACACTCGGGAGCGATTATTTTGTGCTTCCAAGTTCGATCCATGAAGTGATCATACTTCCTGCAGATCCTGATGAGGACAGGGGAAGCGAACTGTCCGGTTTAGTAAGGGAGATCAATGAGACCAAGTTAAGTCCCGATGAAGTGCTGTCAGATCATGCTTACAGATATCACAGGACTACTAATTGGCTTGAGCCTGTTGCGGAGCAGAAGACGGCTGAGTATTCGTATGAGTACGGTGCCTGACCGGTAATAAAGCGGCCGAAGCATAGACAAGTGCAGTCGGAACATATCTGAAGTCACAGCTGCACGTATAAGGATATTTGATCACAAAGAGGATATAGGTGGCAAGGAGTGTGGTATAGCCGACAAGAAGGAATATACCAAGCTCTCTGTCACCTTGTCTTATATATATGATCGGTCTGACTATAGCAAGAATGGCGCAGATAAAAGCTGTGAGAATGGCGATGACGAAGGCTGCCTGACAGAATAAGAGCATGCCGGATGAGATGTCTTCGGGAAAGGTTTCGCCGAAAAGAGAGGTCTTAAAGAGTATGGACCAGGCATTATGGCAGTATACGGCATTCTCCGAATGGAAAGGGAAACTTATCGAGGACTGCACGGGTAATCCGATGACCTCCGATAAGGGATAGCCCCCGAGGTACTGATTGGATTCAGGCGTGGCCGAAGATATACCGGGCTTAACGGAGAATCTTACGAGGTTGCGGATACTCCAGGATAAGCCTGTGGGAATGGAGATAACCGCAAAGAGAAGATACTCCCTTATGCATCTGCCTGTTTCCCCGGTCTTAAGCGTCCGTACAAAACGGAATAACATCACGGCGCCCATCGGGAAGATAAGAACTGCCACGTTTAACTTGGATATAAGACCTATACCTATGGACAGGGCCATAAAGATAAGATACTTAAGGCTGTGATCTGTCTGTACCCATCTTATGGTCGTATATATGCATAAGAAGCTTAAGAGTGCGGCGAGCATATCGTTGTTGACGGTACCGCTCATATAGATAAGGCCCGGATGGAATGCAACCAGGGCTAACGGGATGATAAGGTTCTTTTCATCGTCCGTAAGACACTTAAGTATAAGAAAAGCCACATACACGGTCAGACAGCCGTATATGCAGGTCGGAAGCTGAATGAACTCATATACGGCGGGTTCGCTGACTCCGAGACCGTGAGCGATATCCACGACAACGGCCGCGATCACATGATGTAAGGGCGGGTGGTAGTATGAGAATATTGAAAAGGGGTCGAAGTCCGGAAGATGCCTGAACTTGGCAATGTACTCCACATATCCGAGATGTCCCGGATTGATGATGCCGTCGTCTAAAAGAGTGGCATAGCCCAGATCGTGCTGGCGCTGCCCGACGGTAGTATTAAGCACATATATAATGCGTATGATAAAAGAAGCACATATGATCAAATATGAATGTAAATATTTTATCCCGGTCTTCATGATATTGTCAGTATAGCATTTTACATACAAGTGGGCAAATGATATACTGATTATATGCGTGCTGGGGATTCCTCTAAGAGGTTTAATAATATAACGAGCGTTATTTTGCTTGCGGTAAGCCTGCTGACTGTTGCATATATCAGCTTATTCACCGCAGGTGATGATATTTGGTACGATGAAGTCTTTTCGATGGGATTCATAAGAGGCGGACTCAGTGATATAGTCGGCCTTACGGCAATGGATGTACATCCGCCGCTGTATTATATCTATCTTAAGGCGGTAACATCACCGGCTGTATATTTCGCCGGAAGCGGGTGTCTTATCCCTGCTGCCAAGATCGCATCGATATTGCCCTGGTTCGGGGTGTTCGCCATGGGCCTTACTTATGTAAGGAAGAGATACGGACTGAGTACGGCCTGTTTTTTCATATTCTTGATGACTGTCATGCCGCAGCTGGCCACGTACTATGTGGAGATAAGGATGTATTCGCTCGGGCTGATGCTCATAACGGGGGCGGTCCTTACGGCTGACAGGATCATGGATAAGGACAGAGATGACAGCATCTTGCTGTGGGTGCTATTCTGTATACTCGGGATAATGACTGCATATACGCAGTATTATGCCTGTATCGGCATAGCCGGTATATATGCGGCGATGCTCGTTATTGCGCTGCTTAGAGGTACGGAGCACAGGGCGAAGATCCGGAAGCTATTGATATGTGCGGTCATATCGGCCTGCGCCTATATTCCGTGGCTCCCTGTCCTTAAGAGCCAGATGAGTCATATAAGCGGCAATTACTGGATCCAGCCGCTGACGCTGCGCAGTATCCCGGGATGCATCAAGTTTATCGTGCTGCCGGTCGCAGAGGTCGATAAGATTCCTTATATACTGGCGGGACTTCTTGTTGTTGCGATCGGATATACATTTATTTGTTTTATACTTAAGAAGGACAGGACGGCGTGGACGGGAGTGATCCTCGGACTGAGTCCTTTGGTGTGTATCATTGCGGCGGGATTCATACTTTCGCTTACGGGGACGCCCATCTTTGTATACAGATATATGGTACCTGCGCTTGGCGGGCTGTGGCTCGTCATTGCCGTCATTGCGGGGAAGGCGCTGGACGGAAGGAAGATCCTGATCCTTATGATCCCGTGTATTGCGGTGGGCGCCATGACCATATACGGCTTTAGGGGCGAGGAAGGCAAGAAAGTTACACAGATGGAGCACGCCGGTGAGGTTATGGCCGGGATGCCTGCAGATTCGGTCATCATCACCAATTTTGATCACGTGACTTCCATAATGGGATACTATATGCCTGATCATAAAGTTTATCTCTATGACGGCGAGGTTGACGGATTGATACCGGCTATGTATGATAGCGTAAGTGATTCACTGGATGATGAGGGAGTAGAGGAACTGGTAAGAAGTGAGAACGATGTTTATTTCCTCGGAAGCTTCAATTCCAGAGAAGATATAGTCGCTGCCTGGAGTGAGACGGGCATTGAAAGCGAACTTATGGACAGCATGTTGATCGAGAGATACTGGATCAATATATACAGGCTGTCTGCAAGATAACATACGGATAATACATCACCGTTAAAGGAACGGACTATCGGAATGAAGAAACTCGGCTTCATAAAAGATACCATAAGAGAACATATGCCGGTTGCGGTTTTCATCGCTGCCATGACCGTGGTATATATAATTACCATGTTTATGAATAAGCCGTGGTATGATGAACTGTATACATATTATTACTTTATCAGCAGGGGGCCTGTATATGCGGCGATCCACTGGCCCGTACCCAATAATCATGTGGGATATTCGGTTCTTTCGGCCTGTCTCGATGTCTTCGGCAATCCTTATATAGGACTCAGAGGTATATCATGTATCGCGGCAGTCGCCAATCTCATCCTTATATATATTTTCGCATGCAGATTTCTTAATAAGTATTTTGCCACGGCAGTGACCGTATTATATGCAGGGACCTATCTCGTCCACAGGCTGTCCGTGCAGGGAAGAGGATATACGCTTGCGGTGACATGCTATCTTGTGGCTTTGATAACTCTGTATAACATCTGTTTCGGGGAACATCTTAAGCGCAACTATGTGATCTTCGGCCTGTCGTTGTGCCTTGGGCTATATATCGTGCCGAGTTCCTTATACTGGGTGCTTCCAACCTGTATAACAGGCGGATTGTTCCTGCTGCTTCGCAAGAACTATAAGAGGTTCTTAAGACTGTTTACTACATCCATGCTTGCGGCGGTTTTGACTTTGATGCTGTATGCGCTTATATGGCTTGCTATAGGAGCCAATCTTATAAGCAAGGATCCGGAAGGAATGTACTTCGGTGTCCATCAGGCCAGGATTGTTCTCGCAGCTCCGTTTAAGTCTCTTAAGACCGGCATGGATTATATGTTTGCGACTCCTTATATCCAGAGTATCAAGCGAAGTGAATGCATTCGTACGATGCCCGGATATTTAAAGGGACTCTTTGACAATTACTACAGTTTCGGCGGCATAACCATATTCATGACGGCTGTCTGCCTCGTCGTCTGCAGCTTTATTAATGCATTCAGCCAGATCTTCTACAGAAGATCCAGATTCTTAGGCAGTCTCTATGTATTCGTGACCCTGATTACGGTGCCCGCCATGCTGCTCATACAGAGCGTACAGCCGTATCTCAGAGTGCTCAGTTTTTACATAATCCCGATCGTATTCGGGACGATTCATATCATTCATATCTATTGTGAATCGTTCGCCAAAGGCAGGCTTGCGAGGCGGATCACGATGGTAACCCTGTGTCTGTCACTGCTCCTGGGTATCGGAAGCCTTTTAAGGCCTTATTACCGTGCGCCGCTTGCCGACAGGGAGAATGTGATAGAAGGGGCGCTTAAGAAGATGGACGTGTCTGCGATGGACAGCGTGTATTATACCGATGATTATGCCAAGTACGTGCTCAAGTTCTATCATGATGTCACGCCCGAGGAATGTGAGAAGATAGAGGATGCGGAATATGCCATATTCTGTCCCGAAATGTATGACAGCAAGTATATTGAGCCTCAGTGGCCGGTATTGTACGGCTATCATGTGGCAAGGCTTAAATACGCCGAGAACCGGATGGTCAGGATCGCGGAAAATGAGGGATATGACATATATGGGGTTAAGGGTAGGGCGTCCTATTAGCAAAACCTGTGGGCTTACAGCCTGTAATGCTGATTTCTGCAGGGTTTGTCCGTACCGGTGAGTGTCCATACTGGACAAGGAAGTCCTGATATGGTACTATAGATTGGCTGTAACATTTTCGTAACAATTATGACGGCTGCAATTATGACGGCTGCGCCGAGGTTATTCGTTAGATGTTACTTAAGTGCCCGTAGTCTAATGGATAGAACGAAGGCCTCCGACGCCTTTAATGCAGGTTCGATTCCTGTCGGGCACATTCCGCAGTAAGGAGAAATATCGTGAGTGATAAACAAAAGAAAACATCCGGATTTGTTGAATGGATAAAGGATGTGATCGATCTTATCAAGGACAATAAGAAGATAGTCATTACGGTAGCAGTGTTTGTGGTCCTGCTGGTGACGGCAGTGATCGTTTCAGGCAAGGTGGCTGCCCGGAATAAGGATGCGGCTGTTGTTTTGGAAGAGGAGACGGCTGTTGCCACGGAGACTTATGCGATTCCGGAGGAGCCGCTTAAGCAGGATGCATATCCGGAAGTCAACAATCTGATGAAGAAATACTATCAGGCTGTTGCGGATGGCAATATCCAGGCGATCGGCGATCTGCGCACAGGGCTTGATGACAAGGAAAAGATCGTCATCGAGAAGAAGTCCGAATATGTGGACAGCTATCCCAATATCATCTGCTATACCAAGCCGGGGCCGGTAGATAATTCATATCTCGTATATGTGAATTATGATGTAAAACTCAAGGATTACGAGGAATTGATACCCGGTATGAATGTATGGTATGTCTGTGTCAATGACGCGGGTGCCTACTATATCAATGAAGATCCTCAGGATGATAAGATAATCGAGTATTGCAAGATCGTGTCCGTACAGGATGACGTACAGGATCTCAGCAATACCATCAATGTCAAGTATAATGAGATCATGGAAGCGAATCCGGATCTGGGCAAGTTTATGGATGAACTTGGTGTCCAGATGAAGGTTGACGTAGGAGAAGAACTGGCCAAGGCAGAGGCTCCGATAGAGGAACCCACGCCTACACCCACTCCGGAACCGGAGTCTGAATCGGAATCGGAGACGGCTCCCGCGACCAAGAAGGTCAAGGCTACAACAGTTGTCAATGTCAGGGCATCCGACAGCGAGAAAGCGGATAAACTCGGTAAAGCCAGCGAGGGACAGGAGTTTGATCTGTTAGAGGAAAAGGCTAACGGCTGGTCAAAGATCGAATTTGAAGGAAAAGAAGCTTTCATCAAGTCCGAGTATCTGGAAACTGTCGGTACACAGACGGCAAGCGCCGATACGGATAATGATACTGATGCCGACACCAAGACCGATACTAAGACGACTTCTGATAACACTCAGAAGACAGATACCAAGGAAGATAAGGAAGCAGCCAAGAATTCACCTTCATCAGGGACTGCAACCGCAACCGATACGATCAATGTAAGAGAGAAGCCTTCTACTGATTCGAACAAGCTCGGTACCGTATACGGCGGTGAGAAGCTTGAAGTGGTTGAAAAGCAGTCGGACGGCTGGACCAAGGTCAAGTACAAGAAGGGTACAGGGTACGTTAAGAGCGAATACTTAAGGTAGGATGCGGTGTTCGGCTGATGTCGAAGTGATTCGCGCGGATGCGGTGTTTTGTTGATACAGGGATGGCCGGTGGCTGCGGTGTCAGGTTGACAGCGAAGTGACTTGAAGGCCGGGGTGTTCGGCTGATACCGAGGTGATCCGGGCGGCCGGGGAAGTAAGCGGCATCGTATTTTCTGGAAAAAAGCAGCTTAAATAAATAGAAAAAATATATTGCATAATTGTATACAATATGCTATAGTCAGAAAGACAAGGGCGTCAGATCAAGTAAATCTGCGCCCTTTTTTATGTCACAAAACCTTAAGAGGTTACGTGATATAGGCGCTTCACTAAGGATGCGCACTCTATATAAGTTAATAATGTTGTGACAATACTATTTAGGAGGAGAAAGCTATGTCATACGTTGATGAAGTACTGGAGAAAGTAAAGAAGAGAGATGCGGACCAGCCGGAGTTCATCCAGGCCGTTACTGAGGTGCTGGAGACACTTAAGCCCGTCATCGAGAAGGATGAGCAGAAGTATCGAGATCTTGCGATCCTTGAGAGGATCACGGAGCCCGATCGTCAGATCATGTTCAGAGTTCCCTGGGTTGATGACAACGGTAAGGTGCAGGTCAACAGAGGATTCCGTGTTCAGTTCAATAACGCTATTGGACCTTACAAGGGAGGACTCAGACTTCATCCTTCAGTAAACCTTGGTATCATCAAGTTCCTTGGATTTGAGCAGATCTTCAAGAACAGCCTTACAACACTTCCCATCGGCGGTGGTAAGGGCGGTTCGGACTTCGACCCCAAGGGCAAGTCAGACAATGAGATCATGAAGTTCTGCCAGAGCTTTATGACAGAGTTATCTAAGTATATCGGAGCTGATGAGGATGTTCCTGCCGGTGATATCGGAACAGGCGCACGCGAGATCGGTTTCATGTTCGGTCAGTATAAGAGGATCAAGGGCCTCTATGAAGGCGTGCTCACAGGTAAGGGCCTTACATACGGCGGATCGCTTGCACGTACAGAGGCTACAGGTTACGGTCTTCTCTACCTCACAGAGGAGATGGTAAAGTGCCACGGTGATAAGATGGAAGGTAAGGTTGTCGCTGTATCAGGTTCAGGTAATGTTGCCATCTACGCTTGCCAGAAGGCACAGCAGCTTGGCGCAAAGGTCGTTACCGTATCTGATTCAACAGGCTGGATCTATGATGAGGACGGTATTGATGTAGCACTTCTTAAGGAAGTTAAGGAAGTTAAGAGAGCTCGTCTTACAGAGTATGCCGCAGCTAAGCCTTCAGCTAAGTACTTCGAGAAGAAGAACGGCGAGCACGGTGTATGGCAGTACAAGGTTGACATCGCTCTTCCCTGCGCTACACAGAATGAGCTTGATATCGAAGATGCCAAGATGCTCGTAGCTAACGGCGTTAAGTACGTTGCAGAGGGTGCCAACATGCCTACTACTATCGAGGCTACACAGTACTTCCAGAGCAACGGCGTTCCTTTCGTAGGCGGTAAGGCTGCCAATGCCGGCGGTGTTGCTACATCAGCACTCGAGATGAGCCAGAACTCTGAGAGACTCTCATGGAGCTTCGAAGAGGTTGATGCTAAGCTCAAGGGCATCATGGTAGGTATCTACCACAACATCGATGACGCTGCCAAGGAATACGGCATGGAAGGCAACTATGTTGCAGGTGCCAACATCGCAGGCTTCAAGAAGGTCGTTGAGGCTATGATCGCACAGGGCGTTTGCTGATAAGACTGATTGATACTGATTGATTCAGATTGATGCTGATTGATACAGATTGATTCAGATTGATACTGATTGATGCTGTAGCTTGCTTGCTTGTAAGGCTGGTTGATGCTGTAACTTGCTTGCCTGTAAGGCTGGTTGATGCTGTAACTTGCTTGCTTGTATCATAAATGATAATTATTACGGAACTTTTGGACTATTTGGCCCGGAGTTCCGTAATTTTTTGCATTGAAGCAGCGGATGAGGATGTAAATTACGGAACTTTTTTACCATTAGGGTGAAAGTTCCGTAAATTGCCAAGCGCAGAAGGCTGGTTGAGACAAAAGACTACGGAACTATCGGGGGAAAGTGGTGAAAGTTCCGTAGAACCGGCACCTGTGGTTGCGATGAGGATAGTGACGGGGGCGGGAGACTACGGAACTATCGGGGGTTTAGGCCCGGAGTTCCGTAAATCAAATGAAATCCCAATAACCGGACGATTTATGGTATACTAGGGAAGTATGAAGAAGAAGGCATATATAAGCGGAATATGTATATTGTTGATTGCGGCACTGGTCACGGTGGGGCTGTATTTCGGTGTGGCTGCATATGAGGCTATGGGATACAGGGTGTATGGGCTTGATCTGTTCCATATCCTGATCATAGTCGCGATATTCTATATCATTTCGTGCATCATAATTGAATATATGTACCAGGTGTGCATACTGGGGACATATGACAGCGAGATAACAGTCAGGAGGAAACTTAAGACCTTTATCGTTATAGCTGTCATTATGGATATGTTTCTGACTTATTATATACTTGCGCTCGCATCACAGGTAGTTAATCCGGGGGTGCTTGATGACGGTATAGCCAGGCTTGCAGTGACACTTATAATGGGAGTGATCTGCCTGCTCTCGCTTTTGCTCGCATACAAGATCATCCTCAAGAATGCACATATTCCGGTACTTAACAGAGTTCCCGACAGCATAGTCCCGACCGGACGCATACTGGACGGTATCGGCAGGCGAATCAACGCATCCGCAAGCAGGCCGAAAACACCCGAGCAGGTAGTATCCACATATTTAAAGAGAATAGTCAATACGATGTCCGTTCTGCTCCTTCTGTGGTTTGTCGTGGGGAGCAGCATAGACTATAAAGGCTCCGTCATGGGATATATGAGCAGTGGTCAGTGGGAGAAGGGGCTCAACGTCTTTGCATTTATGGCATGCATATTTGCTCTGTGCATGGCCTTTACGATTTCATCGATACTTAAGTATCTGGCGGATGCAATAATCATAACCCTTGACTCGAGAGGAGAGACGATAGGAAGGATGATCATAAGCCTTCTTAAGTATATCATCCTGATCCTCGCAGTATTCCTGTGCCTGTCTCTTCTGGGCTTCAATACAGGTACACTCGTGGCTTCAGCCGGAGTCGTATCGCTCGTCGTGGGCTTAGGTGCCAAGGAACTTATCGGCGATATCCTGGCCGGACTCTTCATAATAATCGAAGGCGAATTCAGAGTCGGAGATATCATCACCGTCGGAGACTTCAGAGGAACCGTATCGGAGATCGGCGTCCGCACCACCAAGATGGTCGACGGAGTCGGCAATGTCAAGATAATAAACAACAGCCAGATAACGGATGTTATTAATATGACGAAGAACCATTCCTTTGCCAACTGTAATGTCGGCATCGGATATGATGAGGATCTCGAGCACGTGGAAGAAGTGCTCGCCAGGGAACTGCCGCTGATCCGGGAGCGCAACAGGCTGATCAAGGGCGGGCCGTTCTATCGCGGTGTCGCATCTCTTGCGGACAGCAGTGTGATCCTGCGCATCATGGCAGAGTGTGATGAGGAGGACAGGATACAGCTTGAGCGCGACCTCAACAGAGAGATCAAGCTGATCTTTGATAAGAACGGCATCAACATTCCCTACCCGCAGATTGTAGTGAACGAAGGCCGTAAGACTGAGGCAGGAAAAAACGATGAACACTGAAGAGCTTCATAAACAGGCAGGAACAGATGAGCGTGTAAGGCTCAATAAGTATATAGCCGAATGCGGAATCTGCTCAAGGCGGGATGCCGATAAGCTGATAGAAGCAGGGGAGATAGAAGTTAACGGTGCTGCGGCGACGGCCGGTATGAAGGTCGGACCGTATGATGAGGTCAGATATAAGGATAAGATCATCCGCCCGGTCAGCAAGAAGGTAGTCCTGGCTTATAACAAACCCGTCGGAGTGACATGCACGGAGAGAGATGAGCATGCCGAACTGACGCTCGGGGATGTGATAGATTATCCCGTAAGACTTAATTATGCGGGAAGGCTTGACAAGGATTCCAACGGACTCCTGCTGCTTACGAATGACGGGGACCTCATAGAGGCGCTCATGCGAGGGAGTAATGACCATGAGAAGGAATATGTGGTAAAGATCGATAAGAAGATCGATGAGAGTATAAAGAGCAGACTTGAGAACGGAATCTTTCTTAATGAATTGGATGTCACGACCAAACCCTGCAAGATAAGAATTATAAGTGACCACAAGTTCTCGATAGTGATCACACAGGGCCTTAACAGGCAGATAAGACGCATGTGTGAGGAGGTCGGCCTGAAGGTGGAGAAGCTTACAAGGATCAGGGTGGCCTGCATAGAGCTTGGTAATCTCACATCCGGAGAGTACAGAGAACTGACGCATAAAGAAATGTTACGGCTATATAAAGAAGCGGGTATTCAGGTCAAGTGAATAGGCAACTGATTTAGATGATGGTAGGTGGCATAAAGACCGGAAAAATCGCATGCCATGTAATAGAAAAGATGACGACAGGGAAACTGATAATTAAAAAAATTAATTAATATAATCTGTGGTGTTATTTAATGAACAGAATGCGCGAGCTTATCGACAAACTGAATGAAGCCTCCAAGGCCTATTATGCCGAAGACAGGGAGATCATGAGCAACTACGAATATGATGCCCTGTATGATGAACTTGTGCGCCTTGAACAAGAGACGGGGATCACGATGTCCGATTCACCGACGGTGAACGTCGGCTATGAATCCGTCGATGAACTGCCCAAGGAAAGACATGAGTCTCCGATGCTCTCGCTCGGTAAGACTAAGGACAGAGAAGAACTCAGGTCATGGCTTGGAGACAGAGAAGGACTCTTAAGCTGGAAGCTTGACGGCCTCACGATCGTACTTACATATGAAGGCGGCAGACTGAGCAAGGCCGTGACTCGCGGCAACGGTGAGATCGGGGAAGTCATTACGGCCAACGCACGGGTTTTTAAGAACATACCTCATCAGATATCGTTTAGCGGCAGGCTCATCTTAAGAGGCGAGGCTGTAATTAAGTATTCCGACTTTGAAAAGATAAATGCTGAGATAGAAGATATAGATTCCAAGTACAAGAATCCGAGAAATCTCTGTTCAGGATCGGTCAGGCAGCTTAACAATGAGATAACGGCTAAGAGAAATGTATATTTCTTTGCGTTCGCCCTCGTGCAGGCAGAAGGGCGCGAATTTATGTTAAGGAAAGAGCAGTTCGATTTTTTGAAGGAACAGGGCTTCGATGTGGTGGATCATGTAAAAGTCGACAGTTCTAACATTCTGGATGAGATCGAAGGTTACGCACATAAGATCACGGACTATGACGTCCCGTCTGACGGGCTGGTGCTGATATATGACGATATTGCGTACGGAAGGAGCTTAGGAAGGACCGCGAAGTTCCCGAGGGATGCGATAGCGTTTAAGTGGCAGGATGAGATCAAGGAGACGACGTTAAGAGAGATCGAGTGGAGTCCGAGCAGGACGGGACTTATCAATCCGGTGGCAATATTTGACCCGGTTGAGCTTGAGGGGACAACGGTGACAAGGGCCAGCGTCCATAATATAAGCATTGTGAGATCGCTTAAGCTGGGGATCGGGGACAGGATCACGGTCTATAAGGCCAATATGATCATCCCGCAGATCGCGGAGAATCTGACAGGCAGTGACAGCCTGATAATACCCGATGAATGTCCGTGCTGCGGCGGAAGGACTGAGATAAGAAAGATCGCCGAGGCGGAATCGCTGTACTGTACGAATTCGGAGTGTCCGGCCAAGAAGCTTAAGTCTTTTGCACTGTTTGTCAGTCGTGATGCGATGAACATAGACGGGATGAGCGAGGCGACACTTGAGAAGTTCATAGGTGCGGGCATCCTTAAGTCGCTTACGGATCTGTATCATATGGAAAGGTATGAAGCAAAGATCGTGGAGATGGAAGGCTTCGGGCAGAAGTCATACGATAATCTCATGAGTTCGGTTGAGACCTCGAGAAATACCAATCTGGCAAGGCTCATATATGGATTGGGTATTCCGGGGATAGGTGTGGCCAACGCAAGGATGCTCAGCCGCTACTACGACCACGATATGGACAGGATAATGACTGCGACTGAAGAAGAACTCGCACTCATCGACGGTATCGGAGATGTGATGGCAGGCGCAATAGTGCGGTTTATGTCGGATGAGAGCAACAGGGGGCTTATACAGGCGCTGCTTAACGAACTTACTTTTACCGAGACACAGGTAGATAAGAGTAATGACAGGATAGCGGACAAGACCTTTGTAATAACCGGATCGCTTGAACATTTTGCGAATCGTGATGAACTTAAGTCAAAGATCGAGAATCTCGGCGGCAAGGTTGCAGGCAGTGTCAGCAAGAACACGACGGCGCTGATCAACAACGACGTGACGAGCAATTCGTCGAAGAACAAAAAGGCCAAAGAATTAAATGTAGATATAATATCTGAAGAAGATTTCATAAAAGACTATCTGGGCGAATAACCGGATTATACTATATCTAAAGGAAATTGACCCGAATCGGAATATCGGGTATATGAACCTGAGAAATCAGATCACTAGTGATCGTTAAAGAGAGGAGAATGTCTGAAAAAGAGGACGACTGAGTCGCCTTCATTTTTGACAGAATACGTATATGCCTATAAGGATCAAAGATTCGCTGCCGGCGCAGGCGATACTGGAAGAAGAGAATATATTCGTGATGACGGAGTTCCGTGCGATGCACCAGGACATCCGTCCGCTTGAGGTGCTGATACTTAACCTCATGCCCAACAAGGAGGTCACGGAGACGCAGATACTGCGAAAGCTCTCGAACAGCCCGCTGCAGTGTAATGTGGAGCTTCTGCAGACCGCGAGCTACACTCCGACACACGTGGATTCGAACCATCTCGAGTCATTCTATACGACTTTTGACCAGATCAAGGACAGGAAGTTCGACGGAATGATCATTACGGGGGCACCGCTTGCCTATGTTGAGTATGAGGATGTGACCTACTGGAAGGAGCTGTGTACCATCATGGACTGGGCCAAGGTGCATGTTCACTGCACATTCTTCCTCTGCTGGGGCGCGTTTGCGGGATTGTATCATCACTTCGGAGTTCATCATAAGTTCTATGATAAGAAGCTCTCGGGCATCTATGCGCACAGAGTGCTCAAGCCGACATCGCCGCTTTTCAGGGGCTTTGACGATGTTTTCTATGCTCCGCACTCTAGAGAGATATACATCGACAGGAGCGATATAGAGGATATTAAGGGCCTTGAAGTGATGGCGGAATCGGATGAGGCAGGCATCACAATGTTAAAAACAGAGGATTCCAAGATGTTCTTCGTATTCTGTCACCTGGAGTACGATGCGAACACATTGTCCGATGAGTATCACAGAGATCTGGGAAAGGGCATGGATCCCGATATTCCCGAGAATTACTTCCCGGAGGATGATCCTGATAAGGATCCTGTCGTTAACTGGAGATCTGCAGGGCAGCTGTTCTATACGAACTGGCTGAATTACTACGTGTACCAGTCGACTCCGTATGATGTTGCGAAGATCGGTGAGGATGTAGATATTACGCGGGCTGATGACGTTGATTACGGGATGTACATATGATTCCCGGTATATACGAAGCTTAATCCGGTGACACTGTGTAATAAGGACGGCTTCTGCGGCTTCTGCAACATTATGTATCACTACGGAGGCAGATTGAGATAACAACCTGATCGAAGACAGTTCGGCATGGATATACGGGCACTTGGCGTGAGGTGAAACGCTAAGTGCCTTGTTTTTACATTATTGGCGGTTGAAGGACAGGGGGGCCTATGAAGGACAGGGGATCTCTATTGACAAAAACTAACGAACATTAGTATAATAACTAACAATAACAAGCCAATCAGACAAGGGGTGAAAAATGAACAGAAAAGCAGAGATCATCTATGCCGCATTGGAACTTGCTTCCGTCAACGGGATGAAGAATGTCTCCATGGCGCAGATAGCTGAAAAGGTCGGGATTAAGGCGCCATCACTGTATAACCACTTTGAATCCAAAGAGGAACTTATCCGTGAAATGTATGTTCTGCTGAGGGAGCAGGCGCGCAGCAATAAACGGAACAATCCGCTGGATTACGCCGAAATGTTCAAGGGAAAAAGCCTTGAAGATATATTGCTGGTATCTGCGGCGACCTATATAGAAATGATATCAGATAAAAGTATGCTGCAGTTTTTCAAGGTTCTGTATTCCGAACGGTCCACGGATCCGACTGCCGCGAAGATCATGATCGAAGAGACTGAGCGTATGCTCGCGCAATCCAGAGATCTGTTTTATGCGCTGGCGGTCCATGGGAAGATCAGCAATCAGAATGCAGACATGGCGGCCATGACATACGCGCTTACCATGCATTCGCTCATCGATCACAGGATGGATAAGATCACGGCAGGAGAGATACAGGGATTCGCAGACGGAGAAAGCCCGGTTCCGGAGAAGACCGTGGAGTTCATTAAATGGTTCAGCAATCAAATGGGAGGAAATGAAGATGAATAAAAAACTCATAAATTGGCTGGGATTATTGGGGATACTGGCACTTGCATCCTACACAGCCGCCATGATCTTCGCACCACTGGCTTTTCCGGGGTATAACTGGATGGAGCAGGCGGCCAGCGATCTGTCTGCCGACTCGGCGCCTTCAAGACATCTGTGGGATCAGCTGTCGGCGCTCTATGCCACGGGAAGTGTGGTATGCGCAACATGCATAGCGATATATGTATCGGAGAATAAGGTTTCCACCGGACTGTTCAGGCTCGGGATATACCTCTTTGCGATCATGAACTGGATATCCAGGGTCGGATACCAGATGTTTGCGCTTTCCGATTCGGGCAAGGATATTGCGGGGGTTCAGGAAGTGATGCATATGGTTGTTACCGCTTGTGTTGTGCTGCTGTCCATCGCTTCACTGATCATCCTGATCATTGCGGGATGTAAGGACCGTGCACAGAGGGGCGTGTGCATCTGGGCTGCGATCGCGCTCGTCATGATGTTCATGGGACCCGTCGGTATGGCTGCATTTCCACCGCAATACTTCGGGATATTTGAAAGATTCAGCACGTTTGCTGCGGTTGGATATAACGCCGTGCTCGGAGCATATTTGTATAAAGGATTTTAATAAATAAGAGAGATATCAGGATATGCAGACATCCGGGATCTTCTTGATAATTGCATAATAGACAGCAGAAAATTTGCAGAAGTAATTATGGATGATTCAACTCGGATCATGGGGAAAGACTGAAGTGATTGTAGTCTTTCTTCGAAAAAATGCGACACATTTGATACTGACATATCGGTGCGAAGATGATACACTTTAATATAGACATGTGTAGGGTATAATGAACCGGTAGTCCCGCGGGTACATTGAAAAAGAATACAAATCGTTAAATAAGATAAGGAAGATCAAACTTGCGTAATCACGCAGGCGGACGACGTGGGATACGGAATGTTTAACTGAGAATGTTTGACTGAGAATGTTTGACTGAGAATGTTTAACTGAGAATGTTTAACTGAGAACGTTTAACTGAGAACGTTTAACTGAGAACGTTTAACGAACGATAAAAGTGTCAAAGGGGAGAATATATGATACTTGAAGCCATAAAAGCGGATATTACGACAATTGATCATGTCGGAGCCATAGTTAATGCGGCCAACGAGTCATTGCTCGGGGGCGGCGGTGTTGACGGTGCGATCCACAGGGCGGCCGGGCCGATGCTGTTGGAAGAGTGCCGCAAACTTCGGGGATGTCCGACGGGTGAAGCCAAGATAACGAAGGGATATAAGCTGCCTGTGCGCTATGTGATCCATACCGTGGGTCCCATATGGTACGGAGGCGGAGAAGGAGAGCCCGAACTTCTGGCATCCTGTTATTATAACTCGCTTAAGGTGGCCATGGAGCATGATATCACCAAGATCGCCTTTCCTTCGATCTCTACCGGCGTATACGGCTATCCTGTGGAAAAGGCCGCAGGGACAGCGGTCAAGGCCGTTAAGCGCTTCGAAGAGGAACATCCGGGCGTGATAAGCAAGGTATATTGGGCCTGCTTTGATGACAGGACGCTTGAGATCTACAAAAACGCGATCGAAGAATCGGAGTGAGCAGCGCCTAAAAAGGCGCGACACAAAAGGCGATATAACAAAGACACAATACATAGCCTGATACAGTTTGTGATATTATTAACAGGTCCGCCATAAGAAGCGGACATAAAGTATGACAGCCATAAGGAGAGAAAAAAGGCAGAAAGGAAGGATTTACAATGTTTAAGAGGATTTTTGAGATCACCGGAAATGTTGCGATAGTGACAGGTTGTTCTTCGGGTCTTGGAGTACAGATGGCTCATGCACTTGCGAACCAGGGATGTAAGATCGTTGCGATCGCAAGGAGAATGGATATGCTTGAGCAGGTATGTAAGGAGATATCTGATGAGCACGGAGTAGAGACCCTGCCTATCCGCTGTGACATAACCAGGACGGATGAGATAGAAGAGACTGTGAAGACTGTAATGGATCGTTACGGCAGAGTGGATATCCTCATCAACAATGCAGGAACAGGTGCAGTCGACCACGCGGAGAATATCACGGATGAGCAGTTCCAGAAGGAATTCGACGTGGATCTTTTCGGTACTTTCAAGTTCGCGCGTGCCGTTGCCAATCAGGCCATGATACCGGCCAAGTACGGACGTATAATCAACATTGCATCAATGTACGGTCTTGTGGGCAATAAGATAGCGGGATCCGCACCTTATCATGCAGCCAAAGGCGGCGTCGTGAACCTCACGAGAGCGCTCGCTGCTGAATGGGGCAAGTACGGGATCACGGTCAACTCGATCTGTCCCGGATATTTCTATACACCGCTGACTACCGATACGCTTAACAGCGACTTCTTCCAGCAGAATGCCAAGACGATGATCCCTCTGGAGCGTTACGGTAATGAGGGAGAGCTTGATACAGCAGTCGTATTCCTGGCATCTCCCAATTCTTCATATGTAACCGGTATCGCACTTCCGGTAGACGGCGGATATACATGCATGTAAAAGGCTTAAGCCGTAATCAGATCAAGTATATAGTCATAATGGCCATGCTGATAGACCATATCGCATGGGCTTTTGTGCCGACTAAATCCGTCCAGGGCGTGGCCATGCATTTCATAGGAAGGCTTACCGGCCCCACGATGGCATACCTTTTGGCGGACGGATTCCTGTATACGAGCAGTAAGGCTAAGTATGCATTAAGACTCGGCATATTTGCACTGTTATCGTGGATGCCGTTTTCGCTTTTCGAGAAGGGAAGATGGCCCACGGCCCATTTCGGCGTGATCTATTCACTGCTCCTTGGCTTTATTGCTCTGTGGATATGGAACAATGAGAAGCTTCATCAGGCCGTGAAGATTGCCGGGATTGCAGCGGTCCTTGTCCTTTCTACATGGGGCGACTGGGCATATATGGATATCTTCATTCCGCTTATAGCCTTCAAGTTCAGAGATGACGAGCAGACCAAGTGGAGAGGCATCACCATAATGTGCGCTGTCTGGGCGGTAACCTCTTTTATGGGAGGCATCCATCAGGGGATACTTCAATCCGGCATATTGATGGTCCCGCTGCTGCTTAAGTTCGGATATAACGGCAAGCTTGGGAGCAGGCACCCGTTCCATAAATGGTTTTTTTATGTTTTTTATCCGACACACCTTTTAATTTTGGTGCTTATCAAGTACAATACTATTCGGATATTTGGCAGCGCGATCGATCTTCCGTGGAAGTGATATTATGAACAGTGAGATCAGGATGAACGTTTCGTCTCTCATCCGCAAGGACGGGGACAAAGCCATATATGTGATGTTTACCGATGAATCCAAGCAGGCGGAGTTTGTGATCCCCGAGGGGCGGCTGCTTAATAATAGCGGATTCAGCGACGAGGAGATCGGCAAGCTTAAGGATTATCTTAAGAATGATCAGGATCATATCTATGAGATAGCTAAGAAAGTCAATCCCATGAAGGGCTTCATGGGTAAGGAACAGGGAGTATGAACTTTTTTAGTGAACACGGGCACCTGTGTTTTTCAAGGGGAAAAACAAGGGCGACTAAGGTGCTTGCGATAATAATGATATTGTCCCTTTTAGGCGGGGCGACCGCCTGCGGGAGAACATATTCTGCGGATGCCGGGGACAGTCATGAGGAGACTGCAGCAGATGTGCAGGACAGTCATGAAGAGACTGAAACGGATACAGTAACGGAGTCTGATGATGATACCGCGCCTGCGGTGTCCGCCACGGAGTCTGGAGATAACGGGGAATTAGAAGAAACTGAAGCACCTGTTTTGCAAGAAACGGAAGCATCAGATGAAAAAGACAACGGAGAGGAAGACAAAATGAAGACTAAGTACGACAGACACGGAGCTCTGCATGTGAACAATGCGGGTAAGCTCGTTGATCATAACGGGGAAACAGTGGCTCTGCACGGATATTCCACCCATGGCATCAATCTGTACGACGGATATGTCAACAGGGAGTTCCTTGAATATCTGAGGGATGAGTGGCATATCGACATCATCAGACTGGCGATGTATACCGCTGAGGAGAACGGCTATTGCGCGTGTGATGAAGCCGGCAAACAGCATCTTATGGATGTGATAGATACAGGGGTTAAGGCAGCTACCGAACTGGGGCTGTATGTTATCATAGACTGGCATATTCTGTCGGATTCCAATCCTAAGATGCATGAGGATCAGGCTGCGGACTTCTTTGATAAGGTGTCGCAGAAGTATTCGGCATACGGCAATGTGTTCTATGAGATATGCAATGAGCCCAATGTGGATGCAACCTGGGCGGATGTGAAAGACTATGCATCAAGGATAATCCCGATAATCCGCAATAATGATAAATACAGCGTGATACTCGTGGGTACGCCCAAGTGGTGCCAGAGACTTGATGAGGCAGTGGCTGAGCCGATAACGATCGATGATAATATAATGTACTGCCTGCATTTCTATGCGGATACGCACAGGGACGATCTGCGTCAGGTATGCAGGGATGCGCTTAATGCCAAGCTTCCGATATTCGTATCGGAGTTCGGTACCTGTGATGCAAGCGGTAACGGACCTCACAATGCGGATGAAGCCGATAAGTGGATCAAGCTTCTTGATGATAATGAGATCAGTTATGTGATGTGGAATATTTCCAATAAGGATGAGACCAGCGCGATGATAGCGCCCGGTTGTGATAAATTAAACGGCGGATACTCTGATGATGAACTCAGAGAACCCGCCAAATGGTACAGGGATATTCTGAAGGCTCACTGAGCCTCTTTAAGCTGCTTTTAAACCGCATTTAAGCCTCTTTAAGCCGCTTAAAGGCACTGCTGAGCATAAGCTTGACTCGATTAAGCTGATTGACTTCACTTGCGCCGGGATCATAGTCGATAGCCACGATATTGGCTTCGGGATGGGTCCGGCGTATTTCTTTTATAACGCCCTTGCCCACGATGTGATTGGGCAGGCAGCCGAAGGGCTGGGTGCAGACGATGTTGACGGCACCGGAGTGAATAAGCTCTATCATCTCACCGACAAGGAACCAGCCTTCACCGGTCTGGTTGCCTATGGATACATAGTCCTTGGCATAATCCACAAGTTCTCTTATATTGCAATACGGATCGAAGTGTCTGCTCTTCTTATAGGCATCATTCGCGGGCTTCTGAAGGAACTCCAGAGCCTTGATGCCGAGTTCGGACAGTCTTGCAGTTCTTTGACTGGTACCCAGATTCTCAGCCTTATATATCTGATTATAGAAACAGTAATGCATGAATCCGAAAAGCTCCGGTACAACGACTTCGGCTCCTTCCGATTCGAGGAGTTCAACCAGATGATTGTTGCCGGTGGGAGAGTATTTGACTAAGATCTCGCCGACGATACCGACTCTGGGCTTTTTGATATCCTCGTGAATCGGGATCGCATCAAATTCCTCGATCATCTGACGACACATCTTCTTGAAGGTAAAATATCCGGGATACTTTTTAGAACAGAATTTCACGCACTTATCGATCCATTTCCTGTGGACTTTCTCGACAGAACCGGGAACGACCTCATATGGCCTCATACGGTATACGGTCTTTTGAAGTATGTCTCCGAATGCTGCACCGAAGGCGGCATGCAGAAGGAAGCTTAAGTCCATATGGAAGCCCGGATTGGACTCGATGTTGCCAAGGTTTAAGGATATTACGGGTATATGTTCAAGACCTGCCTTGCGAAGAGCACGTCTTATGAATCCGATATAGTTGGTCGCACGACATCCGCCTCCTGTCTGGGTGATGATGAGAGCAACCTTATCAAGGTCATATTCACCTGATTCAAGGGCCGCCATCAGCTGTCCGACGACTATGAGCGAAGGATAACATGCGTCATTATTAACATATTTAAGGCCGTGATCGATGGCCGTACGATTGTCATTATCAAGGACAACGAGATTGTAGCCGCAGGCAGCCATGGCCGGTCCCAGTATATCAAAATGTATCGGTGACATCTGAGGACAGAGTATCGTGTAGTTCTTCCTCATCTGTTCCGTGAACGGAACCTTTTCTATGGCACTCGATCTGATCGTTCTCCTGTCGCCCTTGCGGTCCTTGACCTTGAGAGCAGAGATAAGCGAACGGACTCTGATCCTTGCAGCTCCCAAGTTGTTGATCTCATCGATCTTAAGACAGGTATATATCTTGTCGGAGCCTGAGAGTATATCGGCCACCTGATCTGTCGTCACCGCATCGAGACCGCATCCGAACGAATTGAGCTGTATGAGGTCTAAGAAGTCCACGGTCTTAACGAAGCTTGCGGCCGCATAGAGCCTTGAGTGATACATCCACTGGTCCATGACTATGAGCGGACGCTCAGGCTCTGCCAGATGAGATACGGAATCTTCCGTAAGTACGGCAAATCCGTATGATGTGATAAGCTCGGGAATACCGTGATTTATCTCGGGATCCAGATGATAGGGACGGCCAGCGAGGACTATGCCCCTCATTCCGGTATCCTTAAGGAACTTAACGGTCTCATCACCCTTAAGACGCATGTCTTCACGCGCGGCGGCAAGTTCGGCCCAGGCCTCGCTTACGGCAGCCTTAAGCTCCCAATCGGGAATCTCGGTAAACTCTTTTTTCAGAGCTTCGAGGACGGTATCCTCCGAAGTGAATGCCATAAACGGATTGCGGAACCTGACTTCTCCGCGTCCGATCTCTTCGACATTATTCTTGATATTCTCCGAATATGAAGTGACTATCGGGCAGTTGTAGTGGTTGCCCGCATCCTTAAACTCCTCGCGCTCATAGAAGAGTGAAGGATAGAAGATGAAGTCAACTCCCTGACTTATAAGCCACATTATATGTCCGTGAGCGAGCTTGGCCGGATAGCACTCCGACTCGCTGGGTATGGACTCTATACCGAGCTCGTAGAGCTTGTGCGTGGAACTCGGTGACAATACGACCTGATAGTTAAGCTTTGTAAAGAAGGTGAACCAGAAGGGATAGTTCTCGTACATATTGAGGACCCTCGGGATACCCACGCGGCCACGGACGGCCTTGGAAGATTCAAGCGGCTCATAGCCGAATATCCTCTTAAGCTTGTATTCAAAGAGATTGGGTATTCCGTTGTCGGTCCTGGCCTTACCCAGTCCGCGTTCACAGCGGTTGCCCGATATATACTGTCTGCCGCCCGAAAATCTGTTGATCGTAAGACGGCAGTTATTGGTACAGCCCTTACATTTTGCCATGCTCGTCTCGTACTTAAGCTCCGTGATCTCCTTAAGAGAGAGCATAGTGGTCTCATAACCTTCTTCGTAATTCTCCCTGGCGATGAGCGCGGCACCGAAAGCGCCCATGATGCCGGCGATATCGGGCCTTACGGCCTCACAGTCAGCAATCTTTTCAAATGCCCTTAAGACTGCATCATTATAGAACGTACCGCCCTGGACCACGATGTTACGCCCGAGCTCGGATGCGTTTGATACCTTGATGACCTTAAAGAGCGCATTCTTTATTACTGAATATGCAAGTCCTGCCGAGATATCGGCAACGGTAGCGCCTTCCTTCTGAGCCTGCTTGACCTTAGAGTTCATGAACACGGTACAGCGCGTTCCGAGGTCTATCGGATAGGGGGCGAAGAGCGCCTCCTGTGCAAACTCCTGAACGCTTAAGCTCAGTGATGACGCAAAAGTCTCTATAAAGCTTCCGCAGCCCGATGAACATGCTTCATTAAGCTGGACTGAATCGACGCACTTGTTCTTTATCTTGATACACTTCATGTCCTGGCCGCCGATATCCAGTATGCAGTCGACCTCGGGGTCGAAGAATGCCGCGGCATAGTAGTGTGCAACGGTCTCAACCTCACCGTCATCTAACATAAAAGCAGCCTTCATCAGGGCTTCACCGTATCCCGTAGAGCATGAACGCACGATACGGACACCTTCGGGAAGCTTGTCATATATATCCTTGATGGCATCTATGGCGGTCTGAAGCGGAGACCCGTTATTATTGCTGTAGAATGAGTGCAGGAGCTTGCCGTCCTCGCTTATGAGTGCAATCTTGGTAGTCGTCGATCCTGCATCGATCCCTAAGAAGCAGTTTCCCTTATATTCAGACAGAGGAGCGGTACCGACATGAGCCTTTCCATGCCGCTCCGAGAAGGCCTTATAGCTGTCCTCATCCTTAAAAAGCGGCTCCATTCGCTCTACTTCAAATTCCATCTTGATCCCGCTGCTTAAGCGGTCTGTCAATGCCCCTAAGGATATGATCACATCATCCTTGGAGTTAAGTGCAGAGCCCATGGCCGCGAAGAGGTGGGAATTATCAAGTTCTATGGTGTGCTCTTCATCAAGCTTGAGCGTTCTGACAAATGCAACCTTAAGCTCGGATAAGAAGTGAAGAGGTCCGCCTAAGAATGCGACGTGGCCGCGGATCGGCTTACCGCAGGCAAGACCTGAGATGGTCTGATTGACAACAGCCTGGAATATCGAAGCGGCGAGATCTTCTCTGGTCGCGCCGTCATTGATAAGGGGCTGGATGTCCGTCTTGGCGAAGACACCGCACCTGGCTGCTATGGTATATAAAGAGTTGTAATTTTTTGCATATTCATTGAGCCCCATTGCGTCCGTCTGCAAAAGAGCGGCCATCTGGTCAATGAATGAACCTGTTCCGCCCGCACATATACCGTTCATGCGCTGCTCGACATTGCCGTTCTCAAAGTAGATGATCTTGGCATCCTCACCGCCAAGTTCAATGGCCACATCGGTCTTGGGCGCGAATGTCTCAAGAGAGGTCGCGACCGCGATAACTTCCTGTGTGAAGGGGCATTCCAGATGATTGGCCAGCGTCAGTCCGCCGCTCCCCGTGATCATCGGATGGACATCTATATCGCCGAGTGTCCTGCCGGCATCGGCCAGCAGACCCGAGAGAGTGCCCTGTATATCAGCAAAGTGGCGCTTATAATCAGAGAAGAGGAGATTGTTCTCTTCATCAAGTATCGCCACCTTGACAGTTGTCGAACCTATATCGATCCCGAGTGAATATCTTGTCTTAGCCATAGTTCCTTATATAATCCAACTAGTATCAAAAACCACATCTTGTGGGGTACACATCGTTTTACGACTAATACATTCTACATATCTGTATGAAAAAAATCAAGTCACTGCATGTACTTGTGTTCGTACAATCCGTAAGTTTGGGCGAACTGTCGGAATGCTTGATTTTACGGGATTTATGCGGGTGCAAACATACCGTCGATCATTGACGAAAGGGCATCATGAGCGTATAATTATTTAGTGCTGTCTTGAGGCGGCATGTACATGAATCATAATCTTTATATGTAAGCAGGTCGGCTTTTTATGAGGACATTTTGCCGTCGGCGGATAAGAAAGGGATTGTTTTACGGGACAGATTGAATTATGAAAGACGGTTTTGGTACAAGAATGGAGCGGAAGCTCTCCAAATATGCAATTAAGAATATAACCCTGTATCTGATCATATGTTATGCGTTCGGATATATCATTCAGTTGGTCAATCCGGAATTTATCAACTTTATGACATTGGAGCCGGCATATATCTTAAAGGGTCAGATATGGAGGATATTCACATGGCTTGTGATACCGCCTTCAGAGAGCAACCTGTTCTTTGTGCTCATCATGCTCTACTTCTATTACAGCATCGGAAGGAGCCTCGAGACTGTCTGGGGGACGTACAGACTGAATGTGTATCTTATATCGGGCATGATATATACAATACTCGGAAGCTTTATCCTTTACGGGATCATGAGAGGGCTCGGCGCGCCTGCGATGACGACATTCGGGCTTGCATTCTCGACTACATATATCAACCTGTCCATATTCTTAGCCTATGCGGCGACGTTTCCGGATATGCAGGTACTGCTGTTTTTCCTGATACCGATCAAGGTCAAGGTCCTCGGCATCATATATGTGGTGATCCTTGTATATGAGTGCGTGAGCATAGCGCTAAGCTACGGGTTGATCATAGGAATGGTATATTGGGTGGTCATCGGTGCTTCGCTTCTTAATTTCATCATATTCTTCCTTACATCGAGATCGAGGGTGATGATGAAGCCTGAGCAGATAAAGCGCCATATGGAATACAGGCATGTGGCAAAACAGGCCGAGACTAACCGTATCGCCAAGCATAAATGTGCAGTCTGCGGGCGAACAAGCGAGACCAATCCGGAACTTGAGTTCCGTTTCTGCAGCAAGTGTCAGGGGAATTACGAATATTGCAGTGAACATCTTTTTTCACATTCACATATAAGATATGACAATACTGATAAGGAGTAAGCACAGAACATTATGAGAAGGCGAAACAACATCAAGGGAAGACTGACGGGGATCATATTGTCGGCTGTTATGGTAGTAAGCTCCGTGTATATACCGGCTTATGCGGAGACACCGGCAGAGCAGACATCGATCGAGGATATGACAGTGACTGATGAGAGCACGGAGGAGATCCTTACCGAAAGCGAAGAAGAGACTGAGTCCGTCAGTGAATCAGAGACTGAGAGCATTTCGGAGAGCGGTGAGGAAACATCGGAAGACGAATCTCTTAGCGAGGATGAGACTGAGTCAGAGACAGAAGCTGAAGAGATCGAGACCTCTGAATCCGAGGCTCTGACAGAACCCGAGGCAGTGACTGAAGAGGTAGAAGTTGTCGGAGATACAACTACAAAAGATGGTTTTACGCTTAACAGCAGTTTTGTTATAACAAGTTATAACGGTTTGGGCGGTGCAATCGAGATCCCTTCCAATGTAAAGGGTATAGGTGAGGGCGCGTTTGCGAACAATAAATCCATCACTTCTGTGACTTTTGCAGGAACAAAGTGTTATACCATCGATGATGCTGCATTTTCGGGCTGCAGTAACCTTGAGAGTATCACATTACCGGATTCGCTGGGAAAGATCGGTGCAAATGCCTTTGAAGGATCTGCGCTTACAAGTATAGTCATTCCTGCAAATGTTACGGAGATCAAGCTTGGCGCATTTAAGGATAATACTAAGTTGAACAGTGTGACCTATAATGCTAAGAGTGCTACGATACCGGATTCCGGGTATGGCGATGTATTTGAAGGATGTAAGATCAGTGATCTTCAGATCGGAAGCAGTGTTACGGCTATCCCCGGCGCTTTGTTCAGAAATGCAGGCTTTACGAATACAATAGTTGTCAATATTCCTGCGAGTGTAAAGAAAATCGGCCCCTCTGCTTTTTGCCAAACACCTATAGCAGGACTTGTATTCGAAAGCGGAAGCCAACTGACTGAGATTGGGACAACAGCTTTCTATAAATGCCCGGGTATTAAGGAAGTCATTCTTCCGCCCTCAATTCAGAAGATCGGCCGTGAGGCTTTCCGCGAAGACAGTATTACTGAGATCGTTCTTCCGGCGAGTCTGACAGCAATCGACCAGCAGGCGTTTGAGAAGAATACCGGCCTTCATAAGGTCACGGTCAATTCCGGGAATATCACTGTGGAGGATTATCCCGGCGCTATCTTCTATGGATGCTGTATAGATCAGCTTGAGTTCGGCTCAAATGTAACGACAATTCCCGCCAATCTTTTCTGTAATGCTACATTTGACAGTAATTTTAAATTAGTAATTCCCAAGAGAATAACAACTATCGGTAAAGGAGCATTCCGTGTTAATGCCATGGGGGACACGAAGGATCCCACGGTTTATAATGTCTCGTTCGAAGAGGGGAGTCACCTAAGTAAGATAGGGGCCAGCGCCTTCGGCGGCTGTGAGATGATAGAAGAGGTCAAGCTGCCGGAAAGTGTTACCTATATTGGCGATTATGCATTTGAAGAATGTGATATAACTGAGATCATAATACCCAAGAACGTTACATTCCTAGGGACTGGTGCATTTAAAAACTGCAGTCATCTGACCAGGGTGGATATCAGAACTAGTAAGATCAGTGATTCTGATAACTATTACAGATACAGTATTTTTCAGGGTTGTAAGCTGGATGAGATCATTTTAAGCAATTCCATGACTTATATCCCTTATGGTCTGTTCGACTGCGCCGGGATGTCGGATGGTATGTCGGTTGTGATACCGTCGTCTGTAAAATCCATACACGGCAGTGCTTTTGGCAGCTGCCCTAATCTGACAGATATCTATATGGGCAGCAATGTTAATGAGTTTATTGAAGATCCGTTCTTCGGCTGTCCCAAGACACTTATGTTCCATGCTCCTGCGGGTTCTTATGCCTTAAGATGGGCAAAGGAGCATGGCTATGCAACGGATGAGGTCAAGGTATATAAGATCACTTATAACCTTAACGGTGGCACCAATGCGGCCGGCAATCCCAAGGACCATATGGCGGGTAAGTCTGTGACACTGCAGGATCCCGTGAAAACCGGTGCAAGCTTTGAGGGATGGTTTACTACACCAACATTTGATGAAGGAACCAGGATAACTGAGATAACCGAGAACAAGGATATCACCGTATATGCCAAGTGGAAAGCGGATATAGCAGAGACCTCCGTATCCGTATCACCGGCAGGGGGCATGCTCTATCTGGGTGAGAGTATGGTGCTTACCGCTACGGTACTTCCCGATAATGCGACGCACAAGGATGTGACATGGACATCTTCTGATACGGCTGTTGCGACGGTTAAGGATAACGGAGACGGAACTGCGACAGTGCTGCCTGTTGCCAACGGAAGCGTGAAGATCACTGTCAGGACCAAGGGCATAGGCAATAAGAGTGCGACTTGCAATATCACTGTTGATACCAAGGTCACATCGATAAAACTGGTCGATCCCAATACGGGTAATAACAGCGGGAAGATCCAGCCAGGTAAGACATTGCAGCTTAAGCCCGTATTCAATGAAGGCGTAAGCGAGCCGGCTGATAAGAGTCTTATCTGGGTCAGTGATAATGCGGCAGTTGCATCGGTTTCATCCACCGGTAAGATCACTGCAAAGGCTGCCGGAACAGTTAAAATTAGCGCATATAAGGGTCGAGAAGTTGGATCGGAGTACTTTGCTGTCACGGTATATGAGCCTATAAAGAAGATAACGCTTAACAAGAGTAAGCTGACTCTGGGGGACGGAGATATATATGATCTTGATGTTGTGATACCGGATCATCTCGCCGATCAGAGTTATGCCTGGTCTTCGTCTGATGAGCTGATCGCACAGGTTGATACACTCGGATATGTTACTGCTCATCTTCCGGACGGATTCTCTTCGGCAACTGCGACTGTTACGGCAAGGGCAAAAGACGGAAGCGGTACTTATGCGACCTGTAAGATAACGGTCGGAGTACCGATAGAGTCCATAGACATAAATGTACCTAAGAGCTTAAAGTATAGTAAAAACGGCATACCGTGTGTGGCTGTGGGTAAATCAGTTAAGCTGTCTGCCGTATTCAATCCCCTGTCTCCTGCCAACAAGAACCTTGTATGGGACAGCATGAATGAATCTGTTGCCAAGGTGGATGCCAAGGGCAAGGTGAAGGCGCTGAGTCCGGGAAGTGGGAGTATAAAAGCCGTGAATTCGGAAAGCGGTAAAAACAGAATAATCCCGCTGTATGTATATTCGCCGCTTAAAAAGCTTGCGCTCAATGAGAAAAAGCTGAGTATTAGGCAGGGAGACACATTTGACCTTGAGACTGTTATGACTCCGGCGGATGCGACATTCTCCGTTGACGGAATACATTATGATATCCCCAAGGTGACCTGGACTTCGTCTGATCCGAGTATCGCGACGGTCGATGCATACGGTAATATAACAGCACTGAACCTTGGCGATAAAGATAAGGCTTCAGTTAAGATCACTGCCAGTGCAACAAGTGACGGTAATATCACAAAGACTGCCGTATGCAATGTGACTGTATACACCGATGATGTGAAGATAAGCAAGCTCGGCTTAAGTAAGACGAAGCTGTCTATCGGCTCAAATGCGAAAACAAAGTTGAGTGCCAAGACCACACCGGCTTCAGCAACGAACAGAACTCTTGACTGGAGCAGCGATAATGAAGCTGTTGCGACTGTGAGTGGTGACGGTACGATAACGGCACATTCTGCAGGAACGGCCGTGATAACTGTATCGGCTAAGGATGGAAGCAGTAAGAAAGCGACCTGTAAGGTGACTGTAGGTAATCCGGCTACCGAGATCAATATTAAATCTCCGGAAAGACTGGCTGTAGGAAAGACGTTTGTATTGAAGGCAGAAATGAAGTCGGGCACAGGCAAAGCAGCCAACAAGGAATATACATGGGTAAATGATACTCCCGATCTTATAAATATTGATAAAAAGGGCAAAGTGACAGTAAAGGATGTCGGTATGGCCAAGATCACCATCAAGGCTGAACCCGTGACTGATGAGGCTGAACGTATAACAAAAGAGATATCTTTTGACACCTACATCCCCGTGAGCAAACTGTCTGCGGAGAAGACAAAAGTCACCATGTTCGAAGGAGACAATCGTTATGAACTCCACTATATTATTGCCAATTATGGAGATGCCACAAATAAGGATATTAAGTGGACGAGCAGTAATGCTGATATAGTGATGATATCAGACGGCAGCAGCAGTTACGAGGGAGAGAAGGTTACAAATCAAAGAAGCGTATATATAAGTGCGTTTAAGCCCGGTACAGCCAAGATCACGGGCATCACGACTGACGGAAGCAATAAGAAGGTTACCGTGACTGTTAAGGTACTTGGGATAATGCATTATGAGGATGTCGGGATCAAAGTGACCTCGCAGCCGAAGACGGTCATCGTTACGGATAATGAGACACTGCATGTAGAGGTGAAGAATCTTAAGGTTAAAAAGACATTTAAGATCGTTCCGATGCTCACCAAGACAGCAACGGATAAGACCGTAACATATTACAGCATGGATAGTTCAGTGGCAACCGTAAGTAAGAAGGGTGTGGTAACCGCCAAGGGAACCGGCAGTACAAGAGTATATATGTATACGTCTGATGGCGGCCATGATGGTTATGTTGAGGTCACGGTAGTGAAATAGTTATGAAAGATGAAAGCGCATTTATAAAAAGAATAGAGGAACTGGTGTCGCTCGGCAGGGAGCAGGGAGGAAAGGTCTCAAAAGAGCAGGTTGAAGAAGCGGCGATGGACCTTAACCTTCCCGTAAGCGGCTTGAATGCCGTATATGAGTATCTGCATTCCAAGAAGATCGGGATAGAAGAGGCGCTGGATATCGAAGAGGCACTGTCGGAAGAGGACAGGAACTATCTGGAGCTATATATCGAGGAGCTTAAGGAACTGACCGAATACAGTGAGGGAGAGAAGGAAGCGCATTATATATCTGCTATGGCGGGTCATCTTGAGAGTCAGACAAAGGTCATCGAGATAATGCTCCCGCAGGTAGTGGATATAGCAAGACTCTATACGGATCAGGGTGTTCCGATAGAAGATCTTATAGGTGAAGGCAATGTCGCTCTCTCGGCAGGCGTCACCATGCTCGGTGCCCTGGAGTCCGGTAAGGAGGTCCCGGGAGCGCTTGCATCCATGGTGATGAATGCGATGGAACAGCTCATAGGAGAAGAGAGCGATATAAGGGGCAAGGATCAGAAGATAGTATCCAAGGTCAACAAGGTCGCGGATGCTGCAAGAGAACTGGCACAGGACCTCGGGAGAAAAGTGACCGTGGAGGAACTTATGGCAGAGACTAAGTTGAGCCGCAAGACCATAGAGGATGCCATCAGATTCTCAGGACAGAAAATAGAGGATATAGATGGACAATAAGGATTATAAGCATATCATACAGGATTTCTCCAACATATATCTCGGCGGCAGATTGAGCTACGGCGAGATGATGGATATGGAAGACATACCGTTTAAGTTAAAAACGGTGTTCGCCCATTATATGCTTAAGGAAGTGGACAGGGAGACGACCTTAGAGAATCATCTTTTCTATATGGAGAGGGACAGTATGTCCTATATGGTCTACAAGAAGCTTAAGGCCAGATTCCTGCTCAATGTGTTCTATGAGGACGGTCACGGAAAGAATGAGCCGGGATATCATATAGACGAGTTCCTGATCGATGATGTGCTGGATAATGAGGCCATAATGGCCAATAAAGATGTGACATTTCTGACGGAGATAAGGATATCCAAGCTTAAGCTTACGGGTCTGCCGGTCTAGCATTATCCGATATGACACGGACGTATATCCTGGGGGGAGATATGGGGTGGCAACATGAGTCTGACCCGGTTAAATGAAGAAAAAAGATCTTTCATAATAAAGGCAATTCTCTATACGGGCGTCATGGTATTCTTCCTTGGCGTTGTTTTCCTGTATTTTTTCAGGCTGTATTCCGAGACCAGAGAGGACATAATCAAGAGCGGGCAGATCAATGCGGTCGAGGCAGCCAACCGAATAGACAAAAAACTTGCAGAGAACATGAGCGTTCTTCTGCTCACTTCGCATACGGTCGATGAGATGATCTCAGATGGAAGATCGGATGAAGAGATCCTCGGATATCTGACTGATGAGTCCAAAGCCGTTATCGCTTCACTTATATCGGATACTACCGGTATGTACGGTTATATTGACGGAAAGTATATGGACGGATCCGGATGGATTCCGGATGAGGGATATGTTCCGACGGAGAGACCCTGGTATATCGATGCCAAAGCCGGTAACGGCGATCCCGTGATAGTGGATCCCTACCTGGACATGTACACCGGTAATATAATGATCACGCTTGCCAAGATGCTAAGCGACGGAGAAAGCGTACTGGGCATAGATGTAGCCCTTGATGACATACAGACCATACTGGAGAGCAGGGTTGAAGCCAGTCGCTCGTACGCGGAGTTTCTGGTAAACCGTCAGGGCATCATTATAGCGCATTCCGACAGAAACATGATCGGAAGAAATGTAAGAGAAGGCAGTGATCCGCTGACAGCCTCCATTGTGGACCGGCTGAATGATACCGATGACGGTTATACCTATCTCAAGTATTCAGGCAGAGGTTATATGCTCTATTTCATGCCTCTTGAGAATTCATGGACCTGCGTATCGGTCATAGATGCCACCGATGACTTTGGCAAACTCACGAGGTCGCTTAACATCACGCTTTTCGTCTCGCTACTGATCATCGTGACATTTGTAACAATTCTCATTATATCCGAAAAGAAGGACAGAAGAGCGAGAGAGCTGGCACTTAAGTCGGAACGGGCGACGGCGGCTAACGAAGCCAAGTCTGCATTCATGTCCAACATGTCTCATGAACTGCGTACTCCCGTTAATGCGATCTTAGGGATGAATGAGATGATAATCAGGGAATCCGCTGATGATGAGGTTATCTCATATTCCGAGAATATCAAAGCAGCCGGTAAGATACTGCTTCAAATGATCGAGGATGTTCTGGATTATACAAGGAATGAGACCGGGGATAAGCAGGCGGACGATGAAGATAAGGATACAGATAAAGCCGGAGAGACAGACGCAGAGACAGCCACAGACATTGAAGATGATGTTACGGACAGACATAAAGAGACGGATGACGGACATGTAAAAGATGACGGATCTGCAACAGATGACGTACCGTCGGTGTCCGAAGATAAGAAAAAACAGAGATATGATCTGCATCTGTCGGAGAGTATCGTATATACCAATGATAACTGTATAGGCTGTAATAAGTGTATCAAGGTCTGCAGTGCGATCGGCGCGTGCATATCCAAGGAAGAAAACGGCAGGGCACGTATCGACGTGGACGGAAGCAAATGTGTTGCATGCGGAAGCTGCCTTGATGTATGTGTTCATAATGCCAGGGAGTATAGGGATGATACCGAGCAGTTCTTTGAGGATCTTAATAAAGGTGAGGAGATCTCGCTGCTCTTAGCTCCCGCATTTAAGGCTAATTACCCCGATGAATATGAGAGCGTACTCGGCGGTCTCAAGGCATTGGGCGTTAAGAGGATAATAAGCGTATCCTTCGGTGCGGATATAACGACCTGGGGGTATCTTAACTATATTAAAGAACACGATTTCATTGGCGGTATCTCACAGCCGTGTCCTGCTCTGGTGTCATATATAGAGAGATACCTTCCTGAATTTCTGCCTAAGCTGTTCCCGGTACAGAGCCCGCTTATGTGCGCGGCCATATATGCACGTAAGGAGATGGGCATCACGGATAAGTTTGCTTTTATCAGTCCCTGTATCGCCAAGAAACTTGAGATAGAGGACCCTCACAATAAGGGACTCGTCCAGTACAATGTTACCTTTGAACATCTGATGAGATATGTGCGTGAACATGATATCAAGGGACCTTCGGTACACAGCGAGATAGAATACGGCATGGGTTCATTCTATCCGACACCCGGAGGCTTGGCAGAGAATGTCAAGTGGTTCCTGGGGGACGATGTATATATAAGACAGATAGAGGGAGAAAGACACCTCTACGACTGGCTTCATGCCAATGAAGACAGGATAAAAGAGCAGAAGACACCGTTCCTGTTCATAGACGCCCTTAACTGTGAAAAGGGCTGCATATGCGGAACAGCCGTCAATCCCGAGAAGTCCAAGACGGATGATGCTCTGTATGCACTTTTGGATATAAGAGAGAACTCCAAGAAGGACACAAGCGGTAATGCATGGTCAAGACAGGACAGACCTGAGGAACGTCTGCAAAACTATAACGATCAGTTTAAGGAACTGGATCTTGATGATTATATAAGGGGATACACTGACCGTTCGGCTGAATGTGCCTATGAGATCCCCGAAGATGCAGTGCTGGATGCGATATTCAACAGCATGAATAAACCCAATGAGGAGTCCAGACATATAGACTGCACATGCTGCGGCTATGACAGCTGCCGCCAGATGGCGATCGCCATATATAACGGATTCAATCATAAAGAAAACTGTATTTACTATGAGAAAACCATGGTTCAGGTGCTCGAGATAGAGAAGGAGATGGCTGAGGAGGCCACACAGGCCAAGAGTTCTTTTCTTGCCAATATGTCTCATGAGATACGTACGCCCATCAATGCCGTACTGGGCTTAAATGAGATGATACTCAGGGAGAGTAAGGATCCCGAGATAACCAATTATTCCGAGAACATCAAGAGCGCCGGCGATACGCTGTTAGGTCTGGTCAACAACATTCTTGACTTCAGTAAGATCGAAGCCGGTAAGATGGATATAGAGTGTGTCGACTATGACCTCTATACGGTAATAAATGATCTGGTCAATATGATAAGACTCAGAGCGGTCGAGAAAGATCTTGAACTGATTCTCGATGTCGATCCTCATACGCCGAAAAAACTCTATGGTGATGAGATAAGGATCAAGCAGATAATCACCAATCTTCTGACTAATGCCGTTAAATACACGGAGACCGGCTCCGTAACATTTAAGGTATGGTCTGAGGATATACCTGCCGAGCCGGATCACATCAACCTTAATGTTAAGGTGGTCGACACGGGAATAGGTATCAAGGAGGAAGATATAGGAAGACTCTTTGAACAGTTTGACAGGATAGAGGAGAAGAGAAACCGTAATATCGAAGGCACAGGCCTGGGGATGAACATTACGCTTAAACTCCTCCAGATGATGAATTCGACACTTGATGTCAAGAGTGTGTACGGCGAAGGTTCCGAGTTCGGATTTAAACTTAAGCAGAGGGTTGTTAAGCGCGACGAGATCGGTGAGCTCGGTACGATATATATGAAACCAGAAGACAGTGTAAGTCATAACCGTTCTGTCTTCACCGCCCCTGAGGCCGATGTACTCGTAATAGATGATAATGCCATGAATCTTATGGTTTTCAAGAGCCTTCTTAAGAGAACCGGAATCAACGTTGATACGGCAGAGGACGGAGATGAAGGCCTGACTATGTCCGGCACCAAGAAGTATGATGTCATATTCTTCGACCACATGATGCCCGGCAAGGACGGTATTGAGACGCTTCATGAACTGCGTGCAATGAGTGATAATCCCAATATCTTAACGCCGGCGATATGTCTGACGGCCAATGCCATATCAGGTGCCAGAGAGAAGTATATCGAGGCGGGATTTGATGATTATCTCACAAAACCCGTGGATCCTGTCAAACTTGAGGAGATGCTTGCCATGCATCTGCCCGGGCATAAGATCATTATGTCTGAAGCAGAGACCGAAGCCGGAGAAGAAGGAGCAGGCGAAGATCTCAGTGATACACTTAAGTTACTGGATGAGTTTGACGGGATAGATGTAAGTACCGGTATTGCCAACAGCGGATCTGCGGATTCCTATATGTCGATGCTTAAGATATTCTACAATTCCATAGACGATAAATCCGATGAACTGCAGGGATTCCGTGATAATGAGGATTGGGCTGATTATACCGTCAAGATCCATGCACTCAAGAGTTCAGCCAAGATAATCGGTGCGATGAAGCTCGCGGAGGCGGCTCAGGAGCTTGAAAATGCAGGAAAAGAAGGGAATATCGGATATATAAAGGATAATCATGAAGGATTCATGCGGGATTATCTTGAGTACAGGGATATCCTTACGGAGTTTGTCAGGGATGAGGACAGTCTTATCGATATGGGCAGCATATCAAGGACTGTTGCAGACAGCTCCATGATGAATGTGATCTATGATGAGTTCAGAAAAGCTGCCGATGATATGGACTGTGAAGCCATAGAGGAGATAATCGAGGGGATGAAGGGATATATCATCTGCGATGAAGAAAAAGAAAAATATCGTGAGATCTGTAAAAAAGCGGATATTTATGACTATGACGGTATCATAGAGATACTGGACCGGGATTGAGTATTGGTATTTTCGTCCCAAATAGTGTATAAATATATTGGAGGTTTGTGAGTATGCTAGAAAAACGTGTCGGTGTAGCACTCGTGGCACCGCAATACAGCGTCGTGGTCAAAGGAATGGAGAAGAAACTCTTTGACATCGGCTATAAAGTGGTCTCCATAGAGAATAATATCGATGATATCAAGGGATGTTCGTCAGAGGTCGAGCTGTACATTCTTTATATTCCCGACAATATAATCGAAAACGAAATGAAGCTTAAGAATCTTGAGCTCATGATCAGGCTTATAGACAAGGAAGGTAAGAAATCCGTGGCCATTGGCGAGAAAGTCTCGCGTAATGACCTCGTTGATGCCGTACCTGAACTCGGCAACTTTATGTGGCTTGATAAGCCCGTAGAGATGGATAATCTTGACTATACCATGAACAAGGCTTTTTCCGGCGAATTGGATATGGGCAGGAGAAAGAGGATACTGCTCGTGGATGATGATCCGGCTTATGCCAAGATGGTAAGGGAATGGATCAAGGAAGAATACCGCGTGGATATAGTAACAGCCGGTATGAAGGCTCTGGGCTTTTTGGTCAAGGTCAAGAAGGAGGATATGGTAGATCTCATATTACTTGATTATGAGATGCCCGTCGTGGACGGCCCCAAGGTGCTGCAGATGCTGAGGCAGGATCCTGTTACGGCCAATATCCCGACTGTTTTCCTGACCGGTAACAGTACCAAGGAAGCCGTATCGAGAGTCATGGAGCTTAAGCCTGACGGATATATACTTAAGACGACGACCAAGTCGGAACTGCTTAACTATCTGAATAACGAATTCAAGAAGCGTAAGCAGGCTGAAGAATAGAGAAGAATGATCTGCACGATCATTCTTAAGTGATGTGAGAGGAGAAACAATTAAAATGGCCATATCTGATATGCCGCAATATGAACTGACAGAGAAGCACCCGATCGCCGAACTGGATACGGTCGGATATATACTTAAGCACAAAAAGACCGGTGCAAGAGTAGTCCTTATGGAGAATAAGGATGACAACAAGGTTTTTTATATAGGATTCAGGACACCCCCGGAGGACAGCACGGGGGTAATGCATATCCTGGAGCATTCAGTCCTGTGCGGATCAAGGAACTTTCCCGTCAAAGACCCGTTCCTGGAGCTTGCCAAGGGCAGTCTCAATACTTTCTTAAACGCAATGACATATCCGGACAAAACGGTATATCCCGTTGCAAGCTGCAACGACAAGGACTTCCGTAATCTGATGCATGTATATCTGGATGCCGTATTCTATCCGAGGATACTTGACAGCGATATGACCTTTAAGCAGGAAGGCTGGCATTATGACCTTAGGGATAAGGATGACGAACTTAAGATAAACGGTGTGGTATACAGTGAGATGAAGGGCGCTTTCTCCAATCCTGATGACGTGCTTGAGAGAGAACTGTTCAATTCACTCTTCCCCGATACTCCGTACGGCGTTGAATCCGGCGGAGATCCGAAGGTGATCCCGACGCTTACATACGAGCATTATCTGGATACTTACAGAAGGTATTATCATCCGAGCAACTCTTATATATATCTCTATGGAGACATGGATTTCGAAGATCAGCTTGACTTTATAGACAGAGAATATCTGTCCCGTTTTGATGCGCTGGATATTGATTCTTCGATCCCGATACAGGAGCCGTTTGACAAGAGGGTCGACGTGACGAAGGAGTTCTCCGTTACCGAAGCGGAGCCTGTTAAGGATAACACGTATTTAAGCCTTAACTTCGCCATGAAGGATAATCTGGACAGAGAAGAATATATCGCATGGCAGGTGATCGACTATGCTCTCTGTACCGCTCAGGGTGCCGTTCTCAAGGAGGCGCTGCTTGAAAAGGAGATCGGAAAGGATATCTATTCCATATATGACGGAGGGGTGCGGCAGCCATACTTCTCGATCGTCGCAAAGTACAGCGAGGCCGATAAGAAGGAAGATTTCCTTAAGACGATCAATGATACGCTGGCCACAATAATTAAAGGCGGATTTAATAAAGACACATTAAGAGCAGGACTGAACGCCATTGAGTTCAAGTACAGGGAAGCTGATTTCGGCCACTATCCTCCGGGACTGATGTACGGGCTCAATATATTGGACAGTTGGTTATATGATGACGGAAAACCGTTTATTCATATAGAAGCCGATGCCACATTCAAGTCTTTGAGAAAAAAGATCGACACTGATTATTATGAGCAGCTTCTTAAGAAAGGCCTGGTCGATAACAAACACAGTTCGTTCGTCTGTGTTGTACCCAGGGTCGGACTTGTTGATAAGGATGAGGCTGAGCTTAAGGAAAGGCTTGCGGAATATAAGAGAAGCCTAAGTGATGCCGAGATCGAAAAGCTTGTAAGCGATACACTTGCGCTTGAGGCCTATCAGGATGAGGAAGACAGTGAAGAAGCACTTGCGACCATACCCGTGCTCAAGATAAGTGATATACGTAAGAAAACCGACACTCTGTATAATGTGGTCAGGGATATCGACGGTATAAAGACTCTCTATCATCCCGTTAACACCAAGGGGATCGACTATGCAAGGCTTATCTTTAAGGCGGACGGAACGGACAGCGAACTCTTTTCATATCTTCCGATCCTCAAGAGCGTTATCGGAGTGATGGATACTGCGGATCATTCCTATCAGGAACTCTTTGACAAGATATATATCGATACGGGCGGTATAGCTCCCGCGATCAATGTATACGAGCAGAATAATGAAAGGGGCAGGATAAGCACGACATTTGATCTTAAGGGAAAATGTCTGGCAGGCGATCTTTCAAAGGTATTTGCTCTCTTATCCGAGATCATTCTGTCTACAGACTACAGTGATTCAGACAGGATGCTTGAGATACTTTATGAGATCAAGTCTCACAACCAGAGCACTATGATAAGTGCGGGTCATGCCGTAGCGCTTCAGCGAGCGCTCAGCTATGTATCACCGATGGCAAGGACAACGGATACGATACAAGGCCTGGATGCATACAGATTGTTAGAGGGTATAGAAGCCGATTATGACAGCAGAAAGAATGATGTCATCGACAAATTAGTTAAACTCACTAAGGAGCTCTTTACCGTTGATAATCTGATGCTTGATTTTGCGGGCAGCGAGGAGGAATATAAAGTCTTTGAGTCAGAGGCCCGTAAGTTCATATCACGGCTTGATCACGGCCGGGTATCTGATGACAGGTTTGTTCCCGTGCCTTCTAAGGATAATGAGGGCCTTAAGACCGCCGGTCAGGTACAGTATGTATGCAGAGCCGGCAACTACAGGGATAAGGGGCTTGAGTATACGGGCGCATTAAGAGTATTGAAAGTCATGATGGGATATGATTATCTCTGGAACAATATAAGAGTGAAGGGCGGCGCCTACGGGTGCATGTCGGGATTCTCAAGAAACGGAGACAGTTACTTCGTATCATACAGGGATCCCAATCTTAAGGAGACAATTGACATATTTGAGGGCGTTACCGAATATCTCAAGGGCTTTGACGCCGATGAGCGTACGATGACACAGTATATAATAGGAGCCATAAGTGCGCTGGATATACCGCTTACGCCACAGGGCAAGGCACTTAAGAGCCTGAGTTCATTTATGACCGGTCTTGATGAGAGCATCCTGCAGAAGGAGAGAGATGAACTTCTTGCGACAACCCCTGAGATCATAAGGGGCCTGGCGGAATACTGCGATGCTTTCTTAAAAGACGGAGCACTGTGTGTTGTAGGAGCTGAGGCTAAGATCGATGAAGCCGCCGAACTGTTTAGAAAGACTGAACCTTTATTTGAAGGATGACCGATATACTGAAGACCCGATACCATATCGGCGGTCGTGTCGAAAAGGAGGAGACTATGAAAAAGAACGGATTAAAGCTGCGTATTTTTTGCATCATAACAGGCGTTACCTTATGCGCGCCAGTGTTATCTGCATGCGGAGCTGCATCTTCGGGCTCTAATAAGGCAAAGTCGGGTGCGGCTTATGATACCGCGGATTATTACGATGAGCCTATGGCTGAAGCGGCGGATTATGCCGATGCCAATATGGCAATGTATGATGAGAGTGCATCTTCGGGTGCTTCATCGACGACTACTACGGAGAATGCATCAACTTCGAACCGAAAGCTCATAAGGAATGCGAGTCTGTCGGTGGAGACCAAGGAATTTGATGCGCTTTTAGCCAATCTTGATGAGAAGATCAAGTCAATGGGCGGATATGTGGAGAATATGTCCGGATACTACGGCAGTAAGTATGAAAGCTACCGTTCCAATAAGACTGCCAATATAACGGCGCGTATTCCCGCAGCCAAGCTCGATGAGTTCATAGGAGCGGTCGGAGAACAGGCCAATATCACCAACAAGTCGGAATCCGTGACGGATGTAACGCTGGATTATGTGGATATGGAGAGCCACAAGAAGATGCTCATAGAGGAGCAGAACAGGCTGCTTGAGTTCCTCGACAAGGCTGAGACAGTGGATGAGATCATATCGCTTGAAGACAGGCTGACTCAGGTCAAGTACCAGCTTGAGAGCATGGAGAGCCAGCTGCGCACATATGACAATAAGGTTGATTACAGCACGGTCAATATAGATATCAGGGAGGTCGTGGATTATACGCCGGTAGTTGAGGAAGAAGAGAAGACTCCCATGGAGCGTATGACGGAGGGCTTCAAGAACAGTCTTAAGACTATAGGCGTAGGGTTGAGAGAGTTTGGAATATGGTTTGTTATCAACCTTCCTTATCTGCTTCTTCTTGCGATCATCGCGGTTATCGCCATTGTGATAATCCTTAAGGTCAACAAGAAGAACGTGCAGAAGCGTGAAGCTGCAAGGGCGGCATTTATGGAGAAGACCGGGGCCAATGGCGATTCCAAAGCCAAGGTTTGTGGTAATGCCGGGGCAGCTGACAAGACTGATGCTGAGACTGATCCCAAGGCCGATGCCGAGGCTGATTCCAAGGCCGGTGCGGAGAATTCAGAAGGCAGCGATCCTTCAGGAATATATGTCGAAAAACCGGAGAAGATGAATTGATCATGCAGGATAATAACGAGACTTTGGATATTAATACGGGTGGCGGAGCCCTTGCCGGCTTTGTGAGTATCATAGGGCGTCCCAATGTAGGCAAATCCACTCTGATGAATCACATAATAGGTCAGAAGATCGCCATCACGTCGGATAAGCCGCAGACCACGAGAAACCGCATAAGGACAGTGTATACGGAGAAAAGAGGACAGATAGTCTTCACCGACACTCCGGGTATCCATAAGGCCAAGAACAGGCTCGGCGATTATATGGTCAGCGTGGCGCGTAAGTCCATTGTGGATGTGGATGCCGTGATGTGGATCGTCGAACCCACGACCTATATAGGTGCCGGCGAGCAGGCCATAATCGAAGAGCTTAAGAAGGCATCCGGCCTTCCGAAGATCCTCGTCATCAATAAGATCGATACTCTTAAGAATAAGGCGGAGATCCTCGAGGTTATGGATACCTACAGACAGGCATGCGAGTTTGAGGAGATCGTCCCCGTGTCTGCAAAGACGGGAGAGGGAGTAACAGAGTTAGTCGACACGATTTTTAAATATATGCCCGAAGACGAGCCGTACTTTGAAGAAGACGTGATCACCGACCAGCCGCTGAGGCAGATAGTTGCTGAACTTATAAGAGAGAAGGCTCTGTGGTGCCTTAAGGATGAGATACCGCACGGTGTGGCGGTTGTGATCGAATCGTTTGAAGAAACGCCGAAGTTATGCCGTATAACGGCGACTATCGTATGCGAGAAGGATTCGCATAAGGCGATAATAATCGGCAAGGGAGGTTCGATGCTTAAAAAGATCGGTTCTCTGGCCCGCCCCGATATAGAAGATATGCTGGAATGCAAGGTGTATCTGGAACTCTGGGTCAAGGTCAGGAAGGACTGGAGGGAATCGGACCTGCTCATGAAAAACTTCGGATACGACAAGAAGGATATCAATGAATGATGACATCAAAGGATATTAAGGAATGATATTACTGAATAACGTAAAAAGCGCTGACAATTCAGCGCTTTTTATATGTCTGCTATTATATCCGCCACGACGGACACCGATCAGTGGAAGAGCGGATATGTCGCGAAGCCCATCGCTATGCCGAGCATCGCTCCGACCAGAACCTGCAGAGGCGTATGCCCTATAAGTTCCTTGAGATTCTCCTGAGTGAACTTGATCTTCTCGGGGTGCTCACTGTTAAAATAGTCCATTATCTGATTGATGATGACGGCCTGTGTACCGGTCTCGCGGCGAACACCTCTGGCATCATACATTACGATGATGGCAAAGACGGCAGCCAGCGCAAATACAGGAGACCCGACGCCATACTCAAGGGCTGAAGCCACGGAGAGCGCACAGACGGTAGCCGAGTGACAGCTCGGCATCCCTCCGCTTCCCACAAGCCTCTCAAGCTTGAGCTTCTTATTGATCAGAAAATCTATTATCGTCTTGATGACCTGTGCCGTAAACCAACTGATAGCAGCGGCCAGCAGAATGTAGTTGTGGATCAGTTCCGAAAAGTAATTCATATCAATGCCTTTTGTCGATTAATCTACAAAAGAGTATACCATACAGCCGACTATTTTTGTATTGCCCTATCCTTATTTATCCCTTAAAATAATAAATAGTGAAAATCCCGATAACAGGATACTTAAAAAGCGGGATCCCGAAGGCATTTGACGAGATTGGAGGGTATATGAGGGTTAAGGAGCTGCTGCTCGGCGCAGCATATTACAACGAATACATGCCTTATGAGCGCATAGATGAAGATATGGAGCTCATGAAGAAGCTTGGCTTTAATACCATAAGGATAGGTGAGTCGGCATGGAGTACATGGGAGCCGAAGGACGGAGAGTTTGACTTTACCAAGCTTACGGATGTCCTGGAGGCGGCAGACAGACATGATATGAAGGTCATTGTCGGGACTCCGACCTATGCCGTTCCGTCATGGCTTGTACGCAAGTATCCGGATATCATGGCTGTGACAAAAGAAGGGCAATTGCTCTACGGCCACCGTCAGTACTTCGATATAACCAACGAACACTACCGCTATCACTGCAACCGTATCATCCGCAAGATGATGCAGGCTGTGTGTGACTATGACTGCATTATAGGATATCAGATAGATAATGAGACAAGGGCTGCAGATGCCGCAGGTCCTGATGTACAGGCACTCTTTGTAGAGAAGATGCGCGCGGAGTATCCCGATATAGATGATTTCAACAAGGAATTCGGCTTAGACTTCTGGAGCAACAGGATAGCTGACTGGGACGATTTTCCTGATGTGAGAGGGACGATCAATGCCAGTATAGATGCGGCTTACAGGAGATTCTTAAGATACTGTATAGCTGATTTCATCGCATGGCAGGCTGATATCGTCAGGGAATATGCCAAGGAAGGGCAGTTCGTGACGCATAACTTTGACTTTGACTGGAGGGATGAGTCATACGGCCTTCAGCCGCTTGTCAATCAGCGTGCGGCCGGCAGAGCGCTCGACGTGGCCGGTGCCGATATATATCATCCGACTCAGAATGAGCTTACGGGTGCAGGGATCGCACTTTGCTCGGATATTGCCCGTTCCATCAAGCAGGATAATTACCTCTTGCTTGAGACTCAGTCTCAGGGACGTGTTAAATGGCTGCCTTATCCCGGTCAGCTCAGGATGATGGGATATTCACAGCTGGCAGGAGGTGCCAACTCCATCATGTACTGGAACTGGCATTCCATCCATAATTCCAGAGAGAGCTTCTGGAAGGGCATCTTAAGCCACGATCTTGAGCCCGGATTCATATACCATGAGTTGTCAGGCTTTACATCCGAACTCGAAGGCATAAGCCGTAATCTCATCAATCTGCGCAAGGAGAATAAGGCTGCGATCCTCTTGGATCATGTAGCACTTACTGCACTCGATGAGTTCAGCGATGATCTCGGACTTGACTACAATGAGATCGTAAGACGTATCTATGATGCATGCTATGAGATGAACCTTGAGTGTGACATCATATATAAGTCCGCGAAGTTAGATAAGTACAGCCTCGTCATCCTGCCGGCTTTATACAGCGTCAATGATGCTCTTATCGGCAAGTTCCGTTCATATATCGAAAACGGCGGACATATCGTGGCTACGTTCAAGAGCTTCTTTGCGGACAGAGAACTTAAGATATTCGCTGATACGGCGCCTCACGGAATGACGGATGTATTCGATATCCGCTATGACATGTTCACCAAGCCCGGTAATGCGACGGTAATGTTCGATGACGGTCAGGAATTCCCGATCGACAACCATATCGAACTCTTGGAGCTTAACGGTGATGCGGTTCCGTGGGCGAGATATTCACATCCTTACTGGAATAAGTATGCTGCCGTGACACACAGCAAGTACGGTAACGGTTCAGCCACATATATAGGATGCGAGTGCTCTAAGGCGGCGATGAGCAAGATCATCAGAAGAGCGGCCATGATCGCCGGGATACGCCTTCCGAGATATCAGTTCCCTCTGATCAGAAGGAGCGGTGTCAACGATCTTGATCAGCATCTTGAGTACATATTCAACTATTCGATGGAGAATAATACGATCATCTGCGAGCATAACTGCAAGAACCTGATCGGCGGCGAGAGATATGAGATGGGTACCGGCATCACGCTTCACCCGTGGGATGTAGCGATCCTCATTGATGAAGAAAACTGAGCGGTATAGCCGGAATATGATTATATGATAATAGGAATGCTCACACGTACCTTACCGTGTGAGCATTCTTTATGTCAGGGTATTTAAGATCTCAAGACTCTTAAAAGGATAATTCATCGTCGTCCTGCAGGTGTCCGCCGCGATCTCTTCAAGTTCTGTAAGTACATCAGGTTTTACGGCAAACGTGTACAGTTTTTCGATGCTGCTGCCTGTTATATGATCGACGGCATATAGCGTTGAATCCTTATAGTCTGCGTTGTCCCTCGGCCCGGGGAATTCGCCGTTTATTACCGTGGCTTTGATCTCGTATACGGCCCTTATGAGCCTGTTGTCCATAGAGGGATGCATGAGTGCCCTTAAGCTCTGGTAGAGCAGGCGCAGCATCTCTTTTTCGTCATTGTTCTCTCTTGTATAGTAGTCGGCGATCTCCAGCATGTACATGCCGTAATATGCGCCCTCATAGTCCGTTCTGAGTTCGTCAAAGTAGTTAAGGACATCCACGTCATTAACAGAGTATGAGTTTTTACCCACATACAACTTAAATTCAGCAAAAACAAAAGGATTCGTCCCTGCAACGAATCTGCTGTTGGGCTTGCGCGCGCCTCTTGCAAAAGCGCTTATCTTACCCCTTCTGTCGGTAAGGATAACGACACGCCTGTCATAATCACCTATCGGTTCACTCTTAAGGATGATCCCTTTTAGAATTACATTATCCTGCATATACGCTAACGGCGGGAGAGTATGGCCCGCATCTGATCAAATATGATCCTGTCTTATCCTGTCACTGAGCCTGTCCAAGTTCGACTTCTTCAAGCATCTTATAGTAGCTCTCTCTGGCCTTCCTGTAGGCTTCGTTGAAGCCTTCGTTGGTACCCTGATGGAGGTCCTTGATATATGAGTGTGGAAGATCTGCCTTGCCTGACTCGACTCTGGCTACGACTGCAACGCCCACGTGGGAGCATGCATCGGACATCTGCTCGATGTTTGTCAGAACATTAAGGAAGCTTATACCTGCTCTTATAGTACACTTGCCGTCACGAAGACGGGCAAGGTGATTGTCATGCAATGTATTGATAAGATCGTCCATGACCTCTTCAAGCGGCTCGATATGATAGGCTGCATCCACATTACGCTTGATGAACGTAAGCTTGGCATAGTCAAGGATCGTATCCAGCAGATCCCTGAGTACCTTGAGCTCGTTAAGCGCCGTATCAGAGAACACCACGCCTTCACCGTGCATCTCTCTGACGGTCAGCGCGATATTGTCGGCGTAGTCGCCTAAGTGCTCAAACTCGGTGACCATCTTGTGGTACTGCTCGAATATCCTGATATGGAGATCCTCTCTTATATGAGGAGAGAGCTGGACCAGGTAATTATCAACTCTGTCTGTCAGCATATCGATGTTCTTTTCTTCTGCGATCACTTCTTCCACAAGCGTATCGTCATACTTCTCGACTATGTCCATGGCCTTGTTGATATTGACAACAGCCGCGTCAAACATCGCTCCGAGTGCATTGTAACAGCTCCTGAAGGCCAGGGCGGGAGTGGAGAAGAACACGGGGTTGAGAGCATCCACGATATCCGAATACCTGCCCTTGGGCTCCTCGGCATCCACTATGATGCGCCTGCTTGCCTTGACGAAAAGATTACCGAAGGGCAGCAGCAGCACGGCACAGCCGAGGTTAAAGATCGAGTTGGCATTGGCTATGGTGCCCGGAGTCATGGGCATGTTCCAAAGTCCGTCTAAAAGCCCTGCGGCATGAGCCACAGTCACGGCGATGATGACAAGGGCAGTCTTGCTTAAGTTGTATATGATATTGACGAGCCCGACTCTCTTGGAGTCATTCTTGGCTCCTATAGTACATACGATGCCCGTTGTGACACAGTCGCCCAAGTATACGCCGACGATCACTATATATATCGTCTTAAAAGGAATGCTGCCTGCCATTGAGAAAGCCTGAAGTATACCTATCGTCGCGGACGAACTCTGAAGGACGAATGCAACACCCGCACCTATCGCATATCCGAGGAACGGATTGTCACCCATATGTTCGAAGAGTTCATTCATCATACCGCCTTCGAGGAGGCCGCTGACAGACGCAGTCATATTCATTAGTCCCACAAAGAGTATGCCGAATCCCATGGCTATATTGCCGAGGTTATCGGAACGCTTAAAATTGCAGAACATTATAAAGATTATACCGATTATCAATGCCAGAGGAGCAAGTGTCGACGGCTGAAAGAACCGTAAGAAAGAAGTAGAACCTTCTCCGATATCGAGCAGTCTTATGATCTGACCCGTGACAGTGGTACCGACATTGGCACCTATGATGATACCGAGTGACTGTTCGAGACTTAAGATTCCCGCGACAACAAGCCCGGAAGTGATGACGATCGTAGCGGTGGATGACTGAATGACGGCAGCTATGGCAAGTCCCAACAGAAAAGATTTGATCGGACTGTTGGTGATCTTCTCCATTGCGATCTTCAATGTTCCGGATGAGCCTTCCTTAAGGCTTGAACTCATAAGCCGCATGCCGTATAAGAACATGGCCAGTCCGCCGAAAAGCGATATAAGATTGAATATTACCATTGCTTTCTCCGTTCCGAACAGGCTGTGTATACGGACGGTCCGCCCTGTCAGGTCACCTGTTCACCCAAGATAATATTACCTAAATCCTGCCGTTTTTTCCATATATCATATTTGCCAATAATTATATACTACTTTATAATATCAATGTTAAGAACTACCAAAACACATAGCGAGAGGATGCAAAAAGGGTATGGACATAAAAGAAAAACTTATCAGTGATTTTGCGGAGGTATTCGGTGACAGTGACGGAGTGAACGTGTATTTTGCTCCGGGAAGAGTGAATCTTATCGGAGAACACACCGACTATAACGGCGGACACGTATTCCCCTGTGCACTGACAATCGGGACATATGCGGCTGTAAGAAAGCGCGCTGACAGAGAACTTAACTTCTATTCGATGAACTTCCCCGACAGCGGTATAGTCAGAACTTCGCTCGATGATATGCGCCCGAAGGCCGACGATTCGTGGACGGCTTATCCGAAGGGCGTGATATGGGCTTTTGCCGGACGCGGATATGAGATCCCTACAGGACTTGACATGCTCGTGTACGGTACGATACCTGCGGGAAGCGGTCTGTCAAGCTCGGCATCTTTTGAAGTTCTGACGGGCTTCATGTTGAGAGACCTGTACGGGTTTTCGGATGTGACCAATGTTGACCTGGCGAAGATCGGCCAGTATTCCGAGAATAACTATAACGGCATGAACTGCGGTATCATGGATCAGTTTGCATCTGCCATGGGTAAGAAGGATAACGCGATATTCCTGGATACGGCGACGCTTGAGTATGAATATGCGCCGATCGCGCTTAAGGATGCCTGCATCATCATCACCAACTCCAATGTGAAGCATTCGCTCGTGGGCAGCGACTATAATACGAGGCGCGCCGAGTGCGAGGAGGCGCTTGCAGAGCTTAAAAAATCGGTGGATATTGAGTCGCTCGGCGATCTGGATGAAGAGACCTTCGAAGCGAACAAGGAAGTGATAAGCAGGGACAACTGCAGGGCAAGGGCCAGGCATGCAGTATATGAAAACAGAAGGACGATCCGCGCCGTGGAAGCGCTTAAGAGGGGTGATGTAGAAGAGTTCGGAAGGCTCATGAACGAGGCCCATACATCCATGAGTGTTGATTATGCGGCATCATGTCCGGAGGTTGATATCCTGGTCGAGGCGGCGTGGAAGATAGAAGGTGTGCTGGGTTCGCGTATCACGGGAGGCGGATTCGGGGGCTGTTCCGTGTCGATAGTGCGCAATGACGCTGTGGAGACATTTAAGCAGAAAGTAGCTGCGGAATATACCGAAAAGACCGGGCTTAAGGCTGATTTCTACGTGGTATCGATAGGAGATGGGCCGTGTAAGCTGTGATCATTGACAGGCGGCGGACCGTGAAGTCTGCAGGGAAGGTTATACAGCGATAACAAAGCAGAAAAACCGCAATGGCAGGGCAACAAAAATAAGGTTGTAAAAACTCTCCGAAATCTGTATAATATTATGACAGGTATGAGGAGAGTTTTTGAGATGAGTAATGAAGGATATGGTAGGAAGAGAATAGTACAGATAATGCTAGCTTCCTGCCTTTTTTTTATTCTCTCGGGCTGTGGGAAGACATCGTATGAGGTGACCACATTGGAGTTTACGAAGGACGGTCACATCATAGAACATATAGTTGAGGATTTCCCGGCCGATACCTATGATGAGGCCGAATGGGAGAAGGAGACGAACGTTCTTGTTGATAATTACAACAGCAAGGGCGGAAGCAAGATAGAGCTCAAGGATGTTTTGTATGAGAACAATGTCCTTCGGTGTTCGCTCGATTATGAAGATGATGACGCATACTACTACCTTAATTCTCAGCCTATTTTTTACGGAACGATAGGGCAGGCGATCAAGGCGGGATATTCGCTCTTAGTACCCGTATATGATGCGGAGACGAAGGAAGCCTATAACAGCGAGAGGCTTAAGGGGATGCAGGATTCGCACATAATCATATTGAGCGGTCAGTCGGGGCTTAAGCTCTATGATAAGGCAGCGTTTGTCAGTGAGAACGTGGAACTTGACGAAGGCCGCAAAACAGGCAGTATTACGAATGATAACACGTGTTACATAGTGTTTGATTAATAAATTGACAGGAGATTTTGTGTAAATGGAAAAGACGATGGATAAGATCGTAAATCTGGCCAAGACGAGAGGCTTTGTATATCCCGGTTCGGAGATATACGGCGGACTCGCCAATACATGGGATTACGGTAACTTAGGCGTTGAACTCAAGAACAATGTTAAGAAGGCATGGTGGCAGAAGTTCATTCAGGAAAACCCCTACAACGTGGGCGTAGATTGTGCGATACTGATGAATCCCCAGACATGGGTCGCATCGGGTCATCTGGGCGGGTTCTCGGATCCTCTGATGGACTGTAAGGCTTGCCATGAGAGATTCAGAGCGGATCAGCTCATTGAGAAGTTTGCCGAAGAGAACGGGATCAAGCTCGAGACTTCGGTGGACGGCTGGTCTCACGAGGAAATGGAGAAATTCATAGAGGACAATAAGGTTCCCTGTCCTTCATGCGGCAAGCATGACTTCACGAGCATCAGGGAGTTCAACCTTATGTTCAAGACATTCCAGGGCGTTACGGAAGATGCGAAGGATACGGTTTACTTAAGGCCTGAGACGGCGCAGGGCATATTCGTCAACTTCAAGAATGTACAGCGTACGTCGCGTAAGAAGGTGCCCTTCGGTATCGGACAGATCGGTAAGTCGTTCCGTAACGAGATAACACCCGGCAACTTTACATTCCGTACGAGAGAGTTTGAACAGATGGAGCTTGAGTTCTTCTGCAAGCCCGGAACACAGACGGAGTGGTTCGAATACTGGAGAAGCTTCTGCTATAAGTGGCTCTTGAGCTTAGGCATCAAGGAGGAGCACTTAAGACTCCGTGATCATGATCCCGAGGAGCTCTCATTCTACAGCGATCATACAACGGATATAGAGTATGCATTCCCCTTCACCGACTGGGGTGAGCTCTGGGGTATTGCTTCGCGTACCGATTATGACCTGACCCAGCATCAGAACACATCGGGCGAGTCGATGGAATACTTTGATGATGAGTCCAATGAAAAGTACATCCCTTATGTTGTGGAGCCTTCGCTCGGTGCAGACAGAGTGACGCTTGCATTCCTCTGCGAGGCATATGATGAGGAGAACCTCGGAACGGAAGAGGCTCCCGATATGCGTACCGTATTAAGGTTCCATCCGGCCATTGCACCCGTTAAGATCGGTGTGCTGCCCTTATCCAAGAAGCTTAACGAGGGCGCTGAGAAGATATATGCTGAACTGTCCAAGTATTACAACTGTGAGTTCGATGACAGAGGCAACATCGGTAAGAGATACAGAAGACTTGATGAGATAGGAACTCCCTTCTGCATAACCTACGACTTCGATTCGGAAGAGGATCATGCAGTGACTGTCAGATTCAGAGACAGTATGGAGCAGGAGAGAGTGGCTATAGACGAACTTAAGGCTTACTTCGCCGACAAGTTCATATTCTAATTAGTGAAGGAGAAGAGCGTATGACAAAATGGGTTTATTTGTTCAGTGAAGGCAGGGCGGATATGCGTAACCTTTTGGGCGGCAAGGGCGCTAACCTTGCGGAGATGACCAACTTGGGTCTTCCCGTTCCCCAGGGCTTCACCATTACGACAGAAGCATGTACACAATATTATAATGACGGCAAAGAGATCAATAATGAGATCAGAGAACAGATAGACAAGTATATTGTTAAGTTAGAAGAGATCACCGGTAAAAAGTTCGGCGATCTTGATAATCCCCTCTTAGTATCTGTCCGTTCCGGGGCGAGAGCTTCAATGCCCGGTATGATGGATACGATCCTTAACCTCGGTCTTAATGAGGAAGTTGTGGGCGTTATCGCAGAGAAGTCTCAGAATCCCAGATGGGCATGGGACTGTTACAGAAGATTCATACAGATGTACTCGGATGTCGTTATGGAAGTCGGTAAGAAGTACTTCGAGGAACTCATAGACAAGATGAAGGATGCCAGAGGCGTTAAGCAGGATGTGGAGCTTAATGCGGACGATCTTAAGGAACTTGCAAACCAGTTCAAGGCTGAGTACAAGGCTAAGATCGGTTCTGACTTCCCCGATGATCCCAAGGAACAGTTATACGGTGCTATCAAAGCCGTGTTCAGATCATGGGACAATCCGAGAGCCAACGTATACAGACGTGATAACGATATCCCTTATTCTTGGGGAACGGCCGTTAACGTACAGTCAATGGCATTCGGTAACATGGGTGATGACTGCGGAACCGGTGTTGCATTCACTCGTGATCCCGCTACGGGTAACACGGGCCTGTTCGGTGAGTTCCTTACCAATGCACAGGGTGAAGACGTGGTCGCAGGTGTTCGTACACCCATGAAGATCGCTGAGATGGAAGAGAAGTTCCCTGAAGCTTTCGCACAGTTTAAGGATGTGTGCCAGAAGCTTGAGAGTCACTACAGAGATATGCAGGATATGGAGTTCACGGTTGAGCACGGTAAGCTCTATATGCTCCAGACAAGAAACGGTAAGAGAACTGCTCAGGCTGCTCTTAAGATTGCATGTGACCTTGTTGATGAGGGCATGAGAACAGAGCAGGAAGCAGTAGCCATGATAGATCCCCGTAACCTCGATACGCTTCTTCATCCTCAGTTTGATGCAGAGGCGCTTAAGAAGGCAACTCCCGCAGGTAAGGGACTCGGTGCATCTCCCGGTGCTGCATGCGGTAAGATCGTATTTACTGCAGATGATGCCGTTGAATGGGCTGAGAGAGGCGAGAAGGTCGTGCTTGTTCGTCTTGAGACTTCACCCGAGGATATCACGGGTATGAAGGCTGCACAGGGTATACTCACTGTCCGCGGCGGAATGACATCTCACGCAGCCGTTGTTGCAAGAGGAATGGGCGAGTGCTGTGTATCAGGATGCGGCGATATCAACATGGATGAAGCCAACAAGAAATTCACTCTTGGCGGCAAGGAATACCACGAGGGAGATCCGATCTCGATCGACGGTTCGACCGGTAACATATATGATGGGATCATTCCTACGGTTGATGCTCAGATTGCAGGTGAATTCGAGAGAGTTATGCAGTGGGCGGACAAGTATCGCACGATGTCGGTTCGTACCAATGCCGATACTCCTGCTGATGCCAAGAAGGCCAGAGAACTCGGTGCCGAAGGTATCGGACTCTGCCGTACAGAGCATATGTTCTTCCAGGAAGACAGAATAGAAGCATTCCGAGAGATGATCTGTGCGGATACGATAGAAGAGAGGCAGGCAGCGCTTGATAAGATCCTTCCTTTCCAGCAGAACGATTTCGAACAGTTATATGAGGCTCTTGAGGGATGTCCCGTTACGATCAGATTCCTTGATCCTCCGCTTCATGAGTTCGTTCCGACTGATGATGCGGATATCAAGAAGCTTGCATATGCACAGGGTAAGCCTATTGAAGAGATCAAGTCCCTCATCGCATCACTCCATGAGTTCAATCCCATGATGGGTCACAGAGGAATAAGACTTGCAGTTACTTATCCCGAGATAGCTGCAATGCAGACCAAGGCCGTAATAAGAGCTGCGATCAACGTGCAGAAGAGACATGATGACTGGGTAGTACGTCCCGAGATCATGATCCCTCTCGTATGTGATGTCAAGGAGCTTAAGAATGTTAAGAAGGTAGTTGTTGAGACGGCTGATGCCGAGATCGCAGCTTCGGATATCAATATAGAATATGAAGTAGGTACGATGATCGAGATCCCGAGAGCTGCTCTTACAGCTGATGAGATCGCTGAAGAGGCTGATTTCTTCTGCTTCGGTACCAACGATCTTACACAGATGACATACGGCTTCTCACGTGATGATGCCGGCAAGTTCCTTCAGGCTTACTATGAGAGCAAGATCTTCGAAAACGATCCCTTCGCTCGTATCGACCAGGACGGCGTAGGTAAGCTCATGGAGCTCTCTATCAGACTCGGTAAGCCCGTTAACCCGAATCTCCATATCGGTATCTGCGGCGAGCACGGCGGAGATCCCACATCGGTTGAGTTCTGCCACAGGATAGGACTTGATTATGTATCATGCTCACCTTACAGAGTTCCGATCGCAAGACTTGCAGCGGCTCAGGC
>Ga0129306_1000304_pt1 | contig 83676 bp, 70 predicted proteins | sample P827metagenome_FD_94438 | JGI IMG/M metagenome (GOLD analysis project Ga0129306, IMG submission 94438) | Capybara group fecal microbial communities from Wisconsin, USA - P827 metagenome | ecosystem: Host-associated > Mammals > Digestive system > Large intestine > Fecal | place: USA: Wisconsin...
GAACCCGGGCAAGTTCTACGCCCTGCCGCAGTCTCCGCAGCAGTACAAGCAGCTTTTGATGATTGCCGGCATGGACCGCTACTTCCAGATTGCCAAGTGCTTCCGCGACGAAGACCTCCGCGCCGACCGTCAGCCTGAATTTACGCAGATTGACGTCGAAATGTCCTTCGTGGACCAGGACGACGTGATGGCCATGTTCGACAAGTTCGTGACCGAAGTGCTCGGCAAGGTGTGGGACTTTGAGCCGCCCAAGAAGATCCGCCGCATGAAGTGGCATGAAGCCATGCTCAAGTACGGTTCCGACAAGCCGGACCTCCGCTTCGACCTCGAGATTCACGACGTTTCCGAAATCGGCGCCAAGTCCGAATTTGGCGTGTTCAAGAACTGCGTTGCCGCCGGTGGCAAGATCCGCGGTATCGCCGCCAAGGGCTGCGTGGACTTCACCCGCAAGCAGATCGACGAACTCACCGCCTACGTGGGCAAGTACGGTTCCAAGGGCCTCGTGTGGATGCGCGTCAAGGAAAACGACGAAGTGGAAACGCAGGTCGGCAAGTTCTTTACGACTGAACAGCTCAACGAACTGCGCGACGCCGTCGGTGCCAAGTGCGGCGACATGATGTTCTTCATCGCAGGCCCCGAAAAGGTTGCTGCAACCGCCATGGGCCAGCTCCGCCTGGAAGTCGCCCGTATCAAGGGCCTCCGCGATCCGAAGAAGCGCGAGTTCGTGTGGATTACCGAATTCCCGATGTTCGAATACAGCGACACCGAAGGCCGTTACATGGCCATGCACCATCCGTTCACCAACCCGCTTCCGGAACACCTCGACATGATGCTTGGCGGCAACCTCAAGGATTGCAACGCCGAAGCTTACGACCTTGTTCTGAACGGTGTTGAAATCGGTGGCGGTTCTATCCGTATTCACAACCCGGAAGTCCAGGAGAAGGTGTTCCGCCTGCTCGGTCTCTCCGAAGAACAGGTGAAGGAAAAGTTCGGCTTCTTCGTCGACGCCTTCAAGTACGGCGCTCCTCCGCACGGCGGTCTCGCCTTCGGTCTCGACCGCGTCGTGGCTACCATGGAAGGTGAAGAATCCATTCGTGACTTCATCGCGTTCCCGAAGAACACCAGTGCTTCGAGCCCGATGGACCAGTGCCCGAGCGAAGTGGACCTCCAGCAGCTGCAGGACATCCATATCTCCGTGCAGATGCCGAAGGGTGCCGAGAAGAAGTAAGGCTTAACATGTGGTGTCATCCTGAGCAAGCGAAGCGCGTCGAAGGATCTCAAAGAAAATCATTATAAGATTCTGCTCCTTCGAACCTAAGAATTGTAGAGCAACAAGTTGCTCACAATTCTATATCGACTTCGCCTGATTCTATCGCCCTATCGCTACGCTCCAGGGCTCCAGAATGACAGGCTTCGCTCAGAATGAGACGGCAACAATTATTTGCCCCGCGAGTGCGGGGCTTTTTTTGTGGGTCTGAACGGTGCGGGCTACTTGAGTCCGTACTTTTCTTTTAGGGCAATGCGTTCTTCGTCGGAGAGGCTTTTCAGGTAGGCTTTCCAGCCCGGGCAGAAGTTGATATGGAAACGCCAAAAACGCCCAATGAGAGACTTGGGATTCTTGTCGTACTGGGCACGGATTTTGCAATTTGCACAGGCCATAGGAATTCCTTGTTTTCATATAACATAAAAAAAATCTCCGCAGAAAAACTGCAGAGATTAAAACATAAGACGAAGTTTATCGGAGAGTGGATGCAAGGCGACCGAGCCCCGTAGCGTACAAGTCGTACGTGAGGGGCGCGGCAACGAAGCAGACGCCTCCGAGAAACGAGGATTACTTCACCTTGAGCGCGCCGCGTTCCAACTTAATCGTGAAGTTCGTGATGTCGCAGACTTCGCTGGGACCCCAGTACTGGATCGGACCCGGATAGGTGTAAGATTCAGTCTTGGCCCAAACGTCGCGGTTCTTAGCGAAGAACTTGAACGGAGCACCGTCGAGTTCCACGAGAGCCTTCTGGATAACCGGCTTGTCGGCACCGTGACGACGTTCGATGTTCATCATCATGGTGATAGGAATGCCACCGGCAGTCCACTTTTCGATACCCTTGGTCAGGTCACGGACAGAGCTCATGTAGCCGTTCATCTTGTTGAAGGCGAGCACGGAGGCGGTGAAGCCCAGGCTGTAGCAGTAGTCGGCGTCGAAGTTCGACGGAGCGGCGCAACGGCCTTCGTAACCGAAGAAGTGATTGAGGGCAGAGAACTTGCCCTTGAAGTTCTTGCGGCTCTTGAGTTCCTTCTTGACCATCTCAATGATGAGCTTTTCGGTTTCGATGAGGGAAACCTGCACGTTGCCGTGGCTGTCGCGGTCGAGCATCAGCTGGCCCTGAGTGGTAGCGGGGAGGCTCTTGAGGACTTCGGCAGAAGCCTTGGAAATCCACTTGCAGACCTTTTCCACCTTGGCGGCGGTGTCGAGACCTTCCACTTCCTTCTCGTGATGAGCGAGGGCTTCAGAGAGTTCGGAAATGAGCACGCCTACATCGGGGATGAATTCCAGGAGGCCTTCCGGAATGAGGGCCACGCCGAAGTTCTTGCCGGCAGCGGCACGGGCAGCGACGATGTCGGCCACGTACTTGATGACCTGTTTGAGCTTCATCTTCTTGGCCTTGACTTCTTCAGAAATCAGGCAGATGTTCGGGTGGGTCTGGAGAGCGGCTTCGAGAGCAATGTGAGAAGCGCTACGGCCCATGAGCTTGATGAAGTGCCAGTACTTCTGAGCGGAGTTGGCATCGCGCATGATGTTGCCGATGAGTTCGGAATAGGTCTTCACGGCGGTGTCGAAACCGAAGGAGGTTTCGATGTATTCGTTCTTGAGGTCGCCGTCGATGGTCTTCGGGCAGCCGCAAACCACGCAGGTTGCGCCGTGGGCCTGGAAGTATTCACCGAGAACGGCTGCGTTGGTGTTGGAGTCGTCACCACCGATGATCACGATAGCGTCCAGCTTCTGAGCCTTGGCCACAGCCATGCACTTCTTGAACTGTTCTTCGGTTTCGAGCTTGGTACGGCCGGACTGGATGATGTCGAATCCGCCAGTGTTGCGGTAGGAGTCCATGATCTTTTCGTTGATCACGATGAACTTGCCGTTCTCGAGGCCGGAGGGGCCGCCGAGGAAGCCGAGGAGCTTGGAATTCTTGCTGATGCTCTTGATACCGTCGAAGATACCCGCGATCACGTTGTGTCCACCAGGAGCCTGGCCACCGGAGAGCACCACGCCCACGTTCAGGGCCTTACCGGCAGCGGCCTTGGTAGCCTTCTTCATGCCGATGTAGGGAGCGCCGTAGGTGTTCGGGAACAGAGCCTTGATCTTGGCCTGGTCACGAACGGACTGGGTGGGCTTGCCCTTCACGAGAGCAACTTTGAGAGCGCCATTGCGGAGCGCTACGGGGAGTTTCGGCTTGTAGGCCTTGCGGGCCTGGCCGAGGACGGACAGATTGTCAGCCATTGTGTTTTCCTTTTGAATTTTCGCACAGTTAGAAAACCGCGCGGTTCGGGTTAAAAAATTTACGGGAGTAAATATAGCAAAAGCAAAAATGAATAGTAAGGAGATCCCCGTGATTCTATCGGGGCGTCGCCCCTCCAGAATGACAGCGGGGATGACAATACCGCTTACCCCTGGGAGGTTTCGGCGAACTTCAGGTTCTCGAAATTCTTGATGGCCAGGTTCAGGCGGTACTCGTTGGGGAACAGGCAAACCAGGTTACGTTCCTTGTCCATCATGCAGTCCATGGCGTATTCCTCGGCGAACTTGGCCATGTCGGCTTCGGGGCCAGACACCCAGCGGATTCCGTGGGCGGGCACGCGGTCCAAGGACACGTCGGCGCCGTATTCGCTCTGCAGGCGGAACTTGAGCACGTCGAACTGCAACTCGCCCACCACGCCAATCACAGGAATTGCGGACTTGAGCGGTTCGTAGAGCTGGGTTGCGCCTTCTTCGCTAAGTTCGGCCAGGCCCTTGGCCATCTGCTTGCTCTTAAGCGGGTTCAGAAGCGTCACGCGGGCGAAATGTTCCGGAGCAAAATCCGGAATGCCCGTGAAACTCATCTTCTCGCCGTCCGTGAGCGTGTCGCCGATGCGGAACAGTCCCGGGTCGTTGATACCCACGATGTCGCCCGCCCAGGCGTGGTCGATGACTTCTTTGTCTTTCGCGAGGAAGGCGGTCGGGGCGGCCAGGCGGATTTCGCGACCCGTACGCACGTGAAAAACTTTCTCCCCGCGGGTAAAGCTTCCCGAACAAATTCGCAGGAATGCCGTACGGTCGCGGTGCTTGGGGTCCATGTTGGCCTGAATCTTGAACACAAATGCGCTGAAGGCATCTTCGTCGGGGCTCACCGGGCGCTTGTCGGTCTCGCGCACCATCGGGGGCGGGGCCAGCTTGGCAAAGGCGTTCAGCAACTGACGGACACCGAAGTTGTTCACCGCAGAGCCGAAGAACACGGGGCACATCTCCCCCTTCAGGAACTTCTCGTGGTCAAAGGGGTCCATGCCGCCGGTGACCATCTCGTATTCTTCCTTGAACTGGTTCACCCAGTTTTCGCCGCACATTTCCACCAGGCGCGGGTCGTCGGGACCTTCCATCTGGATGATTTCCTGGTGACCTTCTTCCTTGTTGAAGGTGTGGAAGGTATTCTCAGCGATGGAATACACGCCCTTGAAAAGCTTTCCTACCCCGATGGGGAGCGTAAAAGGGGCGGTCTTGATGTGCAAAACGCTTTCAATTTGGTCCAGCAGGTCCAGCACATGGCGGCCATCCAAGTCCATCTTGTTGATGAAAGTGATAATCGGGGTGTGACGCATGCGGCACACGTCCATGAGCTTGATGGTCTGCTTTTCCACACCGTTCACGCTATCGATAAGCACCAGGGCCGCATCCACGGCGGTGAGGGCACGGTAGGTGTCTTCGCAGAAGTCCTGGTGCCCCGGGGTATCCACCAGGTTGAACATGCAACCTTCGAAGGGGAAATTCAGAACGGAACTAGAAACCGAAATACCGCGCTGCTGTTCAATCTTCATCCAGTCACTGACGGTGTAACTGCGGTTTGCCTTGGCGCGCACGTGGCCCGCCTCGCGGATGACGTTTCCGTACCACAGAAATTTTTCGGTGATGGTGGTCTTACCCGCGTCGGGGTGGCTGACAATAGCGAAAGTGCGGCGTTTCTCGATTTCTGGATTCATATAGAGGTACGAGGTTTGAGGTCGGTCGCCTACGGCTCCCTCTGAGGAGCGAGGCTAAACTTCATTATTTATTTCGGCGTCAAATATAGTAAAAGGAGCGAGGTCGCTTCTACTCATAGAGCATAACTCAACTAAAGAACTAAAGTTCTTAGTTTCGTATAGCTTTGAGGCCGGCACTTCGTGCCTTTGAGGTATGAGGAGTGAGGTCGGGGCTAAAGCCCCTCTGAGCAGTCAATGATGAGTAGTAAAACTACAGAAACTATACCTCAAACCTCAGAGTGCGAAGCACGACCTCATACCTCACCGCTCATAGCTCGAGCCTACCTATGGTGATATGGATGGTTCTGCATCACCATCTGCACGCGGTAAAGCTGTTCGGCCATAATCACACGGGCATGGTCGTGTGTAAAGGTCAGGGGCGAAAGAGAAAGCAGCAAATCGGCGGACTTTTTCAGGTTCTCGTCGATGCCGTAGGCAGAACCGATCAAGAATACAATATTCCCCGAAAAACGGTCACGCAAGGTGTCGGAAAGCTTCACCGTATCCATCAGCTTGCCCTCTTCGGAAAGGATGACCCGACGGTATTCCGACTTCGGGAATTTCTTGTCAAAAAGTGTCGCTTCCTGCGCCAGGGACTGGGCGCGGTCATCGAGCTTGGATTCCTTCAGCTCCACCACCTCCAGCGGGTACACTCCCCCACGGAGGCGCTTCACGTACTTGTCCACCTCGTCGGCGATAAACGGCGAGCCGGCTTTACCAAAAACTGCGAGAACCCATTTCATAGAGGCCTGAGGTCGGGCCTATCGGCCCTTTGAGCAAAGAGCACGTTCCACCCTACGGGTTTCACTTCGAGCTTAGAAAAAAAGAACATTTTTAACCTACTTACATCCTCAAAGCGAGCTTATGCGAGCGACCTCACTCCTCAAAGGGCCCCTGAAAGGGGACCGACCTCACAGCTACTTATCTCCCCACGCTCAGGCGGTCGATGAGGAAATTCGGCATTCCGGCCTTGCGCATACGCTCCTGGGTGATAAAGACATCGTATTCCACGCGGATAATGCGGATGCACTTGGCCTCCGTATCCAGCAGGCACCAGCTGGCACGGCAATCCCGGTCACGAGGCTGGCCCACGCTACCCACATTCACCAAAAGCCGTTCCGTATTCTCGATGGTGTATTCGTATTCGTCCAGCACCTTGGGAATGGCCATGGGGCGGCTCGCCACAATCACCGGACTGTGGGTGTGTCCGATAAAGCAGTAGGTTCCAGAAAAGTGGTCAAAGGCATTCAGGGCGTCTTCCAGGTCGGTAATGTAGAGCCAGTCCGCAGGGGACATGGGAGAGGCATGCACAAAGGTAATGTCGTTTTCTTCGTGAATGTAGGGCAGCGAACGGATGTAGGCCACCGACTCGGCATTCATGTTCTCTTGCGTCCATTCCACGGCCTGCTTGGCGTAAGGATTAAAGCCCATGCTGGATTCGTACTTGATAGCCACGCTGTCGTGGTTTCCAATCAGACACACGTCCATGTTTTCCTTGGCGAGCTGTACACATTCGTTGGCGTCGACACCGTAACCCACAAGGTCGCCCAGGCAAATCCGGCGTTCCACCTTGTTTTCTTTCATGGATTCCAGCACGGCACGAAAAGCCGTAGCATTGGAATGAATATCAGAACAAATACCGTAAAGCATGGGTGTAATAGTAGTAAAATAGTTGTGAGTCGTGAGTCGTGGGTTGCGAGTTGTGGGTTGTGAGGTTCGAGGCTCGTGGTTCGAGGCACGAGGTTCGAGGCATGAGGTTGCAACCTTCGGTTGCTATGAGTCATTTCGGGAATGTCCCCGTATACGCCACCTCAAAATCTCAAAGCCTTGCGACGCAAGGCGAACTCACAACTCATAGCTAAAAATTCTATATTTGTCGCGCCTATGGAAATCGTGGAAGCAAAGACAAAGGTGAGCATCGCCTACACCCTCAAAGAGATGAGCGGGCGCATCTTGGAGGAAATCCCTCCGAGCCATCCCTTTGTATATATCCACGGCTACGACAACATTATCCCCGGACTTGAAACCGCCCTAGAAGGCCGCAAGCTGGGCGAAAAGTTCACCGTAGAAATTCCCTTCGACCAGGGCTATGGCCCTTACCGCAACGACCTGCTGCTCCAAGTTCCCAAAGAAGAGCTTCAGGACGTAGGCGAACTCTGGCTGGGCATGGAGCTGGAGATGATGCTGGACAACGACATCCGGGAATTCCAGTTGCCCGACACCGCCGACGAGTTCGTGGACGGACTGAACCTGGACGACGAAGACGACGCCGACGGCATCTACATCGTGAAAGAAATCTACAAGGATACCGTGCTGGTGGACGGGAACCACCCCTTCGCAGGCAAGGACCTGATTTTCGAAGTCCAGGTGGTGAACATCGAGGAGCCCAGTTTCACCGAGCTGGAATCGGGATTCCCCGACCGGGACGACAACTACGACGACGGCGACTATCCCGAAAACTACGACGACCGCTACGACGATTTCGACGGGCCGGACAACCATCGCCGCTGGCGCTAGGCGGCACCTGACAACCCCATTTATAAAAACATAAAGCCCCCGGTCCTAAGACCGAGGGCTCTATCAAGCTTTTGGCTTTTCGTGATTATGCTTCGTCGGAGAGTTCCGGAGCCTTCTTGATCACGTTGCGGCGGCCATAGCGGACCTTGGCGGGATCGAAGGTGGTTTCGGCGACTTCCACAGCAGGTTCGGCGGCAACGGCAGCAGGTGCTGCAGGAGCCACGGGAGCGCTGACAGGAGCGGCCGGAGTTTCAACCGGAATGCGCGGAGCCAGGGGGCGACGGCCTTCGGCGGCAGCAGGAGCGACCGCTTCGGCAGGCTGGGCCACGGGAGCTTCAGAAGAAGCGGCCTGGGCTTCGGCGTTCATTTCACGACGATTGTTGCGGTCAGGGCGACCGTCACGGCGGTCACGGCGATTGCCGCGATCGCGCTGTTCGTTGCGGTCACGGTTCTGACCCTGCTGGGCCTGGCCGTTCTTTTCACCGCGGTTGTCTTTATTCTGACGATCCTTGCGATCACCCTTGTTGTTGCGATCACCACGCTGTGCCATTTCTTGGGCAGAGACAGGACGACGAGAGTTAGGCCTCAGGTTCATGTCCGGGGTGAGCTTCTTAACGATAGGAGTGTGAAGGTTGTCAAGAATCTTGTTAACCTTAGTCAGGATAACGATACAGAGCACGACTGCAAGAGCAGAACATGCGAGAGTGATTATTTCCATCTAGGCACCTCATAAGTAAGGGTTGAACCGCAACTGCAGGCTGGAAAAGACCTGCAGAGGGGGTGATTGCAAGTGAATGTGTTAGGGGGCCATCTTAATAACGCCTCGGGGAGACTTGACGGCCAGGTTCGCTCCAAAATAACGGAGCAGGTTTTGCCGAAAAAACGGCAAAAAGAGCAATCACGGCTGCAAATTTATAAAAAAATATTCCACTGAAAGCAAAAAAAGCAGAAAAAAGCACCTTCTTGCCTAACATTTCTAAATTATAGCCCATGAAAAAGTCCGTGAAGATTATCCTGATTGTCGTCGCCGCCCTGTTCGTCCTGGTTTTTGCCGCCCTGAAACTTGCCCCCGGGTTCGTGAAGGACTACATCGTTGCCCACTCTGAAGAATACATCGGCCGAAAGGTCAACATCGAAAGCGTGAGCCTGAGCCCCCTGACCTGGACCGTCAACGTAGATAACTTCGCCCTCCTGGAACGGGACGGCAAAACGCCCTTTGTCTCCTTCGAAAAGTTTCGCATCAACCTGAACCCCACGAGAATCATAACCGGAACGGCCAGCGTAGGCGAAATCTACATGAAGGGCCTCTACGTGCACGTGGTCCAGAGTGGCGACCGTTTCAACTTCAGCGACATTCTGGATTTTCTCTCCCAGTCTGACTCCACCGCCGCAGACACCGTAGCGGTCGACAGTGCCGCCACCGATTCCACCGGCATGATCAACGCGGCCGAAATCGCCGACGGGCTCCCCGTGAGCATTTCCGTCAAGAACATCGTTTTCGAGAACGGCAACATCATCTACGAAGACGCCAAGGTGGGCTCCAAGATTCACATCAAGGACTTTGGCGTGGCCATTCCCGCCGTTTACCTGAGCAACAAGCAGACCGACGTGGGCGTGAGCCTCAAGTTCGCCGACGGCGGCGACCTGAACGTGAAAGTGACCGTCAATGCGGCCACCAACGACTTCAACGTGAACGTGGGCCTCAAGGATTTCGCCCTAGCGGCAGGCAAGCCCTACCTCAACGACTTCGTGAACATCAAGGATTTCAAGGGTAGCCTCTCCGCAGACATGGACATCCAGGGCAACCTGAACAGCATCCTCGCTTCCAACGTGAAGGGCATTGTCAGCGTGGATAGCGTGGTGGTCACCGAGGTGAACGACAAGACCATCGGGGCGGGCCACGTGGGCGTGGGCATTGCCGAAGCCAACCTGGAAAAGTTCAAGTTCCGCATCGACTCCGTAGTGGTGGACGGCGCATTCGCCCATCTGGACCTGTACAAGGGCGGAAACACCAACATCGACGTGCTGCTCACTCCCAAGGGCAAAGCCGCCAAGTCAGACACAGTAGCCGCTGATTCCAATGCAGTTCCGCTGGATTCCCTGGTGGCACCCGCACCTGATGCTTCGGCGGACTCTACAAATACCGCCAAGGCCAAGGCCGAACCCGCAAAAAAACTGGACGCCATCGTCGCAAAACTCCTGGTGCAAAACACCACCGTCACCGCCAACGACTACACCCTTTCCAAACCTTTCAACTACAAAGTCTCCGCCATCACGGTGAGCGGCTCCAACATCAACTTCGACAAGCCCTGCAACGTGAACGTGAGCGCCGCCTTTCCCGAAGGAGGCTCCGTGTCCGTCAAGTACAAGGGCGCCCTCAACGACATCGGCACCATGGACGCCTACGTAAGCGTCAAGAACCTGGCCCTCAAGCATTTCAGCAGCTACAGCCTGCACTTTACGGGCTACCCCATTACCGCAGGTACCATGGCCTTCGCCAGTGACAACAAAATGAACAACTTCAATGTCGATAGCAAGAACACCATCGACATCTACAACATTGAGGTTGGCGACAAGGACGACACCGTGGACCCGGAATACCCCGTGCCCATGAAGGTGGGGCTCTACGTACTCAAGGACAAGGATGACAAGATCCAGTTCGACGTTCCCGTGAAGGGCAACCTGAAGGACCCCGAATTTTCTTACCTGAAAATCGTGTGGGACACCATCACGAAACTGCTGGTAAAAGTGGCCCTCTCCCCCATCAAGATCGTGGGCAACGTGGCCAATACGGGAGCCTCAGCCGTGGGCCTGAACCTGGGCAAGGACGACGAAATCCTGATTGACGTTTCTAGCGGAACATTTACCAGCGAACAGTTCGCCAAGGCCTCCAAGATGACCGAAGCCCTGGCAAAAGACCCGAAGCTTACCCTCACCTACACCCAGTACTACAACCCCGCCAAAATCCTGAAGGAACACAAGCTCCACAAGTTGAAACAGGAATACTACAAGCAGAAAGAAGGCAAGGCAAGCCTCAACGAAATTGACGAGAAGGCCGCCGCAGAAATCAAGGACTGGGACACAAACTTCAAGGCATTCGCTCGTGAACACGACAAGGATTTCGAAGGCTCTGCTATGCAGAAAGACCTCTCCGACCTGGCCGAAAAGCGCAACCAGGAACTGCTGAACGTGCTCAAGCAGCAGAAGGGCGTCACCGCCAAGAACTTGAAAGTCCAGACCGCCAAGGGCCTGAACAGCTACCGCGGCAAGCCCATGTACAAGGTGACGGTGGACGTGAAATAGTTGTGAGGCGTGAGGTCGCTCCCTGCGGTCGCTTTGAGGTATGGGCGACATAGGGACAGGAAAGCGTCGAGAAAGCGAGCATCAGCCCCGTAAATCATTACAAGAGTCTAGTTCGAGCAGTCAGTAAAAGGGGGGGAAGAATCCCCCTGATTGCAGCCACGGCTCGACACGAACGTGTCATCCTGAGCGAAGCAGCGAAGATGCGAAGTCGAAGGATCTAGCCGTGTCTTCCATCACCCCCTCGCCTAGGGGCTCCGCCCCTAAAACCCCCATAAGGCGAAATGCCGTGACAACCGCGCCTGCACGAAATTGTCATGGCCGAGCCGCAGGGGGGGGGGGACAAAAACCATAGGCTCGTAAAACAAATTGTTAAATTAAACGAAATAATTTATATTCAACATGCTTTTCATATAAACCGCCTTATGATTTAAGGACTTACCAACCGTTCATTTGAGTTCTTATGATAAAAAACAAAAACAAAATAATTACGTTATGCAACGATTTCTTATCTCAAAATCATTCCAGATGGAATTTTGGCAATAACATTCTTTACGACATGTGCGAGAAAAATCCAAGGCACAATAATGCTGATGTAATTATTGGTAAAATTTGGCTTATTGGAAGAAGTTATGCTGCAGCGATAGAACGAAGAAGAAATGTAACATCATCAAATGATGATTTCTACTACGATGTCGTTGCTCCACAAATGATTAAAATCGGAATTTTATTGGATAAACGAATACAAAAATTGACCTCAGCAAAAACAAACTACGTAAACGAATTACTTGCCACACATAAGTACTTAACAGATGTTTTCAGCAATATTACGGGCCTTGAAAAAAGATCTTTGGCTTCAAAATATCTTCATTTTCATGTTCCTAGTAAAGTTTTCATTTATGATGAACGAGCAAAAAGAGCCGTTCAGAAAATAGTCCATCGACCAAATAAAAGTATTCTCAAAGAGATGCCATCTGCAGAATACGATGCTGAATATGGCGATTTCATCTGTAGAATTTTTGAATTAAAAGAATTTCTTGATTCGTCGTTAGGAATTTGTTTAACTCCACGAGAAATTGATTCATTCCTACTATCAAATACTTTAAGAAAATCAATCCTATAGATTTTCGAGCCGAGGGAACACCGTGACCGAGGCGAGTCCTGCTTCGCGATATATCTTTTCGAGGGGAGCGGGCATAGGCGCTAAGCAAAAAATCCGGAGGGTAGCGGCAAACGAAGTGAAGTCGCGACTGACGGCTTTTTGCGTGCGAGCTGTGCCCGTGGAACTCGCATTTTTTTATGGGGGCGTTGCGGGGGTGTCCCCCGCAGGAGGGGTAGCGAAAGCCCCGACTAGACCCATTCGACTTCGGCGCACAGCGCCTTCGCTCAGGGTGACACAGTCGGGGCTGGAGCGAGGGGAGCGCCCTCCCCCATGCCACACAATACTGAGTTATCAGTCGTCAGTTTTCAGTCCTCAGTCTATAACTTGGCGCCAAAGGCGTGACTATAAGGCTCACAACTCATAACTGACAACTCATTACTAATCTCACGCCCCACATTCCCAGTCCCTTAGATCCTAGGCCCTAGTCCCTAATTGCTATATTTGCCGCCACTATGAGCGAAGAACTGTGTGCGAATTTTTCCCAGAAGGTGCAGGAAATCGCAAAGGCCCCCAAGTACAGGGGCGCGATTTTCCAGATTGAAGCCGACGAGAAGGGACTTGCCCTTGTAGATGTGAAGGAAGCGAGCCTGAAAGTTTACCTGATGATAGACCCGGAATGCGACAAGATTCTGGAGACCCGGTTCTTCACCTACGGCGGGCCCATCTTTACAGCACTTGCAGACACCTTCTGCAAAAAAATCCAGATGGTCACGGTGGAAGAAGCCTGCGCCATCACCGCCGAAAGCCTGGAACAGGAACTGCGGGACTCCCCCGACACGCCGGCTTTCGACGCCTCCGCTCCGGAACTCAAACAAATGAACACGCTCATCCGGCGGGTTCAGGAGGCCTACCCCGAAAAGAAGGCCACCGCCATTTTGGTCCGCGAGAAGATGGAGCGCATCAAGTACCGTACCCAGACCGCCGAGGGCCGTGCCGAGGCCGACGCCGAATGGAACGCCCTCACCAAGCCGCAGAAAATCGAAAAAATCGAAGCCTGGCTCCACCAGTCCGTGCGCGGGATGCTGCAAGGCGACGGTGGCGACCTGGAAGTGCTGGACCTGACCGACGACAACCGCCTGAAAATTCGCTACCAAGGTGCCTGCGCCGGTTGCGGCTCTGCCATGGGCGGCACTCTCTTCTACATCGAAGACGAACTGAAGAACAACGTCTATTACAACCTGATTGTAGAACCCGAAGACCCGCTGGACAATATCCCGCCCAACCCGAATCTGCCGGGTCTCGACGACAACAACCCGCCGGCCAGCTTGTTTTAGTTTTCAGTCGTGAGTTATCAGTCATGAGTGAAAATTGTGCGCCTTTGGCGCGCCTATAAAAAACTCAGAGGTGCGTAGCACCGACTCACAACTCAAAACTCATTACACACTTCACATTCCACACTCCACATTAATTACGCCTCGTGCCTCGAGCCCCAAACCCCTCAAGCGGATCCTCGCCTTCGCGAGGATGACATTCCTCGAACCTTAATTTGCTATATTGACTATCGTAAATCATAAAGGAAAAATCATGTCCGAAGAACTCGTTTTGAAATTCGTTGACCCGAAGCCCATGCGCTACGGTGAAAACTCCCACCAGTCCGCCGTCTTCTACCGCGACCCGACCTGCACCGAAGCAAGCCTCGCCACCGCGAAGCAGCTCTGGGGTAAGGAACTTTCTTACAACAACATCGTGGATGCCGACGCCGCCCTGGAAATGGCCCGCGAATTCGCAGACGAAAATGCCGTTGTTATCGTGAAGCACATGAACCCCTGCGGCCTTGCTACCGGCAAGACCCTGCGCAACGCCATGGAAGCCGCCTGGGAAGGCGACCCGGTGTCGGCCTTCGGTTCCGTGATTGCCGTTACCAAGAAGGTGGACCTGAAAACTGCCGAATTCCTGAAGGGCAAGTTCGTCGAAATCCTTCTCGCTCCGGCATTCGACAAGGACGCTCTGGAATTTTTGAAGAACAAGTCCAAGGACATTCGTCTCCTTGAAGTGGGCAAGATCAAGAAGGCTACCCGCTGCAAGGTCTACAAGCACGTGATTGGTGGCATGCTGGTTCAGGACCGCGACGTGGACGTTTATGAAAAGTTCGAATGCGTCACCAAGAAGAAGTTCGCAAAGAACAAGGAAGCCCTCGCCCGCTTCACCTGGATCGTGACCAAGCACACCAAGTCTAACGCCATCGTCATGGGTTACGAATACGCCCGCGGTTACTTCCAGGTCATCGGCCTTGGCCCCGGCCAGCCGAACCGCATCGATAGTAACCTCCGCCTCTGCCAGCCCCGCGTCCGTGACAACGTGGCCCGCATGAAGGCCGCCCAGAAGTTTTTCAACGAAAAGGGCAAGTGCATCGACAAGGCCGGTCTCAAGGCCCTGGAAAAGAAGGTGTTCAGCGAAGTCGTCATGGGCTCCGACGCCTTCTTCCCCTTCCCGGACAACGTGGAAGCCGCTGCCAAGGCTGGCGTCCAGTACATCGTGCAACCGGGTGGTTCCAAGAAGGACAACCTCTCCATCGAAGCCTGCGACAAGCTTGGCGTGGCCATGGTGTTCACCGGCATGAGGCATTTCCGCCACTAATCCCGCAGGTTTGGCCATGATTCCCGCTTCGCAGAAAGAGATGAACCAGAGAGAAAAGGACCTCTATTACGCCGTCCTGTCCTTCTTGAAGTCCGTGCGCAAGGCGGGAAAGACCACCAACGTGGAATGGAACGCCTACAAGGAAAAGCTCCTGAAAATCGCCCCCAGCGACGACATGGGCAAGGCCGCCGACATGTGGACCATGGACAACCTGGACCAGTTCAGCCCCGACAAGACCCAACTGCCGCCCCTGAACGACATGGACGCAGTGGCGCGGATTTCCCCGAAGTTCGCCTCCCAGCTCATGGAAGCCATGTACTACGGCATGCTGAACCTGACCCAGGCAAACCTGATTTCCGACGAAATCCAGGACGCCGACCCCGAATGCGTCTCCACCGCCTCCCTGGAAGAACTCCTGGTGAAGCTCTGGATCGGAAACGCCAAGAGCTACCGGAAAGTAGTGACTAATTAGGCATGGGCAATGAGGTCGGTCGCCTTCGGCTCCCTCTGAGGTCTGAGCAAAAAGGGGAAAGCCTTCCCCTCGCTCGCACTTCGTAGCTCGCTACCCCTTCTCCTAGGGGACACCCCTAAAACCCCGTACCTTAAATCTCAAAGCGAATGAAATGAGCGACCTCATTACTCAAAGGGGCGAAGCCCCGACCTCAAAGCCTCAACGTGTACGCGTAATCGGTGGCGGTCTCGCAGGTTGCGAGGCGGCTTTGCAGCTGGCGAGCCGCGGTTTCAAGGTGGACCTGTACGAAATGCGCCCGGTCAAGAACACGCCCGCCCACAAGGACGGCCACCTGGCACAACTCGTCTGCTCCAACAGTTTCAAGGCACTGGGCGTCACATCGGCCCACGGACTTTTAAAGCAGGAACTCACCATGCTGGGGAGTTTCCTTTTGGACTCCGCCCGTGAAGCCGCCGTTCCCGCTGGCGATTCCCTCACCGTGAACCGGGACATTTTCAGCGAATCGGTAGAAAAGAAAATTGCAGAATCTCCCAACATCACGCTCCACCGCGAAGAAGTGACCAGCCTCGAAGGCGACTGCCCGACCCTCGTCGCGGCGGGGCCGCTGGCCAGCGACGCGCTCGCCGACGACATCTTCAAGCGGTTGGGGAGCGAGCGCCTCCATTTCTTCGACGCCATCGCCCCTGTGGTAGAGACCGACAGCATCGACTTTGACCACGCCTTCTATATGAACCGCTGGGAAAAGGGCGAGACGGCGGACTTTATCAACTGCCCCCTGGACAAGGAAACCTATACGGAATTTGTCCGTAAACTGTGCGAGGCCGAAGCCGTGGAGCCCCGCCCCTTCGAAAAGAACGAACTGTTCGAAGGCTGCCTGCCTGTCGAAGAAATGGCCCGCCGCGGCTACGAGACTCTCCGTCACGGGCCCATGCGCCCCATCGGGCTTGGCCTGGGCAATAACGGCCATCTGTGGTACGCGGTAATACAGCTCCGGGCCGAAAACAAGCAGAAGACGCTTTTCAACATGGTGGGTTTCCAGACGCGACTCAAGTGGGGCACGCAAAAAGAAATCTTCACCATGGTGCCGGCTCTGCGCAATGCGAAATTTGCACGCCTAGGTTGTATGCACCGGAACACCTTCATCGAATCGCCCAAGTTCTTGGATGCCACTTTAAGATTGCGTCCGGATTTGGAATGCGCCAAGGGCATTCCGCCCACCTGGTTTGCGGGCCAGATTACCGGTTCCGAAGGCTACACCGAAGCGGTTGCTACCGGATGGTATGCCGCCTGGAACATGGCCCAGACCATTCTGCACGGGCATGCCGACCCGCTCCCCGACGAGAGTTGCATCGGGTCCCTGATGAACCGCCTGGTAGAGGAAAACGAAAATTTCCAGCCCATGAACTTCAACTTCGGGCTACTCCCCCACCACGAAGGCTTAAAGAAGAAGAACAAGAAAGAGATTCTGGGCGCCCGCGCGGTCGAAGCCGTGCGCAAGTGGATTGCGGAACGCCGCTCCTTCGAATACCCGCCTAACGGAATTCAGGAAGCCGCTCAACCTTAACAAATCTCTTGGTGGCGGCGTCCATTTCGAAAAACCGCTCACAATCCCCCAGCGAAAGCATCACAAACTTGGGCGTGAGCACCTGCAGGTACTTGTTCAGCTGAACCCGCAAAGCCTCCCAGGTGTATTCGCCGGGAGCCTTGCATTCCACCAAAAGCCAGGGCTTATCTAGGGTTGCCCCCTCACGGAAATTGTTGACGACAATATCCGCACGGTCATCAGTATTCGAATCCACCGTCGAAAGAGCAAACTCCACCGTAATCAGGTGGGCCGGCACTTTGACCTCGTTTAACAAGAACTGCACCGTCGCCTGACGCACCCGCTCTTCGGGGGTGTCGGGCACGTCCTTCTTGCGGATAGGGTCGTATAATGTTCCGTGAGTCATGACATTAAAAATACTTTTTAATCAAACGTTCTCGTAATGTCCTTTACACGAAAGGATATCGATAAACTCGCCGTTAATTCGATAAATCAAACGGTTGGCATCGTCGATTCTGCGGCTCCAGAATCCGCTCAAGTTGCCCTTTAACGCTTCGGGTTTGCCTAGTCCTTCAAAATTACTGCGTTCAATGTCTTTTAACAACTGATTGACTTTTTTTAGAGTCTTCTTGTCTTGTGTTTGCCAATAGAGGTAGTCTTGCCAAGCTGCTTCGGAAAAAGCGATTTTAGCCATTCTCCATCGCCTCCAGTTCTTCCATAGTCTTCACAATCCCCTTGCCGGCGTTCAACTGCTCGATACCTTTCTTGAGGGCTTCGATGTCGTTTGCATTGTAGCGGACGGAGGGTTCGCGGACTTCGAAGGGGATGCGACGTTCGTTGATGACGTTTTTCACAAACATATATATGGCGGCAGACGTGGACAGCCCCACATTGCTACAGAACTTGTCGAAACTTTCCTTGTCCTTGCTGTCGATACGTGCGGAAACTGTAGCCTGTGCCATAAAGAACTCCTTTTTTTGCAAATATATAATTTTTGCACAAAAATTGCAATATTTTTCATTATTTTTACGCAATTATATGCAATTTTCTGCAAAATGCAAAAAAATTATCTCAAAATCAATATTCTAGACCTGTTCTTGCCTGCAAAAACAGGTTCTGACCACAAAACACTTGCATACCAGAGCCGTTGTTTGTGTTTTTTGACCGAGATGTGTGCTTCCTGAGCGAACAGTCGAACAAAGTGAGTTCCTGTGAGCGAGGGAACGTACACATTGAGGGAAAGATTTGTAAAAAAGGGGTTTTAGGGGCAGCGCCCCTAGGCGTGGGGGTGATGGAAGACTTGCCGAGTGTGTAGATGAAGGGAGATCCCCGCCTTCGCGGGGATGACAACGAAGGATGCGCGGGGATGACAAGAATGGCACGCAGGGATGTGACTCAACGAGGCAAGGCTGCAATCAGGGGGAGACCTCCCCCTCTTGACAACTTCCGCACCTGGAACTATATTTTTGCACATGAATAAATTCTTTGGACAGAACATCGCAGCAACTGCAATCGCAGCAAGCCCGGCAGCAGCCCGAGCTATTGTGGGGCTGTCCAAGGAAACAGGCGTCCGGCACGCATAAAGCGAAATCCAGATAGCAAGTTTCAAGGGCAGCCCCGTAAAAGGCTGCTTTTTTCATACCCAAAACCATTAACTTAAAGAAATTTCATTGTTTTATTATTCTATAATTACGCCGTAAAACAAGTGATTTTTCGACAACTCCATAGGAGCATAAAATGCGCAGAAGACTTTTGAGCGAAGGTGCCAAGGAACTCTCTTACGAAATCCGCGAGATAGTGAAGAAGGCAAACCAGCTCAAGGCCCTGGGTCTCCCCATCCACTGGGAAAACATCGGAGACCCCATCGAAAAGAAATGCCAGCTGCCCGACTGGATCAAGGACATCGTGGTGGACCTGGTCAAGACCAACCGCAGTTACGGCTACTGCCCCTCCAAGGGCATGCTGGAAACCCGCGAATTCCTGGTGAAGGAGAACAACAAGCTGGGCGGCGCACAGATTAGCGTGGACGACATCCTGTTCTTCAACGGCCTGGGCGACGCCATCGCCACCATCTACGGGCTGCTCTCCATGAACACCCGCATCATCGGACCTGCGCCGGCATACAGCACCCACAGTTCCGCCGAAGCGGCACATGCCCACACGGCCCCCATCACCTACAGCCTCCAGCCCGAGAACCACTGGTATCCGGACCTGGAAGAACTGGAAAACAAGGTGAAATACAACCCGAGCATCGCGGGTATCCTGGTGCTGAACCCGGACAACCCGACGGGCATGGTCTATCCGCTGGATATCCTCAAGAAAATCGTGGATATCGCGAAGCGCTACAACCTGTTCATCATCTGCGACGAAATCTACAACAAGATTACGTATAACGGAGCCCACGCCTATGCGCTGGCTGAATACATCGGCGACGTTCCGGGCATCGCGCTCAAGGGCATTTCGAAGGAATACCCCTGGCCGGGCGCTCGCTGCGGCTGGGCCGAATACTACAACCGGGACAAGGACGAACAGTTCGACGCCTTCTGCCGCGCCATCGACAACGCCAAGATGGTGGAAGTCTGCTCCACCACGCTCCCCCAGATGACTATCCCGCGCGTTCTCGGCGATCCCCGCTTTATCGAGCACCGCACCGCACTGAACGAGAAGATTGGCCGCCGTAGCGCCATCATCAACGAAATCCTTTCGGACATTCCGGAACTCTACTTCAACCCCACCTACGGCGCGTTCTACAACACCATCATCTTCCGCGAAGGCACGCTGAACAGCCACCAGACGCTGAAAATCGACAACCCGATTATCAAGAAGAAGGTGGAAGAATGGTGCAGCAAGACCACGAACCTGGACTACCGCTTCGTCTATTACCTGCTGGGCGCGAAGGGAATCTGCGTGGTGCCCAGCACCAGCTTCTGCACGGACCTCAAGGGCTTCCGCGTGACGCTTCTGGAAGAAGACGAAGAGGAACTGCGGGAAGTGTTCACCACTATCCACGACGCCATCGTGGAATACCTGCACTCATAATTGTCGCAAACAAGTTAAAAGAAAAGTCGCTCGAAAGGGCGACTTTTCTTCTACTGGACTTCCGCTTCGGCAGTTGCCGGTTTTATGGGCAGCGGAGCGAAGGGCGGTTCCAGCTCGATGCTAATGGGGCAATGGTCCGAACCCATGACCGTCGTGTGGATTTCGGAGCGGACCACGTTGGACATCAGGGACTCATCTACAAAGGCATAGTCCAGACGCCAACCCACGTTCCTGCCCCGGGCGCCAAAGCGGTTGGACCACCAGGAGTAAACGTCCCGTGTGTCCGGATGCAGCTTGCGGAAGGAATCCACAAAGCCGTGCTCCACGTACTTGTCCATCCAGGCGCGTTCCACGGGCAAGAAGCCGCTCACGTTCTCGTTTTCCTTGGGACGGGCTATGTCTATTTCCTTGTGGCAGGTGTTGTAGTCGCCTACTGTAAGCACATGCTTGCCGTCGGCAATCCAGCGCTCCGAATTTTCCAAAAAGGCGTCGTAAAAGCGGAGCTTGTAGTCCAGGCGGTCGTCGCCGGAGCCGCCATTAGGGAAGTAGATGCTGTTGAGCACCCAGTCCGGGAACACCAGCTGCAGCACGCGGCCTTCGACGTCAAACTCTTCGATGTCAAAGCCGTAGTTCACCGCGTCGGGCTCGATCTTTGTAAGCACGCCTACCCCGCTGTAGCCCTTTTTGCGCTGGCAGGGGTTCCAGTAGGCAAAGTAGCCCTCGGGCTTGGCCATGGATTCCGGAATCTGGTCTGTCTCGGCGCGGACTTCCTGGAGGCACAGGATATCGGGATTGGTCTCGTGGAACCAGTTTTCCAGCCCTTTCTTGAGGGCGGAACGGATTCCGTTGACGTTCCAACTGTAAATGTTCATTACTTACCGTTCTTTATTTTACGGTATAAAGATATAAAAAAAGAAACCCGACGTTGAACGCCGGGCTCTTACACCCAAGTCCGATACCCTAGACTACCACTCAATGTCGAGGGTAAAAACAAACCTGTATTTTGAAAATACACTTCTTTTTGTGAAAAAGCAAATTTCTATATTAAAAACATGACTAAAAATTATTCCAACTTGGACGAATATTCCGACCTTTTGGCGAAAAACGCCAAAAAAGCAAGCAAGAACCTGCGCACCCTCTCCGGCGAAAAGCGGAGTGCCGTGCTGAACCTGGTGGCAAAGTTGCTCCGGGAACACAAGCCGGAAATCCTGGACGCCAACAAGATGGACCTGGAAGCCGCCGCCGGAAAGCTGGACGATGCCAAGATGGACCGTTTGACATTGAACGACGCCCGCATCGAGGCCATGGCCAAGGGCGCCGAAGAAATCGCCGCCTTTGCCGACCCGCTGAACCGGGTGCTGGAAAGCCGCGAACTGAAGAACGGAATCAAGATTAGCCGTGTGGCCGTTCCTATCGGATCTGTATTTTTCATTTTCGAAAGCCGCCCCAACGTGACCATCGACGGTGCCTGCCTCTGCTTCAAGGCGGGAAACGCCGTGATTTTGCGCGGTGGCAAGGAATCACTGAATTCCGCCAAATGCCTTGCCGGGATTTTCCACAAGGCCCTTGCCGAAAACGGCATTGACGAAGACGCCGTACAGCTGGTGACCGAAACGAGCCACGACCTGGTGGGCATGCTGTTGCAGCGTAGCGATTGCATTGACCTGGTGATCCCCCGCGGTGGCGAACGCCTGATCCGCGCCGTGGTGGAACAAAGCAAGATTCCCGTCATCAAGCACTTCAACGGAATCTGCCATGTGTATGTGGACAAGTCCGCCGACATGGACAAGGCCGTAAACATCTTGATTAACGCGAAGACCCAGCGCACCGGCGTGTGCAACGCCATGGAATGCGTGATTATCGACCGCCATATCGATGACGCCAACGTGAAGAAACTCCTGGACTGCCTCGCCGACCGTGGCGTGGAACTCTTTGGCAATCACGACGCCCAGAGCCACGACAGCCGTATCAAGGACATCGGCGATGACAGCAATTACCACCACGAATACCAGGCCCTCAAGGCAAGCGTCAAGTTCGTGGACAACGTGGCCGAGGCCTGCGAGCATATCGAGCAGAACAGCAGCCGCCACACCGAAGCCGTAGTTGCCGAAGACGCAAGCGTGCAGGATTACTTTGTGGCCAATGTCGATAGCAGCAGCGTCATGGTGAACGCCAGCACCCGCTTTGCTGACGGCGGCGAATACGGGCTGGGCGCCGAAGTGGGCATTTCTACCGACAAGCTGCATGCCCGCGGCCCGATGGGCGTGGAAAGCCTTTGCACCTACAAGTGGGTCTTGCGCGGCAACGGCCAGGTGAGAGGATAAACCCTCGTGTCATCCTGAGCGAAGCGTAGCGAAGTCGAAGGATCTAATTATGAAATTTGAAGACCTGATTAAAGAGATTAAGTTTGAAGTGGTCGTGGACGGCGTTGCACTTGCGCCGGCAATTGTGCAGGACGCCGACAAGGGCGACGTGCTGATGATGGCCTGGATGAACGAAGAAGCCCTCCGCCGCACCCACGAATGTGGCGAAATGGTGTTCTGGAGCCGTAGCCGCAAGGAATACTGGCACAAGGGCGACACCAGCGGAAACGTGATGACGGTGGTGGAATGGGCCGCCGACTGCGACTCCGACGCTCTCCTGTTCAAGGTTCGCATGCAGGGCCCGCAGGTGGCCTGCCATACGGGCGCGAGAAGCTGTTTTTTTAAAGTGGTGGACCGGAAGTAAAGACGAGTTGTCAGTTATCAGTTATGAGTTATCAGTTCATAAATTGGCGCCAAGGGCGCGATTATAAAAACTCAAAGGTGCGTAGCACCACTCAAAACCCATAACTAAGCATTTTGACCGGTAGATAGCGACATGAAAATTATTCTTACACTGTTGTTCGCAGTAGCAATCTCAGGATTTGCCCAGGACCGTCACCAGATGGGCAGCAACTACTACGCCTACCCCACTCCTACTGCCAAGTACACTAAGGCTCCTGCCGGTTACAAGCCGTTCTATATAAGCCACTATGGCAGGCACGGCAGCCGCTTTCATCAGCCCGCCGACCATTACCATTTTCTCTATAGCACTCTTGCAAAAGCCGACTCTGCCGGCAAGCTTACCGACCTGGGCAAGAACCTGCTGGAACGGGCCAAGTACCTGGAAGATTACGCCGCCCCGCGAGCAGGAGACCTAACACAACTGGGAGCTGCACAGCACCAGGGAATCGCCAAGCGCATGGTGAAGAACTTCCCTGAAGTGTTCAAGAACGACGCCTACATCGAAGCCTACGCTAGCACTTCGGTCCGGTGCGTAGTGAGCATGGCGGCTTTTTTGGAAGAACTGCGGGCCCAAAAGTCGAAACTGGACATCCATCAAGAATCGGGCAAGTACCTGATGAGCTTTATCAACCCGCTGGATTTCGGGAAAATCATCGGCGAATCCAACACGCCCATCTGGCAAAAAGAAAACGAAAAGATGTATAGCCATGTGAATCCCGCCCGCATGATGCACGCCATTTTCAACGATTCGACATACGTACAGAAGAACGTCGACGCGGGCGACCTACTCAGCAAGATTTACGAAATCGGAAACAGCCTTCAGGGCAGCCCCGAAATCCAGTTCAGCTTTGACGACCTGTGGACCGAAGACGAGCTTTTCTCCCGCTGGCGTGCACAGAACGCCTGGTGGTACAGCGTTCTCGGGAACAATCCCTTCGGTAAAAAAGAAGGTCTAGAAAACGCCCGCCCGCTCCTGAAAAACGTCCTTGAAATGGCCGACAAGGTGATTGCCGCCGATACGACCAATGCAAAAACAAAAAGTGGGAAACAACCTGCCGCCACGTTGCGCTTTGGTCACGACACCATGGTGTTCCCCTTCGCCGTATTGTTGCAAATGGAAAACGGCACACGGAATACAGGCATCGAAATCGCCGAAATGGAAGGCCTGCACAAGGTCTGGCGGGACTACGAAATCTGCCCCATGGCCGCCAACGTGCAGTTTGTCTTTTATAAGTCCAGCAAGAAGGGCTCCCCCATTCTCGTGAAGGTGATGCTCAACGAAATCGAGCAAAAACTGCCCGTGACATGCGATTCCACGACGGTAAAGAATTGCCCCGCCGCTCCGTATTACCGCTGGGACGATTTTCGTGAATTCTACGGCAAGGTTGCCAACAAGAATTAATCCGCGTTTTCTGTAGCTTCGGCAGCTTTGGCGGCCTTGGCAGCCTTTTCTGCCGCATGTTCCAGACGGGCCGGCTTGCCGGCGATGTTGCGGATTAGACCGAACAAGGCGGATAGTTCATTACGAGTCGGGTGCAGGCGCTGCAAAAGCGTATTGAGGAAATTGTCCCGCCAGGCCTGGTCGTGGTACTGCCCCGTGAGGTAACGGTCCATGAACTTCTTGAAGCTGTCGATCTGCTCGATGGTGGCAGGCCCCGTTTCGGCAACACCCCGTGTGGTCCGTTTGGCACGGCCCTCGCCGTTTGCCAACGCTCCGCTACGGCAAAGTTCGTACAGGCCTACCGTTACCGCCTGGGCCAAGTTCAGACTCATGAGTCCCGGCACGGGAATTTCGCACTGGTAGGTACAGGCGTTCACCTCTTCGGTCTCCAGCCCGCAAGATTCCCGCCCGAACACGAGAGCGACGGTTCCATCTTCGGGCAGCAGTTCCGAAAGCCCGGGCATCATGGTGTGCTTGATGGCCGAACCGTAGATGCGGCGGCTAAAGGCCACCGCGCAGGCGCAGTCCCCGATGGCGTCTTCGAACTTGTGGACGATAGTCGCCTTGTCCAGAACCTCGTGGCTGTTGGGGGCCGTATGGTAAGAATTCTCGATAACCTTGTCGCGCCTGGGGTAAACGATATACAGTTCGTCGAGGGCGTAGCAGTGCATGGCACGAGCTACAAAGCCCACATTGTGAGGATGTTCCGGTTCAACAAGTACAACTCTGAATTTGCGCATGGGTTAGGGATTAGGATTTAGGGGCTAGGATCTAGGGGATAGGGGTTTGAGGTCGCTTCGCTTTGAGGGATGTCATCCTCGCGAAGGCGAGGATCTGCTAGATTGCAGTAAGCGGATCCTCACCTGCGTGAGGATGACGACTCATACCACACACCTCATAACTCAATACTCACAACTCATAACTGGTTACCACTTTGCAAGAGCATTGGCTACAATCAGGTCTTGCAGTTTCTCGATGGCGCGGGCCTGGCCGTGGCGGTCTTCGGATTCGTTCTTGGCCACATCGTAGGTTCCGTCCGCCGAAAGGGACTTGTTCTCGTAGATAATCTTGTCCTTTACGTTGTCGTAGAACTTGACGCTCACCCGGATGGTGACGCGGTAAGTCTCTACGTCACTAGAGCTGTTGTAGTTTTCGGGCTTGTTGGTGTAGCTGAGAAGGGTCATCTCGAAATCGGCGTTGGCGTTTTCGTTCACAATACGGACACCGCCCGCGTTGCTCTTGAACATGTCCAGCACGCCTGCACGGATGTTGTTGGCCAGCACCGGGTCCAGGGTCTTGTCTTCAACCTCGTGAATCTGGACGGTCTTGATGTGGCTTGGCAGCGTGGACGCCGTAAAGCTGTAACAGCCCGAAAGAAGGCTTGCCAATAGGACTGCCAAAAACATGGGCACTAACCGAAATAAGCATCTTGCAAAAAGCATGGCTCAAATCTAGAAAATACTGATTAGAAAGCGGGGGGACAACAGTCCATTCCCTTTTTATTCATACTTTCAACTCCGACTTCCGAATTCCGAACTCCGAATTAACTATCTTGGCGCTCATTCTGAGCGCATTTAGCTAGGCTCGGCCATGTCAAAACAAAAATTGTTTTGCCGCGGCTCTCGCCATTGACTCTCTTCGAGTGTCTTTTGCTAGGCTCAGAAGTGGGCCTGTAAACAGTCACGTTTCACTCGCCTTACGCAAAAGTTGCTAAATTTACCCGCGTAAAATTTTTATCATCCGAGGCATAATATGCTTGACATCAAGAAAATCCGCGAAAATCCGGAATACTACATTGCTGAAACCGAAAAGAAGTACACCACAGTGAGCCTGAAGGACGTTCTCGCCATCGACAACGAACGCCGCCCGCTCCTCACCGAAGTGGAACGCCTCAAGAGCGAACGCAACGCCGAATCCAAGAAGATTGGCGACCTGAAGAAGAAGGGCGAGAACGCCGACGAGGCCGTGGCCGCCATGCGCGCCCTGGGCGACAAGATTGACGAGCTGGACAAGAAGCTCAAGGATTTGGACTACAAGCAGACCGAAATGCTCATGCACGTGCCGAACATCGCCCCCCGTTCCCCGGAAGGCAAGGACAGCTCGGACAACGTGGTGGAGAAGGACGGCCCGATTCCGTTTGACTACTACACCAAGAACGATGACTTTGCCCGCGTGGACCACAAGACCCTCGGCGAACGCCTCGGCATTTTCGACTTCGAACGCGGCGCAAAGATTTCCGGTAGCGGCTTCCCGGTCTACCGCGGCCTCGGTTCCCGCCTGGAACGCGCCCTCATCCAGTTCTTCCTCGACGAACACATGAAGAACGGCTTCGAAGAATTCACGCCGCCGTACCTGGTGACCCGCAATACCATGCGCGGCACGGGCCAGCTCCCGAAGTTCGAAGAAGACATGTACCGCTGCGACAAGGACGACGACCTGTTCCTCATTCCGACTGCAGAAGTGCCTCTGACCAACCTCTACTCCGGCGAAGTGATTCCGGAATCTGAACTCCCGAAGCGCATCTGCGCCTACTCTGCTTGCTTCCGCCGCGAAGCCGGTAGCTACGGCAAGGACACCCGCGGACTGCTGCGCCTGCACCAGTTCAACAAGGTGGAAATGGTTTACTTCGCTCATCCGGAACACAGCTACGAAGACCACGAAGAACTCACCCGCTTTGGTGAAATGCTCCTCGAAAAGCTCGGCCTCCCCTACCACCGCCTGGCCCTCTGCAAGGGCGACCTCGGTTTCGGTGCCGCCAAGTGCTACGACCTGGAAGTCTACGCCCCGGTGGAAAAGAAGTGGCTCGAAGTCAGCTCCTGCTCGAACTTCGAAGACTACCAGGCACGCCGCGCCAACATCAAGACGAAGATTGGCGGCAAGAACGTTTACGTTCACACGCTGAACGGTTCCGGTCTCGCCACCCCCCGCGTGATGGTGGGCATCTGCGACAACTACCAGCAGAAGGACGGCTCGCTCTTGATTCCTGAAGTGCTGCGTCCGTACATGGGTGGTCTCGAGAAGATCGAGCCGAAGAAGTAATCTCAGCGGCTCTGAGAAATTTTTAATTGTTCCGCATTGTTCAGCCAATACGGAACATTTTTTTATTATTGCGTTATGAACCTTGGTCGCATCAATAAAATTGAAACCTTTGGCTCCGTCGATGGTCCAGGCGTGCGTTTCGTCGTTTTTATGCAAGGTTGCCCTATGCGTTGCCTATTCTGTCACAATCCTGAAACATGGAATTTTGACGGAAGCGATGTTGGCGCCTATGATATTAGCGCAAGCGACTTGCTACAAAAAGCACTCCGGTATAAAAACTACTGGGGCTCAGATGGAGGGATTACCGTCAGCGGCGGAGAACCCTTGATGCAACTTGATTTTTTAATTGAATTTTTCGAATTGGCAAAGCAAAAAAATATCCACACCTGCATAGATACCTCCGGTGTCAATTTTGTACGATCGGAACCTTATTTTTCTAAATTCAAAAGGCTGATGGATTCAACCGACTTGCTTTTGGTTGATATAAAAATCATAGACCCGACCGAACATAAAAAACTGACCGGGCATAGTATGGATCACAATCTTGATATGTTCCATTTTCTAGCAGAAATACAAAAGCCCATTTGGGTCCGTCACGTTTTAGTCCCTGGATATAGCGACAAGGATGAATACTTAATCCGCACAAAGGAATTCATCAACCAATTCAAAAATGTTGAAAGGGTAGAAGTCCTACCCTACCATTCCCTAGCTTTAGCAAAATACCAGCAACTAGGTATTGATTACGCCCTAAAAGACATCAAATCGCCGTCACCCGAGCGAATAGCAAACGCAAAAAAAATTCTGGAGTCCTAGCACCAAGAATCATTTTCTGCGATCTTATTCATCGCCAAGAACAAATTTTTCGATGACTTCGGCGATTCCCGAGTGGTTGTTATCCCGTTCTGTCACATAATCGGCGGCATCCTTGACCACTTGCGAGGCATTCGCCATGGCAACGCCTACGCCTGCCGCCTCAATCATGGGGCAATCGTTCTCTTCGTCGCCAACGGCAATGGTATCCCCCATCGGGACTCCGTAAAATTCCGCCATAAAGCGCACCGCGTCGCCCTTGTTGCTTTGCAGGTGTGAAAATTCCAGCATTTCGGGCTTGCTGAACACGTCAAACAGTTTTCCCGCCGTGGTCTTGCGCATTTCAGCACGGAAACCTTCCAGGCTCGAATGGTCGAAAGGCGTAATGATATTCACCTTGATAGGGGGCTTCACCACCACATTTATGGGTGCCGTCGGAGCCGCATCGCATCCGGTTTTTCCGGCAAAATACTCCCGGATATCATCTACGACCACGTAGTCCATCTGCATCAGGCGGCAGTAGGTCTTGAGCTGTTCCGTCTCGTGTTCCGAAACCACCAGGTCTCCGGCGTAGGTGTGGGCATGCATTCCCAAACTAAAAGCGGCATCCATAATGAACTTCACGTCGTCAACGGAAATTCGCCGGGTCAATATGGGCTTTTTCGCCCCGCAGTCGTAAATGAGCCCGCCATTGAAACTCACCAGGTAAAATCCGGCCTCCATAAAGCCGTACTTTTCGGCCAGTTTCTTGACGCTGGTCAATGGCCGCCCCGTGGTCATCACGAACTTGTGGCCGGCCTCAATCATCTTGCGGATGGCGGACAAATCTTCTGCGGAAATGTCCTTGTTGTCGTCCAGCAGGGTTCCGTCCAGATCGGTAAACAGGATTTTCATGATACAACCATACAATACACTACGAAACCGTCTTTACCAAGGTTTCGTGAATCAGGCCATTGCTGAAAAGCACCTGTTCGCCGTCCACGAACTGCATAGGAGTGCCGTCGATATGGGTGGCCACGCCACCCGCTTCCGCAACCATCAGGGCTCCGGCAGCAATATCCCAGGGGTAACTCATGGTCATCACGAATCCGTCAATGCGGCCAGAGGCCACAAAGCAGGATTCTACCACCGCAGAACCCAGGCACTTGACTCGCTCGAAGGCTTCCGCCTCCCGGGCAAAATTTTTGGAATTGCGGGCGTTGATTTCTGTCGCCACGCCCACGTTAAAATCCCCGTTGCTCACGATGGCATGGAGCGGGTTGGATTCCTTGCTCACACAGACCCGCTTGCCGTTCATGAAGGCGCCGCCACCGAGGGTTGCCGTAAAGAACTCCCCCAGTTTCGGCAGGTTTATCACCGCCACCAGGGGCTTACCCTTGTAATGGAGTGCGATGGAAATTCCCCAAAGGGGAATGCCCCGGCTAAAGTTCACCGTTCCATCTACCGGGTCGATAATCCAGCGAAAGTCCGGGTCGGAGCCCTCTACCACGCCCATTTCTTCGGTACGGATAGAATGGCTTGGAAACGCCTTGCGGATTCCTTCTACGATGAGTTTTTCACTGCCCACGTCGGCAATGGTCACCACGTCCTTTGCGGACTTGTACTTCACATCGCCCAGTTCGCCCTGCAGGCGGAGGCACAGATCGCCCGCCTCACCGCCCAGGCGTTCCGCCAAATCCAGGTATTTCTTCAGATCTTCCATAAACAGCCCAAATATAGAAAAAGCCCTGCGGGGCTTACCCGCAAGGCTATACTCAAAAATAAATGTTAAATGTCAATTAGAACAGGGCAATGCTATAAGGAGCCTGGGCACCCTTGGGCTGCTTGAACTTTGTAAGCTTGTCATCCTCATAGCTATAGACAGCTTCCTTACCCTTCACGCGATCACCCACGTAAGCCACGCCATCCTTAAGAGCCAAGCACCAACCGATATCGGAGATTCCCTTCACTTCGTTCACAGTTTTCTCTTCTAAATCAACCTTTGCCAGCAAGGTGCTGCCGTAGAATTTGTAGATGCCAACATAGGCCACATCATCATCAGCAACGAAGGCACTTATACCAGCACCCAGCTTTTCGCCGGAAATATGCAATTTCGACTTCTTGGCCTTAATATCCACTTTTTCGATACCGCGATTTGCATCCGCGTCGGTACCATAATTTTCATTGTATTCTCCCAAAGTGGCCACATAGAGATCTCCATTGGCAAAGGCCATCTTCTGCGGATTCTTGGTGGCAAGCTGGATGGTGTCCTGCAACGCGCCAGTAGAGGCGTCATATATGGCAAGCAGACCCTTCGGGTACACTGTCGGCCAACCGCTAATATAACGTTGCATCAGCACATAGAGTTTTCCATCCGACAGTTCAATATCGGTCACATAGGGAGTGGTTTCACCTTTGCTGGCAAAAGCACCCGTCTTGACAGACTTTACAACCTTGCCGTCTGTGGTGGAAATTTTCACGAGAGAATCTGCATTCTGGAGAGCAACCCAAGCTTCCTCGCCATCGAAAACCATATCCACCGGGTTTGCATTTTCGAATTTTACCTGCCAGACAACAGCCTTCTTGGCACCTTCTTCAATCAATTCGGGCTTGACCAGAGAAACGTTGTCCGTGCCCATGCCTTCCAAAACAAACACCTTGTTGTCATTGGTCACGACTCTTGAGTCCTGATAAAAAGAGAGACTCTTTTCAGAAATGTTTCCATCGACATCAATCCAACGGAGTTCTCCCTCTGGGACCTGGTAGTCACCACCGTCAAAAACGACACCGGCAAGTTCCGTATCGCCAACGCTGGGGCCAACGACGCTGGAAGAACTGGAGTCGTCACCGCAAGCGGTGAGGCCAAAGGCGAGACCGGCAGTGGCTAGGCCGGCAATGAATTTATTCATCTTTTTCATGTTTTGTCCTTTTCTGGCTTTACACTATACTTCGCCATAATTCTATGCACTCCATATAGCGAGGGGGCTAGAACCCCTGTATGATTGTGAACTTGTATTCCCTCCCCGGCATAGGGAAAGGGGTGTAAAAATTTCGGTATTTCTGGTCAGTAATATTATTCACGGCAAAAGTCAAACGGGTCTTTTCGTATGGGCTGAACGAAAGATCGGCACGATGCGTCACAACAGCAGGCTGTTCCGTTCTGTTGGCGCGATCACTGTACATAATGCTCCGCCAATCTGAAGCCCAACTAAAATCAAAATGCAGGGGCAAATGGAGCGTGGCCTGGGCAAAATAGCTGCGGTCGGGCTCGCCAGGGAGTTTTTTCCCATCAAAAGCGTTAAAACGGGAACGGTCTTCCGTCTTTTGGATCGTGGCACGTAAAACCACATCCATCAACTTTACAGGGCTGCTGTTCAGCTCCATTTCCACACCGCGGATAAGGGCGTGTGCCACATTGTCCGGGCGCAAGAATTCCAAAGACATGAGCCAGCAAATTCCATCTTCGATATGGGATTCATAATAGGTGGTTTGAAAAGAGGTCCTATACCCGGGGAACTTGTAAATCCCAGAAGCCTCGAAACGGGTCACTTTTTCACGTTTCAAGTCCGGATTCGAAATGGCTCCGGGGAACGTTCCATAAAGTTCCATCAACGCTGGCTGTCGGTAAAAACGCCCAATGGACACCTCGCCACTCAATGGAGACTCTACATTCCCAAGTCGCGAATAGAGGCGCCCCGCAAACGAGGCGTCCCTATCTTTGGCCTTTTGTAGCGTACGACTACCTGTCGCCTGAACAAAGGTTCCATCATCCAAACGATCTTTAATCATTTGCGCAGAACCTTCGCCACCAAGGCCAAAATATTTAAACAGGTGGTAATACAAATCGCCCGACCCAACATAGCTCTTGCGATTCAACGACCAGTCCCTTGAGTTTCCCCTTGCATCGGCCTGCTCCCATTCAAAAGCAACACGGGTTGTCCCCTTTAATCGCTCGACCGGAGTAAAATCTATCCAAAGCTCAGGTACCCACTTGAACATGGCCGAGCCGTATTCCATAAAGGCATTGCCCCCGTATCCGATGTGGTCCAGAGGGTAATAGGAACTGGCCATGTTCTTGTCGAACCTGGCCGAAACCGCCCCGTTCAGGAACAAACGGTCATCAAAATACCCCACCGATTCAAGCCCATAACGAATTTGGCTAGATTCCCCCACAAACTTAGCCACCTTAGTCTGTTGCTGTTCCTTGCCTGGATTCCCTCCCTCATAACGGGACGCCGCTGCCGAAAGCGTGGAAAAATACCCGTTCCCGTGAAGCATGCGGAACTGGACATTGCCCGATACATCGGTATACTGAGCATTCTCGCGGGTCGCCGTAAAATCGTCTTCGTCAATGTACTGGGTTCCGTTTCGGTTGGTATATTCGTAGTCATTGTCGCTGTGTCGGGTAGCAAAAGATGATGCGAACATGAGGCTGTCAGTGACAGGAGTCGCCACTTGGAACGAACCCTCCCAGGTATTATGGTTACCGTAAGCGGCCAGCACGCGGCCACCCCTCTTGATGGCATTCTTGGTTACAAAGTTCACCGCTCCGCCTATGCCTGACACGCCAAACTTAGCCGGAACGTTTCCCTTGTAGACCTCCACCTTTTCCATCTGGTTTAAATCGATGGTGCCCAGATTCACCGCCCCACCGCTGGCATCATTCAGCGGCACACCATCCACGCAAATCAAGATGTTCCGAGCCGCAACTCCGCGGATAGAAACCGTCTGGAAACTGCCTAGCCCGCCCTGCTTGTAGGACTGAATTCCGGGCAACGTCGAGAGAAGGTCTGCCGCCGACAGAGCCTTGCCCTCCCAAGCATTGGAGGTAATTTCTGTATAATTGGCACTTGTTGTAGGCTTGTACCCGTCGTCACCGGACACCTCGGACACCCCGAGGTCCTGGACCGGGGCTGCATCAGGCACGTGAGCCACGGCAAAACCCGTGGCAGCACAGCACCAAAGAGCCGCAGCGTATGCGGCCTTGCAGAAAGATGTCGTTCGCATCGTTCCTCAACAAAGCGTTTCCCACAGTTCTTCTGGCTCGGGGCTCAATCTACTCCCGGTTCCTTCACACACGACTGCTCGTGCATTGGTTCATGCCGGTTTCGTCCTCCCTTACAGCGGCGCGACCGCCCCCGGCTTTCACGGGGTTCTCTCCTTGCGGGCCACCCAGTAGGGCGCCAGCATGGGCTTTTCAGGGCACAGGAAACTTTAGGCCAAATGTAGGTAATGGCAGAAAAGGTGTCAATGACTACCAAGATTACTCAAGTCAAAAACCTATATTTGAGTTCGAACACTACCTACCGTCTGATGCGAAACCAATGATCCACGAAATACTCCCCCACAAGCTCTACAACGAATTCAAAATCTGTGGACCGAAATCTACGGATTTTGTTATCCGGTATGACGGAACAAAAACCTTATTGAAGAAGGGTGCGGGCTACACCATTCCCCGCGTAGGCGAACTACTAGAACTTGAAGGCAAGAGCCTCGGAAATTTTGAAGGTCATTACCTTTTCAGTATCGACGAGACGGCGTTCTTTTTGGATGACAGTGTTGCCTGCGGTGACGCACCCGCGGGTTACGAATACATGGTCAGCCGGACCTTCCGCAACATGAATCCCGTAGAACGCCTGGGTGGGGCTACGGCCACCCACCTCGCCCACTGGGAATCCCTGAACAGGTTCTGCGGCCGCTGCGGAAGGGAAATGGCCCGTGGTGAAAAAGAACGTTCCATGGTTTGCCCGAAATGCGGGAACGTCGTGTACCCGCGAATCTCACCAGTTGTGATTGTGGCCGTGCACAACGGTGACAAGCTCCTGATGGCCCACAACATCGACAACCCGAACCCAAGACTCTTCTTGATTTCGGGATTCGTGGAAATCGGCGAGAGCCTGGAACAGGCGGTACACCGGGAGGTTCTAGAAGAGGCGGGCCTTCGTGTGAAAAACGTCCGCTATTTCGGGAGCCAGCCGTGGCCCTTCAGCGACTCACTTATCGCAGGTTTCATCGCCGAGCTGGACGGTGACGACACCATCCACATACAAGAAGCGGAACTATCCGAAGCCATGTGGGTCCGGCGCGAAGACATTCCCGAATACGAGACCGACGTAAGCATCAGCTGCTGCCTCATCGAGAATTTTAGGCGTGGGTTTACGCTGGACAGCGATGCCTAAAGCACTAGCGGCACGGGCTTGTCGGCGGTAACCGTCTTCGGAGTCACCTTGCTGTCCACCACGAAGATTTCCACACCTGCGTCACGAGCGTCCCGCAGGGCTCCCGCGAACTCCGGATGGATTTTTTCGTCGGGTCCAAAGCGGTAGCAGCCCTTCATCTGGACCAGAAACAGCACGCCGCATTCGTAAGGTGTTCCGTCATCTGCAGATGTTCGGGTCCCAAGAATGCGGGTCAGCTCCCGCAGGTGCTTGACGCCCCGCTCCGTCGGAGCGTCAGGGAAAGAGGCAGAACCGTCGTATTCCAGAGTCACGCCCTTCACTTCCAGGAACATCTTGTGGAGCTGCGCTTTCTGCGCCCTGGTCTTCCCCGCTCCCCGATATTCGATGTAAAAGTCGAAGCGGGAATTCCCGAAGGTGTATTCCGGCTTTAGAAAGGTAATCTCCGGAAAGCGTTCCCGGTTGGAACGAATCCATTCGACGGCCACCTTGTTAGGGGCTTGGCTGTCCATGTTCACCAGGATTTTCCCGCGGGGAGTGACCTTTTCCACCGTCACCAGGTCGTAGGGCGTCTTGCGTTCCGGATTTTTCGATTTTTCCAGAAAGACCTTTACGCCGGGCTGCAACAGTTCACGACAGCGTCCCGTGTTCTTCACGTGGACCACCGTCTTTTTGCCGTCTATTTTCACGTGGGCGATAAAGCGGTTCGGCCGCTCCAAGAACTCGCCCTGGACAATTTCACCATATTTCATCGGCATTTTTCCAATTTGACCAGAATATAAATAAAGAATTCGGCGAAAATTTTTAATTTTGAAGAAAACAAAAGGAGTACGACTTCAAATGGTCATTACCGTTTTTATCCTGTACCTGTTGATGATGCTCGGCATCGGTTTTTACTTTTCCAAGAAGGCCAACAGCCTGAACGCCTACTACCTGGGCAACCGTGGTATGAACAAGTGGGTGGTGGCCATGTCCGCCCAGGCCTCCGACATGAGCGGCTGGCTCCTGATGGGGCTCCCCGGTGCCGTGTTCGTGAGCGGGTTCTCCGAAGCCTGGATCGGTATCGGCCTTGTCATCGGCACTTATTTCAACTGGAAAATCGTAGGCAAGCGCCTCCGCAAGTACAGCCACTTCTGCGGCGACTCCATCACCCTTCCCGACTTTTTCTCCAACCGTTTCCGCGACAACAAGGGCATCATCCGCGTGATTGCCTCCATATTCATTCTCGCCTTCTTCCTGTTCTATACGGTATCGGGCTTTGTGGCTAGCGCAAAACTGTTCAGCACTATCTTCGGCATGAACTACACCACGGGCCTGATTCTTGGAGCCGTGGTGGTGGTGAGCTACACCTTCATGGGCGGCTTCTTTGCCGTGTGCTGGACCGACTTTATCCAGGCCATGATGATGCTTGTGGCCGTGGTCGCCATCCCCCTGATTATCATGAGCGGCTCTGGCGGTTTTGCCTCTACCATGGACGCCGTCAATGCCCAGAACCCCTACCTGATGAGCCTATTCACCAACGCCACCACCGGCAAGTCCATCGGTCTTATCGCGTTGATTTCTAGCCTCGCCTGGGGCCTCGGCTACTTCGGCATGCCGCACATTCTGGTGCGCTTCATGAGCATCAAGAACGCCGAAGACATCAAGTTCTCGCGCCGTGTCGCCATGACCTGGGTCACCATCTGCCTCGGTGCCGCCATCATGATCGCAATACTTGGCCGCTACTACGTGGAAGCCAACGGCATCAAGGTGGACGACCCGGAACGCATTTTCATGATCCTCTGCCAGGTTCTTTGCCACCCGGCCATTGCCGCCATCTTGATGGCCGCCATCCTTGCCGCCATCATGAGTACCGCCGACTCCCAGCTGCTAGTGTCGGCATCTGCCTTCAGTAACGACCTTTACAAGCACCTGTTCCGCAAGAATGCTTCTAATAAGGAAGTCATGTGGGTCAGCCGTGGCGTGGTGGTGCTTATCACCGTTATCGCCGTCATCGTGGCCATGCAGGGCGCTCCCAGCGCCGACGGGGTGAAGCACGGCAAGAGCTTCCTGGACGTGGTTATGAGCCTGGTGAGCTTCGCCTGGGGTGGATTTGGCGCCACCTTCGGCCCGATTATGCTCCTCGCCCTCTTCTGGAAGCGTACCACCCTCCCCGCCGCCATCGCCGGCATGCTGGTGGGCGGCATCACCACCTTCGTGTGGAAGTTCTACCTCTCCAGCTTCCCTGCTGAAATCTTCCAGATTTACGAACTGGTGCCCGGCTTCGTGCTTTCGTTCCTGACGATTGTCGTCGTGAGCCTCTGCACCAAGGCCCCCAGCAAGGAGATACAGGATGAATTTGAACAAGTAGACAAAACAAGATTAAGTCAGCTGAAACTTTGATTCAAGATGACAAATGCGTAAGGCGAGAGTCCTAGCCATGCTTGCATGGATATGACCGAGCCTAGCATTTGGTACTTGAGCGAAGCGAAAGTACAATTTGACCAGGTGGAACACACCCGCCTTAGCACACTGAAACTTTAACCATTCGCCCGCATATTACGGAGAAAAAATGTCCCTACTCGAATCATTACCCAAATCAAACAAAGACGGAATCCTCTACGAGGCCGACACAGTCCACGGTATCTTGCCGCAGAAGGCGCCCTTTGCCTTCGTTGACGAAATCCTCAGCCTCGATGCCGAGAACATGGAAATCGTAGGCAAGTGGCACCTGACCGGCGAAGAAGGATTTCTGAAGGGGCATTTCCCCGGAAACCCCGTGCTCCCCGGCGTCATCCAAATTGAATCCATGGCCCAGGCGGCAACGCTTTTGACCATGATCGGCCGCGAAGCGGAAACTACGGGCAAGCGTCCCGCCTTTATGGGCGTAGAAAACTGCCGTTTCCGCGCACCGGTAATCCCCCCTGCCGAAATCGTCCTGAAGGCCAAGCTGGTCATGGCCCGCCACGGCATCTTCAAGTACAGCGGCGAGCTCTACACCGTCGATACCGAAGGAAAGGAAACCCTCTGCACCAAGGCGGATTTCAGCGCCGCCATGGTCTAGCAGGACTTTCTAAAAAATCTCAAAAAGATTCCGCCCGGAGCCTTTAAATCTGGGCGGATTTTTATATATTTGGTTCGCTCGCCCCCATCGTCTAGTGGCCCAGGACTCGGGATTCTCATTCCCGCAACAGCGGTTCGAGTCCGCTTGGGGGTATAAAAAAAGCCGACGCATCACAAAGGTGTGTCGGTTTTCTTTTTTCCGAAAACAAACGGCACAAAGAAAAAGCCACCTGCTTCTGCAGGTGGCAAAAAATGTTCGGGCTTAACAGCGCTGTGCAACTAGTCCTTGTAGAACAGGTCCAGGTTGTTCACCACAGGCGTAGCCTTTTCCAGGTCACCCACGTACTGGCTGAAGGCCGTCATAGAAGTGAAGCGAGCGGCGTTGTCCTTGTCGTCCTTGATGGCGGTTTCGAGAGCGGCCTGGTCCACTGCCTTCTTGGACTTGACCTTGATCATCACGGCACCATTGTCAGTTTCCACCACAGGACCCCATTCGCCTTCTTTCTGGTTCTTGAGCACCTTGGCCACATTCGGGTTGGCATAGCCGAAGCCAGGAATGAAACCTTCCACAGAAGCGCTCTTGGATTCAATCTTTACCTTTTCGATTTCGGCAGGAGCACTTACAGCCGTAGAGTCGGCGGCAGAATCAGCAGGAGCCCAAGCCTTCACCCTGTCGGCCATAGAGGTCAGGTAGGCGGCTGCAGCGGCAGCGCTCTTCTTCTTGAGCAGGTTCTTCTTGATTGCGTCATAGTAAACGCTCACGTCACGTTCGCCGGCCTTGAGTTCCTTGGCCTTGGTGGCCACCACCACCCACTGGTTGTTCTTGAGAACCGGAGAGACATCGCCCACGTCTTCGGAAAGGTTTTCGTTGGGCCAGGCAAAGGAGGTCAGTCCCTTCAGGTAGCCGAGGGCAGCAATGTTGTCGCCGGGGCCAACCCATTCGGAGCGTTCCACCGCAAGGTTACGATCCTTGGCGGCATCGGCAAAGGACTTGCCGGCGGCCATGTCGGTCTTGATTCCGGAGAGAACGTTTTCAAGGCTATCTACAGTTTCGGAAGAGGCGTTCACCACCAGGAGGATATGGCCCACCTTGGCGGAAACTGCACCGGTAGAGTCAGTAGTCTTACCGTAGCTCTTGATGATGTGGTAGCCGAAGCGGGTCTTGACCGGTTCAGAAATAGCACCGGAATCCAGGGCCAGGGCGGCCTTCTCGAATTCCTCGACAAAGGCACCGTGACCGGCTTCTTGGGAGAGCATGCCGCCGTTTTCGGCGCTGCCCGGATCTTCGGAAGAAATGCGGGCCATGTCTTCGAAGTTGGCTGTAGAAGAGGTATCGGAAAGCTGGTAGTAAAGCGTCATGGCGTATTCGCGGATACGTTCGTCATCGGCGTCAGTAGCGGCCACAGGGAGCTTCACGTAATCAAAGAGGACCTCGTCCTTTTCTACAAAGAAGCTGTCTACATGGGCGTTGAAATAGCCCTTGACCATGGCGCTGTCGATAGTGGCTTCTTCTACGGCAAAGTCGCTTGCATTGACGTAGGCCACATCCATGTCGTAATCCGTCATGCGGCGGTCCACGTTCCACTTGGATTCAAGAGAGGTGGGGTGCACCGAAGCCCCGACCAGCACCTGCAGTTGACGGGAAGGAATAGTGGCGTTCTTCAGGTCTTCTTCGAACTGGAGCATCACGCCCCACTGGAAAGCCTGGGGAGTCTCGAGCCAGGCGTCGAATTCGGCCTTGTTGAAGTTTGTGTCCACCAGGAACTTGGGGAGAGAGGCGATGTAGGCCTGGGAGCGCTGCATCAGGTCTTCTTGGGAAGTGGCCTGCTGCTGGATGGCATACAGACGGCTCTGGGCCTCTTGCACCAGACGGGCACGGATGGCATCGGGATTGTTCTTGAATTCGCTCTTGAGTTCGGCCACAGAAGCACGCAGCTCGGCGTCTTCGTAGATGCCTTCCATCATGACCTGGCGCACAAAGGAGCGGAACACTTCGGAACGGAGCTGGGCATACTGTTCGTCTTCGAGATGCTGGCCCTGGTACTGGTTCTGCACGATCCTCTTGATGCGGGTGTCGAATTCACCATAGGAGACCTTGTGGTCATTCACGATAGCTACCGGATAGCTCTGATTCGTGTTGGGCACACGGTCCATGGCCAGAAGGCCCACGACAATACCGGCAGCAAAAATGACAATGACCCACTTGGCCTTTTCATTAATCCACGTTAACATAGAGATGACTCCATAAATAATTTTGACGGGCGAAAATTTAGCAAAAAAACACGGGTTTCTGTTAAAAACTGTACAAATATAGCCGTATAGCCCCAAAATTGCTATCTATTGTCTATCCCCCAAAAATCGGGGGCGTTTCATGATGGAGTTCAGATGTACGACATTCTAGTACTTGGAGCAGGGATTTCGGGCCTTTCCGCCGCCCTGCATGCCGCCGAAAAGGGCCTTTCCGTAGTTATCCTCACCAAGGGAGCAAAGCCCGACGGTTCCTCCAACTACGCCCAGGGGGGCATCGCCACCGTCACCGAAAAGACGGACAAGTTCGAATTCCATATCGCGGATACCCTGGAAGCGGGTGCCGGCCTCTGCAAAAAAGAACCCGTGAACATCCTCACCAAGAGCGGGCCTGCCACCATCAAGCAGCTGGTGAAATGGGGCGTGCTCTTTACCCCGAGCCCCACGGACAAGACCCAGTTCGACCTGCACCTGGAAGGTGGCCACAGCCACCACCGCATATTGCATGCCGCAGACCTTACCGGCAAGGAGATTATGCGAGCCCTCTTGGCCGAGCTTCACAAGCAGAAGAACATCGACTACCTGGAAAACTGCTACATCAAGGACTTGATTTGCAAAGGCACGGGCAAGGCCAAACAGTGCATCGGTGCCGAAATCATCCACCAGAAGACCGGAGAAATCGAAAAGATTTACGCCAAGGCCACCATCCTTTCTACAGGCGGTGCTGGCCGCATCTGGCAGTACACCGTCTGCCCGCCGGACAGCTGCGGTGACGGCATGGCCATCGCCGCCCGTGCTGGAGCCGCCCTGCAAGACATCGAGTTCATGCAGTTCCACCCCACAAGCCTTTATGCACCGAAACTCAAGAAACCCTTCTTGATTTCGGAAGCGGTCCGCGGGTTCGGCGGAATCCTGAAAAACGACAAGGGCGAAGAGTTCATGAACCAGGTGCACCCTCTCCATTCTCTCGCTCCCCGAGACATCGTGGCCCGGGCCATCCATAGCGAGATGCAGCGCCTGGGCAAGCCCCACATGTACATCGACCTGAGCGGTCGCACACCCAAGGACATCAAGAGCCATTTCCCGAACATCTACGCCAAGTGCCTGGAAGCAGGCATCGACATCACCAAGGAATGGATTCCCGTGGTGCCCGCGGCACATTACATGTGCGGAGGCGTACTGGTGGACACCTGGTCCCGTACCGAAATCAAGGGCCTGTACGCCTGCGGCGAAGTCGCCGCCACGGGCGTCCACGGGGCAAACCGCCTCGCCTCCAACTCCCTGCTGGAAAGCGTGGTCTTTGCGCTCCGGGCCGTCGATGACATCCAGAAAAGCGGTCTTCTGAAAAGTAAGCTGACCGTTCCGCCCAAGGGCAAAAAGCAGTTCATCAGTTTCGCGAAGGCTCCCTACTGGAAAAAGCGCCGCAAGATTCTGCAAGACATGATGTGGACCCACTGCGGAATCGTCCGCACGGTAGCGGGCCTGAACCAGGGGCTGAAAGTCATCGAAGAACTGGAAGCCGACCTGCAGGCCGCCATCAAGAACAAGGAAACGGAGAACATCCATTTCTTGGAATTCCAGAACGCCCTTCAGGTATCGAAGATGATCCTCATCGCAGCTCTCCGCAGGCACGAATCCCGCGGGCTCCACTACATACTGGACTACCCGAACCCGAGCCCCAAAACCAAGCACCAAAGCATTTACCTGAGCGACAAGAAGTAAGTGGTGAGTGGTGAGTTTTGAGTGGTGAGTTGTGAGTTCTTATAGTCACGCCTTTGGCGCCAAATTTTGTACTGAAGACTGAGAACTGAAGACTGATAACTCGTTACTTATTTCACATATTCTCATGAACATATATTATCTTTAGGACCATGGCCGAAGCGAAGACTAAACTCCCCAAGAAAATCGGTGGCTACACGCCCACACAAATGCTGGGACACGGAGCCATGGGAAACGTGTGGCTCTGCCACGACCCGTCTCTCGACCGCATGGTGGTGGTCAAGCAGATGCGCCAGGTTCTCTTGAACCAAGACGATTTCATTTTGCGTTTCGAGCGGGAAGCGAAAATTCTTGCCCACCTGAACCACCCGGCCATCATCCAGCCTTACGCCCTCTGGAAAGAAAGCGACGGCCAGCTTTCGCTATCCATGGAATTCGTAGAGGGCAAGAGCCTACGGGAACTTTTGGACTGCTGCAAGCAACCCCCTCTCTGGGTGGTACTTTCCATCTTGTACGAGATTCTCACGGCCTTAAGCGAGGTGCACCGGTACGGTATTGTCCACAGGGACCTGAAGCCGGCAAACCTGATGATCGACAAGGACGGTCGTATCCGTCTGCTGGACTTTGGCGTCGCCCACGCCGAAAAAGAGAACGAAGACGACCTGACGCTCACGGTTGCAGGCTCCCAGATCGGGACCGGCGCCTACATGAGTCCTGAACAGACCCTGAACGAAGACGCCACTCCCCTTTCGGACCTGTTCAGCATGGGTATCATCGGAGCCGAAATGCTCCTGGGCGAAAACGTTTTCCGCGGAGAGAACCTCTCCAAGACCTTCAAGCGCATCCAGAAGCTCCGCATCAAGGCGGAAGCTTTCCCCAAGGGGACTCCCAAGGCTCTGATAAAGGTTATCCTCAAGCTTTTGGCCAAAAACCCTTCCAAGCGTTACCTCTCTGCCGCAGATGCCGCAGACGACTTGTCCAAAATCATGAAGGGCTACCCCAGGCACATGGAGCCGTACCTGGCCGAATGGGTCCTTGCCACCCTCAACGGCAAGGAATCCCTGGTAGAGCCGCAAATCGTCCCCGACAGGTCTAAGAATTTCTTTATTGCAGGGGCCATCCTGGGGGCTATCGTAGTGGCAACCCTCTGGATACTTGTTCATTTCCTATAAGTCGAGATTTATAAATGGTCTGGATTGATATTGTCTGCTGTGTCATCATCGCGATATTCGCCCTGCTTGGGCTGTGGCATGGTCTTCTGAAGAGCATCTTTAAACTGGTTGCCTGGGTAGCAGGCCTGCTGGGAGCCTATTTTGCCACGGATGTCATCGGGAATTTTATCGCCACAAACTTGGAAATTGACGGACTGACCGTAAAAATCATCTGCGTCTGCGTCGGATTCCTGGTTCCCTTCTTGCTTTTCTCGTTCATCGGGCATTTTCTGCACAACATCGTCAAGGATTCCGCCATCAGCAGCGTGAACAGACTTCTCGGTGCAGGGCTCGGCGTTGTAAAAGCCCTAATACTCTGTTTCCTGTTCCTGACCATCATCCACCTGATTCCCGCCTCGGGCGGACTCAGGGACGCCCGCAACAATGCACTTTCGTACAGCGCCTATAGGTGGAGCCTAGAGACTATGGGAATCTCCTCTGAAGAGGTAGATATCATCAACATGGCCGAAAAGAAAGCCACCGAAATGGCGGACTCCGCCGTAGATGCCGCCAAGGAGGCAGCCGAAAAAGAAGCAGAAAAGGCTGTCGAAAATGCAAAGAAAGCGGCCAAGGACGCAGCCGTCAAGGCAGTAGAAGGATCAACAAAAGCAATGAATAAGGCGGCAGAGAAATCGGATTCAGCGGCTAGCAGCCTTTAATTCGAAAAGACCAATTTATCGTTTTTCGCCATCGGGGCCCTGAAGTTTTTCAAGCTTGCGCTCCAGCATAGCCTGAACTTCGGGAATCAGTTTGTCCTTGATTCGTTCCAAATAGAGGCACTGGAGCTGTATCATGCGGTTACGGTGCCTGCAAGCGTGTTCTTGAATCCAATGGCTCACCGCCTCTTGGCGGTTCTGCACCTGGGTCTGCAGACTCTGCTGGATGTAAGTCCTCTGGACTTCCATATAGCGCTGCATGTTGAAAGGCAAACGGTAAGTCCGGATAAACTGCTTGAGCTTGACCAACAGGGAAAGGTTTTCGCCCTTGTGTTCCTGTAGAAATTTCTGCAATTCGTCAAGATGGGCCTTAAAAAAGGGCACGATAGCTTTATCGTCTATCTGATAGAGCTCTAGCGCATCTTGTTTCTTTGTAGCTTCGTCTACAGCCATGGCAACAATTTATGTATTTGTACCGGAATTTGGGCACGTCCGCTTAACAAAAAAGCCAAATTTTACATTTTTCAGAGAAAAGGCCCCACTATCTTGTATAAAGACCCTTCCTTCTGTGCCGGGATTCAGCCGGTCGGCGTCTTCGCCCCTGAAATTCTTCAACGACGAGATTTTACAAAGGGACATTCCTTCGGGAGTCATGAACTCCAAGGAGTCGTCCATAGAAAACTGATTCTTCACATTCACGCGGAAAGAACGGCTCTGGGCGTCGTAGTCCAGAATCTGAGCACAGACGCAACCCGACGGGGCATCCACGTGGGTGGACTCATAGTTCTGAGGCAAGGGGCCTTTCAAAAATCCCGGCATGAACCCGCGACCGTCCACAAAGTCCAGTGCATGACGGGCCTCATTCAGGTCGGCAGGAGAAGAATCTCCCGATCCCAGAGCATTAACAGAAGCATCGATGGCCATGCGGTAGGCCCGGACCACCTGGCTCAAATAATAAACAGAACGGGTGCGACCCTCGATCTTGAAGGAATCCAGCCCGGCACGGACCAGCTCGGGCACAACATCCAAGGCGCACAGGTCCCGACTGCTCATGAAGTAGGTTCCCCAGGTGTCTTCGTCCAGAGCCACCGGCTGGAGTTCCGGCCGGTCGGTCCGCTGCAAGAAAAATTCTCCCTCGTGTTCCTTGTAGCCTTCGCACTGCGGGCCTTCGTTGGCGTAGAGCCGGTAAGGCATTCGGCAGCTGTTGTCGCAAGCGCCCTGGTTGGCATCACGCCTGGTCACCCAGTTCGAAAGCATGCAACGGCCCGACATGGCCATGCACACCGCCCCGTGGACAAAGACTTCCAGTTCCAGGTCAGGAACCCGTTCCTTGATTTCAAGGATTTCGGACAACCGAAGTTCACGACTCAAGATAATGCGGCGAACCCCCAGGTCTTTCCAGAATGAGGCGGTCAAATAGTTGGTGGTGTTGGCCTGCACAGACAAATGAACTTCGGTCTGAGGAGAAACTTTGCGAAGCCAGCCTACGAAACCGGGATCTGCCACAATCAAAGCGTCCGGTTTCAATTCTAGGGCGGCAAGTAGAGCCTTCTGGAATGGTTCCACCTTGGTGTTCCGGGGAATCACGTTACTGGTCAAGTAGAACTTTTTTCCCTGGCCGTGAACGTAGGCAACCCCCTCTGCCAGGTCGTCCAGATTCCTGAAACCGTTCTCCCGGGCCCGCAAAGAAAAAGCGGGTTGGCCTGCATATACAGCATCGGCCCCGTAGGCCAAGGCGTATTTCATGCGGGTCAAATCCCCCGCCGGTGCAAGCAATTCAGGCTTCTTCATACAATATCACTAGCCCCTAAATCCTAGATCCTAGCCCCTAACCTCTAATTACCACTTGAACCCGGCCCTCAGGTAAACCTTCTTGTCGTCGAACAAGGTCACTTCGCCAAGGAAGCTCACGAACTGTCCTTCGTAGCTCAGGGCAGGCGTCAGGGAGTAAAGCATTTCCGCACCGTCCAGATACTTCTTGTGGATCTTCATGTGGTTGTGAAGAGGAGTAGTATCGTTTATGGCGCTGCCGTAGTCCGTGCCCTTCCAGAACCAGGTGTTCCGGATTCCTGCAAAGATGTGGTTATCCAAGCGGGCAAAGACGCTCCAATCTACCGTGCGGCTGTTGGGGCCGGCCTGGTTCCCGAGAGGGTAACCCAGGTGGGCCATCTGGGCCGTATTCTTTTCGAAGTGTCCATACACATAGGGCTCTATGCGGGCGTATTCCGCAATGGTTCCCAATTCAAGCTTATGGCCCTTGAAATAAAAGTCGTGACCCGCCTGCAAGCCTGCCATCCAGGCCCACTTGGCCTCAATGTTATCATTTTTGACCAGGCTCACCGGGCTTTCCATGTCATCCAAGAAAAATTCCGTATAGACACGCATGAACTGGAACAGGCGGTAGTTCAAGTCAAAAGCCAGAGCGCCGTTGTTGCTGTTTTCGGAATAGTTTCCCTTTTCCATAAACAAGGGCGCCGTCGGTACAAAGAGCCAGGGCTTCATGTTGTCGTAAAGCACCGTCAGTTCGCTGATGCCGATGGTAGCATCCCCTACGGCCAGCTCGTAACGATGGCCGAACAGGTTTCGCGTGTCGTCCTTGTTTTTCATGCTCATGCTGTTATTGTAAACGCGCAAGTCCGCATAAAAGCTGATAACGCGCAAGGGGCCAAACCGCATGTCCATGGCAAGCATGTTGTACGGGAGGGCAAACTGGTTCAGGGTCAGGTTGTTATAATAACCGGGTCCCCAGTGCATCACGTCACGTCCCAGATCAATGCGCAGCCAATCGTAATTGAATCCGAAATGAGTGCGGTAGCGGGCGTAGCTCGCATACTCCACGCCCGAATTATTTTCTTCTTTCTGGACCTCTACAAACTCCCGGTCAAAAGACTTTGGCGTTGCCGCCGTGTGGGACTCGTCATAGATGCGGGCGTCCAGCACAAAGTCCACGGAGTCCGCATATCCACGCATGTAGATGCCGCCGTCGATTCCAGGCCAAATAGTATCGCCAAGGGATTCTCCCCCACGATAGTCGATACCGCCCACCACGCTGGTGGCTAGCGCTATACGGGGGACACGAGCACGACAAGAATCCAAGTACGCCGCAGAATCAGTACCCAAATGTCCAGAAATCATCGCACCGCAAGCATTATCGTAATACAGCAGGGCATTCCGTTCCGTCTTCACGAAGTTCTTCTGGAATGTCGTATCCCGGCGGGGGTACGCAAAGGACTGGGGCAAGTCCCCCGTGGTCAAGCGGTGGTACTCGAAAAGGAGCGGTGCCGTTTCCAGCATCTTCAAGTTGCTGTGGCGGTCGGGCCCGAGCACGGGAGATGCAGCCCACGCTACCCCGGCGGTTGCCGTCAACAACGCAACCGCAATAAAAGACCGCTTAATGTTTTTCAAGAACATCAACTATCGAGTCTTATTCTTCGTAAACAGGTACTTCCCACGCCTTAGGCATTGCAGGAGAGCACTTGTCCGAATGATTGTAGGTAAAGCCCTTTTCAGAGACGCCTGTCACATTTCCCTTAATGGCGCTAGCGCACTTGCGTTCGTCGGCCTTAAGCATCTTTTCGACCTTCAGGAGCAGCACGTCACCATAAACATCCCAGGCTCCAGACTTGTTCTCGTTCATGCCGGCATTGGCAACCAGGGTGTACTGCATGGGGGCCTTCAAGTTGAATTCCCAATCCGTGTTGGTAGACTTGTCCAAGGTAGCCCAGTCTCCCTTCAAAGAGGCCACGTCCACGTCGGAGTACTTGAAATCGGACTTGACGCACTTGGAATTACCACGGATCGAATCCATGGACGCCGTAACCTGGCGAGTCATCATGGCCAGATCTGCACCGGTGGCAAACTTGGACACAAAGAAGGTGTAGCCCCTGTAGGTATCCACATAACCGGCATTCCAGGACACCGTATCCTTGCCTACGACACGTTCCATAATGTAACGACCCTTGTAGAAGCTATAGACCTGAGTCGTATCGTTGCCAGCAACTGTGCAAGCCAGGCGCTTTTTCTCAAAGTTTGCGGCATCGGTGACTAAAGACTGGTCAGCCTTCAACTGTTCCACCTCAGCCTCGGCAAAATCACCCTTATCCACACGATACATCAGCTTGTCGCCGTTCACGATAAACGACAGTTCCATATCCTTCGAGGACTTCATAATGTCCTTCAGGATCTTGTTGGTGGCGATTTTTTCGTCCAAGACCAGGGGATCCATGGTGTTGGACAAATTCATCTTGATAATGCCATCCTTAAAATCGGACATAATCAACAGCAGGGCCAAATGAGGGTTGCCGTTAGATTCGTCAATTCCCCAAAGGGAGAACATGCCGTTCTTGGAGCCGGTGCCCAAGTGGAATGTTTCACCCTTGATTTTTACGAGGTAGTACTTTTTAAGGTCATCCAGGGTTGCTGCCCTCGCCCCTTCGGGCCAACTCGGGTCCTTGTATTCCGCCGAAGAAGAAGACACATCCGTAGAATCCTCCACGCTAGAAGAGGATTCATCCGTCTCCTGGTCCACGCTGTTACCGGAACTGCTGTCATCGCCGCAGGCAGCGAAGAAAAGGGCCAAGGCAAAACCGCCAGCCAATAAAAAAGACTTCTTCATAAAAACCTCGCTTTTTGCATAAAGATAAACACTAAACAAAAAAGGGAGGGCGAAGCTCCCTTAAAACAAGCCGAAAAAAGGCCAAAATCGCCAAAAATCAGCTTTCCAGCAGGTAACGGATGTCCTCGACACGACGTTTGAGGCCTGCATCCTTGGAGAGCTGTTCCACGATAGAATTGATGGACGAAATCACCGTAGAATAATCCCTATGGAAGGCCTCACCGATGTTCTTGAGGGATTCCGTCGTAAGTTCCCGGCACAGGTACATGGCCACCTTCCGCGGGATAGACGCACCTGCGTCTTGCCGCTTGGAGCAGAGCACCCGAGGTTCGACGGAAAACTCGGCGGCAACGGACTCCAGGATGTTATCCACCGTAAGGATGGTGTTCGCACCGGACTTGGGCGCCGAATGCATCCGCTTCACGTTGGCAAGGTTCAGCTCCACGTTGTTGAGCACATGCATGGCCCGAAGCCAGTTCATGAGACCTTCGATAATGCGAACGTTCGCCCTGGGCTGAATCGCCAGGTAGCGGCAAATCTCTTCACGGTCGGATTCCACAAAGGGAATACCCTCGGACATCTTGCGGATAAGAGCCATACGGGTGTTGAAGTCCGGTTCTGCAAGCCCTACGCCCACACAGTTTTCCAGCGGGTTCAGCAGGTCCGCCGTCAGTTCGTGAGACAGGGAATTCTTCTCGGGCTTTTCACCTGCCGAAAGTTTCTTGAACTTGGAAGGATGGCAGTCGCAGCTGAGCACCACCTGACGGCCCATGCGGCTCATATACTTGATGAGCATGGACAGGCGTTCCTGACTCTTGAGGCCGTTCTTCAGAAGCTGGATATCATCAAGCAAGAGAACATCGCAATGCTCGTAAATGTCCGAAAATTTTTGTTTGAGCTCGTTTACCTTTCCCCAATCCTTTGCCTTGGCGGCATCGCCAATGGCCGAATAATCCCGCAAAAAATCATAGGCCTGACGGTAAAGGATTCTAAGTTCCGGGCGGGTTTTCTGGAGGCTTGAGGCAATGGACTGGAGCAGGTGGGTCTTACCAAGGCCCGGTGCCCCGTAAACCAGAAGTAGGTTCATGGCCGCATCGCCCGGATGTTCCACGATGGTCTGGCAGGCCTTGAGGGCCGTAAAGTTGCATTCACCTTCGATAAAATTATCGAAGGTGTACTTTTCGTACAAATTAAAATTTTCTTTCGGTTTCTTGGCAGGCTGCTGTGCAGATGCCCGAGCCTTGGCAGCGAGAATACGGCGCTCCACCTCTTTGGATATCTGGACCGCCGTGGCCGAGGGGGCAGCATCGGCAGGGGTTTCATTCAACACGCGGACCTTGTAATCCACAAAGTCACTGCCATATACAGAGGCAAAAGTCTTGCGGAGCAAGGCGCCATAATGGCTGTTGAGCCAAGTCTCCCTGAAGCTGTCGGGGACCGTCAAGCAGACATAGCCTTCACAAAATCCATCAAAACCAACGGCATCAAAAAAGGCGGCGCCAAACTCGGAGCATTCCTCGCGGACAAGGGCCATGGCCCGCGCCCAGGGGGAGCCGTTTTCATCTAATAAATAAGCAATGTTATCCACAGTTTTCCAAACACAAAAAGAGGGTCAAACAAAATCGTTCACCAAAATTAAATAAAACATACGAAAAAGAGATTTTTCGCTGAAAATTTTTCAAAAATCGCTATTTTCTGCTAAAAAAGGGCAATTTTTTGTTATGCCCCGTCTATGTCCGTTTCTCTCCGAAAAACACCCTTTTTACACCCTTGATAATCAAAACCACATCCCTATGGTTTTCACAAGTTATCAACATATTTTTTTTCAGGGATGTCTTGACAAAAAAATAGAGATTAGGATCTAGGATCTAGAGATTAGAGTAAAAAATCAATCACTGGTCTCTAAATAGTTCTTCTAGGGAATCAGAACTTTCGCAGGCGAGCGCCTGAGACTTCCACGCAGGATTGAGCAGCAACTTCGCTACACCCGCAATGGCAACCGTATGGGCTGTAGCCGATTCCGCCGGGGACAAGAGCAGGCACAGGAACTGTGCCGTTTCTCCGCGGGGAGTAGAAACGCCCTGGATTTCGGGAGCGACGGCAAATGCCATCAGGGGCGATTCAAGCCCAGAAATTCTCGTATGGGGCAACAGAAGGCCAGACCCCATGTAGATTCCCTCCCCTATCCGCTTTTCCACGGCCTTCCAGGCGGACAGGGCATCAAAGGGAACTCCCGCATTCACAAGGCCCTCAAAGGCAAAACCCAGCGCTTTCTGAAAAGCAACCGGTTCCTTATAGACTTGCGTATAAGCGGGGATCAGGGAACTCAAAGGAGAACACGCTCCATGAAGGAGAACACCTGGGAATCCGTGGCCTTGGCGATGTTCCGGAATTCCGAGAAAACAGAACGCAGCTGTTTCTTGCCAGGCTCAATATACTGCTCGAACTTCTGGATACCCTTGGTCTTGGATAGGAAGCAATAGGCACCCAGGGCTTGCATCACGCGCTGGAGGCTTGCATGGATAAAGCTTTCCCAGGCATCTTCCTTGGTGTAAATCTTTGCGCCCTTGTACTGGAACCGCCAGTATTCAAAGAAGTCCTTCACCATGTCTAACGGCAGACCCACGTAGGGGTCCCAAAGGAGGGACGCAATATCGTAGAACATGGAGCCGCGACGCGCCCCCTGATAATCCACGAATACGATTTCGGAGTTGGGGCGGATCATGATGTTCTGGCTCTGGAAATCCCGGTGCATCAGCACCTTGGTCTGGGCATCTACGGAAACCGCCAGGAGGGAATAGAAATTACGGACGTAATCGGGAATGTCGTCAATTCCGCAGTGGGCCTTCAGGTAATTGTCGGTGAAGTAATCCGTTTCCCACTTGAGGGCGGCAAAGTCAAAGCGGCGAAGCCACAGGTCCGTGTGGGAACTGAACAGAGACTGGGACGCGTTCTGCCAGTGAATCAAGGCCTCTATTACCTCGGGGTAGAGAATGCGGACACTGCCGGACTGAGGCTTGTCGGGAGACACATCGTCCAGAAGGCGACGGTTTCCCAAGTCCTCCTGCAAGATCTGGGCAGAATTTTCGTCGACGCTGAACAACTTCGGTACCGGAAGGCCTTCTGCCTTGAACACCTGGGAATATTCCACGAACTTCTTGAAATCGTCGTTTACTTCGGCGGAGACCTGCAGCACGGAGGAACGCTCGCCAGAAGAAATCCGGTAGTAGCGGCGGCCCGAACCAGCCCCTGCAATAGATTCTACAGAAAAATCGTCGGCATAGCCATGGGAGCCGAGATAGCCCTTAATCTTTTCGGAAATTTTCAATTCTTCACCATTCATGGTATAGAATATACTTTATCCAGAGGGAAAAAGCCAAAAAATATTACGAAAAATGCTTTTTAAGGTAAGTAGATGCCCGGTCAAGCCGGGCATGACACTACCCAGCCCTAAAGGTTAGCCCCTAATCTCTTCGTCCGTCAGGTAGCAGGCAGGGTCTTCGGCCCAGAAGTCGCCGGTCACGGCTTCGGCACGGGTGCGGAAGTTGCCGTTGCACAGGTTCAGGTAGGCGCACTTGGGGCAGCGGCCCTTCAGAAGGGGCTTGCGGTCCTTGAGGCCCGCCATAATGGGGTTGCTCAGGTCGGTCCAGATTTCACCGAAGGGGCGTTCCCGCACGTTCCCCAGGGTGATGTACTGGGTGAACTGGTCGGGGTGGACATTCCCTACACTGTCGATGTTTCCGAAGGCCATGCCGCTACGGTTCCCGCCGTTGCTCTGGATGAGTTTCAGCACGCGCTCCCCGAGGGCGGGGTCCTTTTCCCTCATCTTGAGGTACAGGTAGACGGCGTCGGCATGGTTATCTACGGTGAGGATTTCCTTGTTGATGCCCCGGGCCTTGAAATCCAGGGTACGCCTGATAATCAGGTCCATGACCTGGCGGCTCTCTTCGTGGCTCAGGTCCCGCTCCACCATAGCAGAGCCACGACCGCTGTAGACCAGGTGGTAGAAGCACACCCGGTCAATATTTTCTTGTTCCAGCAAATCGAAGATGGAATCCAGGTCCTGGAAATTGTCACGGGTGATGGTAAAGCGAAGTCCTACCTTTTGCCCCGTGGCCACGCAGTTGCGGATGCCCCGGAGCGCCATCTGGTATGCTCCCGGCTTACCGCGGAACTTGTCGTGGGTAGCTTCGCAACCGTCCAGGCTGATGCCCACGTACCCTACGCCCATGTCCTTCAGGCGCTTTGCGGTGTCTTCGTCTATGCGGGTGCCGTTGGTGCTGATGGTTGGGCGGATTCCCTTGCCGGCGGCATAATTCGCCAGTTCAAAGAAGTCCGGCCGCAACAGAGGTTCGCCGCCGCTAAACAAGATGACGGGAACGTTGAAATCGGCAAGCTGGTCGATGAGGGCAAGGCCTTCTTCGTGGGTCAGTTCGTTCTGATACTTGATGGCCTCGGAACGGGCATAGCAGTGGACACAGTTCAAGTTGCAGGTCTTGGTGCAGTTCCAGACCACCACCGGGCCACGGCCCTCGCCCACGCCGTTCTGTGACTTGTGGGCGTGAGGCGTATAGCGGAGCGTGTCGCCGAAATTCGGCACATCCATTAACAGCTTGGTAATGCTAATCATGGGGTGAAATGTAGAAAACTAGTCCTTAAGGCAACGGACGGATAGCGCGAAGTCCTTGCCGTCGTCCTCCAGGAATGCACGCTCGTAGCTGTAGTTCAGATACATGCTGTACACGTTGCTACCGATTTCAGTGGAGCTCCAGAAGGTGACATTGTTGCCCAAATTGCGAAAGCCGCTATCGATGTTGCGGGCGCCCGCAGGGAAAGCGGAAAAACCATAAGCATCCGTACCGTCGCCATTACTATTCCAGCCGGATGTAGACTTGAGCATGGCACCCGCTACTTCTTGTCCGCCGACAGCCTCAAACAGTGTTTCAAATTCGTCCCAGTTGCTTGGCAGGTGCCAGCCCTGGGGGCATACGCCCCGCACATTTCCGCTGGGAGAACATTCCGAATTATAGCCGCAGCCGTTGGCCGTATTCCCCTCGATGATTCCCGCACTGTCCATGGCCGCACTCCACAGGTACAGGCGACCATACGTTTCGCAGTTGGCAGGGTCGTCATCGTAGCAGAAACTGGAAGAATCTAAGTCATCGGTGGGTCCAAGGTATCGATAGTTCAGGTTCTCTGCCATCCAAGTCTGGTTCCCAATCTTGACCGTTCTGTAGGTTTGCCCGTCACGGGGGTCGGTAAATGTACCGGTAACTACGTCGTTCACGTCAATTTCACCGGAACTTGACGATTCGCCTAAGTCATTAGCACTTGAACCGCTGTCACCTCCGCAAGCGGCAAGCAACATCATAGAGGCAAAAGAAAGGCCTAGACACAGTTTTCGCATAATCACCCCTTATTAAGTCATTAATTTATAAAAATCCTTCAGAAATGTAAATGCAAGGACTATACAATATCTCGAAGGAAACTCGCAGGGACTAACAGTCACAAGAGTTTCCACCTGCGGTAACGTATCTTACCTGTAGTAAATGTTCTTGCCAGAGAATACGTTTGATACCTAAACCCATCGCCAATTTTTTGACCGAGATGTGTGCTTCCCGAGAGAGCAGTCGAATGAAATGAATCTGCGAGCGAGGGAATGTTCACATCGAGGGAAAGATTTGTTAAATGAAAAGATCAACCCAAATATATTCAGATTCTCGCATTCGCGAGAATGACGAAGGAGAGGCACGAGGATGACAGATGAAAAAAAACACCTCCCGCAGAACGGGAGGCGCTATAAGGAAAAACTTCCTTTATATTACTTGCTTTCGGCAGCAGGTGCGGCGGCAGCGGCGGCAGGAGCAGCAGCTTCAGCGGCAGGTGCGGCAGCGGCGTCAGCAGCATCCTTCTTCTTGGACTTAGAAGAGATGGAGAAGATCACCGTGCGAGGAACGGAAGCCAGAGTAACGCCTTCGGGGAGCTTGAAGTCCTTGGCGTAGAAGGTCACGTTGGTCTCAAAGTCGGAGATATCCAGTTCCAGAACGGTCGGAATGGAAGCCGGCTTGGCAGAGAGCATCAGGTAATGAGTTTCCTGAGCCAGCAAGCCGCCCTGGGTCTTGACGCCCACCGGAAGGCCGGAGAGCTTGACAGGAACGCGAACCTTCACCGGAGTGGCTTCGTCGATCTTGAGAAAGTCAATGTGGACGAATTTCTGGGAAATGGCGTCTTTCTGGTAGTTGTAGATGACGGCGGGATTACCGGCCTTGCCATCGATTTCCAGGTCCAGAAGGGTGTAACGCTTACCGGGTGCGAGAACCTTACGAATATCAATTTCGCTGACGCTGATATTCACAGTCTCTGTACCCTTACCATAATAGACGGCCGGAATCTGACCAGCCTTACGCAAACGCTTGTTTTCGCGGTTTGCACCTAGCACTCTCGAGGTAGCCTTGAGCGTTGTGAGTTCCATTGTATTTCTCCAATTTTGGAATGGTTAAAAAATTCATTGGGGTAGCTGGATTCGAACCAACGAATAACGGAATCAAAATCCGTTGTCTTACCACTTGACGATACCCCAATGGTGGCGCAAATATAGAAAATACGCCCAAAATTCAAAGGGATTCGCCTAAAAACCCCGGAAAAAACGGGTCACGGCGAGATATCTGGAAATGGGTTTCAGGGATTCCAGGGCAGATTCCGCCTGGCTCCGGGTCCCAAAAACGCCAAAGACGGAGGCTCCCGACCCCGACATGAGGACAGAAGTCGCCCCCAGGCGGATCATCTGTTGCTTCAACTGTTCTACCAGGGGATGCTTGGGGAATACCGAAATCTCGAAACTGTTGAAGACGTTTTTCAGGGCGAAATCCATAGCGGAATCCGGATTTTCCGCAGGACTTGAACCGCCCGCAGCCCTGAAGCCCGACTTATACGCCTCCCAGCGGTCAGGGCCCGACTTGGGAACTCCGGCGTAGGCGTCCTTGGTGGGAACGGCGTCCAGCGGGGTCGCTACGAGCAGGTGCTGACCGTCTTTCAGCTGGAGCGGTTCAATGGGCGTAAGTTTTTCGCCGATGCCCTCGGCAAACGCCGAGCCGCCTCTGACCAGAAAGGGGACGTCAGCACCGAGACTTGCGCCCAGTTCCTCCAGGGCCTCCATAGGCAGGTCCAACTTCCAGAGGCGGTTCAGCAACCTGAGGGTTGCTGCAGCATCGGCAGAACCACCGCCAAGACCAGCGCCCAAGGGCATCACCTTTTCCAGATACAGGTCAACGCCCTTCGGTACACGGTAGGCCTCTTGCATCAGGGCTGCCGCCTTGAACACCAGGTCCGATTCCTTGGGGTATTCCTGAGGAACGTTGTATTCCAGGGTAATCTTGTCGTCGTCTCGAAGGGTGGCCGAAACCGTGTCGCCCACGTCGATAGTCTGGAAAAGGGTTCCCAGATCGTGGTAACCGTCTTCGCGCTTGCGGATGACGTCGAGGAAGAGATTGATTTTAGCAGGAGCGAATTCATTCATAGGTTCTGAGGTCGCGCCTTAGGCGCTTTGAGGTGTGAGGTGTGAGGCTATGTAGAATCATACTACTCAGGTTTATCAATAACTGTTTGCTCATCGCTCAAAGCGACCCAGTAAGGGGAGCGTCCTCATACCTCTTACCTGAACGTTCCGGAGCGTTCCAGTTGCATGAGCTGGTCCATGTCGATAAGCATGGCACGGGGCTTGGAATTGCCTGTACTGCGGGCGCACAGGCCGAGACCGAACAGCTGGTCCACAATCTTGCCTGCCCGGCTGTAGCCTACGCTGAAGTGGCGCTGCACCGCAGAAGTAGAAAGTCCGTTGCCGCATTCGATAGCCCACTTGGCCACCTCGAACAACAGCTTATCCTTCTTCTCGCTCATGGCGGCGTTTTCTTCGCCGTCCTCCCCTTCCCCGCCTTCTTCGGCAACCTCGAAGGTTTCCAGCTGCGGGTAGCACACGTTCTGGTTGGAGCAGGCGTCGGCCAACTTTTCCGCTTCTTCGTCGCTGAGGAATGCCCCATGCAGGCGCACCGGGTCGGGAGCATTCACCGCCTTGTAAAGCATGTCGCCACGGCCCAGGAGTTTTTCGGCGCCGGCGTGGTCCATCACCGTGCGGGCATCCACGTTAGAGGCCACCTTGAAACTGATACGTGTAGGCAGGTTCGCCTTGATATTACCGGTAATCACCTTCACCGACGGACGCTGGGTGGCAAGCACCAGGTGAATGCCAACAGCACGGGCCTTGGCGGCCAGGCGGCTCACGTTCTTCTCGATTTCTTTTCCGGCCACCATCATCAAGTCGGCCATCTCGTCGATAATCACCACGATAAAGGCCATGCGGTGTCCACGGTCCTCTTCGGGAACCTCTTCCGGGAGTTCACCCGCCTCGAACTTGGCATTGAAACCGCCAATATTTCTGACCTTCGCCGAAGCAAGGACTTCGGTGCGCCTATCCATCTCGTAGCAGAGCCACTGGAGCGCCTGTATGGCCACCTCCGGCTTGGTAATCACAGGCGCCAGCAGGTGCGGGATGTTCTCGTACATCTTCAGTTCCACCGCCTTCGGGTCCACAAGAATCATGCGGAGTTCGTCGGGAGTCTTGCTGAAGAGCATGCTGGCCATGAGGGCGTTAATGCACACGGACTTACCGGAACCCGTCTGGCCCGCAATCATCAGGTGGGGTGCTTTTGCCAGGTCCATGGCGAAAGGCTCGCCGGAAATGTCCTTGCCAAGAGCCATGACAATCTTTTCGGGAGAAGGCTTGAAGGCATCGCTCTCGAAAATGTCGCGACCGAAAATGGTCTGCATCTTGCGGTTGGGAATCTCGATACCCACCGCACCCTTTCCGGGAATCGGGGCAAGGATTCGTATGGACACCGCCTTCAGGGCCATGGCCAGGTCGTCTTGCAGGGCGCTGAACTGGGATACCTTTACGCCCGGACCCGGTTCCACCTCGAAGCGGGTAATGACAGGCCCGGTCTCGCAGCCCACCACCTTGCCTTTCACCTTGAAGTTTTCCAGCTTTTCTTCAAGCATCTTGCCGATGGCGTTCAGTTCATCTACCGTATAGTCCGCCGGCTGGGGCTCGTGGGTGTCTAGAATTTCATCTACAGAGGGCACCTTGTATTCGTCGTAGTGCACCGTCGGGTCGGGCTGTGGAATACCGGTAACGCCAGAGCCGGTGACGGTCGTGCCGCCAGAAGAGGTGCCGATGTTACTAGGCGGCACATAACTCGGGTCCTGATCCACCTCGTCCGAAGAGACCACCTGGGGAATAAAGTCCTCTTCATCTTCATCGGACTCTGCCGACGGTTCTGCGTTGCCCTCTTGCGTCGGCTCCACATTGTCGGCCATCGTTTTCGCGACGGTTGCCGCCTGGGTTTCTTCGACAGAACCCGCCACAACGGTAGCCTCTTCGGGTGCCGCTCCTGCCACGACAGTAGCCTCGTCCGTAGTTTCGCTTTCGCCTCCGCGAACAGCGCCCTTCACCACCAGGTTCCCCTGGCGTTCGTTTTCCCAGTTGATTTCTTCACGGGCACGGCGTATTTCGGCAATCTTGTTCCGGATTTCGCGAATTTCCAGGGCACTCATGTGAGTTCCATTCTCGCGAAGTTCCTTTTCCAAACGCAAAATTTCAGGGTCCTCGCCCAAGGGTTTCGGAGCAGGCTTTTCAGCAACCGTTCCAAAGGAACCCTCTACAAGAGTTCCTTCCACGACCCTATCTACCATGGGCGTTTCCGCAGCGGAAGTGTCCACCGCCTCCATCCAGTTCTTGCGGGCACTGAAAGGCTTCAACACGCCCTTGTGCTTAGTTCTGTAGGCATCGGGAATATTGAAGATGGTGGTATCCCCATCCATGGTGATACCCTTGCGAACCGTGGTCGTTTCGTCGGAGTCTTCCCCGTCGCTTTCGCCATCGACTTCACCAGCAGGGGCTTTTTCCTTTATGCCGCGAATCTTGCGAAACAGGGCAGCAAAATGCCTGAAGCGGAGCCCGAAACAGAAGAACAGCACCGCCACCAGAACTAGAGAAAGGATTATTACAGGGATAAACAGCACGTCTCCGCAAAGGGGGCCCACGATGTTGGAATCCAGAAAGCGGCCCACGATTCCGCCCCGCATGATGAATACATCTTCGGAAACGCCCGCCTTGCCATGAACTGGAATGGACATCAGAACGCACAGGTCCAGGCCCACGATAGAAAGGCCGAGAGCCACGCGGAACAGTTTTTTGCGCAGGCCCTGGAAAGTGATGAACAAGCCCCACAGCATCACGGACAGGATAATGAAAATCACGGGCAACTTGCCGAAAGCAAAATTCAAGAAGTCCCCGAACAGAGTCATGATTCCCTTTTCGGAACCTACATAGACCACGCTAATGCAAGACAACAGGGCTATAGCGGACAGGGCGATGAGCCCGTAGCCCACCACCATGGCCCCCAGGGAACGTTCCTCCGAATTTTCCACCTGTTCCGTTTTTGCAGGTGTTGTTTTACGACCGGTTTTCTTTTTTTGAGTTGCCAAATTAAAGCTCCTTCGCCATTGCATTGGAAATATAACTAAAACCCATTTATTATTATTGACAATATGCAGATAAAACTGTCAAAAAAATTAAAGAAGCTCCTGATTGGTTTTGGACTCACTTCTGTCCTTGTCTTTCTCATTTTGTTCCTAGGCAACGTGCAGAACCCACAGCTAGATGGAGTCCGCAACGGTGCAGAATCCCTAGAATACCTGTTCTACGACATGTTCTTCAAGGTCAAGACGGGCAAGACCCACAACCTTGAAGAAACTGGCGACAAGAACGCCCTAAACAGCCATTACGACCCAAACATCTTTATCGTGGATATTGACGAACCCTCCCTGGCAAAACTGGGAAACTACAACACCTGGGACCGTTCCATTCACGCCGACGTGGTCAAGAACCTGAGCAACGGAGGGGCATCGGCCATCGGCTTCGATATTCTGTTCAAGAATGCCGACTTTGGCGAACAGAAGACCCAGCAGGTCACCACCATGCTGAACAAGCTAAGTCCGGATACGCCCTGGGACTCCCTAGGGGGCGACATCCGCACCTTCTACAACTACGACTCCATGCTGGTGAGCGCCGTCAAGGAAAGCGGGAACACTATCGTCTGCAACATTTTTGATAGCTACCAGTCCTACAAGCACGAATCTCAATGGAGGCCCCTCAGCACCGCCGAACGGGCCGATGAAATCGGCTACAGCTCCACCTTCGAACTTTCGCAAGTAGACTCCGCCCAGAACATCGAGCCAAAGGACCTGCTGGACAACATCTTCCCGGAACTGGCCCAAGCAGGGGCCCAGATGGGTTCGGTAAACGCCTACCCCGATGACGACGGCGTGGTCCGCCGCGTGTCCCTCCTTTACCGTTTCCCCAGTCCGGAACTCTACTCCGGAACGGAAAGCAAGATTTATTCCACCATGCCCCTGATGACACTTTTGCACCTTTTTCACCAGAAACCGGAAAACGTGAAAATCAAGATGGGGCAGTACATCGACCTGGGCAAGCCTTTCGGCATCTACAAAGATTCCTCGGGATTTTACCACACCACCTTCCCCCAGTTCAGCTATCCCATGTTCCTGGCCCTCCACAAAAAAATCAGGGAAGCCGCCAAGAAGCCCGAAGAAAACAGCCAGTTCATCGACATTTCCTCAAAAATCATCGCCACCAAGAACAGCGAAGGAAGCGTCACCTTCGAAATCTTCGAAGGCCAGATGTTGAACGAGACCCTTTCCGACGCCCTTTTCCAGATTGACGCCACCATGCTGGATTCCCTGGGCGAAGACGAAGAAAAAGAAATTACAGACAACATTACCGTCAAGCGGGACGAAGAAGGTGCAGGCCGGTTTGTGCTCTCCGATAGCGAAGAAGACGAAGAGGCGGTCATCACTCCCTATATCGTAAATACCGTCAAGTATTTTGCGGACTCACTGCAAAGGCTTCCACCAAACAAGCCCACCCATATTTCTATGGACATGGACATCCATTATGATATGGCCAAGAAAAAGTGGGTTTCCAATCTGGTCATCTTGAACAACGACGTGCTGACAGACATTATCAACACCTCCGAAGAACGCATCAACAACCTGGGCGAAGGCAAAGAAATCCGGTTCGGCAAGGTGAAACAGATTCCCATCGACCGCTGGGGTCATTACCAAATCAACTACAAGGGCCGATACAACACGGCAGAAACGGAAAGGGTTTTCCAGCACTTGTCCTATTACGACATTACCAAGAACCGGGTAGATCCGGGACTTTTCCAGGGCAAGATTTTCATTTTGGGTTCGGCAGCACCGGCCCTGTTCGACTTTGTGACCGCCCCCCACGAAGAAAACTACCCCGGCGTGCTGACCCACGCCACCATTCTCCAAAATATCTTGAACGACGATTTCCTGGTGACCCTGCAAGAGCGCTACCAGCAGATTATCGTGGTGTTGCTCGCCCTGGTTTGCCTGCTGGTGGGCCTTTACGTAAAGAGCTACATCTCTATCGCGCTTTCCTTTGTGCTGATGGGCGGCTACCTGGGCATCGCCTACCATTACTTTGAACAGGGCCTGTACCTTGGAGCCTCCAAGCAGATTTTCGCCATCCTGTTCACCAACATTATCGCCCTGATTATCCAGTTCTATTTCGAGACCAAGGAAAAACGCTTCTTGGGTAACGCCTTCAAGCAATACATTTCTCCTGAACTGATCGACGAGATGGTGAACAACGAAATCATGCCTACCCTGGGCGGTTCCAAGTCCAACATCACCGCCTACTTTACCGACATCGCGAGCTTCTCCACCTTCTCCGAAAAAATCGGGGACCCCAGCAAGCTGGTGGAACTTCTGAACGAATACCTCACCGCCATGACGGACACCCTGCTAGAGAACAAGGGAACATTGGACAAGTACGAAGGAGACGCCATCATCGCCTTCTTCGGAGCCCCCATGCCGCTGCCCAACCACGCCCAGAACGCCTGCGACAGCGCCGTAGATATGCAGACCAAGCTCATGGCCCTCCGCAAGAAATGGGCGGGCGAAGGAAACAAATGGCCCAAGGTTGTCCACGACATGCACATGAGAATCGGTATCAACTCCGGCGACATCGTGACCGGAAACATGGGTTCCACCATGCGCAAGAACTACACCATGATGGGCGACGCCGTGAACCTGGCCGCCCGCCTGGAAAGCGCCGCCAAACAGTACGGAGCCTACATCCAGATAAGCGAAGACACCCAGAAGCACCTGGACGAAGGCCGGTTCATCTACCGCTCCCTGGACACCATCCGCGTGATAGGCAAGAGCCAGCCCGTCAAGACCTTCGAACTGCTGGCAAAGCCCGGCTGCGAAAACGAAGCACAGTTACACAAGCTTGTGGAAATCTGGGAACAGGCACGCACCGCCTACCTAGCGATGGACTGGGACCGCGCCAAGGAACTGTTCACGGAATGCCTGGATTACGAGCCCCACCATCCCGACCGGGATCCGGGTTCCAAGACCACGCCTTCACACGTGTACATCAAGCGCTGCGAAGCTTATAAGGTAAACCCGCCCGTAGCCCAAGGCGAAACTTGGGACGGGGTGTTTACGGCTACAGAAAAATAGCGGCATAGCCGCTATTTTTCAATTACGAATTCGGATTTCGGAATTCAGAATTAGTTCAGTTCGATATTGTCGATCAGGCGAGTCTTACCGAAGAAGGCGGCCACGAGGATAACCACCTTGTCGCCCTCACGGAGGACACCGTTGAACTTCTGCAAGTTCTTCTGGTTCACCACTTCCACGTACTGGACCTGGCCGCGATTGGCCAGCACGGACTTCAGCACGATATCCCTGAGACGCACCACACCGCGCTCGCCGCCTTCGAATGCCTTCTTGGCCAACTTCAGACCTTCGGAAATGCCTAACGCCTGCTTGCGTTCATCGGCTGTCAGGTATTCGTTACGGCTAGAAAGGGCAAGACCAGATTCTTCGCGGACGATAGGCACCCGATAAATTTCGATGTCGAAGTTCAGGTCCTTCACCATCTTTTCGATGAGGAACACCTGCTGGTAGTCCTTCTCGCCAAAGAAAGCCTTGTTCGCCCCAGATATCAGGAACAGTTTGGCCACCACGGTCAAGACACCGCGGAAATGACCCGGGCGGTAAGCACCGCAGTACATGCTTTCGAGGGTTTCGTCCCGCACCAGGGTCAGCGGGTCGCCATCGGGATACATCTCGGCAACGCTGGGCGCAAAGACATAGTCCGCTCCCAGGGATTCCGCCAGTTTGGCGTCGGCTTCCAAACGCTTTGGGTACTTGTCCAGGTCTTCGTTGCGACCGAACTGGATAGGATTCAAGAAAACGCTCACCACCGTTACTTCGCATTTCTTTACGGACTCCTTGATCAACGCCCCGTGACCGTCGTGGAGAGCACCCATGGTGGGCACAAGTCCAATGACCTTGTCCTTCTTGATAAGGGGTTTCAGGGTTTCACGTAATTCCGCTATAGTCTTGATGATTTGCATATTGCCTTCTTAGTTACCATCGGGAACAAAGTAGGTGGTCTGCCGCGGGCACTCCGCAATAGCATCCAGAATTTGTTTCAGGTGATTTTCGTTGTGTACAAAGTCGATATTGTCCGTGTTGATAATCAGCACGGGGGCACTGGGGTAGTGCCAGAAAAGGTGGTCGTAGCGCTCTTGCAGGTCCTTGAGGTAGTTGCCCTCGATGGCCTTTTCCATCTGGCGGCCACGGCCGCGAATGCGGTTCAGAAGCGTGGGGACGCTGGCCTGCAGGTAAACCACCAAGTCGGGTTTCGGCAGGTCCTTGTCCAGAGAGCGGGCCACCTGCTCGTACATGGTGTACTCGCTATCGGAAAGGTTCTGGGCCGCAAAAATCTGGTCTTTGTCAAAGGTGTAGTCGCACACCAGCAGGTCGTGGAACAGGTCACTCTGGATTCCCGTGTTCTGCAACTGCTTGTGGCGGTCCAACAAAAAGAACAGCTGGGTCTGGAAGGCGTAAGCTTCCTTGTTTTCGTAAAATTTTTCAAGGAAGGGGTTTTCTGCAAAGTTTTCCTCGATGCAGAAGGCGTTCCACCGTTCGGCGATAATCCGAGCGAGTGTGGTCTTTCCGACCCCGATGACCCCTTCAATGGCCAAAAAATGCACGCCCTTGTCCGTAAGCATCAGTCTTCCTCCCCTGTGACGGTGCGGAACGGGATTTTCCCCTCGCGGGCTAGCAAATCCGCAAGCAAACTTTTCACGGTACGCCCGTTCAACGGGTCTTCCCAATCGGGGGCGATATCGTTCAGCGGCACAAGCACGAACTGCCGGTGCAGAATCTCCCCGTGAGGGACCTGCGGCCTGCCGGACAGCACCTTGTTGCCGTAATACAAAAGATCTAAATCAATTTCCCTAGAATTCCAGTGTCCCCTGGGCTTGCGGCCCAGCACCAGCTCGGAACCCTTGAGGTAATGGAGCAGCCTCGTAGGCGTGCCCGCATACCAGAAACTCACTACCTGGTTGAAATACGGACCCTGGCCTTCGGGGCCTACCGGCGGAGTCTCGTAGATGGGGCTTTCCTTCCAGCCACCAGCAGAAATTCGGCGCAACATGTCACGCCCCTCAGAGAGGCGCTTGCCCCGAGGAGAAAGATTGCTGCCAAGAGCCACAAAAACTCTTTCTAAGGATTCCACGACCCCTAATATAGTTAAAACAACTTGTCATTTTTTCATTTTTTTTTGACATTTAAGCCGTTTTTTGCTGACAAAAACTTTTTTTTTATTTATCTTATAGGGCGTTGAGGGAGCAAAGCCTTCCCAATTTTATGGAGAGTATTTCTCCATTTTACCATATCCCCCATTCAAGTTCTTTTCCACTTAAAAAGACCTTACTATATCAAAGGATAATCTAGTGCCTAGATCAAAAAGTAATCCTGATGAAGGATTGAACGAAGTTTCTATGACCCCCGAACAGAATCAAGCCACAGAGGCAGACAAGCCCAAGCGTCGCGGTCGCCCCCCGAAAAAAGCAAAAGAAGATAGCGATGTCCAGAAGGCCGCCGCCGAATTCATGGAAGCGGAAAAGAAAGCCGAACCGAAAGCCACACCCGTAGCCCCGGCTGAGGCAGCAGCGCCGGCAAGCAAGGCCGCTCCCGTAGCCGACGGAGCTCCCGCCGTTGCTGCGGCCGCGCCGACCGAAAACAAGGGACAAAACCCGCAACAGGGCAACGCCCAGAACGCCCAGCAGCAAGGCCAGATCCAGAACGGCCAACAGCAAGGCCAAAACAACCAAGGCCAGGCACAAAACAATCAGAACAGAGGCAACCAGGGACAGCAAAACAACCAGAATAACCAGGGCGGCCAGGGCAACAACAAGTTCAACAACAATAAATTCAACAAGTTTAACAAGTTCAAGAACCGCCACGGCAAGAACCTGCCCCAAGACGACTTTTTGGACGAGAGCATCCAGCTACCGCCGCCGGACCCCGAGAAGGTGGCCGCCGCGCGAGCCAAGTGGAGAGAACTCCGCGGGCTCCCCATGTTCGAGCTCCAGCGCCAGGCCGACGAACTGGGAATCCCCGACTTCAAGACCATGCGCAAGCAGGCCCTGGTCTATAGCATCTTGAGCGCCACCACCGGCGAAGACTGCCCCATCTATACCGAGGGCGTGCTGGAAATCATTCCCGACGGTGGGCACGGATTCTTGCGGAACCCCGACCACAACTACCTGGCAGGCCCCGACGACATCTACATCAGCCGTAACATCATCCGCCGTTACGACCTGAAGATGGGCGACACCATCACCGGCCAGATCCGCCAGCCCAAAGAGGGTGAAAAGTATTTTGCCCTGATGCGCATAGACACGGTGAACTTCGAACCTCCCGAGAAGACCAAGCGCCGTGTGGCTTTCGAATACCTGACGCCCATCCACCCCATCGAAAGGCTTAACCTGGAATGGGACCCTCAAGAATACAGCACCCGCATCATGAACCTGTTCACCCCCATCGGAAAGGGCCAGCGCAGCATTATCCTCGCCCCTCCCCGCACGGGTAAGACGGTTCTTCTGCAGAACATCACCAAGGCGCTCACCATCAACCACCCCGAAGTGAAGCTGATGGTGCTCCTGATTGACGAACGCCCCGAAGAAGTGACGGAAATGCGCAAGCTGGTGGACCGCCTCCGCGAAGAAGGTGCAGCCCGAGGCAAGAACATCCAGGCCGAAGTGCTGGCATCTACCTTCGACGAAGAACCCACCCGCCACATCAAGGTGGCCGACATGGTCATCGAAAAGGCCAAGCGCATGGTGGAACACGGAAACGATGTGGTGATTCTTCTGGACTCCATCACCCGCTTTGCCCGCGCAAACAACGTGGTGATTCCCCACTCCGGAAAAATCCTCTCCGGCGGTGTGGACGCCAACGCCATGCACAGGCCCAAGCGTTTCTTCGGTGCCGCCCGTAAAATCGAGAACGGTGGATCCCTCACCATCATCGGCACGGCCCTTATCGAGACCGGCAGCCGCATGGACGAAGTGATTTTCGAAGAATTCAAGGGTACCGGCAACAACGAACTGGTGCTGGACCGCCGTATCGCCGAAAAGCGCATCTGGCCGGCCATCGACATCTTCAAGTCCGGCACCCGCAAAGAAGAACAGCTTTTGTCCGACGACGAACTCCGTCGCGTGTGGGTGCTCCGCCGCTACCTGCAGGACATGACCACTGTGGAAATCATGGAATTCATGCGTGACAAGATGAAGTCCTTCAAGACCAACTACGACTTCTTGAACTCCATGAACGGGTAATTGTTGCTAGATTATTAAGGAATTAGAAGGAATTTGATTATGAACAAGAATATCTTCTTTGCAGGCACTGGCAACATGGGAGGAGCTATCCTCCGTGGACTTTTGAACGCAAAAGTCAGCCCCAAGTCCATCTTCTTTTTTGACCCCAACGATACTGCCGCTGCGGCGGTTAGCAAGCTGGGCTGCGTACGCGTCAAGAACTTCGCAGAAGGCGTCAAAAAGGCAGACATAACCTTCCTTTGCGTGAAGCCCCAAATTTTCAAACTCGTGTCCAACGAGTGGAAAAATGCCGTCAAGGCCATCAAGGGCACAAAGACCTTCGTAAGCATCATGGCCGGCGTCAAGCGGGAATCGCTCCTCGCCGCGCTCGGAAACAAAAACCAAGTGCTCCGCGTGATGCCGAACCTGCCGCTTACGGTGGGCAGGGGCACGGTGGCACTTGCCACCGACGGCGTCTCCGAAGACACCCTAAAGACCGCCGAAGAAATTTTTGGAACCATCGGAGTCACCTGTCGCGTCACCGAAAGCTTGATGGACGCCGTCACCGGACTTTCCGGTAGTGCCCCCGCCTATGTCTTCGAGTTCATCGAAGGCCTTACCCGCGGAGGCGTAAAAGCTGGCCTTACCCGGGACGTGGCGCTGAAGCTCACCCTCGGGACCATCGAAGGGGCCGTAGAACTGGTGAAGCAGTCCGGCAAGAGCCCAAGCGACCTGTGCGCCATGGTCTGCTCCCCCGGCGGCACCACCATCGCAGGCGTAGACGCTCTCGAAGAAGGCGCTTTCCGCAGCACCCTCATCAAGGCCGTGGTGGCAGGCACAAAAAGAAGTAAGGAATTAGGATAATTTGTCCTCCATCCAGTTATTCTCCAACGAAACCGACACATCCGCCTTTATCCAGGATGTGCTTTCGTCGGTGAACTACGAACTGGAAACCTTCACCGCCTGGACCAAAGCAGAACAGGTCACCTCACCCATTATCGTCTGGGACCTGGATTCCTTTGTCCAGTGCAATGTGGAGGCCCTAACCGCCATCCGCCTTGAAAAACCGGATACCATGATTCTCGTCTATGCCGAGGATCCCGAAAATTTCATCTCCATTCCCAACAACCTCTACGACATCATCTTGTCGGTAGAGTCCCTGAAGCTACACCTGATGAGCAAGATTCTGAGGCTCAAGGACATCTACAGCGCCAAGATGATTTTCAGGGAACGGATGAGCCACCTGGTTGGGAAAAGTCCCGCCATGGAGTCCCTGCGCAAAACAGTGGAACGGACCATTCTCCACACGGGGCCGGTCCTTATACAGGGCGAATCCGGCGTGGGCAAAGACCTGGTGGCCCGGGCCATCGCCTGCATGTACGAGCGGTTTGTCACCGTGAACTGCAGCGCCATTCCCGACGCCCTTTTTGAAAGCGAACTTTTCGGTCACACCCGCGGAGCCTTTACCGGAGCCCAAAACGAACGCATCGGCCTTTTCGAAGAGGCCAACGGCGGCGCCATCTTCTTGGACGAAATCGGCGATATGCCCCTACACGCCCAGGTGAAACTCCTGCGGGTCATTCAAAATAGGGAAATCCGCCCCATCGGGGCTAACAAGACCCGACATGTGGATGTGCGCATCATCGCCGCCACCAACCGGGACCTGAGCGAAGAAATTCGCAAGGGACGATTCCGCGAAGACCTTTACTACCGCCTGAACGTGATTCCCATCCAGATTCTCCCCCTACGGAGCCGCAAGGAAGACATCGAAGACCTGGCGAACTATTTCATAAGGCAATACGCCCCCCAAGGCGAGAATTTCATCTTGTCTCCCGAAGCCCTGAAAAAACTGCAAGCCCACCAGTGGCCGGGAAACATCCGTGAACTGGAAAATGTTATCCAGCGGGCACTATGCTTTGCAAACCCAGGTTTCTTGAAACCCGAAGACCTGCAAATCGACGAAGGACTGTACCAGGAAAAGGCTCCGTCAGGAATCGCCTACTGCAACAGTTACGACGAATTCAAGGAATACCTGCTGGAACAGGAACGACAGTTCCTGACCGACTCCATCGCAAAAAATGGAGGCTCCGTAAGCCTCACGGCAGAGCGCTTGGGCATGCTCCGCACGGCATTGTACAATCGATTGAGCCGGTTGGGTGTTAAGGTACGTGGCTAGATTAGCTACATTTAACGCATGAATATAAACATTATTTCTTCTGAATCGGCGAAGGCCAAAGCCGACAAGGCCTACGCCCTTTTCTTTGTCAAAGAGTCCATCCAATTCTCAAAGGTGCTTTCCGCCAAGGGCGAATCCCAGGTGGAATCCGTGCTGAAGGGCATCAAGGATGGGCCCTTCGAAGACATGGAATTCCTTGAAATCGACGGATGCAACACCTTCTTCGTCGATGCCGCCAAGGAACGCGGACTTTCCACCCTTGACCACTTGCGCATGGCCGCCTACCGCCTGGCCCAAAAAGCCATGAAACGGCAAATTCCCTGCGTGAGCCTGTTCTTGGCCGACGCCGCCGACGAACAGTTCAAGGCCATACTCCACGGACTCCATTACGCCGACTACAAGTTCGACGCCTACAAGAGCAAGCAGAAAGAAAATTTCCAGGTGACTTTTGAAATCGTGGCCGGCGACCGTGCCGCCGCCTTCAAGAAAATCGCCGAAGAAGTGGCCGTAGAACAGAAAGCCATCACCCTGGCACGAAACCTGATCAACACCAGCGCCTCCGACCTCTACCCCGCCGCCTTCGTCGAAGATGCAAAGACTATCGCCAAGTACACGCCGGGCCTTTCCATCAAGGTGCGGAACATGAAACAGCTGGAAAAAGAAGGCTTCATGGGCCATGTGACTGTGGGCAAGGGTAGCTCCCACGAGCCCCACATGATTACCCTCAGCTACGACGGCACGAAATTTGCGGCTGGCAAATCTGCAGGCAAATTCGCAGGCAAAAAAGGCCGCACCTCCCGCGACCACCTGGTCATCGTCGGCAAGGGCCTTACCTTCGACACCGGCGGACTCTGCCTCAAACCCGCCAAGTCCATGCCCGAGATGATCAGCGACATGAGCGGTGCGGCCACTGCGCTGGCCGCCATCCAGGCTATTGCAACGCTCAAACTCCCGATTCGCGTGAGCGCCGTGTGCTGCCTGGCCGAAAACGCCATCGGCAACAAGTCGGTGCTGCCGGGCGATATCTTCAAGGCAAAGAACGGAAAGACCGTCATGGTGGACAACACCGATGCCGAAGGCCGCCTAGTCTTAAGCGACGGACTTGCCGAAGCGGGCCTCATCGGGGCCACCCACATCGTGGACCTTGCCACCCTCACCGGTGCCATGGTTCGAGCCCTGGGCTATGCGGTAACGGGATTTTTCAGCAACGACGACGACCTTGCCCTGAAGGTCATCAACTGTGGCGAAGCCTGCTGCGAAAAGTTCTGGAGCATGCCTCTCGAAGAGGAATACGCCGACGCTCTCAAGGACAAATTCGCCGACCTGAAGAACACCGGAAGCGACGCGGGTGCCATATCTGCCGCCCTCTTCTTGCAGGAATTCGTTCCCGAGAACACCGCCTGGGCCCACTGGGATATCGCGGGCACCGCCTTTGTGACCAAGAAATGGAAATACACCGAATACGGCGCCACCGGATTCGGCGTACAGACGTTGATTGAACTGGCAAGGGAGATGGGCCAGTCGGAATAAGGCTACAAGAAGTAGCTCTTCATTTTTCCCTTGCCCTTGACTTCGACCTCTATGGGGCCGCTGTAGGCAAAGGAATCCTTGGTCTCTTCGTAGGTGGATTCCGTCACATGGATTCTCATGGGTTCGCCCGTGCTTTCCATGCGGCTGGCCACGTTCACGATATCGCCCCAGATGTCGTAAATGAACTTGCTCTTCCCGATAACGCCCGCTACAAGGCTTCCGGTATTGATCCCGATACGGAGCTGTATCGGAGACACCATTCCCTTGTTCAGTTCCCGAACATCTTCTAGAATGCCCTGGGCAAAGCGAACCATCCGGACGGCATCCTTGTTGGAGTCATCCATGTTGAGCCCCATCGCCGCCATGTAGCAGTCCCCGATGGTCTTGATCTTTTCGACCCCTTCGCGACTGGCACGCTCATCAAAAATAGTGACCATCCTGTTCAGAAGGGTAATGACCTCTTCGGCAGGTCTACCGTCGCTTATCTTGGTAAATTCCACGATATCCGCAAACATCACCGTCACGTTGGAATAATCCTTAGCGATGGTCTTGCCGGGATGTTCCGCCAGTTCCTTGGCGATGTCCTTGGGCAATATATTCAACAGCAGGCTTTCCGCCTTCTCGTTGGCGGCAATCAGTTCACGGGTCCGCTCCTTTACCACGTATTCCAGGCGTTTCTTGTAACGCTCCAAGATATCGATTTCCAGCCGATGGGCCTTTTCTACCGCCTCGTCCATATCTCGAATGGCAAATATGTACAAAAGAACCGTGCAGCCCACAAAGCTCATGTTGGTAAGGGAAAGTCCATAGCAGAAAAACTGGACAACCGTCGCCAGCACGGGCAGCACCGTGAACACCACAAGCGGGAGCCGGATCTTCCGTTGAATCCGACCGTAATATTTGATAATCACCATGAACTGCAGCACCAGAATCACCGTCGGGAACAGGTAGCAAAGCACCATCCCGTGGGACCTGTGGTAAAAATTCATATTATCGAAGGTATAGTAGAGCCCGGTAAACTGCGATACGACCAGCAAGATAAGCCCGACAACCACGCACCAAGACGCCGCACGCAACCGGCGCGGAGCCGACGTAAGCCCGCCCTCGTGAGTGAACAAATCCATCAGGTACAAATTGAAGGCGTAAAGCAAAAACAAGTTCAGGGCAAAGACGGCAAAATTGGAAATACGGACCATCCACCAGCCCAAATCGCTGGCATCACCGCGGAACATGTAAGCAAAGCGGTCCGCCACCAGGGTAAGGGTTGCGCAGGTCTCTATGAGCAACAGGGCCGCCTTGCGGCTGCTATTCATATTACGGGTCAAAGCAACAAACAGAGACGTTATCCCGCAGACGCCTATCAGGATAAGCATAATCCCCAGTTGATATTCCCGTAAGAACTCCATACCTAGCAAAATAATCTTTTTTCAACCAACCGGATATGAAAAAAGCGAGAAATTGCTATAATTGTGGCCGTCAAAACCGCCGAATTACGAGGTTTTTATGTTAGATTTTCTCGCCAATTATTGGCCCTATATTGTCGCCCTGGTGGTCATCGTTCTTGCCGTGTTCGCTTTTCGCGGACTCCGCAAGGCCCTCAAGGAAGGTGGCGGAGCGTTCAGCCTCGAAACCATCCGCAAGAACACCGAACCCAACTTCGCCGCCCTCAAGCAAAAGTCCAAGGCGCTGCTGGCCGACGCCGACATGATTTGCGAAACCAAGGAAGGCAGCAACCTGGTGATTCCCAAGAAAGAAGACATGATGTTCTTCCGCCGCGCCGTGCGCCAAAAGTATAAGCTGGCCATGTTCCTGGTTCCCGGCACCAACAAGGTGGTCTATTTCTTCTGCAAGACCGAACAGGGGCTACGCCGCCGTATCGAGAACCTGGTCATCAACCAGAAGTTCCGCGAAGGCAAGCCTCCCTACATAGACCACGCCACCGGCGAAAAGTTAAAATACCCGAGGTGACAACGAGGTCGGCGCTTTGCGCCTCTGAGCTATGAGGACGCTCATTTCATTCGCTCTGAGCCACAAGGACCACAAAAGTGAAAAACTACTGAAGGATTCCATCAAGAATCCGTGCCCATACCTCAAAGCGACTCTGTAAGAGGAGCGACCTCATACCTCATGACCTATACAGATCTAGCCCTCGCCGAAGAAGAAAGCAAGCTCACCGCGGCTCTCGAAGAGTCGCGTAACCTGCTGATCGAGGCCCCGACGGGTTCGGGCAAGTCCCTGTTTATCCCCTACTTCTTGAGCAAGCACTGCAAGGGACGCGTCGTGGTGTTGCAGCCCCGTCGGATTGCGGCCCTCGCCCTCGCCCAGTTTTCGGCAAGGCTCCACGGCGAGTCCTGCGGCAAGACCGTCGGTTACCAGTTCCGGCAAGAAAGCTGCAAGAGCGCAGACACGCGGATTCTGTTCCAGACCTACGGAAACTTTCTGCAGGAACTTCTGCACGGCAAGCTGGACGCCGACTGGGTAGTGTTTGACGAATACCACGAGCGCAAGGCCGATATGGACCTGCTGTTCGGGTATTTTAGGCGAGAGACGAGAGACGAGGCTCGAGGTCCGAGAATTGCAGTGATGTCGGCGGCGCTGAACCGCGACGAGCTGGAAGCGGTTCTCGGCGTCAAGTGCCTGAGCCTCGGCCACCCGCTGTACCCCGTGCAGATTATCAACCAGACGCCCGCCACAGGAACCTCCCTGGTTTCGGGAGTTGGCCTTGACGCCGAAGTGGTGCGGGCGCTCAAGACGCTCTACCGCAATGGCATCTGGCAGACCACCCTGGTGTTCCTCCCGGGCAAGGCCGAAATCGCCCGCTGCCACAGCGCCGCCGCCGAAGCGCTGGGCAACAACTGCGCAGAATTCCTGGAACTGTACGGCGGGCAAGACCGTGAAACCCAGGACCGTATTTTCGAAGTCACTGAACGGCCCCGGGTCATCTTCACCACCAACATCGCCGAAACCTCCATCACGGTGCCCAACGTCACGGGCGTGGTGGACAGCGGTATCGAACGGGTGAGCCTCTACGACGACAGCGAGAAGGTGAACGTGCTCCGCACACTCCCCATCTCCATGCAGAACGCCATCCAGAGAAGCGGCCGTAGCGGCCGTACGCAAAACGGATGTGCCATACGGCTCTGGAGCGAAGAATCCGAAAAGCGGATGCCCAGGGGAATCGTGCCCGAGGTGCTGCAGATTGAGCCGTCGGAACTGATTCTGCAAAAGGCAGCGCTGGAATTCGGAGTTCGGAATTCGAAATTCGGAATGATTTACACAGCATGTCATTCTGGAGCGGAACAACGTGGAGCGATAGAATCAGGTGACAAGCAAGAACACATTATTGTATTGCCCACGCCGATTCCAGAAGTTCGCGAAAAGACGGCGACGGCACTCCTGGAAAAATTCGGCATGCTCCAGGACAGAGCCATTACGGAACTGGGGCTCAGGGCCATCCGCACACCGGTTTCAAGCATTCCCCTCGCGCTGCTGCTGGCTTCGGCCCAGAGCAAGGCGGAACTTCCGGACTTGTTGCTGGCCGCCCTGGCCTGGATTCACTCCGGCACGGAATTCCTGCAAAAGTCCAAAGTGGCCTACGACGTGATGACCCTTGCCGCCGACACGCTTTCCAAGGCGGTAAACGTCCCGCGGGAGGTGAGCTTTACACTCAGGCAGTTGCGGGAGTACCGGGAGAGTTTAGGAAAGGAGATCCCCGCCTGCGCGGGGATGACAGCGCCTAAGGAGCGGGGCGTTGCGGGGCCGGCGACTGAGGCCCCGCTGGAGGGGGTAGCGGATGCCGCGAGCGGCAGAAGCGAGGGGGAAACCTCCCCCACCCATATCAAAAAATTTGTCACCCAAAGTCTTCTCAAGGCATTCCCCGACAGGCTCGCCACCCCGAGCGCCTCGGCTTACAAGCTTTCCAACCAGAACATCATCCGCCTGCAGGTGGCAGAACCGCCCTACGCCATTTTGGCCCTTTCCATGCTGCGGGCCGGAGGCGGGAGCAAGTCCGAACTCAAGGTGAACCTGTACGCCGCCATCGGCAAGGAACTGCTGAAAAGCGACGATACAAAGACGCGATACGAACTGCTGTGGCGCAGCGGGCAGGAACGTTTCATCGGTTTGGAAATCAGCGAGGCGGGAAACGCCGACGGAAGCGTCACCGAACTTTCCCGAAAAGAGATTCTCACCCAGGAGGTTTCGCCCAAGGTTCTCGCCGAACTGAAAAAGCTCACCGTGGCCGCCTGGAAAGAAAAAATCGAGAAGGAAAACTGGAGCGGACGCTACCTCACAGAGGCCGTGCAGACCCTGCTGGTGAAAATGCGCCTGGCCGCAAAGCTCTACCCCGAATACGGCCTGCCCGAATTCAACGACGAGGATATGGAACTGATTTTCGACGAGTTCGCCGACGGAAAATTTTTGCTGCGGGACATCAACGAGGACCGTTTCAGGAACATCGTGGAGGATTATTTCGGAAAGTCCATGCTGGCGTGGCTTGGCAAGACATTCCCCGACCACTTCGTGCTACCAAACGGCAAGCGGGCCCGCTACAGTTACCAGGCCGTAGTCGGCGATGAACTTTCGGGCGGCAAGTCCGTACAGAGCGCCGAAGGTGTGCTGGTAGAAATTTCGGCCCGGATCGAGGACTTTATGCAATTGCGGGGCGAGCACAAGATTGCCGACGGCAAACTGAAGGTCCGCTACGATATTCTGGCGCCCAACTTCCGCACCATACAGAAGACTTGGGATTTGACGGGATTCTGGCAGAACACTTACGCCGAGGTGCGCAAGGAACTGCGTGGCCGCTACCCCAAGCACCCCTGGCCGGAGAAAATAATTATGAATTCGGAACTATGAATTTGGAATTAATATCTAGAATAAAAATCCTAATTCCGAAATCCGAATTCCGAATTACTTAACCGTGTACACCGTCAGGGTCTTGCTGAACTCGTAACCTACGACAAGCAGGGCCTGGCCGTAGATAGGACTCTTGTCTGCCGGAATAAACAGCAGGCCTTCGGGGCCGCGGTCCTTGGGGTCAAAGTAAAGGTCCACCAGTTTGGGGGTAGTTCGTGCCGACGCATCGACGCCCGTCAGGTCAAAGACCGCCACACCGCTGGAGCGTTCCAGCCCCACGAAGGCGTAGCGCTTGCCGTTCACCTCGCCCACCGTCACGTTTTCCGGCTCGCAGCCCTTCTTGGGGCTACGGCTATCCATCTTGACCTTGTCCTTCTTGGAATTCCAGTTGAAATAGTCGGGAGCGAGTTTCCCGAAGGTACGTTCCATTTCTTCGCCGCTGTCCCACAGGAGCCTGCCGGTCTCGCCGTCGAACAGACTGACGGAGCGGGTGCCGAAGCCGTAAACGTAGGGGCACTTGCCGCCGGGAACTTCGTCGGGCCCCTGCTGGTCGCAACGTTCCAGCAGGCTTACCGTGAACTTTTTCAGGTGCGGGGCCACGTCGTCGTTAAAGACGGTGCGGTCCAGGCGTTCGTCGGCCAGCAGATCCGTGACTGTCCCTTCGTCGGTCCAGGCCTTGTAATCGTTCACGGAGGCGCCCTCGTTGGCGGTGAGCACCAGGGTCTTGCCGCCTACGGCAAAAGAGGCCACGCCGTCGGGTTGTCTGAGCCCGCGGATAGGATAGTTCTTGATTTTGACCTTCTCGTCTTTCTTGACATCCAGTCCGAAACCCGGCTTGGAATGGTCCACGTAACCCAGCGGGAAAACGTCCGCAATTTTTTCAGCGGCAATGTCCACCTTCGCAAGGGCATTGTTCTCTTGCAAGCTCACCCAGGCCCACTTGGAATCCTTGGAAACCGTAATGTATTCCGGTTCTATGGAACGCACAAACCCCTGCAGGCCGGGGCTGCGCACACCCTTCTTGCGGAGCGCAAGGGAATCCAGCCCTCTGAAATCCAGAACCTTGGGCGTCAACTTGTAATCGTTGAGGCTTGCACCGTGTTCAACGGAAAGGATGGCCACGCCACCTTCGGGGTCTTCGTTATAGTCCGCGCTGGGCGTGCCTTCGCAGGCCACGAGAATCTTGCTACCGTCGGGAGTGAAGGTCACCATGTCGGGCAGGTGGCAGAGCCTTTGGGCTGATGCCACGGGAATCAGTCCCTCGGCATAACGGAACATTTGTACTTGTCCAAGGCCGTGGTCAGGTTCGGCCGTCATGGAAATGGCCACCAGGTCACCGTGGACCGTCACGCTGGTAGCGGGGCCGTCCAGCTGCAGGCGGCTCTCTACCTTGGGATTCGCCTCGTCGGCAAAGCTCACCATTTCGATGAGCTTTTCGCCGCCTACCACAAAGAGCATCTTTTTTTCGGGCATGTAGGCGGAAATTTCGGGAGCGGCCATCTGCAGAGTCGCCACGGGCGAAAGCACGTTCCCCTTCTGGAAAACCTGTGCCGCCACCGTAGAGGCAAGAACCGTCGCTATCAGCAGGACCTGTTTCATCTTGTCAACGCCCCTAGTCAAAAATCAGCCAGAAAAGGAGCATGCCGACGGCAAGCCCGCCCATAAAGGAGGAACTTGTCATCATGGCGGCCTGGCTCTTGGACTGTTTTTCCTTTTCCTTGCTCTTCTCGTTGGCCTCGATAGAAACGCTCAGGGCTCGGGCGCAGGTTTCGTTACTCTTTTTCATTGTCTCGTAACTCTGCTCCCAGTTCTTGGTCTTGGCCTGCTCCGAGTTGAGGGCGGCACGCAGGGAATCCTTTTCCACCGAGCAGGAACTGTCCGCAACAGCCATCAGGCTATCCCTGTGGGCAATTTCCGACTTGAACTCTCCGCAGGTCTCCTGAGGAGCAGACATTTCGGCAGTGGTATCGGCCGAGGCAGCAGCAACAGAATCAGTCGCAACTGGGGCAGGCACGGATTTTGCGACATTTGCAGCAGCACCCGTAGCCTTATTGCCGGCTGCAAACACGGCCACCGCACAAAACAAAAGGGCAAAAAGAATCTTGTTCATGGTGTATAATATAAAAAGATTCGCTAGCCGTAATTCTCCATCAAGTATTCCGCATATTCCTTGAGCCATTTGCGTAGGGAAACGGGCTTTATAACGCGGGCAACATCCGAAAAAGACACCACCCAGTTGAACAGTAGCTGGTTTACTTCCGCTTTCAGCTTCACGGTAAACTTTCCGTCTTTGGTCTTGCCGATTTGCATGGAGCGATTGAAGGGATTTTCTTCCAGATAGAGCCGTGCATGTCCCTGGAATTCAATTTCCACGTCCTGGAGTTTCGGCTCCTGGCCACTCATGAACGCGGCGCCCGATGTCACCTGCCTGCGCAGCTTGTCCACGACCTTCGGGTCTTCGGCGAACATTTCCTTGGACAGCTTGACCTTCTTGATACGACGGAACTTGAGGGTATATGTGTTGCCGTCAGCACGTTGACATCCTACGTAAAGTTCATCTTCGTAGATGATAATCATCAGCGGAATGCGTGTTGACTGCTTTTCGGAATCCCCAGAGTCCCGATAGGCTACTTCGATCTTACGATGGTCATGGATGGCCTGCAAAATAATCCGGATTTTTTCGCTGGCGTATTCCTCGAAATCCGGGGGCGTGCCCATGAAAAGGATTCTCGTATTCAGCTCATCGGCAAGCTGCCTAAGGGATTTCTGCTCGCTGTCGGGCAGGCTTTTCTCTATACGCTCCAAAAGCTGGGTGATAATCTCGCTGGTGGCGGGGTAAATGTTGGCAATACGTTTGAGGAACACGAAATGCAGCATGGTATTCTCGAAGTTCGGGAACAGGAGCCGCTCGGCATTGGGGAGCGCCGACCGATAAACCGCCGTGCGGCCCTCGGTTTCGCAGGCGATGTAGCGTCCGCCATCCATTTCTGAAAGGAACCGCATATCGCGCTGCACGTTGCGCCGTTCCTCGTCGGGAATGTTGAAAACGTTCATCAGGTCTGTCACGGTAAATTTCTTGCCGGGGTTCGAAATCACCTTCGCAAAGAGCTGCACAGTCCTTTCGCCGCGAGTCATGTCCGCCATAATATCTCCTAGATTACTTTATTCCTGCTCATTTCAATATACATTATTCCACATAAAGGAGATCCCCGGCCAAGCCGGGGATGACAATGCGGGTCAAGATCCTTCGACTCCGCCTTACGGTTTCGCTCAGGATAACATTTTCTGAATAACTACAGCCCCATGGTGCGGCCCTCGCGGCTATCCTTGTAGGCAAGTTCCGACTTGAGCGCATTGAGGACGGCTTCCGCGGTGAGTTCACTCTCGTCGTAAAAACGGAGCGAGGCGTATGCAGCGTTGAAGTCACCCGGAGTGAGCATGCGCAGGCTGCGCACCGCCTCGGGCATTTCGACCTTCGGGAAGAAACCCTTCCATAGGGCCTCGATACCTTCGGGCTTCAGGTAGCCGAACTTCACCTTCAGCGCAAAGCGCCTGCGGGAGGCCGCATCGAGTTCCCCCTCGAAGTTCGTCGCCGCGATGAAGATTCCCTTGAAGTTTTCCATCTGGGTGAGCATCTCGTTCACCTGCGTCACCTCCCAGTTGCGGGCGGCACCGCTGCGGTCGCGAATCATGCTGTCCGCCTCGTCCAAGAAGAGAATCGCCTTCTTCTCTTCGGCTTCCTTGAACATCTTGCGGATTGCCTTCTCGGTATTGCCCACATAGCAGTCAAGCAGGTCGCTCGCCTTCTTGATAATGAGCTTGCGGTCGAGAGTGCGGGCGATGTGCTTCGCGAATTCCGTCTTGCCGGTACCGGGCGCCCCGTAAAGCAGCATGTTCAGGCTGTCGGCGCGGTCGCCCTTCTGCATGTCCTTCCACTTCGCGTCAAACGCGCTCATCACCTTCAGGATTTTCGGCATGTCCGCGTCGGTGTTGATGGCATCGAGCAGGTAGCGCGGCGCACGGCTTTCCTTGTCGCGACTCGCGTATTCCATATCCAGGTTCAGCAGGTTCGCCTGCGCCTCCGCGATGGTGCGGATGCTCTCCAGCGGGTCCACCTTGCAGCCCGATTCCAGCAGCTTCTTGGTGCCCGCAATCGCCTGCGTAATGCCGCCCGCCGTAATCTGGAACTCCGAAGCAAAGCGCTTCAGTTCCTCTTCCGAGATAATCGCGCCTGCACCCTGTTCGCTCACCACGGACTGCCACACCTGTTCGCGCTTTTCGACATCGGGGCGTTCGAAACGCACGGAGTAGTCGAACCTGCGCAGCGTGCTGTTCTCGATGTAGTGAATGTTGTTCGAAATCCAGATGACCGGAATCTTGATCTGTTCCAGGAAGAAGTTCAGCGCACCCTTCTCGCAGCAGTTGAGAATCACGTCGGATTCATCCACCAGGAGAATCGCCTTCTTCTTCTGGTACTTGGTGGCGGCATACAATATACTCCCCATGCGGCTTCGCACCACCGAGTTTTCCTTGCTGTCGCGGTGCACGCCCTCGGTGCTGATGTTGGTGAGCACCAGCGGGCGCTTGAGTTCCTTCGCAATCGCCTTCGCGAGTTCAGTCTTGCCGGTGCCCTCGACCCCGTAGAAGAAGATGTTCAGACCCTCGCCCACCTTCGCGTGCTTGATCATGTCGAAAGCCATTACCACCTTCGGGTCCTTGCGGCAGAGCTTCTTGTAGGGCACGCAACCGCCCTCGTAAACCCTGAAGTAGAGGCTGTCCAGGTCGTTGCCCGAATGCCCGTCCAAGAACATCCCGATTCGCTTGGAAATATCGAGGTCCTCGTCCAGGATACCCATCTGCTTGAGAGTCCCCTTGTTCGAGACCAGGTTCTCGAAATCCACATCCGGGTAAAGCTGCGGGAAAACATCCGGGAGCGCCGCCCCGCGGAACCTACGGGAACCGATCATGTCCAGGAGCGAACTGCACTGCTCCTTGTTGAAGAAAATCCAGGAAAACATCACGATTTCCATCTCGGCGTCGCTCAGGTTGAATGCGCTCTGCACGATGTTCAGGCGACGGAAATACCCGTCGTCCACGCCGCTGTTCTCCTCGATGACCTTCTCGAGCTCGCGGGAAACGCTCTCGTAGAACACCTTCTGCGAAGAGGTGTCGAAAATTCCCTCGCCGCACAGGTAGTTGCGCACGAAATCGGAAATCTCCTTGACGGAGCATGACCTGTCGATTACATCGTTAAAGCGTACCACCGCCATTTGGCGTCTCTGGTAGGCAACGCTCATGTCTTCGCTACTTTCGTCGCAGCGGAGCCTCTTTCCGGCGTAGCTTCCATTCACCTCCTTCACGAACCGCTTCCTGGCGGCACCGGTAATGCAGTCTTCTTCGGCGTTGAGCTTCTCGAAATGCTCAGAGAGGTCCTTCAGCACGCGGGAGGCGGCCTCCTTCGTGAAAATCGCGATGCAGTCGTCCGCATCCGGCATGCTCTTGGACGCTCGCATCATGCGGATCCAGTACTCGTAACTCTTGAGCGTCACGAAATCCAATGTGATTCTCTTGTCGTAGCCGCTGGAGCGGAGCGAACCCAATACACCCTTAAAATAATTCTTCTTCATACAATCCTCACCTATATATCGTCGCGAAAAACGAAAAAGTAAAGCGACCCGCGACTTTTTTCAACATTTTTAATATAGATTGAGAATGCGACAATTACTGACGTATAAAAACAGTTTTAAAAAGTATTACCCCATCAAGTTCACCACAACCTTCACCATCATTTCCATATCTTCGGGGCGGCTCTCAGCAATCATCAGCGTCATGGTCACAAGTGTCGCATCGGCGATTCGCTTGGAACCGTCGGCCCTGTACAAAATGCCGTTGTTTAGCAGGAACCACAGAAAAAGCGTCGCCGCAATGCGCTTGTTGCCGTCGCTGAACGAATGGTTCTTCGTGACGAGATAGAGGAGCATTGCCGCCTTCTGTTCCACGCTCGGATAAAGTTCCACCCCGCCGAAGGTCTGGTAAATCTGCCCGATGCTACTCTTGAACGAGTCGTCCTTCTCATTGGCAAACAACTCGCTGCCGCCGAACTTCTCCTTGAGCCCCTGAATCGCCGCCATCGCGTTCTCGTATGTCGCATGGAACTTTTCCGCATTGGCCGACTTGCGCAGCACAAGCCGCTGGTGGTCGTAATCATCAAGCGTATCCAACGCAAAAGCGTAGTCCGTCACCACGTCAACAAGTGAAAGGGTATCGTTGTTCATAAGAGCCTCTTTTTGTAAAGTTCGTCAAGGAAATCATCGTAAATATACACATACTATCCGACAACTACTGTCGCATAAAGCCTCCCTCCCCCCCAAAAATTACGCTAGAGCGACAACCGACAATATTTGTCGCATATAAAAGATATTTTTAGAAATCCAACAGGAACCGAATATGAAAAAGACAGAAATAACATTCGTTAGGGATATGGAGAGCCCGAAAATCAGCAACATGTTACAGTCTGATATAACTTTCGTAAACTTTGAAAAGCGTCGCTATATCAACGCAGCCCCAATAAACGTTCAGGAACTTGATTTTCTGCACAAGGACGGTTACAGAGCCATTGATACGGCGCTGGCGGATACCATTATGCGGCTTAACAGCATGGATGGCTGCAGGACTCGTTATTGCTGTTCAGGGCATCCCGGCAGATTTGGTAATGGGTATATCGTATTTGAGGAAATCCCAGAAACGCTAACGGAACAAATCGGCAAACTCACATATTGGAAACATGATGCAAGCTGGGGAAATGGGTCAAGCCCCGATGCCGACCATCCACCTTTAATCCGCTGGGGAATGAACGGCGTCGCGTGCACTTGCGCGACCACATGGCTTAAGGCCCTGCTTGAACTTGCCGAAATGGAATGCTTGCCCCAACGCAATTCGTTTGACGAATACCGAATCAAAAGTACGTATAAAGGGCGATCTCCGCACAAGCAAGAAATCAGACACATCTATCCTGTAACGACAAAGAAAAGAAATTAGTTGGATTACGACAGGCTATAACTTGCTTTTAAAATGTTGTAAATTAGTCTATAAATTATGCTTCAAGCTGGCTGCGAAGCACGACGACGTCTTCCAGGGAAAGATCCGTAGCCGCGGCAATTTCCTCATTGGAAAGTTTGCCGAGTACTATCATTTTCTTCGCAATCTCGCGATTTCTACCAGAAATACGTTCTTCAATCTTCGCGTTGACGTCATCCGCGAATTCCTTGAAGAAGCCGTCCCTCAGGGCGTTATGGTCCCATACCTTGTGGTACATATTCCGATATGCCTCGAATTCTTTCTTGTTGAAGTTAGATACTTTTGCGCTTTCTGTCAAGTCCTTGAACTTTCCATCATCCAGTTCTTCGGGGAGTTCCTTGAGCCGGTTCAGGTAGCGGAAGAAGAACAGCCACTTGCTCAAATCGCTGGAAGTCTTTTCGATGAAAAAGGGAACCTTCGAAAGTTCAATAGCAGTAAAGTTATAGGTATCCACAAGCTGTTCTCCGCTTTCCATGTCGATTACCGTTGCACGATGGACAGCGCGTTCATCGGGAAAAACAGAGAAACGCGTCAGGGCGATTACGTAGGTTGGCTGGACATCAAAACTCCAATCGTCCCCGGACTCGGCCTGATTCGCCACCATCTCGCTAGCGTAAAACGCTAGGCGTTTCACGAAATTCTTCATCTCGCGAATCTGCACCTCTATCTCGATGAGGTTCCCCAAATCATCCTTGCAATGCAAGTCGAAAATTGCCGTGCGCGACGCCTTGCTGCCGCTCAGGTTCTTCGCCACGCTGCGGGTCCACACATTTTTGATGGGCCGTTTGAGTTGTGGCTCCAGCAGGTCGTTCAACAGATTGATGAGGTTGTTGCGGCTGGCAGGCTTGTCCGGGTCGAAGGCCTTCTTGAAGGCCAAATCCACCAGCAAATTTGCATACGGGCTCGTTTCGCCCGGCTTCACGATACAGTCCTTGAAGGACTTGCGTACTTTCATCCTCTACTCCTTCCGCCTACATGCAAGAAAAGGCGAACATCTTAAAAATTACTGCACAAATATACACTAATTACAAACTGTCGTCAAGAGAAAAATGCGAAATTTTTCAAAAAAATGCGGATGCGGATATATTTGTCGCAAATTTATGCTATTTTAAGATTGACATAGCCCCGTACCGAATGGTGCGGAGCGACCGGAAATTTTGAGATTCGTCTCTTATTCTCGGACCTGAAACTACCACTTTCAAACCAATCGAGAGTAAGACGAACGCTCACGTCCCATCTGGGGCGTGGGTCGTTTGTGCTTATTGATTGGTAGGGTGTGGTAGCCCGCAGGTCCGATAAGCGCTGCGACTCCACGCCTTTTTTGTTTATCGAACAGGATGGGGTTATCACGGAGTAAGGGCGAATACAACCCAAATAGGCAGCCCGATGATTACAAAAGAAAATCTCCGCGAAGTACTAAAGTGCTTAGGCTATAAAGAAACCAAAAACGTATTTAAAAGAAAATTTAGACAAGGAGCAAGTATTGAAGTAAATTTCAATACTCAAAAAATCACTTATGCTCCAATAGATTCATCTTTTACAGAAGGCTTGTTCCCTACCAAAGAAAAGCCAGCCAAGGGCTTTATAATTCATAGAAATACAACTCTTGATTTTAGTCATAATGAAAATTATGTATGTCTTATTAGTGTTCATTTTTTACTTGAAAAGGGGTACATGCCTGAACACATTATTTTTGAGCCCGCATTTAAAGTAGGACACAACAATAAACCTTCATACGGAGACATTTTAGTTTTTGACAAAGAATACAACCCTCTAGCATTAATAGAAAATAAAACTTACGGCAACGAGTTTAGTAAAGAATGGAATTTAATGCAGAAAAATGGAGGCCAACTATTTAGTTATTTAGGCCCCCTTGTCAATCAATTAGGCGCTTGCGAAAATCTAGTTTTGTTCACCTCCGATTTAGACGAAACGAATATAATATACAAGAGCCATATAATTACGTTAAGAGATAATGAAAAAAGAATCAAAGAGTTAAGTACAGCCAAAACTTTTGAGCAGGCACAAGGCAAATATTATGAGGTTTGGAGTGATACATACGGAAAGTCCTTTGAAACGAAAGGACTGTTCGAATCTGATATTGCGCCTTACTCTATCGGGAAGTTAAAATACACAACAAAAGACTTAAAGGCTTTATCTCACGCTGAAATAAAACCTATTTTCCATGAATTTGCTACCATTCTTCGCAATCACGCAATTACGGATTTCGAACATTCATTTTATATCCTTATAGACTTATTTTTATGTAAAATTACAGACGAAAGAAATAATCCCAATGATTTACAGTTTTATTATAAGGGAATAACGCGAGACACTCCTAAGGAATACTGCAATCGTTTGTTGAAACTATACCAGTTAGGGAAAAAGCAATTATTTGACATTGATGTTGTAAATAAAGAAGAAAGTGATATTGTACAGGTGTTTTATGATACAGATCGTTCCGTAACTAATGGACTTTTTGATGGCATAAAAAAGTTATTTGAAGAAATTAAATTTTACAATATCAAAAAATTTAATTTTATAGATGTGGAAAAAAAAGTAACCCGCCGGCATAGCCGGCGGTTCTTCATAGACGGGCATAGCCCTAGGATACTAGCAACGCGTCGCACGCGTTGACGGTTCTGACACTGGCGTTCGGTCCTTACTGGCATGCC